>QFCE01001635.1_pt1 | contig 305392 bp, 269 predicted proteins | sample 5346091 | NCBI WGS metagenome assembly QFCE01 (sample SAMN09062252, study PRJNA434731) | Human gut metagenome, whole genome shotgun sequencing project. | isolation source: stool timepoint A chromium assembly | host: Homo sapiens | collected 2015 | reverse complement strand
AGCAGACCCTCCCGTCCCGAGCTTTTTAAGAGAGTGCATTTCAGCGGAGGTCCCGATTTATAGGGACTTCCGCTGTTTTTGTGGGTCCCGCTGGCAGAATGCCCCGGACTTGTACAACGGCTGCTTTTGTGATATGATTGGCTTCATAAAAATGCAGTATATAAGGAGATGACCTCATTGATGAAGAAATTATGGATAGCAGCTCTTCTGGGGCTTATGCTGGCGCTTTCTGGATGTGGCGGAGAAAAGGCAGAAGATGCGGAAGAAGATGCTGCGGTGGAGGAAGGGCAGTATAAAATTGAAATTTTCACAGCCGAAAGTACGGCTGTGCCTGTAAATACGACGGAGGACCCGACTGTGATCCAGAAGCTTTTGGAATCTCCGGAGTGGGAACGGATCACGGAGGTGCCAGGCGATCTGGTGCCGGAGTTTGGACTCAGGATCTGGAAAAAAGTAGAGGTAAATTATAATAAGACAGAGGAAGGTGAAGAGCCGGAGTATGAGGTGATCGAAACGATCACGACCTTTAAGGATACGGATTGTATCGAACGGGTATATTCCAGTAACGCCGTAAAGGGAGCCAATATCCCGGTTTCAGTGGCCGCCTTCTATTATAAGGTGCCCCAGGAATTTTTAGATACAGTGAAAGAACTGGCAAAATAAAATGAAGCCGGGGCGCTCCAGAAACGGAGGCCCCGGTTTTTGAATTATTTTAAGAAATCCAGAACAACGGTTCCGTCTTCCTTTTTTACCACAGCATTTTTAGTCATGTTGAGACTTTCGATGGCTTTCAGATACTCTTCCTTGGAGGCAAAGCGCGGTTTGCTTTCAGCAAGGACCTTTTTCGCCAGGGCTGCGTCATTGGAAAGAAGGCGGTCAGCCATGATCAGCAGGCATTTAGCCGGAGCAACACAGGCCCGTTCCGGATCGTCAATGTAATAATCCATGCCGTGACCGGTTCCAATGGCTCCTGCGCCGTAGGGATGGACCGCCGGCATGATGGAGGAAACGTCTCCCATATCGGTGCTGCCAGTATCCCAGTGATCGGTCTCCTCTACGCAGCCAGGGCCGCCAACAGCCTCCATGGCCTCTTTTGCCAGAGCGTTCAGGTTCTTATCGTTATTTAATGGGAAATAACCCGGGCGGTCCTCCAGAAGAACGGTGGCGCCGATGGCTGCGGCGGATCCGGCCATGGCCTGGTTCAGCTTTTTATTGTATTCCACGATCGCCTCATAGGATGCGCCGCGCACATAGGTCTCCACCTTGGTCCTCTCGGGGATGGCGTTTACGGCTGCGCCGCCCTCGGTGATGATGGGGTGGAAACGGATATGCTCATTGTCCAGGAAGGTTTCGCGGAGAGCGTTGGCTGCGGTCATGGCAGTGGTGGCTGCATACAGGGCGTTGATGCCCTTTTCCGGGGAACCGCCGGCATGGGATGCCACGCCCTCAAAGGTCACATTCTTTACAACACAGCCGTTGCAGCCGGGGTTGATGGTCAGGTATTTTCCCTCCGGCATGTTGCCGGCGTGGATCATCATGGCCATGTCGACTCCGTCAAAATAGCCGCGGTAGATAAATTCCACCTTGCCGCCGTAATAATGGATCGTTCCCTGCTTTCTGAGGCCCTCCCTGTAACCCAACTGGATCAGCTCCTCCGCAGGAACGGCCATGAGGCGGATGGAGCCGCATAATCCGTCCAGGGCTCCGGGCTGCTTTAAGGCCGCGGCGACTCCTGCCAGGGTCGCGCACTGGGCGTTGTGGCCGCAGGCATGGACCGCCTTCGTCTCCGGGTCAGCGTCCGGGTGGTTTCCGCAGATCAGGGAATCCAGTTCTCCCAGGATCGCTACCTTGGGACCCGGCTTTCCGGTTTCCACATCTGTATAGAAGCCGGGAATATCTCCAGCCTTTGTGAGGGTGTAGCCAAGATCTTCAAAGAGCTTTTCCATGTATGCGTTGGTCTTCCATTCATGGTATCCAGTCTCGGGGCTGGCCCAGATGTCACGTTCTGTCTTTAAGATCAGATCCCGGCAGTTTTCCACCAGATTTTTCAGTTGTTCAGTTCTGTCCATGGTATTACCTCCCATTTTTTAAATATGTTCATCGTATGAAGTCCGGGTCAAAAAATTTTTGACCTAATATCAATAGTATACATGCTGTCAGAGAATTTGTCTATTTTATTCTTCAAAAAGGAAAGATAGGAAAAAAGAATAGGAGGGAAACCGGGTTGACGGACAGCGATTTGGAGGATACAATAGAATCAGATAAATATACAGAATTATGCGAAAAGGAGCGACATATATGGGGGTTACAGCAGTTTATTTTTCTCCGACGGGGAATACGAAAAAAAGTGTGGAGGCCATGGCGGCGGCGCTGGATCCAGGCTATAAGACAGTGGATCTGACGCTGCCTTCTGATACGGGAGTATCCTGTCAGTTTGGCCCGGAGGATCTGGTGATCATTGGAATGCCGGTATACGCAGGCAGGATCCCTATGGTAGCGGTCCCCAGGCTTTCCGGGTTAAAGGGAAATGGAACGCCGTGCATTCTCGTGGCTACCTATGGAAACCGTCATTATGACGATGCACTGGTGGAGATGGAGGATATTGCCAGGGAGCATGGATTTACTGTAAAGGGAGCGGCTGCCCTGGTGGGACGCCATACATACGGGGAGATCCAGACAGAGCGTCCGGATGGGGAGGACCTGAAGGCGGATGCAGAGTTTGCAAAGCGTGCGGCTGCGTCGGAAGCCATGAAGAGCACGATCCCTGGAAGCCGTCCTTATAAAAAGGAAGCAGTTCCCGGAGGGAAGTTTAAGCCTTTGACCTCGGATGCATGTGTTGGCTGCGGGATCTGTAAGCGCGGTTGCCCGGTCCAGGCCATCAATGACCAGTTCCAGGTGAATCCGGAGATCTGTATTTCCTGCTTCCGCTGTATCCGGAATTGTCCGGTTCATGCAAAGAACATGGATGTGGAGGTATACCACGCGTTTGCCAGGGAGTTCTCGTCCAGGCTGGCAGAACGGCGGGAGAACGAGTATTATCTGTAAGCATACGGAAGAGGACCAAAGGAGCAGGACTGCGGATGCTGCTGTTTACGGGCTTTCTGGTGAACAGCGGCAGCCGGGCTGCCTTTGGAGACGAAACGGGATTGACAAATGCCTTCTGACAGTGGTATAATACAATGCGCGTGTTTGACACGATGCGGATGTGGCGGAACTGGCAGACGCACCAGCCTTAGGAGCTGGCGGGCAACCGTGGGGGTTCAAGTCCCTTCATCCGCATGAAAAGACCACTGTATTTGCCGGTTTACCGACAGGTACAGTGCTTTTTTATATCATAGGAAAGAGCGTCCTATGATATAAAAAACGTTCCGCGGGGACCGCCATGGGGCGGAAGGAACTTTGGCGCAGAAGCGGCCGCCGCAGGCGGGGAAGGCCGAAAACACGTTCTGTGACAGGAAAGCCTTCCCCGGAGAAAAATACTTAAAAGAGACAGGAGGAACTCCCATGAGCTTAACAGAGCTTTTTATCATTGCCGTGGGTCTCTCTATGGACGCCTTTGCGGTTTCTGTCTGTAAGGGCCTTTCGGTCCAGAGACTTAAGCTGGGCCATGCCCTGACCTGCGGCGTTTATTTTGGAGGCTTCCAGGGGCTGATGCCAGCACTTGGATATCTTCTGGGCAGCCAGTTCCAGAACGTGATCGTGAAGGTTGACCACTGGATCGCCTTTATCCTGCTGGGGATCATCGGGATCAATATGATCCGGGAATCCCGGGATACGGATGCCGAGTCCCTGGACTCCTCCTTTGGGTTTAAGGCCATGCTCCCCCTGGCGGTGGCCACCAGCATCGACGCTTTGGCGGTGGGAGTGACCTTTGCCTTTTTAAATGTCAATATCCTTTGGGCAGTGACGTTTATCGGAGTGATCACATTTATCTTATCTTCCATTGGGGTAAAGGTGGGCCATGTGTTCGGCCTGCGGTATAAAGGAAAGGCAGAATTTGCCGGCGGGCTGATCCTGGTGCTCATGGGCTGCAAGATCCTTCTGGAGCACCTGGGGATCCTGGGATAGGGTATGGCCGGGAGGACTTAAGCGTTCCGGAAAAATGCAGTATATATCATCAATATTTATATGAGGAGGAATGGCTATGGACAGAAAGCTGGATGTACGGAAGATTTATGAGAGCGTGAAGGAAAAGATCACGTTTAAGCCGGAGGCGGCTCTGGTCCTGGGCTCCGGCCTGGGAAACTTTGCAGAGAAGGTGGAGATCGCAGAGATCCTGGATTATAAGGACATTCCGGGTTTCCCAGTGTCTACGGTTCCGGGGCATAAGGGCCGTTTTATCTTCGGCTATGTGGAGGACGTACCCATGGTGATCATGCAGGGCCGAGTACATTTTTACGAGGGGTATTCCATGGATGAGGTGACGCTGCCGATCCGTTTAATGAAGCTCATGGGCGCGAAGCTGTTATTCCTCACCAATGCATCGGGCGGCGTGAACACTGGCTATCAGGCTGGGGATTTTATGCTGATGAGCGATCATATCAGCAGCTTTATCCCGTCTCCGCTCATCGGGCCCAATGACGAGGAGGCAGGCCCAAGATTCCCGGATATGAGTGATGTGTATAGGAAAGAGATCCGGGATATCATCCGGCGGGTGGCCAAAGAGGAAAACATCCCGATCCAGGAGGGCGTTTACGTACAGTTCACAGGCCCGGCTTATGAGACGCCGGCGGAGATCCGTATGGCCAGGACTCTGGGAGCGGACGCTGTGGGCATGAGCACGGTCTGCGAGGCCATTGCTGCCAACCACATGGGTATGAGCGTGTGCGGGATCTCCTGTATCACCAACATGGCCAGCGGGATCCTGCCCCAGCCTTTGAGCCATAAGGAGGTCCAGGAGACGGCGGACCGGGTGGCTCCTCTGTTTGAGCGTCTGGTGAAAAAGTCCCTGGCGGCCATTTACCATGAGTATCTGTGCGCGAAATAGTCAATAAAACAAGAAAGGACTGCCATAGGCGGTCCATATAAGACGGAGGCCTCTGCCTGCCGGGACCGATCAGATCCCGGGGGAGCAGAGGCCTCCGTTTTCGTCCAGCCGGAGGATCTCTGCGCCCAGGAGCGCGGCGTCCTCTTGTGAGTGGGTGGAAAAAAGAAGGAGCTTTCCAGCGGTATATTCGTTTATCATACGGGCAGCCTGCTGTTTTGTTTCCGGATCCAGGCCGGTGAAGGGCTCGTCCATGAGGACGATATCAGCCGGGGCCAGGATGGCCCGCAGAATGGCGGTACGGCGCTTCATGCCGCCGGAAAATTCCGACACTGGCTTTTTAAGGGAATCTTCGGGCAGAAGGTGCTTTATGATGGCAGTCAGTTCATGGGCAGGATACCCGCGGCCGGTGACGAAGCGGATATTCTGGAGGGCGGTGTATCCCTCAAGCAGGCGGTCCTCCTGGAAAACCGCAGAAAAGGAGCGGCCCTCCAGGCCCTCTATGGTTCCGGAATCAGCGGTCTCCAGCCCCATGAGGATCCGGAAAAGCGTGGTCTTTCCAGCTCCCGAGGGAGCCATAAGGCAGCAGGGACAGCCGCTTTCCAGATTTAGGGATACATGGTCCAGCACAAGGCTGTCCCCATAGGATTTTGTCAGGTCCCGGACGGTGATCCGGAAGGCGGGATCAGACGGAAGCAGCATGGTTTTCCTCCTTTCCGGGAACGCCGTTTCCGGCAATGGTCTTTAACAGAAGAAGAAACAGCTTTTCAAAGACAGAGCTGACGGCGATGATCATGAGGGTCCAGGCAAAGAGGTCAGCGGTGCTCAGATAGATCTTGGCCATATAAAGCCCTTCTCCAATGGAGCCGCCGGGAACGCCGATGACCTCGGCTGCGATGCCGGATTTAAAGCCCATGCCCAGGGAGGTCTTCAGAGCGCTTTCCAGGTATGGATACAGAGAGATCCGGTAGATGGAAAGGGCCTGCCTCCAGACCGGGACCCGGAAGACCCGGGCCATTTCCAGAAGACCCGGATCCGCATGGGAGAGTCCGGCCAGGGTGTTTATATGGATCACCGGATAGACCACAAGGAAGGAAATAAAGACCGAAAGGTTTTCTGCTCCGGTCCATATGAGGGCCAGGATCACGAAGGAGGCCACGGGCACGGACTTCATGAACTGGATGGCCGGTTCCAGGATCTCGCCTGCCAGGGGCTTCCAGAAGGCCAGGGAGCCGGTCAGGAGACCCGCCAGGAAGGCCATAAAAAATCCCAGGCTGATGCGGCCGAAGGAAAACCAGAGGGCTCCCCAGGAGGCTGGGGAGGCAAGCTGTACAGCCAGGGCCTTTAAGGCATCCAGGGGCCCCACCAGAAGGATCTGGTTCTGGATAGCCAGGGATGCCAGATGCCACAAAAACAGCCAGAACAGCAGAATGGCGGTCCTTCGGGACCAGTCTGGGAATCTGTGCATGGAAGTATCTGCTCCTTTACATATAGAGCCGGAAGCTCCGGCCCGGTCATTTAGTTGGAAACGGCTCCCGTATAGTAGAAGGCGTCATCCGGCAGGGCTCCGCCTGTGGAGGCAGGGTTCTGGTCAAAGAGGGCCTTTAAATAGCCGGACAGAGCCGTTTTCATCTCACCGCCGGACAGGAAGGCGATATTGCAGCCAGGCAGGGCCTTTTTCGCCACGGCAGCCTTGGGAACGATCCCGGCGGCCTCGATCAGCATGGAAGCTGTGTCGGGATCCTCAGAGGTAAAGCGGATGGACGCCTCATGCTCAGAAAGGAAGGTATCCACCAGGTCGCCGTGGGCGGCCAGGAAATCGTTATTTACGATGGTCACGCCGGTGATCATGCGGCTTTTTGTCTCGGCCTGCTCCTGGGCCTCATCCCAGGCCTTTGTCAGATCCAGGATCACAGAAAGGCTCTCGTTCTGGGCCAGGGCAGAGGTAACGAAGGGCTGGGGGAGAAGGCCGATGCGGCTGGGATCCTCCGCCAGGACAGAGGCCACCTCCGCAGGCTCGGATTTGAACTCCAGGGTCACATCATCCTCGGTCAGTCCGGCAGCGGACATCAGATAGCGGAGGGAATATTCCGGAGTGGTGCCCTTTCCGGTGAGGTATACGGTCTTTCCCTTTAACTGGTCAATGGAGGTGACGGAGGTGTCGGAGGATACCAGGTATAAAACGCCCAGGGTGTTCACGTCGATGACAGAGATCCCGCCCTTTGTCTTGTTGTAGAGGACTCCGGCAACGTTGGCGGGAAGAAGGGCAATGTCCACCTTATTTCCTGCCACCAGGGCTGTCAGCTCGTCGGCGGCTGTCACCATGGTAAATTCATAATCGTTCTGGGCTTTTCCGTTTTCTGCGTCGTCCATGAGCTTCACAAGGCCCATGGTGGTGGGGCCCTTTAAGCCGCCGACGCGGATCACGGTGCCGTCCCCGCTGCCGCCGGAGGATTCTTTTCCTGCTGCTGCGGCCTCAGAGGATTCTTTTTCATTGGTTTCAGGGACAGAAGCCTCTGCGTCAGAAGAAGCCGCAGCGGTCTGGGACTCTGCGGATCCAGCCGCAGAGGTCTCCGCCGGTTTTTCAGGACCGCAGCCCGTAAGGAGCGCCATGCCCAGGGCTGCGGCAAGAATGAAGGATGTGAATTTTTTCATAATATTAATTCCTCCTGGAATAGATTGTTTTTGTGCTGACTCCGTCCAGCATTCCAAGCTTTCCAGAAAGGCTGCTGATCTTGTCCATAGGCGCGTCCAGGACGACGCTGATGATAGAAAGGCCCTTTTCACGGTAAGGCACGCCCATGCGGCCGATAATGTATGAACGGTACTGGTGGAGGAGGTCGTTGAGCTTTTCTACGGATTCTGCATTTTCCACCATGATCCCAATGAGCGCTACGCGTGTTTCCATAATCTGTTCCTTTCTGTACAGGATCTCATCGCCTTTTCCCTCAGAAAGCGCCGGTGCCCTTCGGGGTCAGTACGAACAGCTTCAATATATCACACGGGCCAGGGTTTGTCAAAGCGGCGGCAGAAATTATACGGTCTCTTAATAAAATAAAGAAAAACAGTGAAATCCCGTTAAAAATTATACAGGTTTCATATTGCGGAGACCGTCCGGATATGCGATAATATAGAACGGTATAGGATTAAGGAAAGATTTCAGAAGGATATCAGGAGGAATCAAGTATGAGGACCAATGACGAGGCATTGTTAAAGATCAAGTATAACGTTCTGCATGAGGTAGCAAAGCTGGCCTTTTCCGGAGAACTGGATGAAAAGAGGGATGAGATCCCCTTTAAGCTGATCCCGGGACCGAAAGCCCAGTTCCGCTGCTGTGTATATAAAGAAAGAGAGATCATCCGCCAGAGAGTCCGTCTGGCTGAGGGGAAATGTCCCAGCGGAAAGCATAGCGACAATATGATCCAGGTGATCCCCTCTGCCTGCGAGGAGTGCCCGATCACCCGGTTCGTGGTGACAGACAACTGCCAGAAATGTATGGGTAAGGCCTGCCAGAATGCATGTAATTTTGGAGCCATCTCCATCGGCCGTGACCGGGCCCATATTGATCCGGATAAATGTAAGGAATGCGGAAAATGCGCCCAGGCATGTCCGTACAACGCCATTGCGGAGCTGATCCGTCCCTGCCGCCGCGCATGTCCTGTGGACGCCATCACCATGGATCTGGATACGGGTATCTGCCAGATCGACGAGAAGAAATGCATCCAGTGCGGAGCCTGCGTGAGGAGCTGTCCCTTCGGAGCCATCACCTCCAAGGTGTTTATCGTCCAGGTCATCAACGCCCTTAAGGCTGGAAAGAAGGTAGTTGCCATGGTGGCCCCCGCCGCAGAGGGTGAGTTTGGAGCCGATATTACCATGGGAAGCTGGAGAACGGCCCTTAAGAAGGTCGGCTTTGCAGATATGGTGGAGGTTGCCGCCGGCGGAGACATGACGGCCGCTTACGAGGCCATGGAGTGGGCAGAGGCGTATAAGGAAGGAAAGAAGATGACCACCTCCTGCTGTCCGGCTTTTGTGAACCTGATCAAAAAGCATTATCCCACTCTGATCGATAACCTGTCCACCACGGTTTCCCCCATGTGTGCCGTGTCCAGAATGTTAAAGGCCAAAGATCCGGAGACTGTTACCGTGTTCATCGGGCCGTGTATGGCGAAAAAGGCCGAGGCAGCCGATAAGAGCGTGGAAGGAAACGCAGACTTTGTCCTGACCTTCGGAGAGGCCATTGAACTGATGCGGGCCAAGGACGTGGAGCTGGAGCCGGAGGAGTATAAGGATCAGGAAGCCAGCGTGTTCGGTAAGCGGTTCGGAAACGGCGGCGGCGTTACCAATGCGGTGATCCAGTGCTTAAAGGAGCAGGGAGAGAGCACCGATATCAAGGTAGCAAGATGCAGCGGCCCGGCCGATGTGAAGAAGGCTCTTCTCCTTATGAAGGTGGGAAGGCTCCCCGAGGACTTCATCGAAGGCATGATGTGCCAGGGCGGCTGCGTAGGCGGCCCCAGCAACTTAAAGCAGGAGACGACCTTTAAGAAGGACCGGGACGCTCTGATCGGAAAGGCCGATGAGAGAGGCGTATGGGAGAACTTAAAGAATTATGATATGGAGTCCTTCTCCATGCACAGGACCCACGAAAAGCAGTAAATAAGAGGCGGCAGATATGGAACAGCAGGGAAAGACAGAAAATAACGGAAACAGCAGGCTGGAAACGGGGAACATATGGAAACTGATGCTTTCACTTTCCATCCCCTCCATCATCGCCCAGCTGGTGGGGATCTTATATAACATGGTGGACCGGATGTTCATCGGAAGGATCGAAAACGGGACCACGGCCATGGCGGCCTTAAGCGTGTCCCTTCCGCTGATCACATGTATCACTGCGTTCACAAGATTAGTGGGGATCGGCGGCGCGCCCTTATGCGCCATTAAAATGGGAAAGAAGGACCAGAGGGGGGCGGAGGAGATCCTGGGGGTAAGCTTCGCCTCCCTGATCACTGTGGGAGTGATCCTTACGGTGGTGATCCTGGTTTTCCAAAGGCCCATTTTAACGCTTTTCGGCGCAGATCCCACCACCCTGGACATGGCCTGTGATTATGTGTCCATCTATGCCCTGGGAACGGTTTTCGTGATGATCTCCCTGGGCATGAATTCTTACATTACGACCCAGGGCTTCGCCCGCACCGGTATGTGCACGGTGCTCATCGGAGCCATTTTAAACATTATCTTTGATGCGTTTTTCATCAACTACCTTCATATGGGCGTCAAGGGTGCGGCCATCGCCACCATCATCGCCCAGGGGATCTCCTGTATCTGGGCCCTTTCTTTTTTATTTGGAAAAAAGAGCCTGTTAAAGATGCGGCCGGAATTTTTCAAGGTGAAGAAGAAGGTGCTTCTGCCCATCATGGCTCTGGGCGTATCTCCCTTTACCATGAGCATTACAGAAAGCCTGATCCAGATCTCCTTTAACAATCAGCTTTCCAAATACGGCGGAACTATGGCTGTGGGCACTGTGGCCATCATGTTCAGCCTGTGGCAGTTTGTGACCCTGCCCACCCAGGGCTTCTGCCAGGGGGCCCAGCCCATTATCAGCTACAATTACGGAGCCGGAAATCTGGCCCGGGTGCGGAAGGCCTGTAAGATCAGCCATGTGCTGTGCCTGGTATTTGCTACGACCCTCACAGGCCTTATGATGATCTTCCCAGGCCCCTTTGCCGGGATCTTCAGCAACGACCCGTCGCTCCTCCATTTCAGCGCCTGGGCACTTCCTATTTATCTGGCGGGCGGAGCGATCTTCGGGGCCCAGATCAGCTGCCAGCAGTCCTTCATGTCCCTGGGACAGGCAAAGATATCTCTGATCCTGGCCTGCTTAAGGAAGGTCATCCTTCTGGCGCCGCTGATCTACATATTCCCTGTGACCGTGGGAAAGCTGCCCTTTGCGGCGGCCATGGCAGAGGAGATCGCGGGGCTGGTGGAATATCCGGCGGAGGTATTTTCTATTTTCTTTGCAGAGCCCGTGTCGGATATCCTTGCGGCGGTCTGTACGTCGGCGACGTTTTATGTGTTTTATAAGAGGCATTTGAAAGACTGATAGAAATAGAATAAGACAGGAAAAGATCCCTTGGGAACCGGGAGAAGCCATAAAGACTCTCCCCGGTCTCAAGGGACCTTCGTTTTATTTCCCCAGCTTCCTCTGTACCGCTTTCACCACTTCCATAATTGGAATGATGAGTACGGCCAGTCCCAGGGCGATGGCATATTCGTGAAGGCCGATGGGCGTGAACTCAAAGGCAGCGGCTAAGAACGGAACCTCGATGACGGCGGTGGTCAGGATCAGGGAAACGACCATTGCGCCGAACAGGAAGTTGTTGCGGGTCTTTAAGGTAAAGATGGAGCCGCGGCGGCTTCTCATGTTCAGGGAGTGGAAGATCTCAACCATGGACAGGGTCAGGAATGCCATGGTGGTTCCGTCCGGGCTGTTGACGAATTCCCAGACACCGCTTTCCACATAATGGCCCACCAGATAGGAGACCATGACCAGAACGGTTACGATAAAGCCCTGGAAGAACACGTCAAAGCCCATGCCTCCGGCGAAGATCCCCTCCTTGGGATCCCTGGGCTTCTGCTTCATGATATCGGATTCGCTCTTTTCCATACCCAGAGCCAGAGCCGGGAAGCAGTCGGTGATCAGGTTGATCCATAAAAGATGGACGGGTTTCAGGATCGTAAAGCCAATGAGGGTGGAGAAGAAGATGGCCAGGACCTCAGCCAGGTTGGAGGCTAAAAGGAACTGGATGGCCTTCCGGATATTGGCATAGATCCGGCGGCCCTCTTCAACGGCGGAGACGATGGTGGCAAAGTTATCGTCCGCCAGCACCATATCGGCCACATTCTTTGTAACGTCGGTTCCGGTGATGCCCATGCCGACGCCGATGTCGGCGCTCTTGATGGACGGCGCATCGTTGACGCCGTCTCCGGTCATGGCTGTGATCTTTCCGCGGGCCTTCCAGCCGTTGACGATGCGGACCTTATGCTCTGGCTGAACACGGGCATAAACGGAAAATTCGGTGATCCGGCGGGCGAATTCCTCGTCGCTCAGATCGTCCAGCTGCGCACCTGTGATGGCCTGGTCCGGGGAGGTAATGATCCCCAGCTCCATTCCGATGGCTACGGCAGTATCCTTGTGGTCTCCGGTGATCATAATGGGACGGATCCCGGCTTCCCGGCATTCTGCAATGGCTGTCTTCACTTCCGGACGCACGGGATCGATCATGCCGGAGAGGCCGACGTAAGTCAGATTCTGCTCCAGGAATTCCGGTTCTGTGCTTTCCGGCATGGAGGACCAGCTTCTTTTTGCAGCGCAGAGGACACGGAGGGCGCGGTCGGCCATGGATTTATTGGCGGCCAGGATAGAGGCGCGGATCTCATCGGTCATTTCCACTGCAGAGCCGTTCACCATGGCTCTGGTACAGCGTTTTAATACCTCGTCGGGAGCGCCCTTGGTGTACTGGATGATGGTTCCGTCGGCAGCCTTATGGACCGTGGACATCATTTTCCGCATGGAATCAAAGGGAGCCTCGCCTGCCCGGGGCCATGCGGCCTTCAGCTCAGGCTTTAAGAGTCCGTTTTTGGCGGCGTCATTGACCAGGGCGCATTCCGTAGGTTCTCCGATGGCCTGGTTTGCTTCGGCATCCCATTCGGAATCGGAGCAGAGAGCCATGGCCGTTTCCAGCTCCTTTTCATCGTCAGCCACATGATCCACCACGGTCATCCGGTTCTGGGTCAGTGTACCAGTCTTATCCGAGCAGATGATCTGGGTACAGCCTAAGGTCTCCACAGCCGTCAGCTTGCGGATGATGGCGTTTCGTTTGGACATATTGGTAACGCCGATGGAAAGTACGATGGTGACCACAGCTGCGAGACCCTCGGGGATCGCTGCCACAGCCAGGGATACGGCTACCATAAAGGAATTTAAGATGGAACTGCCGTTGAAGCCGGAGCGCATGAGGCCTACGGCAAAGATCACGGCGCAGATGCCCAGGACCAGTGCGGTCAGGATCTTGCTGAGCTGGTTTAACTTTAACTGGAGGGGGGTCTCCTCATCCTTGGCCTGGGCCAGGGCAGAGGCGATCTTACCCATTTCTGTGTCCATGCCAGTGCCGGTGAGGACAGCCTTTCCTCGTCCGTATACCACAGTGGAGCCCATGTAGACCATGTTCTTTCTGTCGCCCAGGGGGATGTCCTTCTGTCCGCCCAGGGAAAGAAGCTCGGCGGCCTTATTGACCGGAACGGACTCGCCGGTGAGGGCGGCCTCCTCGATCTTCATGCTGGCACTTTCAATGATACGGCCGTCGGCAGGAACCGCATCTCCGGCCTCCAGGACTACGATATCGCCGGGAACCAGATCCTCGCTCTTTAAGGTGACGATCTTTCCGTCACGGAGGACCTTACTGGATGCGGCTGCGATCTCCTGAAGGGCTGCGATGGCCGCTTCTGCCTTTCCTTCCTGCACTACGCCGAGAACGGCGTTGATGATCACCACAGCGATGATAATGATCACGTCTGCAAAGGATTCGCCCTGATAGAACGCTGTGATGCCGGAAATAATGGCGGCGGCGATGAGGATCAGGATCATGGGATCCGAGAGCTCTTTTAAGAACCGCTTCAGAATGGAATCCTTTTTTGCCTCCTTCAGCTTGTTCTTTCCGTACTGGGCGAGTCTTTTTTCAGCCTCGCCGGTGGAAAGACCCTGGTCGGAGGAATTTTGTGCCTTCAGCACTTCTTCATAATTTTCCAGATATTCTTTCACGTTGCCTCCTTATCCGGAAGATAGTATGCCCGGAAAACGGGAAAAAAATAAGACTTATCCTCAGAGAGATCCCTTTGGATAAGTCTCGTTGTTTTCATGAAACGGATCAGACGGAGAAATCCAGGCCTGAGCCGTATCAAAACAGGACCAGGCCGGTCGGCCATGTGTGTTGATCCTGTCACACCGGGGTGTCAACTACTCCCTTATTCGCTATTTTGTTTTGAATACCAGCGGCAGTTTTTGTCTGCCTCTTTGTTATTCAGTATTCTACCCCTGGGAAGGAAAAAAATCAAGGGTACGAATTGAAAAATTGATAAAATTTCAGCAAACTTTTTGGAAAATTTTGCTAAAAACAGTCCTAAACCTGCAATCCCTTGACCTGGCGGGCGTTGAGCTCCTCCAGCCGTTCCTTTGTGACCGCTGCCAGCTTCTCAGCTTCGCAGGGCTCATGATCCAGGTTTTTATGGGCAGTAGCCAACATCAGCTTGATCCGGTTCAGCTGGTTTACCTCGCTGGCTCCGGGATCATAGTCCACGGCAATTATGTTGGCTTCCGGATGCTGGCGGCGCAGCTCCTTGATGACGCCCTTTCCAACGATATGGTTGGGCAGGCAGCCAAAGGGCTGGACGCAGACGATGTTCCTGGTGCCGCCTTTGATGAGCTCCAACATTTCCCCGGTCAGGAACCAGCCTTCGCCGGTCTGGTTTCCCAGGGAGACGAAGCCGCTGGCCATGGACGCCAGGTATTTGATCTTTGTGGGCGGCGTGAAGTGGACGCTCTTTTCCAGGGCGATCCGCGCCGACTTGCGGAAATACTCCAGAAGGGAGATCGCCGTATTGCAGAGCCAGGCGGTGGAGTGCTTCGCCCCCAGATGACTGGCCTTGAAATTGCTGTTGTAGAAGCAGTACAGCAAAAAGTCCATGAGATCCGGCATCACGGCCTCAGCCCCTTCGGATTCCAGAAGCTCCACGATGTGGTTGTTGGCAGTGGGAGAGAATTTTACCAGGATCTCTCCCACGATCCCCACCCGGGGCTTTTGGATGTCCAGCCGCTCCAGGCTGTCGAAATCGCGGATGATGCCGCGGATGTTCTTTGTGAAGTTCATCATGCCCAGGGAGGGGCCGGAAAGCTCGCGGATACAGATCTTTTTCCATTTTTCGTGCAGGGCGTTGGCAGAGCCGGGCACCTTTTCATAGGGTCTGGTGGCGTACAGCACACGCATGAACACGTCTCCGTAGACCACGGCCTGCATGGCCTTGGCGATCAGGGGAGCCGTCAGGGTGAAGCCCGGGTTGGACTCCATGCCGTTGGCATTGATGGAGATCACCGGGATCTGGGGCATCCCTGCCTTTTCCAGGGCACGGCGGATAAAGCCGATGTAGTTGGAGGCCCGGCAGCCGCCGCCGGTCTGGGTCATGACCACTGCTGTGTGGTCCAGGTCGTATTTCCCTGACAGGAGGGCGTCCATGATCTGGCCGATGACGATCAGGGACGGGTAGCAGGCGTCATTGTTGACAAAGCGCAGCCCCGTATCTACGGCAGTTTTGTCGTCGTTCTGGAGAACCACCAGGTTATAGCCGAAGCTGCGGATGGCCGGCTCCAGCAGATCGAAGTGGATGGGCGACATCTGGGGGCAGAGAAGAGTATAGGTCTTCCGCATTTCCTTTGTGAAGACTACCCGGTTATAGGCGCTGGACACGATGTTTCTGGTGTAGCGCCGTTCCTCTCTTACCCGCAGGGCGGAGATCAGGGAACGGATCCGGATCCTGGCAGCTCCCAGGTTATTGACCTCATCGATCTTCAGGACTGTATAGATCTTCCCGGCGCTGGTGAGAATATCATTGACCTGGTCCGTGGTGACGGCGTCCAGGCCGCAGCCAAAGGAGTTCAGCTGGATCAGATCCAGGTTATCCCGGGTCTTTACAAAGGAGGCTGCGGCATAAAGCCTGGAATGGTACATCCACTGGTCGGTGACGATCAGCGGCCGCTCCACCTCTGCCAGATGGGAAATGGAATCCTCGGTCAGCACCGGAAATCCGTATGAGGTGATCAGATCTGCGATCCCGTGGTTGATCTCCGGATCAATGTGGTAGGGCCGTCCGGCCAGAACGATGCCGTGCTTTCCGGTCTCCTCTAAATAGGAAAGCACCTCCTCACCCTTTTTCTCCACATCAGCGCGGGCCCTGGAAAGCTCTTCCCAGGCCTTATGGGCCGCAGACCGGACCTCATGCTCGGAGATCTGGAATTCATGTTTAAATTCCTGCACCAGCTGCTTTGTAAGGGTCTTTTCGTCCGTGAAGGCCATAAAGGGGTTCATGAACCGGATGTGGTTTTCCTCCAGGTCCTCCATATTGTTTTTGATATTTTCCGCGTAGGAGGTGACGATGGGGCAGTTGTAGTGGTTCCCGGCCCCGGCCACCTCATTCCTTTCATAAGGGATGCAGGGATAGAAAATAAAGGGGACGCCCTTTTTTATGAGCCATTCCACGTGGCCATGGGACAGCTTCGCCGGATAGCATTCGGACTCGCTGGGAATGGTCTCGATGCCCAGCTCATAGATCTGGCGGCTGGACTGGGGGGACAGGATCACCTGAAAGCCCAGTTCCCTAAAGAACACCGCCCAGAAGGGGAAGTCCTCGTACATGTTCAGCACCCGCGGGATCCCCACAGGGCCGCGGAAGGCCTTGTCGGCTGCCAGAGGCTCGTAATCGAAGATCCGGTGATATTTATAGGTATAAAGATTCGGGATATCCCGTTTGGCTTTTTCAACGCCCAGGCCCCGCTCGCAGCGGTTGCCGGAGATATACTGTCTTCCTCCCTCAAAGCGGTTGATGGTCAGGACACAGTGGTTGACGCAGCCGCGGCACCGGCTCATGGTAGTGGTGTAGGTAAGACCGATGATCCGGTCCAGGGAAAGCATGGAGGTCTCCTTCGGGTGGAGGTTATACCGCTCCCTGGCGATCAGCGCAGCGCCGAAGGCGCCCATGATCCCGGCAATATCCGGCCGGATGGCGTTGCCGCCGGAGATCTTTTCAAAGCTCCGCAGTACGGCATCGTTGTAGAAGGTGCCGCCCTGTACCACCACATTTTTTCCCAGGTCCGAGGCGGTGGTGATTTTGATGACCTTAAATAAGGCGTTGCGGATCACCGAGTAGGCCAGGCCTGCGGAGATATCGGCCACAGACGCGCCCTCCTTCTGGGCCTGCTTTACGTTGGAATTCATAAAAACAGTGCAGCGGGTTCCCAGATCAATGGGATTCTGGGCAAACAGCGCCTCCTTTGCGAAATCCACCACGCTGTAATTTAAGGATCTGGCAAAGGTCTCGATGAAGGAGCCGCAGCCAGAGGAGCAGGCCTCGTTGAGCTGGACGCTGTCCACGGTTCCGTCTTTGATGCGGATACATTTCATGTCCTGGCCGCCGATGTCCAGGATACAGTCCACCTCCGGATCGAAGAAGGCCGCAGCATAGTAATGGGAGATGGTCTCCACCTCGCCCTCGTCCAGGAGAAAGGCCGCCTTTAAAAGGGCCTCTCCGTAGCCGGTGGAGCAGGAATAGGCGATCTTTGCCGTTTCCGGCAGCAGGGCTTTGATCTCTTTTATGGAAGCGATGGCTGTTGCCAGGGGGCTTCCGTTGTTGCTGCTGTAAAAATGGTAGAGCAGGGAGCCGTCTTCGCCCACCAGAGCTACTTTGGTGGTGGTGGAGCCGGCATCGATGCCCAGGTAGCATCTGCCGGAATAGGAGGCCAGGTCTCCGCGTTTTACCTTATACTGGTTATGGCGGTCCAGGAATTCCTGGTAGTCGGCCTCATCCTTAAATAAGGGGTCCATCCGCTTTACCTCGAAGTCCATTTTGATCCCGCCGGAAAGGTCGGAGATGAGCTGATCCAGGGAAAGGGCCATGGTCTCCGGGGCATTCATGGCCGCTCCTACGGCTGCGAACAGGTGGGAGTGGTCCGGGGCGATGATGGCGTCGCCCTTTAAGTTCAGAGTCCGGATAAAGGCCTCCCGGAGCTCGGAAAGGAAGTGGAGGGGGCCGCCCAGGAAGGCCACGTTGCCGCGGATGGGTTTTCCGCAGGCCAGGCCGCTGATGGTCTGGTTGACCACGGCCTGGAAGATGGAGGCCGCCAGGTCCTCCCGGGTGGCCCCCTCGTTGATCAGAGGCTGGATATCGGATTTTGCAAATACACCGCACCGGGCCGCAATGGGATAGATGGCCTTGTAATTTTTGGCGTATTCGTTGAGGCCTGCGGCGTCGGTCTGTAAAAGGGAGGCCATCTGATCGATGAAGGAGCCGGTCCCTCCGGCACAGATGCCGTTCATCCTCTGGTCGATGCCGCCGGAGAAGTAGATGATCTTTGCGTCTTCCCCGCCCAGCTCAATGGCCACGTCGGTATCGGGCGCATAATCCTGTAAGGCCGTGGCAACAGCCACGACCTCCTGGGTAAAAGGAATATTCAGATGACCGGAAAGGGCCAGTCCGCCGGAGCCGGTGATGCTGGCGCTGACCTGGAGCTCTCCCAGCCTTTCGCGGGCCTTTTTTAAGAGCGCGGCCAGGGTCTCCTGGATATTGGCGTAATGGCGCTCATAATCTGCAAAAAGTATCTGATTGTCATTGTCAATGACGGCAGTCTTTACGGTGGTGGAACCGATATCGATCCCAAGACGGAATGTTTGATTCATGTGAGCGGGGAAATCCCCTATCCTCCTTAATCTGACAGCAGAGAGGATCGCTCCCCTCTGCCGTAAAATATCTTATGTTTATTTTATTATAGAAAGAACGTCCGGAAGCCCCTCCGGACTGCGCCAGAACCGCCCGCAGGAGCCGGAATACCGGAAAAAATGGTAAAACGGACCTGCCGCGCGAGGGCGCTGGATGGTTACAGTATATCATAATTTCCGCGGGGAAAACAATAGACACAATTCCCAATATGTTGACAAAAAACGCTAAAAAACCGTTAAGGATGGAAAGAACAGGAGGCCGCGCCTAAAGGATTTGACAAAAGGAAGGGGGGCGAATTATAATAGCAATCAAAATAAGAAAAGGATCTATTGGGTGGGAAAGGAAATTTAGAATGAATCAATGGCTGAACAAGATGGAACGGAAGCTGGGGCGGTATGCGATCCCCAATCTGATGAATTATGTGGTGATCCTCTACGCCGTGGGAGCACTGGTCTGCTGGCGGGCCCCGGAGCTTTACTTTGAGTATCTGATGCTGGACGCCAGGGCGATCCTCCACGGCCAGATCTGGCGGATCGTGACCTTCCTTATGTGGCCCCTGTCGGGCGACCTGTTTTTAAACGTGCTGGTCATTTACTGTTATTATAACCTGGGCCGGACCCTGGAGGCCGTGTGGGGCTCCTTCCGGTTCAACGTATACTTTTTTATGGGGATCATCGGCCATGTGCTGGCGGCCATCCTTATTTATGCGCTCACCGGCAGGATCTACCCGCTGACGGCAGAATATCTGAATTTTTCCTTATTCTTTGCCTATGCGGCCACGTTCCCGGACGCCCAGTTCTTACTGTTTTTTGTGATCCCCATTAAGGCCAAATGGCTGGCTCTGTTTGACGGGGCTTACTTCCTTTACGGAATGATCTTTGGCGGAATGGCATCCCGGATCGCCATCGTCATGTCCTTATTGAATTTTATCCTGTATTTTGTCATGTCCAGAAGCGGGAGATACAACCCGAAGGAAATAAAGAGAAAACAGCAGTTCAGATCCCAGGTCACCCAGACGGTCAGGGAAGCGAAGCAGAATGGCCGTCACCGCTGTGCCGTCTGCGGCCGCACGGATCTGGACGATCCCGAGCTGGTATTCCGCTTCTGCTCAAAATGTGAGGGGGATTACGAATACTGCCAGGACCATCTCTACACCCATAAGCATGTGACAAAGGGCGGAATGGATCCGCGGCAGAAGACATCATAGGAGGCAAAGCGCCAGAATGAAAAAAACAAAGATCATTTGTACCATGGGACCAAACAGCGATGACCGGGAGGTCATGAAACAGTTGGTGTTAAATGGAATGGACGTGGCACGGTTCAATTTTTCCCACGGAAACCATGAGGAGCACAAAAAAAGATATCTCCAGCTCCGTCAGGTGGCGGAGGAAACAGGGATCCCGGTGGCGGCGCTGCTGGACACCAAGGGCCCGGAGATCCGTACTGGCATTTTGAAGGACGGAAATAAGATCACCTTAAAGGAAGGCCAGGAATTTACCCTTACCACAGAAGAGGTCGTGGGGGATGAGACCATGGTCCATATCAATTACGACGGCCTGAACGGAGATGTGAAGGCGGGAGACCGGATCCTCATTGACGACGGCCTGATCGAGCTGCATGTGAGGGAGGTCCAGGGTCCCAGGATCGTCTGTCTGGTGGTAAATGGCGGCGAGCTGGGCGAGAGAAAGGGCGTCAACGTGCCAGGCGTAAAGATTAAGCTTCCGGCCTTGACAGAAAAAGACAAGGACGATATCCGTTTTGGGATGGAGATGGGCTTTGATTATATTGCCGCCTCCTTTATCCGCTCGGCGGACGCCATCCGGGAGATCCGGGAGATCCTGGCCGAGGGCGGCTCCTCCATGGGCATCATCGCCAAGATCGAAAATGAGGAAGGGCTGGAAAATCTGGATGATATCATTGAAGAGAGCGACGGCATCATGGTGGCCCGGGGCGACCTGGGCGTGGAGATCCCGCCGGAGAAGCTGCCCCATCTCCAGAAAATGATGATCGAAAAGTGCAGTGAGGCATGCAAGGTGGTCATCACAGCCACCCAGATGCTGGATTCCATGATCCGGAATCCCCGTCCAACCCGTGCGGAGGTGACAGACGTGGCCAACGCAGTCTACGACGGCACCGATGTGGTAATGCTTTCCGGTGAGACCGCCAACGGAAAATATCCGGTGGAGGCTTTGAAGATGATGGTCCACATCGTAGAGGAGACCGAGTCCCACCTGGACGATTCCTTCTATAAAAGAAGACGGGTATCTGACGACAACAGCCACAGCATTTCCAATGCGGTCTGCTATTCCTCCGTATCCACGGCCCGGGCTCTGGGGGCGAAGGTCATCATTGCTCCCAGCATCAGCGGCTACACGGCCCGGATGCTTTCCAAGTGGCATCCGGCAACGATGGTGGCGGGCATGTCCCCCAGCATTGATACAGTCCGCAGAATGCAGCTTTATTGGGGCGTACATCCGTTCCAGGCAAAGAGAGCAGAGTCCACGGATACCTTGATCATGAATTCCATCGACGCCTTAAAGGCAGAGAGACTTGTGAAGGAGGGTGACCTGGCGGTGGTAACTGCCGGAGTCGTGAGCCATTCCCGCAGACATGAACCGGCCACATCCACCAATATCATGCGGGTCGTAACCGTAGACTGATCCAGAGGGGGCGGTCTGCCATAAACAAAGGAGTATATTGATATGGAAAAGAAACCATTTGCGACCAGGGAAAAGCTGGAAGAGATCGCAAAAGAATATCCCACGCCCTTTCATCTTTACGATGAAAAGGGGATCCGGGAAAACGCCAGGGCTCTTAAGGAGGCATTTTCCTGGAATCCGGGCTTTAAAGAATATTTTGCCGTAAAGGCCACACCGAACCCGTTTATTTTAAAGATCCTTCAGGACATGGGCTGCGGCACCGACTGCTCTTCCGAGACAGAGCTGATGCTGTCGAAGGCCTGTGGCTTTACGGGCCACGACATCATGTTTTCCTCCAATGATACGCCGCCGGAGGAATTTAAAATGGCGGATGAGCTGGGGGCCATCATCAATCTGGACGATTTTACCCATATCGCCTGTGTGGAAAAGGTCCTGGATACGTTTCCGGAGACCATGAGCTGCCGGTTTAATCCCGGCGGCCTGTTCCGGATCTCCAACGATATCATGGACAATCCGGGAGATTCCAAGTATGGAATGACAGAGGAGCAGCTGACGGAGGCCTTCCGGATCTTAAAAGATAAGGGAGTAAAGCACTTCGGGATCCATGCGTTCCTGGCCAGCAATACCGTTACCAACGAATATTATCCGCTTCTGGCTAAGATCCTGTTTGAACTGGCAGTCCGTGTGAAAAACGCCGCAGGCGTCCACATTGCCTTTATCAATCTTTCCGGCGGCATTGGCATTCCATACCGCCCGGACCAGGAGCCCAACGATATCCGCGTCATCGGAGACGGGGTGAGAAAGGTTTACGAGGAGGTTCTGGTCCCGGCCGGCATGGGAGACGTGGCTATTTTCACAGAGCTGGGCCGCTTTATGCTGGGACCCTACGGAGCCTTAGTGACCCGGGCCATCCACGAAAAGCATACCTATAAGGAATATATCGGCGTGGACGCCTGTGCGGTGAACCTGATGCGCCCGGCCATGTACGGCGCTTACCACCATATTACGGTCATGGGAAAGGAGAACGCCCCCTGCGACCATAAGTATGATGTGACCGGCTCCCTCTGCGAGAACAACGATAAGTTTGCGGTGGACCGGATGCTGCCAGAGATCCAGATGGGAGATCTCCTGTTCATCCACGACACCGGAGCCCACGGCTTTTCCATGGGGTATAATTATAATGGAAAGCTTAGGAGCGCAGAGCTTCTTTTACAGGAGGACGGAAGCGTCCGCATGATCCGCCGCGCGGAGACACCAAAGGATTACTTTGCAACCTTTGATTTCTGCGGGTTATTAAAGGATGTGGAGTAGTTTAAGAGGATAGAGACAAAAGAGAGCCCCGGCTGCCGTTTTCGGCTGCCGGGGCTTAGACATGAGAAAACCCCGCTTGTATCGCAGCGGGGATTTGTCATTTAGGATTTCGATTTCAAAAAGGTTTTTAGGATAAAGGATTTAAAATTTGTATCGTGCATTTCTTATGGTTAAAGTATAGCACGTTATGCTGGAAAATGATTGTATATTCTTTGAATGAATTATGAAGATTTTCTTAAGATTTGAAATATCTGGAAAAAACGCCGGATGGGCAAAACGCTTTCCCTGGAATATCCTATTTATAAAAGGACTCCGAGGAAATCATATGTGAATCGTGTAAAGGAACAGATCCGCTGCCGGGACGCCTATACCCTGGGGCTTACGGGGAGGGGCGTCTGCGTGGCGGTGCTGGATACAGGGGCATATCCCCACAGGGATTTTGAGGACCGGATCTCGGGCTTTGCGGATGTGGTGAACCACCGGCCCGGTCCCTATGACGACTGCGGCCATGGGACCCATATCTGCGGGATCATCGGGGGAAGCGGGGCCGTTTCCGACGGAAGGTACCAGGGCATGGCCCCAGGCTGTACCCTGGCGGCTGTCAAGGTCCTGGACCGGAAGGGGAACGGCTCTGCCGCCGACGTTCTGGCTGGGATCGGCTGGATCCTGGACCGGAAGGACCGGCTGGGGATCCGGATCGTGAATATTTCCGTGGGCTCCTATGGAAAGAGAGGGATGAGCGAGGATTCGGCTCTGGTAAAAGGCGTCAACCGGGCCTGGGATGCCGGGCTTGTGGTGGTGGTGGCCGCCGGGAATAACGGCCCGGCTCCCTTAAGCGTCACCACGCCTGGGATCAGCCGGAAGGTGATCACTGTGGGCTGCTCCGACGACCACATGGAGGTGCTGGTGGGAAAGAACCGGATGGTGGATTATTCCGGCCGCGGTCCCACCATGGCGGCGGTCTGCAAGCCGGACCTGGTGGCTCCGGGCTGCAGCGTAGCCAGCTGCGCCAGTCTGAGGGATAAGTACACCATAAAAAGCGGGACCTCCATGAGCACCCCCATCGTTTCCGGGGCCATTGCCCTTCTTCTGGAAAAATACCCGGACATGACCAACCGGGACGTAAAGCTGAGGCTGATGGAAACATGCCGGGACATGGGCCTTCCAAAAAACCAGCAGGGCTGGGGGCTCCTGGACGTGGAACGGCTTTTGAGATAGAACATCCGGACGCTGCAAAGGAAATGGAGTCCCAGGCGGCTTTTTCTGCGGCGTTCCATAAAATATGGGCGGGGGCTGCTTCGGCAGTCCCCGTTTCTTTTGGGTATTCTGCTGTGTTTTTTGTGGAAAACCACAAAAAAGCCGTGCGTTTCCGGGAAAAGTGGAAAAGGGGTTGCAAATAAGCGGGAAACATGCGAAAATTTACATGGATTTTACATAGGCGCGGCGGATATTTTACATACTGATGATATCCTGTCCATGATATGTAGAAAATAATCGCATGACTATGTGTATTTTACGGAGGAAGGTATGGATTTTTTTGGACTTTTATCAATGATCGGAGGTCTGGCGCTGTTCCTGTACGGAATGGATACCATGGGCCAGGGACTTGAGAAGCTGTCCGGCGGCCGCCTGGAGCGGATCCTGGAAAAGCTCACATCCAACCCCATTAAGGCAGTACTTCTGGGCGCCGGCGTTACGGCTGTGATCCAGTCGTCTTCAGCCACTACTGTTATGGTCGTCGGCTTTGTAAACTCTGGAATTATGAAGCTGACCCAGGCTGTGGGCATCATCATGGGAGCCAACATCGGTACTACCGTGACGTCCTGGCTCTTAAGCCTTACGGGAATCGAAAGCGGGAACTTTTTTGTACAGCTGTTAAAGCCGTCGTCCTTCTCCCCGGTTCTGGCACTGATCGGCATGATCTTCATCATGTTCACGAAAAATGAGAAGAAAAAGAACCTGGGAACCATTATGATCGGCTTTGCCATTCTGATGTTTGGTATGGAGACCATGAGCGACGCGGTGAAGCCCCTGGCGGATGTGCCGGAATTCACCGGGCTCCTGACAATGTTCTCCAACCCGATCCTGGGAATGATCGCAGGAGCGGTCCTTACTGCCATCATCCAGAGTTCTTCTGCATCCGTCGGTATCCTGCAGGCCCTCTGCGCCACTGGAGCCGTAAGCTTTGGAAGCGCCATTCCCATCATCATGGGACAGAATATCGGTACCTGTGTGACTGCCATGATCTCTGGTATCGGAGCCAGCAAGAACGCAAGACGGGCTGCACTGGTACACCTGTATTTCAACATCATCGGAACGGCTGTGTTTATGATCGTATTCTACACGGTCAACGGCTTTATACACTTTGATTTCCTGGACGGAGCGGCCAGTGCTATGGGCATCGCTGTGGTCCACAGCGCCTTTAACGTGGCATCCACGATCCTGCTTCTGCCATTTTCCAAGGTGCTTGTGAAGTTAGCGACCTTAACGATCCCGGACGAGCAGGAAAAGGAGCTGGCGGCAGGCATCGCCGCCGGGGAAGAGGAGTTCCGCCTTCTGGATCCCCGTTTCCTGGAGACTCCCGGCTATGCCGTAGAGCAGTGCCGTCTTGTGACCACCCATATGGCCCAGACTGCCAGGGAGGGCTTTTTAAAGGCCATGGAGCTCCTGGATTCCTATGACCAGGAAAAGGCCGACCAGGTGGCTGCCATCGAGGACCTGGTGGATAAGTACGAGGACCATCTGGGGACCTATATGGTAAAGGTGGGAAGCCAGCAGCTTTCCAAGAACGACAGCCATACGGTCTCCCTGCTCCTTCACTGCATCGGAGACTTTGAGAGGATCTCCGACCATGCCATGAACTTAATGACAGCGGCCAAGGAGATGCACGATAAAAATATGGAATTCTCCAAAAAGGCAGAGGAGGAATTAAAGGTATTTTTAAATGCCGTTACAGAGATCCTGGATCTTTCTGTTACGGCCTTCGAGAACAACGATGTAAAGAAGGCTTCCCTGGTGGAGCCGCTTGAGGAGGTCATCGACGATCTGAACACCTGTGTGAAGGCCAACCACATCAAGCGTCTCCAGAAGGGAAAATGTACCATCGAGCAGGGCTTCGTTCTGTCGGATATCTCCACCAACTTAGAGCGTGTGTCCGACCACTGCTCCAATATCGCCATCAGTGTCATTGAGATCGACCGGGATGGCTTCGATGCCCACGGTTATCTGGAAAACTTAAAGCGGGACGACGATCCCCGGTTCCAGGGAATGGTGGAAAGTTACAGAAAGAAATATACGCTTCCGGCGTAAAAGAGAAAGCCGCCTATGCAGTTTCTGCCAGGCGGCGGATCTTTATCCGGAAAAGACAGGAGGAGAGCGGATATGGCGCTGATCTATGCAGTGGAAGATGATAAGAATATTCTGGAGATCGAGATGTTTGCCTTAAAAAACAGCGGCTACCAGGTGGACGGCTTTGAATGTGCCCGCGATTTTTATAAGAAGCTGGATGAGCGGCAGCCGGATCTGGTCCTTCTGGATATCATGCTGCCGGACGAGGATGGCCTTGAGATCGTCGGAAAGCTCCGGAGACGTCCCGAGACCAAGAAGCTCCCGGTGATCATGGTCACGGCCAAGACCACAGAGATCGACAAGGTCAAGGGCCTGGATGTGGGCGCCGATGATTACCTGACAAAGCCCTTCGGCGTTATGGAGCTGATCGCCAGGGTCAAGGCGGTGCTCCGCAGGACCATGGAGGAGGAGAAGTTCTTAAGCCTGGGAGATGTGTTCCTGGACGACGAAAAGCATATGGTCTATGTAAAGGACCAGCCTTGCAGCCTGACGTTCAAGGAGTATGAGCTCTTAAAGCTGCTGCTCCACAATGCCGGAATCGTGGTGACCCGGGAGATCATCCTGGAGCGTGTCTGGGGAATTGACTTCGAGGGAGAATCCAGGACCCTGGACATGCATATCCGGACCCTCAGGCAGAAGCTGGGGGATGCCGGGACCATGATCCGGACCGTGCGGAACGTAGGCTATATGATCGAATAGGCGGGATGAGATGAAACGGAGAATCCATATTGAGCTTCTGGTTACGTCAGGGTTAGCCATCCTCCTGACGCTGACCTTTGCCATGTTTGTGTTTTACGGGCTGTTCCGGTCCCAGATCATCCGGGATCTGGAGACCGATGCACGGGTCATGAAGAACATGGGCGTTTTTGACGATATTTCCAGGATGGCAGAGAAAAACGGCTCCATCAGCAGCGAGGATCTGCGGATCACAGTGGTGAGCCCCGGAGGAGACGTCCTGTTTGACAGCAGCGCCGATGCGGCGGCCATGGAAAACCATGAGGACCGGCCTGAGATCCGGACGGCTCTGGAAGCAGGGGAGGGAAGCGGCAGCCGGCGCTCAGAGACCATGGACAAGAACCTGTTTTATTATGCCGTCCGTATGGAAAACGGAAATGTCTTAAGGATCTCCAGGGAGGCAGACAGCTTTTTTGCGGTATTCCAGAATATGCTGCCCACGGTGCTGGAGGTGTCCCTGGTGCTGTTTGTCCTTAGTATATTTTTATCCAATTATTTTACAAAGACCCTGGTGGGGCCCATTGAGGAAATGGCCAGGAATATTTCCGATCCCGGCCAGGAGGTGGTATACAGGGAGCTGGAGCCCTTTGTGGCCACCATCCGGCAGCAGCACGACGACATCATAAAAAGCGCCCAGATGCGCCAGGAGTTCACAGCCAACGTGTCCCACGAGCTGAAGACGCCGCTGACTGCCATTTCCGGGTACGCGGAGCTGATCGAGCACGGCATGGCGGATGCGGAGAATTCCAAGCGCTTCGCCGGAGAGATCCATAAAAATTCTGTACGCCTCTTATCCCTGATCAACGATATCATCCAGCTTTCCCAGCTGGACGGAGGGAAGAATCACAGCGAGTATGCGGATATTGATCTGTATAAGCTGGCGGCTGAATGTGTGGATATGCTGAAGATGAACGCCAGAAAGCAGAACGTGACCATGAAGCTCTGCGGAAAGCCATGTACGGTGTATGCGGATCGTCAGCTCATGGAGGAGCTCCTCTATAATCTGTGCGACAATGCCATCCGGTATAATAACCGGGGCGGCTCTGTGACGGTCACGGTGGATGAAAAAGACGGCCATGTGTTCCTTTCCATTAAGGACACGGGGATCGGGATCCCCACGGAGCACCAGGACCGGGTGTTTGAACGGTTCTACCGGGTGGATAAGAGCCGTTCCAAGGCCACTGGAGGAACGGGACTGGGTCTTGCCATTGTAAAGCATATCGTGGCCCAGCACGGCGCATCCATCTCCCTGGAGAGCCAGGCTGGGAAGGGGACGGAGATCCGGGTGGAATTTTCGGATGCCCTGAAGCAGCAGATGGAAGAACGGGCAGAGAATGCTTAAAATAAACAGACGATGGATTTTGGGGATGCCTTCCGGGCCTCCCCTTTTCTGGTTGTATCCTTCCGGGAAAAGGCCTGGAGTGTAAAACCAGCCTCCTGTTTTTTGTGGCTTTTGCCCATTGACGGCGGTGGAAAAGCCGGGTATGATAAAGCCAGACCAGAGATCTGAAAGGTCCCGGCTTTCTCACTCACCCGGCCTTATGTTTTCCGGCGGTTCCGCCAAAGTTTCCCGAAGAAATCGTTGACTTTTTCCTGGAAGTATATTATGATTGGAATATAACAGAACGTTTGTTCGCATTTGGAGGATGAATATGAATAAAGAAGATAAATTGAAAGCCCTGGACGCGGCCCTAACCCAGATCGAGAAGGCCTATGGAAAGGGATCTGTGATGAAGCTGGGAGACTCCGGCGCAAATATGAATATCGAGACGGTGCCCACCGGTTCCTTAAGCCTGGATATTGCCCTGGGACTGGGAGGCGTTCCCAAGGGACGTGTGATCGAGGTCTACGGCCCGGAGTCCAGCGGTAAGACCACCGTTGCCCTTCATATGGTGGCGGAGGTACAGAAGCGGGGAGGGATCGCCGGCTTTATCGATGCGGAGCACGCCCTGGATCCAGTCTACGCGAAAAATATCGGCGTGGATATCGATAACCTTTATATTTCCCAGCCGGATAATGGAGAGCAGGCCCTGGAGATCACAGAGACGATGGTGCGTTCCGGAGCGGTGGATATCGTGATCGTGGACTCAGTGGCAGCCCTGGTGCCCAAGGCGGAGATCGACGGCGATATGGGAGATTCCCATGTGGGCCTTCAGGCCCGGCTCATGTCCCAGGCCCTCAGAAAGCTGACAGCAGTGATCAGCCGGACCAACTGTATCGTGATCTTTATCAACCAGCTCCGTGAAAAGGTAGGCGTGATGTTCGGAAATCCGGAAACCACCACCGGCGGCCGTGCGCTGAAGTTCTACTCCTCCGTCCGTCTGGATGTGAGAAGGACCGAGTCCTTAAAGCAGAGCGGTGAGGTGATCGGAAACCATGTGCGGGTAAAGGTAGTAAAGAATAAGATCGCACCGCCGTTTAAGGAGGCTGAGTTTGATATTATGTTCGGCAAAGGGATCTCCAGAGAAGGCGATGTGCTGGATCTGGCGGCAGATGCCAATATCGTGGAAAAGAGCGGCTCCTGGTACGCCTATAAGGGCGCAAAGATCGGTCAGGGCCGTGAGAATGCCAAGCAGTACCTGGCCCAGAATCCGCTGATCTGTGAGGAGATCGAAAATCAGGTGAGAGAGCTCCACGGCCTGGAGGCCCAGCATGTGGCGGCCGGAGAACCGTCCGGTGAGGCGGCCGGAGAGAGCGTCGCGCCGGCAGATGCTGGAAATATGACCGCTGGAATGGAAAAGGAAGAGGCGGAGAGATAATGAAGGAATGGAAGCTGGAAGGCGTATCCGGGCCGGAGGGACCGTCCTTACAGTCTGGGAATGCCGGGGATGAAAAAGAGGCCAGGAACAAGGCCGTCTACTATCTCCAGTTTTCCAGTAAGACCGAGTGGGAACTGCGTAAGAAGCTGGCAGAACAGGGATTTCTGCCGGCTTCTGTTGATTCTGCCATCCGTTTTGTGAAGGCGCACCGGTATCTGGACGACGGAGAATATGCAGCCCGTTATATAGAGCGGAACCAGAGGAAGAAAAGCAGGAAGCAGATGGTCTTTGAGCTGCGTCAGAAGGGGATCGATGAGGAGACGTTAAATGCGGCCTTTGAGGAAAATCCTGTGGACGAGGAGGAGCAGATCCTAAGGCTCCTGGAAAAGAAGGGCTACCGGGGAGAGGAAGCCGAAAGGGAGGAAAAACAGAAAATCTCCGCCTATCTGGCCCGAAAGGGCTTCGCTTATGAGGCCATCCAGAGGGCTATGATTAATTATGCACGGAAAAACAGAGATTGAAAGCAATATACTTGACATAATGTATAAAACAGTTTAAAATTGAAGTGTTGTACAATGAAAACTAAATAAAGGAGGTGCTCCTGTGTCACCAATAATAAGCGCGTTGATCGCAGCGGTTATTGTGGCTCCTATTACCTGGCTTGCAGCTGTGGCTTACCGGAAGAAAAGCTATGAGAGCAAGATCGGAAGCGCAGAGGAAAAGTCCAGAGAAATAATAGATGAAGCATTGAAGGTCGCAGAGACGAAGAAAAAAGAAGCTCTCCTGGAAGCCAAGGAAGAGAATTTGAAGGCAAAAAATGAGCTGGAGAAGGAAACCAGGGAACGAAGGGCAGAGATTCAGCGCTATGAGCGCCGCGTACTCAGCAAAGAGGAAAATCTGGATAAAAAAGCAGAGGCAATGGAACGGAAAGAGTCCAGCCTGGTGTCCAGAGAGGACTCTTTAAAGAAACGCACTGCCGAAGTGGAGGAACTGTTTGCGAAAGAGCAGGAGGAGCTGGAAAAGATCTCCGGTCTCACTTCTGATCAGGCAAAAGAGTATCTTCTGAAGTCTGTGGAAGCGGATGTGAAGCACGACACTGCCAAGCTCATCAAGGAGCTGGAAGCCAGGGCAAAGGAAGAAGCAGACAAAAAGGCCAGGGAGTATGTGGTCACAGCCATCCAGAGATGTGCGGCTGACCATGTGGCAGAGACCACAGTTTCTGTGGTACAGCTCCCCAGTGATGAGATGAAGGGACGCATCATCGGAAGAGAGGGACGGAATATCCGTACTCTGGAGACCATGACCGGCGTTGAGCTGATCATCGACGATACTCCGGAGGCCGTCGTACTGTCCGGCTTTGATCCGGTCCGCAGAGAAGTTGCCAGGATCGCCCTGGAGCGTCTGATCGTGGATGGACGTATCCATCCGGCCAGGATCGAGGAAATGGTGGAGAAAGCGCAGAAGGAAGTCGAGAACATGATGCGCGAAGAAGGAGAGGCAGCCGCCCTGGAGGTGGGGATCCATGGAATCCATCCGGAGCTGGTGAAGCTCCTTGGAAAGATGAAGTTCAGGACCAGCTATGGGCAGAATGCATTGAAGCATTCCATCGAGGTTGCCCAGCTTTCCGGTCTGCTGGCTTCTGAGATCGGCGTGGATGTGAGACTGGCAAAGCGTGCCGGTTTATTACACGACATTGGAAAATCTGTCGATCATGAGATGGAGGGCTCCCATGTACAGCTGGGATCCGAGCTCTGTAAGAAATATAAGGAGTCGGCTACGGTCATCAACGCAGTGGAATCCCATCATGGCGATGTGGAACCCACCAGCCTGATCTCCTGTATCGTCCAGGCAGCAGATACGATCTCTGCCGCAAGACCCGGCGCCAGAAGAGAAACGCTGGAAACATACACCAACCGCTTAAAGCAGCTGGAGGATATCACCAATTCCTTCAAGGGAGTGGATAAGTCCTTTGCGATCCAGGCAGGACGTGAGGTACGTATCATGGTCGTACCGGAACAGGTCAGCGATGACGATATGGTTCTGATGGCCAGAGAAATTTCTAAGAAGGTGGAGTCCGAGCTGGAATATCCGGGACAGATCAAGGTCAATGTGATCCGGGAATCCAGAGTAACGGATTATGCAAAATAAGAGCACAGAACAATAAGAAAGATCCGGAGGTATACGGGGAGACCCTGTACCGCCGGATTTTTTATGCCACAGGGGCGGAAGGGGGACTGGATCCGGACACCGCATTGGGGCAGACGTTTATCGGCGTTAATTTGTGACAGTTCTCCGCATGGCTGAACTATTACGTTAATTTGTAAAAAAGTATTGACGATTCAGAAAATGTGGTGTAAAATCCAGAGTAACAAAAAGTTACCAGAGAAAGCCGGGGCGGTACAAACGCCCGGGAGGAAACAGGATGAACAAGAAAACGGCGATCGTATCAGTACAGATGAATATGATGGGTCTGATGTGCGGCATGGCCATGTGCGGCATGATTTTTTGCGTGGAAAAAATTGCAGACCAGAATCATTCCTGTATGGATTGTGAGTAGTCAGATATCCTGTGATCAACAAAGAGGGTAAACCGCAGTTCCTGAGGGGCTGCGGTTTTTTGTTTGCGCGGGCGGCGAAAAAAGCGGCCGGTCCGCCGGAGAAAAGGAGAAAAGCATGGAAAATAAGACTCCGATCATCCGTATGGATGGTCTTGGAAAAGCGTTTACAGGGAGCCAGGGAACGGTCCGGGCGCTGGAGGACATCAGTCTGGAGATCATGCCTGGGGAGATCTTCGGGATCATCGGCCTTTCGGGGGCAGGAAAAAGCACCCTGGTGCGGTGTATGAATTATCTGGAGGTCCCCACCGAGGGAGAGGTCTATTATGACGGAAAGCCCCTGTCGGAGATGCAGGATGCTGAGTTAAGAAAGGTCCGCCAGTCCATGGGAATGATCTTCCAGCAGTTCAATCTGCTGGCCCAGAGGACAGTCCTGGGAAATATCTGTTTCCCCATGGAGATCGCAGGGACTCCCAGAGAAGAAGCAAAGGCCAGGGCCCGGGAACTTTTAAAGCTGGTGGGACTGGAGGACCGGGAAAACGCATATCCGGCACAGCTTTCCGGAGGCCAGAAGCAGAGGGTAGCCATTGCCAGGGCCATTGCCACCAATCCAAAGGTACTCCTCTGTGACGAGGCCACCAGCGCCCTGGATCCCAATACCACCAAAGCGATCCTTCAGCTTTTGAAGGAGATCAACCAGTCCATGGGCATTACAGTCGTCATCATCACCCATGAGATGGCCGTGATCGAAGCTGTCTGCGACCGGGTGGCCATCATCGACAAGAGCCACATTGCAGAGATCGGCGAGGTGTCCCGGGTGTTCGCAGAGCCCAAGTCCAAAATCGGCCGCCAGCTGATCCTGGGCGACGCAGCGGAAAAAGTAGAATTTGGAACGGGACGGCTGTTCCGTATTATCTTTGACGGCCTGGCGTCCAGTGAGCCGGTGATCTCCAACGTGGTACTGGCATGTAAGGTGCCGGTGAACATCATGTACGCAGCCACCAGAGATATAAAGGGAAAGGCAGCAGGACAGATGATCATTGAGCTGCCGGATCATGAGCCGGACATCGAAAGGGTCCTCCAGTATCTGGACCGGGCGAAAGTACCTTATGAGGAGGTTGGAAAAAATGAACTCTAATCTGGCATTTCTGTTTTTAGAAGAACTGGGAAATACCCTGATCATGACGTTTGCATCGTCGGCCCTGGCCTATGTGATCGGGATCCCCCTGGGAATCCTGCTTGTTGTCTGGGCAAAGAACGGGATCCGTCCCAACCCCAGGGCCCAGGAGGCCCTGGGCGTGATCATCAACCTGATCCGTTCTGTTCCGTTCCTGATCCTGGTGATCGCCATCCAGAACTTCACCAGAAAGCTGGTGGGCACCAGCGTGGGAACCAAGGCCATTATCGTGCCTCTGACCCTGGCGTCGGCCCCCTATGTGGCCAGGATCGTGGAAGCATCTTTAAATGAAGTAGATCCCGGAGTCATCGAAGCGGCCAAATCCATGGGCGCTTCCACCTGGCAGATCATCGTAAAGGTGCTCCTTCCGGAGGCGAAGCCATCTCTGATCACCAACGGGGCCATTGCAGTGACCACCATTCTGGGATACTCGGCCATGGCCGGCTTCTGCGGGGCCGGAGGCCTGGGAGCCGTTGCCATCAACTATGGCTACTACCGGTTTGAGGACGGCATCATGTGGATCGCCATTCTCTTCTTAGTGATCCTGGTACAGGTGATCCAGTCCCTGGGCATGACCCTGGTGAAAAAGGTGGACCGGAGGGCCCGTTAGGCTCACGGAAGAAGGCTCTTTAAACGTATGGATCAGATCCTGACCGGCCAAAACCAAAGCGCGCAGGCGGAGGGCGGAACGGTTTTGATATAAATGAAAACATCAAAAGGAGAAAGATCATCATGAGAAAAAACATTTATACATTCCTGGCAGTCGCTTTTGCGGCCGGACTTTTAGCCGGCTGCGGTTCCAAAGATTCCGGTAAGGACACCACCATCGTCGTAGGAGCCAGCCCGGCTCCCCACGCAGAGATCCTGGAGGCGGCGAAGCCGGTGCTGGAGAAGGCAGGCTATACCCTGGAGATCAAAGAGTATAACGATTATGTACAGCCCAATGTGGCCCTGGATGCCGGAGACCTGGACGCCAACTATTTCCAGCACCAGCCGTATCTGGATGAATTTAATGCGGAGAAAAAGACGGAGCTGGCTTCTGCGGCTGTGATCCATTATGAGCCCTTTGGGATCTATGCCGGAAAGACCGCTTCCCTGGAGGAGCTGGCAGACGGAGCCCAGATCGCCGTTCCCAATGACACCACCAATGAAGCCAGGGCTCTCCTGCTTTTAGAGGCCCAGGGGCTCATCGGTCTGAAGGAGGGCGCAGGACTTACGGCAACCAAGCAGGATATCGTTGACAATCCGAGAAATTTCGATATCATTGAAATGGAGGCAGCCCAGCTTCCCCGTTCTCTCCAGGACGTGGATCTGGCTGTCATCAACGGAAACTATGCCATCGCAGCAGGTTTAAAGGTGGCGGACGCTCTTGTATGTGAGGATTCAGAATCCATCGGCGCCACTACCTACGGAAATGTGGTAGCTGTCCAGAAGGGCCATGAGAATGATGAAAAGATCAAGGCTCTGGTGGATGCCTTAAAGAGCGGGGAAGTAAAGAAGTTTATTGAAGAAACGTATGAGGGGGCCGTGGTTCCGCTTTCATAGAAAAGCGGCCCTCCCCTGTGCGGGAACATCTCAGGAGGGAATGGAAATGGCAAAAATCGGTTTTATTGGAATGGGCAACATGGCGACTGCCATCATGAAGGGGCTTTTAAAGGAATTTTCCCCGGAGGATATGATCTTTTCCTCTGCCCATGAGGAAAAAATGGAGCAGGTCACCAGGGAGACGGGGGTTCCCCATGCGGGCTCCAACGCAGAGTGCGCCAGGCAGGCAAAGTACCTGGTCCTGGCTGTAAAGCCCCAGGTGCTGCCCCGGGTTTTTGGGGAGATCAAAGACGTGGTGACCAGGGAGCAGGTGATCATCTCCATTGCAGCCGGATACACCATTTCCGACCTGACAGAGGGCCTGGGAGGCCAGGTCCGGGTGGTCCGCTCCATGCCCAACACACCGGCTATGGTGGGTGAGGGCATGACGGGAGTCTGCTATGATGAAGCCCTGTTCACCCAGGAGGAAAAGGAGCTTCTCCATACACTGTTCACTTCCTTTGGAAAAATGGAACTGGTGGAGGAGCGGCTCATGGATGTGGTGGGAAGCGCCAGCGGCTGTTCCCCGGCTTATGTATACATGTTCATCGAGGCCCTGGCCGACGGCTGTGTGAAGAACGGCCTGCCCCGCCAGATGGCGTACCGGATGGCTGCCCAGGCAGTTCTGGGAAGCGCAAAAATGGTCCTGGAGACCGGAAAGCATCCAGGCGAGCTAAAGGATATGGTCTGCTCACCCGGCGGCACCACCATCGAGGGTGTGGCGGCCCTGGAGGAGGGAGGCTTCCGTAGCTCCATCATAAAGGCCTGCGACGCCAACTACGAGAAAAATAAGCGGTTAAAATAGGCGGGAGGAGAAAGCGGTTATGGAAAAAACGATCCGCCTGGAGCGGGAGCTGGCGTACACCGGGACGATCCTTAAGGTATACAGGGATACGGTGGTGGCTAATGGGATCCAGGAAACGTATGATTATATCCACCACGACGGGGCGGCAGCAGTACTGCCGGTGACAAAGGAAGGAAAGCTTTTAATGGTGCGCCAGTACAGGAACGCCCTGGACCGGTTTACCCTGGAGCTGCCGGCCGGAAAGGTGGATGCGCCGGACGAGCCCCGGATCGAATGTGCGTACCGGGAGCTGGAGGAGGAGACCGGGTTTAAAGCGGAGACCATGGAATACCTCATGACCATCAACACAACAGTGGCATTCTGCGACGAGGCCATCGACCTGTTTGTGGCCAGGGATCTGGTAAAGACAGAGCAGCACCTGGACGCAGACGAAAGCATCGATGTGGAGGAATGGGAGGTAAAGGACCTGCTGGAGCTGATCTACGGAGGAAAGCTCACCGACGGAAAGACGGTGGCTGCCATCATGGCATATGCCCAGCGGGAAGGGATCCGATGAACGGATAAAAATGGAATAGACCGGACATGGCCGTCATATAGTGGGAACAAAAGAAGCCTGTACTGTATGGGGGATGCCATGGGAAATTTCGGAAACAGGAAGGACAGCCCAGGATTCTGGCTGTCCTTTTTTCTGCTCCTGGGAGCCGCCGCCGGGACGCTGTTCTGCAACTGGCCGGATTCCGGATGGAAGGAGGCGCTTAGGGATGCGGGGAGTGGGATGGTCACGGCAGCCATGCTGTTAAAGCTGGATTTCATGGGGCTGTTTTTTACGGTTTTAAGAAAACGGCTGGGGGAGGCCTTCTGCCTGATCCTGTTCTCCATGACGCCGGCGGCTCCGTTTCTTTTTATGGGGACGGCGGCCTACCTGGGTTTTTCCACGGCGGTGACCGTCAGCAGCCTGACCATGGGGAGCGGGCTTTCCGGGATCTTCCGGTATCTGGCCCTGGTCTTTCCCCAGGCTGTGCCGTACATGGCTGTATTTTATGTGACGGCCTGGTGGATGGAGGAGGAGAAAAAGAAGATGACCGCGCCTGCGGCCCTGGCGCTGGTCCTGGCAGCGGTCCTGGGAGCGGCGGCGGAAAGCTTTGTGAATCCGTGGATAACTGCCTGGATCACCGGATGAACGGTGGAAAAATCTTTTTACAATATGTGGAAGGCCGCTGTCCGGGGAGCGCCACATGTTGGGCTTTTTATGGAAACCGCCTGGAAAGTGGGAGAAAAGGGGTAAAAATGTGTTTGATTTTATGGAAAAGTGAGACTATAATGAGGAAAACAGCCCGTTTTGGGCAGGATCGTGTATGAGAGAAGATCACGGGGGATCGTGCAGATTGAGATGAAAGAAGAGATCAGACGGTTCGCGGAGTATCTGGAGGCGGAAAAGCATGCTTCAGAAAATACCCGCGTTTCCTATCAGAGAGATTTAATGCAGATGGCGGCGTTCCTGGAAGGAATGGGGATCCGGGAGCTGTCCCGGGTCACAAGGACAGCGCTGAATTCCTATGTGCTGATGCTGGAGAAGGAAGGGAAGGCGGCGTCTACGGTGTCCAGGAACCTGGCGTCCATGAAGGCGTTTTTCGGATACGAATTTAAGCGCGGGCGGATCAGAAAGGATCCGTCAGAATCCATCCATGCGCCCAGGATCGAAAAAAAGGCTCCGGTGATCCTGACCGTGGAGGAGGTGGACCGCCTGCTGGCCCAGCCGTCGGGGGATTCTGCCAAGGAGATCCGGGATAAGGCTATGCTGGAGCTCCTTTACGCCACCGGGATCCGCGTATCGGAGCTGATCCATCTGGAGCTTTCCGATGTGAATATGGCTGTGGGCTTCATTACCTGCCGGGACGAATATAAGGAGCGGGCCGTACCCTTCGGCCGCGTGGCCAAGGAGGCACTTTCAAGATATCTGGAAACAGCCCGCCCGGCTCTTGTAAAGGGCGGGGACGCGCCCTGGCTTTTCATCAACTGCAGCGGCGGCCTCATGAGCCGCCAGGGCTTCTGGAAGATCGTGAAATATTACGGGGAAAAGGCAGGGATCCAGGAGGACATCACGCCCCATACCCTGCGCCATTCCTTTGCGGCCCATCTGATCGGCGGCGGGGCCGATGTGAAGGCCGTCCAGACCATGATGGGCCATGCTGATCCCGCCACCACCCAGATGTACGCCGCCTATGCCGGACTCTGCGGGACAGACCCGGAAGCACATCACAGGAGATAGGAGATCTCCCTTCCCAGAGAACGCGCCGCTCTGGGAAGGGGGATCTTCTGGATGCATACCTGGCAGAAGAACTGGAAGAGGAATACCGGAAAACGCAGATACCGGATCAGGAGGAGGAAAGAGAATGACACGACAGGAACTGTTCGCCTGGTGCATGGACCAATACGGCACAGAGCCGGAGTATCCGTGGAAGGACAGAAACGCTGTCCTCCGTCACAAAGACAACAAAAAATGGTACGGAGTGATCCTGGAAACAGGAAAAAATAAACTGGGGCTTCCGGGAGATGGAACCGCAGAGATCCTGAACGTAAAATGCGACCCGGTCCTGGCTGCCTCCTGCCGCACCCAGCCCGGATTCTTCCCCGCCTGGCACATGAACAAAGAAAAATGGCTCAGCATCCTTCTGAACGAACCAGAGCTGGATGCCGCCATAAAAAACCTCCTGGCCCTAAGCTTCGACCTGACCTCCCCCAGCTCCAGACCCCAGCATTCAAAATAATCCCTCCAGAAGTTCCCAACCCATCCCCATCCCTCACTCCCCCATATCTTACCGCAGCCCGCATTTTATCAAAGCCCCCATGTCCTCCCAAAGCGATGCTTTCTTTGGGAGGATATGGGGGCGTCCCTATTTTACAGCTTCTCCAGAATACTCCTTGCCACCGATAGTCCGTTGGCGGAGGCCTGCTGGAGTCCGCGGGTCACGGACGCGCCGTCTCCGATGGCCCGGAGTCCCGGGATACTGGTCTCGAAATCCTTATTTACCACCACCTTATTGGAGTAGAATTTCACCTCCACGCCGTAAAGCAGGGTCTCGTCGCTGGCGATCCCGGGCGTTACCTTGTCCAGGGCCAGGAGCATTTCCTTGATGTCCACCATGATCCGGTGGGGCAGCACCAGGGACAGATCTCCAGGCACTGCGTCCTTTAAGGTGGGGATCAGATTGTTCCGGCAGAGCCGTTCCTCAGTGGTCCGGCGGCCCCGGAGGAAATCGCCGAAGGTCTGCACCAGGATCTTTCCGTCACACAGCATGTTGGAAAGCTGGGCCACATGCTTGCCGTATTCGATGGGCGTCTTAAAGGGCTTGGTGAAGTTTTTGGACACCAGAAGGGCAAAGTTGGTGTTGTGGGTCTTATATTCCTGGGACTTGTAGGCATGGCCGTTGACCACCGCCAGGCCGTTTTCGTAATACTCTGTGGCCACCTCTCCCGACGGATTGGTACAGAAGGTACGCACCTTATCGTCGAAGGTGGGGGTATAATACACCAGCTTGGCCTCGTAGAGGTTCTTATTTAAAAACTCCATGACCTCGTCCCGGACCTCCACGCGGACGCCGATGTCCACGGTGCCGACCTTTGTCTCGATCCCGTGGTCCCTGCACACATGGGAGAACCAGTCGGAGCCCTCGCGGCCAATGGCGGACACGATCTCCCTGGCGTAATACGTTTCTCCCTTATCGGTGAGGATCCCTCTGGCACAGCCGTCTTCGATGAGGATATCCTGGACCATAGTATTAAATTCGATCCGTACCCCTCTGCTTAACAGGTGTTCCTGGAGGCGGGTGTAGATCTTATAGCCCTCTTCAGTGCCCAGATGACGGATGGGACATTCGATGAGCTTTAAGTTTGCCATGATGGCCCTCCGGCGGATCTCCTGGATCTCCTTCTGCTTATCGACGCCGTAGACCTTTGTGTCTGCCCCGAATTTCAGATAGATATCGTCGGATTCATGGATCAGCTCCAGGGCCTTGTCATATCCCAGGATATCCGGCAGGTTCCCTCCCACATCCGGAGACAGGGAGAGCTTTCCGTCAGAAAACGCGCCGGCTCCCGCAAAGCCTGTGGTGATGCTGCATGGCCTGCACCCCACGCAGACCTTGGTGGTACGCTTGGGACATACCCGCTTTTCAATGGGACGGCCCTTTTCCACCATGAGTATGTTTAAGGAAGGCCGCTCCTTTATGAGCTCGTAGGCGCAGAAGATGCCCGACGGCCCCGCGCCGATGATGATCACATCAAAATCTGTTCTGTTGTTCATAGAATACCCCCAATCATAAACTGGCCGCAGTCCGGGAACCGCAGCCAGTCTATTATACCATAAAATACGTCTGGGAACAATCGATCAGAACAGCACCGGCATTTTCAGCCAGCGGCCCCGCAGGAGGCGGATCAGGAACACGATGCCGCGGGTGATCAGCTCGGCAGTCATAGAGATCCATACGCCGGTGACGCCGAACCGGTGGGTGAACACCAGAACCGTCATGACACGGACGCCCCACATGGTAAACAGGTTGATGAAGAACGGGGCCTTGCTGTCCCCGGCTCCCCGGAGCGCGCCGGTGGCGACGATGCTGACGGCAAACAGCGGTTCTGAGAAGGCTACGATCCGCAGAAGTCCGGCGCTGACCTCCGCTACCTCCGTGTCAGCTGTCAGGAGGCTGGTGAGGAAGGGCGCGAAGCCGAACATTAAGAGCGCCATGAAAAATACCAGGATGGAGCCCAAGATCGTGGTCCCGTAGGCGAACCGCTTTGCCATATCCAGCCGCCGGGCTCCGATGCTCTGGCCCACAAGGGCGGTGGCGGCAGAGGCGACGCCGAAGGCGGGAAGATAGCAGATGCTCTCAGTCTGGACAGCTACGTAGTTGGAGGCCACGGCCACGGTGCCCATTCCGGCCACCACAGAGGTCATGACGATCTGGGCCAGGGAAAGGGCCATGCGCTCCAGAGCCGTGGGCGTGGACAGACGCAGCATGTTGTTCATGCACGGCTTTGTGAAGCGCCAGGTCTCGTTTCCCTGGAAGCGGAGCGGTCCCCTGCGGCAGATGATGCCCAGAAGAAGGGTCACGGCCACGCAGGCCTGGGCAAGTCCTGTGCCCAGAGCCGCGCCCTGGACGCCGAGGCCGGCTCCCCAGACGTGGAAGCCGCCGATGTCCCGGGGCGGGTAAATGAAGATAAAGTTAAAGATCACGTCAAACACGCACATGCCCACGTTCATGATGCTGGGCAGCAGGATGTTTCCGCTGCACCGCAGGATGCTGGAGTACAGGGCGGAGGCCATGGAAAACGGGAAGAAGAAGGCCACCGTACAGAAGTAGGACCTGGCCGCCGGGGCGATCTCCGGATCAGAGCCCAAAAGCTCCGGCAGGACCTGCCCGATGCCGATGGCTGCTGCGGCCATGATCACACCGAACAAAACGTTAAACAGGATGGACTGGCACAGGACGTTCCGGCTGTCTCCGTCCCGTCCGGCTCCCAGGTATTGGGCGATCTGGACGGAAAAGCCCACGGCAATGGCGCTGGTCAGGCCGTTCATTAGCCAGATGGAGCTGGCTACCACGCCGATGGCCGCCGTGGCTCCCGGCCCCAGGCTGCCCACCATGGCGGTGTCGATATAGCTCATGAGCGTCATGACCAGCTGTTCCAGGATCGCCGGAATGGAAAGGGCGATGATCAGCTGGGTCTGGCTTTTTAAGGAGATGGAGCGGCCGTCCCGCATGGCCTCGCTCATCTGAAGCATGTTCATAAAAGATACCCCCAATGTAAGAATTTAATAAAATACCCCATGCCCATAGTATACTGGAAAACGGCAGGAATTGGAAGAGGAGGAGCAAAGGATTTGGGACTTGTAAGTCATGGATAAAACTGATAGAATAGTAAAACCATAAATCATGGGATAAAGGAGAAAATATACCATATGTTTTTAATAGCAGGTCTCGGGAATCCGGGAAAGGAATATGAAAATACACGCCATAACGCCGGCTTCATGGTGCTGGACGCCCTGGCAGATAAGCTGGGAGCCGACATATCGGAGAAAAAGCACAAGGCCCTCTGCGGCAGGGCTGTGATCGGGGGGCAGAAGGTGATCCTTTTAAAGCCCCAGACGTATATGAATTCCAGCGGCGAGAGCATCCGGGCGGCTGCCGATTATTATAAGGTGGACCCGGAGGACATCCTGGTGGTCTATGACGACATCAGCCTGGCTCCCGGCCAGCTTCGGATCCGGGCCAAGGGAAGCGCCGGAGGCCACAACGGGATCAAGAGCATCATCGCCCATCTGGGGACCCAGGAGTTCCCCAGAGTCCGGGTGGGCGTGGGAGAAAAGCCGCCCAGGATGGATCTGGCCGACTATGTGCTGGGCCATTTTTCCCAGGGCGAGAGAAAGATCATGGAGGACGCAGTAAAGGAAGCGGCCGACGCGGTCATGGAGGCAGTGGAGGAAGGGATCGACCATGCCATGAACAGCCATAACCGGAAGAAGGACGGCCAGGCGTAAAAGGATCGGGAGAGGAGAAGAATGGGAGAGATATTTGCAAATCCGCTGACGGAGCTGGCAGAATACGGAGACATGAAGCAGGATCTTATGAAAGGGAAAGGACCCGTCCAGATCTGCGGCGTCACCGATTCCCAGAAGGTCCATGTGATGTACCAGGTTTCGGAGGAGAAGGCCTGGAGGTTAGTTGTGACTCACGACGATACCAGGGCCAGGGAGCTTTACGATGACTTCAGCTATTTTGAAAAGAATACATGGCTGTATCCCGCCAGGGATCTTCTGTTTTACAGCTCCGATATCCATGGAAACCTTCTGACCAGACAGCGGATGCAGGTGTTTAAGCACCTGATGGAGGATGTTGGCGGGACCGTGGTGACCACGGTGGACGGCCTCATGGACCATCTTCTCCCTCTTTCCATGATGAAGGAGCGGCGGATCCTGGTGGAGTCCGGAGAGGTCCTGGATATCGGGGATATGAAGGAACGGCTCCGGGATCTGGGCTACGAGCGGACGGGCCAGGTGGACGGAATGGGCCAGTTTTCCATCCGAGGCGGAATCATTGATATTTTCCCTCTGACCGAGGAGCTTCCGGTGCGGATCGAGCTGTGGGGAGACGAGGTGGACTCCATCCGGTCCTTTGATCCGGAGAGCCAGAGATCCATTACCCAGATGGATTCGGTGCTGATCTATCCGGCGGCGGAGCTGACCTTAACAAAGGAGCAGATGGAAAACGGCACAGACCGGATCGAAAAGGAAGGGAAAAAGCAGGAAAAGGCCTTCCGGGAGGCAGGAAAGCCCGAGGAGGCCCACCGGATCAAGTCCGCTGTGGGAGAGCTGTGCGAGGCCTTAAGGGAGGGCTTTGACACCCACGCCCTGGACGGATATATCCGGTATTTCTGTAAGGAGACGGTGTCGTTTCTGGAGTACATGAAGGAAGCGGCGGGAACGGACCGGACGGACGGAGCTCTCGCCGGAAACGGCGGCTCTGGGGAGCGCGCAGGCCTTGCCATATTTTTAGATGAGCCCCAGAGGCTTTTGGAAAAGGCCGGAGTGGTGGAAACTGAGTTTCGGGAGAGCATGAGCCACCGTCTGGAAAAGGGGTATCTGCTTCCGGGCCAGACGGATCTTTTATTTTCCGCAAAGGCTGTGCTGGCGGCGGCCCAGACGCCGGAGGCCATTTTTATGACGGGCCTGGACCAGCGGCTTCCGGGCATGGCCGTTAAAAAGAAATACAGCATCACGGGAAAAAATGTCAGTTCCTACCAGAACGGCTTTGAGCTTCTGATCAAGGACCTGACCCGCTGGAAAAAGGAAGGCTACCGGGTGGTGCTCCTTTCTGCATCCCGGACCAGGGCCAGCCGTCTGGCAGGGGATCTGAGAGAGTACGATCTGCGGGCCTTCTGCCCCGAGGATCCCAGCCGTCCGGTGAGCCCGGGGGAGATCCTGGTGACCTATGGAAAGCTCCATAAGGGCTTTGAATATCCGCTGATCAAATTTGTGGTCATTACGGAAGGCGACATGTTCGGAAATGAGCGCCGCCAGAAGAAGAGGAAAAAGTACAATTACGAGGGCAAGAAGATCAGCAGCTTTTCCGAGCTGTCTGTGGGAGACTATGTGGTCCATGAGAGCCATGGCCTGGGTATCTACCGGGGGATCGAAAAGATCGAGCAGGACCATGTGATCAAGGATTATATTAAGGTGGAGTATGCCGACGGCGGAAATCTCTATCTTCCGGCCACCCGCCTGGACGGGATCCAGAAGTACGCCGGAGCCGATGCGAAGACGCCGAAGCTCAATAAATTAGGCGGGGCCGAATGGGGAAAGACCAAGACCCGGGTACGCACGGCCGTGCGGGAGATCGCAAAGGAGCTGGTGGAGCTTTACGCCGCCCGCCAGGATGCCGAGGGCTTCGTTTACGGGGAGGACACGGTCTGGCAGAAGGAATTTGAAGAGATGTTCCCCTATGAGGAGACCGACGACCAGCTTTCCGCCATCGAGGACACAAAAAAGGACATGGAAAGCCGGAAGATCATGGACCGGCTGATCTGCGGCGATGTGGGCTACGGAAAGACCGAGATTGCTCTCCGGGCGGCCTTCAAGGCGGTCCAGGAGGGAAAGCAGGTGGTCTACCTGGTTCCCACCACCATCCTGGCCCAGCAGCACTACAATACCTTTATCCAGAGGATGAAGGACTTTCCGGTGCGGGTGGATCTGATGTCCCGGTTTAAGACCCCGGCGGATATCAAAAAGACGCTGGAGGGGCTGAAAAAGGGGTTTGTGGACATCGTCATCGGCACTCACCGGGTGCTCTCCAAGGACGTGCAGTTCAAGGACCTGGGCCTGCTCATCATCGACGAGGAGCAGCGGTTCGGCGTGGCCCACAAGGAAAAGATCAAGCAGCTGAAGCAGAACGTGGATGTGCTGACCCTGACTGCCACCCCCATTCCCAGGACTCTCCACATGAGCCTCATCGGGATCCGGGATATGAGCGTTTTAGAGGAGCCGCCCATGGAGCGTGTGCCCATCCAGACGTATGTGATGGAGTATAACGACGAGATGGTCCGGGAAGCCATCCACCGGGAGCTGGCCCGCGGCGGCCAGGTATACTATGTATACAACAGAGTCAGCAACATCGACGAGATTGCAGGCCATGTGGCCTCTCTGGTGCCCGATGCCCAGGTGGCCTTTGCCCATGGGCAGATGAACGAGCGTCAGCTGGAGCGGATCATGCTGGATTTTGTCAACGGCGACATCGACGTTTTAGTATCCACCACCATCATCGAAACGGGGCTGGATATCCCCAATGCCAATACCATGATCATCCATGACGCGGACCGGCTGGGCCTTTCCCAGCTTTACCAGATCCGCGGGCGCATCGGCCGCTCCAACCGCACCTCCTTTGCGTTCCTCATGTACAAGCGGGACAAAATGCTGCGGGAGGAGGCGGAAAAGCGTCTCCAGGCAATCCGGGAATTCACGGAGCTGGGCTCCGGCATTAAGATCGCCATGCGGGATCTGGAGATCCGCGGGGCGGGGAACATCCTGGGAGCGGAGCAGCACGGCCACATGGAGGCGGTGGGGTATGATCTGTACTGCAAGATGTTAAATGAGGCCGTCCTGGCCCTTAAGGGAGAGACCACAGAGGAGGAGAGCTTCGAGACCGTGGTGGACTGCGACATCGACGCCTTTATCCCCGACGGATATATTAAGAACGAGTATCTGAAGCTGGATGTATACAAGCGGATCTCGGCCATTGAGAACGAAGAGGAATACATGGACATTCAGGATGAGCTCATCGACCGGTTTGGAGATATCCCCGGACCGGTGGAAAATCTTCTGAAGGTGGCGGAGTTAAAGGCCGCGGCCCACCGGGCCTATGTGACCGAGGTGGCTGTCAACCGCCAGGAGATCCGTATGGAGCTGTATCCCAAGGCGAAGTTAGACGTTTCCGGTATTCCGGGACTCATCGGGGAATACAAGAACGCCCTGCGGTTCGTCCAGGGAGAAAAGCCCATGATGTTCTACCAGGATAAGCGGAATAAGAATAAGGACTGCGGCCCCATGATGGAGAAGGCCAGGGAGATATTGGAACGGCTGGGGGGACTGGCAGGCCAGAGGGGGTGAACCCGGTATCTTTTACTGGGGATCCTGCTTTTGCGGATTGCATTGTTTCTGCTGGTCTGGAAGAACGGAGACCGGGCGGTCCGATGGCTGGCGGGCCGGCACACGCCAGTGGGAGATCTGGAACTGAAGGAGCTTCGAGGGGAACTTTTTGATGTGTTGGTCCTTGCCGAATTTATGATCCTGGGAAACGCGGTTCCGAGACTGGCCGCCCATGGGCCGGAGTTTCGCCGCTATGATGCTCTTGCATGGTTTACCATAGCGCTAGTGATCTATTACCTGGTAAATTCTCCGGGTCTGCAGCTTTTCTTAAAAGGGGGCTGGTTTTGGGGGATACCATGGGTAAGCATTGCACTGCTCCTATTGGTGTATAAAAATTCTGGGATTTTTATCGCAGATGCCGGTGATCAAATGTTTGTCGTAATGGTGATCATGCACTTGGAACTGGTGGCCAGTACGCTGGTAAGGATGTATCTGAAGGGAAAAGAAAGAGATCTTAACGTGGGGCAGCTATGAAGCTGCCCCGTTTCCTTCCGCCGTAAATTCCACATATTCCCCGAAAAATTCATTTACATAAAAATTAGGATCGTTTTTCCGGCAGAGAGCATAAAATTTCCTTGGCATATAAGGAAATGCAAAGCTCTTTTTTATTACATGGTCATACTTCCCGAGACGGATAAAATCGGGGATCATTCCGAATCCCAGGCCCGCGTTGACCATCATCATTTTCGTGTCATATGAGTTGACATGGATAATATCGCGGAAACGGAAAAAGGGCTTATAGTGATCAGAAATCTGGGAAATGCTGCCATCGTACATGGTGATAAGGACTTCGTTTTCCAGGTCAGATGATGAGATCCTTTCCAGGGAGGCCAGCGGGGATTCCCGGCAGATAGCCAGTCTCCAATCATGCTCATAGATCATAGCAGCGTTAAAATATTCTTTCTGGATCCCGGCCAGGAACTGGTCACTGGTGATGATGACATCCAGAAGGTTCTGTTCAAAGCGCTTTAAAAGCTCCCGGTAGCTGTACTGGAGACAGGTGATCCGCAGGTCTGGATGATCAGAGACGTAAGTTCCCAGAAAGGGGCTCAAGAGCTCGCTTTCATAAATCCCCACGCCGATCTTCAGCGATCGGGTAAAGCCCTGGTGGATATTCTGGACCGTTTCAATGGAGGCATTATATGCCTCCAGAAGCCTCTGGGCCTGGATATAAAACTCCCGCCCGGCATCTGTAAGGACGACCGAATGATTATCACGGTAAAACAGGCGGACATTCAGCTCCTCTTCCAGACTGCTGATCTTCCGGCTCATGGAGGTCTGGGTAATATGCTCTTTATCGGCAGCCCTGGTGAAGTTCAGACATTCCGCCAGGCTGATAAAGCATTTCATATTTTCTAAGTTCATTTCATCTCTCCTTTGCGGACATTTGTTTTCTGCATAACGTGACACTTTTTCTTCATTTCACATTATGGATCCCCGATGCTAAAATTGTCTCAACAAAACCGGAAACGGAAAGGAGACTTAAGATTATGACAAATTATATCAGAGAAATGAGCGGAAAACAATATTTAAAGAGACTGGCCGAAAATCCAACGGTGATCATTCCCACCGGGGCCTGTGAGATCTATGGCCCGCAGCTTCCCATGGGCAGCGATCTGATCGCGGCAAAGCGGATCGCAGAGCTGGTGGCAGAAAAGACCGGCGCATTGATCGCGCCTACTATTGAAGCTGGAGAATCCTCAGCCCTGGCCTCCTTCCCCTGTACCTTTGCCATGCCGAGAAAGATCTTAGAGGACTGGCTGGATTTCCTGGTGGGAAAGCTCATTAAGGATGGGGCGAAGAATTTTGTGTTTATCACCGGTCATGCGGGAAACGTGGATACGGTAAATTACATTGGAAAAAAATATCTGAATGAACACGATATCCGGCTGGTGCAGATCGACTGGTGGAGGTTTACCAACGCCAACGGCAGCGATATTTTCCAGTACAGCGGGCAGATGGCTCACGGCCATGCCAGCGAATGCGGAACCTCTGTAATGCTGTATCTTTACCCGGAGCTGGTGGATATGGACGAGCTCTCCAGAGTGGAGCCGATCCCGGCAGGGGATTTCCCGGATTTCATTGGCTTTGGCCGGTTTACGGACAGGACGCCCAACGGGACCATCGGTGACGCAACGGTGGCTACCAGGGAAAAAGGGGAAAAGATCGTGACCCGGTGTGTGGACCGGATCGCGGCGTATATGGAGCAGAACTTCCGTTAAAAAAGAGAGGGGGATGGATGATATGACACTGACTACTGTATTGATCGACATTTCTGCCGTCAGCGTGCTTTTGTTCCTGGCGTTCCTGATCCGGCAGAAGATTCCGTTTTTTTATAAGTATTATATTCCCACATCTCTGATCGCAGGGATCCTTGGACTGCTTCTGGGTCCGCAGGTGCTGGGCCAGTTTTCACCGGTCCATCTGCAGTTCAGCGAGTGGATCTCCCAGTGGACCAACTTTCTGTTTGCATTTATTTTTGCCACTTCATTTCTGGGTACGTCCACAGGAAAGTTCGGGAGAGATGTGCTTTCTACCACCTGTGTGACCGGTGTGGTGTTCATGGCCCAGGTGTTAGTTGGACTGGGGATCGCTTTTTTACTGTCCACATTTATGGATAATGTTCCTTACGCCATGGGACTTCTTCCTGTATCTGGCTTTTATGGCGGTCATGGCTCTGCCGGGATCATGGGCGGCTGCTTTGCCACTGAGGGCTGGGAGGAAGCCATGGGTATTGCCCTGACCTATGCCACCATCGGTATGTTCGTGGCCGTGATCGGCGGTATGTGGATCATCAACTGGGGAGCGAAAAAAGGCTATACCAGACAGAAAATGGACAGCAGCTATGTGGAGAAAAAGGATATAACCGGTATTCTTCCCGCGGAGCAGAGAAAGCCGGCAGCGATGGGAATCTCCAATCCGTCCGTGATCGATCCCATGGCGTTCCAGATGATGATCGTCGGTACGATCATCGCGGTTTCCCACTTTCTTAGGGAAGCGATCATTAAGGTGTTCCCATTCTGGGAGCGGATCCCGCTTTATACCATGTGCCTCATCATGGGAGCCATCATTGGAGTGGCGATCAGCAAGACGAAGTATAACCAGTATATTGACCGGGGAAGTATGAAGCGGATCTCTGGCGTGGCTCTGGAATACGCCATTGCCATGAATGTGGCAACTATAAAATTGAGTGTGCTGGCTTCCTATCTTGTTCCGATCCTTCTGACATCTGCTGCAATTACGGCAGTAACGGCTGTGATCTGTATCGTACTGGCCAAAAAGTGGTATGGAAAAGACTGGTTTGAAATGGCCATGGGCGCATATGGTCAGTGTACCGGAAGCCTGGCGACCGGACTTCTTCTGATCAAGGTCCTGGACCCCAATGGCGATACTCTGGCAGCAGAGAGCGTTTCCGGATCCAGCACCCTGGGCTCCTTCTGGCAGCAGCCCTATAATACCATTGGACCCATGATGATCCTGGCAAGCCCTGTACTGGTCACTCTGGGAACGGCTGGTTTTCTGGCAGCTTTCCTGGCAGCCGGCACCCTGCTGTTTGGAAGAACGGTAAAAAAGTCGTAGAAAAGGATGGAAAGCATGAGCAATATACGGAAAATGGCGGAGCAGTATTTTGAGGATGCCGTAGAGCTCCGCAGAAGGATCCATCAGCAGCCGGAGCTTTCGATGGAGGAAAAGGAGACCTCGGCACTGGTAAGAGAAAAGCTTCGGGAATACGGGATATCCATTGCAGAGCTGCCTCTGGAGACTGGAGTTATAGGTGTTTTAGCGGGGGAACGGCCTGGCAGAACGATCCTCCTGCGGGCAGATATGGACGCTCTTCCGGTGGAGGAGCGGTCTGGCCTTCCCTTTGCCTCGGAGAAGAAGGGGGTCTGCCATAGCTGCGGCCATGATATCCACACAGCTGCCCTTCTTCTGGCTGCCCGGATCCTGGGACGGATAAAGAAGGATTTAGCAGGTACAGTATTATTTCTGTTCCAGCCGGCAGAAGAGAAGCTGAATGGTTCCCAGGCGGTGATCGACAGCGGGCTGTTTGAAAAATACCACCCTGACTTTGCCGTGGGACTTCATTGCTGGCCGGATCTCCCGGCCGGAACCGTTGGAGTAAGGAGCGGTTCTTTTATGGCCTCTTCAGACAGCGTGTCCCTGACGGTAAAGGGAAGGGGAGGACATGGAGCCCATCCACATAAAAGTGTCGATCCTATTACAGCGGCCGCTTATATCCTGGCAGAGCTGCAGACGGTGGTTTCCAGATCTGTGGCTCCCCTGGAAGCAGCGGTGCTGACCATGGGAAGGATCGAAGGAGGAACAGCAGCCAATGTGATCCCGGATACGGTCACCATGGAAGGAACAGTACGGACCGTAAGCCGTGAGACCAGGGCATTGATGGAGGAGAAGATCCGGCAGATCGCCTGTCATGGAGCAGAGGCCCTGGGGGCTTCCTGTGAGGTGGAATATAAAAGGGGAGTTCCGGCGGTGATCTGTGATCCGGCAGTTGTGGAGCGGATCCGGAAGGCGGCAGCGGAAGAACTGGGAAGCGAAAACGTCGTGGCTCTGGAAACGCCGTCCATGGGATCGGAGGATTTTGCCCGCTATCTGGAACTTGTTCCCGGAGCCATGTTCCGCATCGGGACAGCCAGTGAGGATCCGGCGACCCGTCTGCCTCTCCATAACGGAGGGATCCGGTTTGACGAGCGGGCAGTCCTGGCCGGGGCTGTGACCTTTGGAAGGCTCGCCGCAGAATATTTAAGATAATATATCTTGACAAACCCTCCCGCCCTCCCTATAATGTGGCTTATAGCCGGTGACGGCTGAAAACCAAACAGGTATCAGCAATGAAGAGAACCAGTAACGGTCCACAGGATCCGCACAGAGAGCTGCCGGAGGGTGAGAGGCGCGCGGGATCGGAGCCGTGAATACATCTCGGAGCTTCGCACCGAACCGCGAAAGCCTGCCTGGAATCCCGGAGCATGTCTGGGAGGAAGAGCGGCAGTCCGTTCAGTAGGCTGCGACGGAGGGGCCCACGTTAAAGGGCCGGAGTCCTGTAAGGAGACTTCATAAGCCGTATAATGTGAGTTATGCGGGAACATTAGGTGGTAACACGAGCCGTTGGCCTCGTCCTTTTGAAACAGAAGGGCGGGGCTTTTTTGTTTTCACGGCGTTCCTGGGAGCGGGATCCCGGGGGGCGCTTCATTTCTGCCCCTTCTGTGCGGAAATCGGCCAACGAAACAGAATACAGAGATCACAGAAAAAGGAGAATGAGAAGATGGGAGTTTACGAGGAATTACAGGCAAGAGGCCTGATCGCCCAGGTGACAAATGAGGAAGAGATCCGGAAAATGGTAAATGAGGGAAAGGCCGTATTCTACATTGGCTTCGACCCCACTGCCGACAGCCTTCATGTGGGCCATTTCATGGCTCTCTGCTTAATGAAGCGTTTACAGATGGCAGGCAATAAGCCCATCGCCCTGATCGGCGGCGGCACCGGAATGGTGGGAGACCCCTCCGGCAGAAGCGATATGCGCCAGATGATGACCGTGGAGACCATCCAGCACAACTGCGACTGCTTTAAAAAGCAGATGAGCCGTTTCATCGACTTTTCCGACGGAAAGGCTATGATGGTAAACAATGCGGAATGGCTCCTGGATCTGAACTACGTTGATTTCTTAAGAGAGATCGGACCGCATTTCTCTGTGAACCGTATGCTGACCGCCGAGTGCTACAAGCAGAGAATGGAAAAGGGCTTAAGCTTCCTGGAGTTCAACTACATGCTGATGCAGAGCTACGATTTCTACGAGCTGTTCCAGAGATACGGCTGCAACATGCAGTTCGGCGGCGACGACCAGTGGAGCAACATGTTAGGCGGCACGGAGCTGATCCGGAGAAAGCTTGGAAAAGACGCCCATGCCATGACCATCACCCTGCTTCTGAACTCCGAGGGCAAGAAGATGGGCAAGACCCAGTCCGGAGCCGTATGGCTGGATCCCAATAAGACAAGTCCCTTTGAGTTCTACCAGTACTGGAGAAACATCGCCGACGCCGACGTGTTAAAGTGCCTGCGGATGCTGACCTTCCTGCCCTTAGAGCAGATCGATGAAATGGATAAATGGGAAGGAAGCCAGTTAAACGAAGCCAAGGAGATCTTAGCCTACGAGCTGACTGCCCTGGTACACGGCGATGAGGAGGCCAAAAAGGCTCAGGAGAGCGCAAGGGCCCTGTTTGCAGGCGGTAATGCAGCAGAAATGCCCACAGCCGAGCTCTCTGACGATGACTTTACCGACGGAGCCATCGATATCCTGTCCATCGTACAGAAATCCGGTCTCTGCGGATCCCGCTCCGAGGCCAGAAGAAATGTGGAGCAGGGCGGCGTATCTGTGGACGGCGAAGCTGTAAAGGATATTAAAACGGTTTACACAAAGGAACAGCTTTCCGGCGACGGCATCGTTGTAAAGAGAGGAAAGAAGAATTTCCGCCGTGTGACAGTAAAATAAGGAAATGCATGGACTGCGGGGCGTATGCCCCGCACCGTCTGCTGTGAGAGGAGAAAAAAATGGAGATCTTCAAAGAAGCACAGAGAAATTTTGATTACATGGTACGGATCCGGAGACATATGCATGAGTATCCGGAAATGACGGGACAGGAATTTGAGACCCTGGAGTTTATTAAAAAGGAGCTGGATGCCCTGGGGATCGAGTATGTGGAGGTTCCCGACGGCGGCATTGTGGGTCAGATCCATGGCGGAAAGCCGGGAAAGACCGTCCTGATGCGCGCCGACATGGACGCTCTTCCCATCCAGGAAAATACAAAGAATTTATGCTGTGATAAGCTGTGCGTGTCAAAAAATGACGGCATTTCCCACGCCTGCGGCCATGATTCCCATACAGCCATGCTGCTGGGCGAGGCTAAGATCTTAAACGAGCACAAGGACGAATTGAACGGAAACATCGTCCTCTGCTTCGAGCGGGGCGAGGAGGGCGGCGGCCAGATCGCCAACCTGCTCCCCTACATCGTGGAGACCATGAAGCTGCCCATCGATACCTGCATTGCCACCCATGTGAAGTGGGACGTTCCGGCGGGCCAGGTTTCCGCAGAGCCGGGCGCAGTGTTCTCCGGCGGCTACGGCTTTGCCATCCGCTTAAAGGGTCTGGCCGGCCACGGCTCCCGTCCGGATCTGGCCCACAGTGTTCTGGACTGCTTCAACTCCATCTACAATCATATGAACATGATCCGTATGAAATACGTGTCCCCCACAGATATCCTGACCTTCTCTGTGGGCAGCGTCCACTGCGGAACGGCCATGAACATCGTTCCCGACGAGCTGGTATTCGACGGCACCATCCGCACCTTCAACGTGGCGGGGGCCGGAGCCAGCTTTATGAAGCAGTTTAAAGAGGTCCTGGAGGCAGAATGTAAATTAAACCAGTGTACCTATGAGATCATTTCCATGAAGGATCCGCTGTTTGAGAATTACAACAACGAGACCTGCAGCGAGATCGCAAGGAACGCCGTTAAGAAATACATGGGAGAAGAGGCTCTGGCAAAGGCCCAGCCGTGGATGGCCTGCGAGAGCATGCAGGCGTACTTAAAGTACTGGCCGGGCGTGATCACCTTCACCGGGATCCAGAATCCGGAGCTGGGAACCGGAGCCAACCACCATACGCCGGAGTTCGACCTGGACGAAAAGGGCATGATCTACGGCGCAGCCGCAGCCATCGGCTATGTGGTGGACTTCTTAAACTACGAGGGCGAGATCCCGTTTACTCCCTATAAGGGAAATATCCGGGAGCTGGCTGCAAGAAATATTAAATAAATATGTTTGCCCCTAACCTGTGCGGGCTTCGTTTTGCGGATGTCTGACCATGAACGTCAGATATCTGCAACCCGGAAGTCCGTTTTCTATGCGGTCATATTTTACATGCTGGAATGAAGCGGAATTCCATGAATAAGAAAGGAGATTGTCATGACGACCAACGAGAAACTGTCTATGCTTCGTGAAAAAATGGCGGAAGCCGGGGTACAGGCATATCTGATTCCGTCCTCGGACCCCCACATCAGCGAATATCTTCCCGATCACTGGAGGGCCAGGGCCTGGCTTTCGGGCTTCGACGGCTCTGCCGGAACCTTAGTGGTCACGGAAACGGAGAGCGGTCTGTGGACCGACGGCCGTTATTTTATCCAGGCGGAGCGGCAGATGGCCGGCAGTGAGATCGTTCTCTACCGTATGAAGGAAAAAGGCGTGCCCACCATCCAGGAGTTTCTTCTCTCCAGGCTGAAGAAGGGACAGGTCCTGGGGATCGACGGCATGGTCACTGCGGCGGAGACTGTGCTGGATATGGAGACAGCGTTTTCTGCCCAGGGGATCGGGATCCGGTCGGAGGATCTGATCACGCCCATCTGGACAGACCGTCCGGCCATCCCCCAGAGCCCGGTCTATCTGCTTCCGGAACAATATACAGGCCTTTCTGCGGCAGAAAAGATCGCCCAGGTCCGCTCCCGGCTTAAGGAGAACGGGGCGGACGCCATGGCCATTACCCGCCTGGACAGCATCGCCTGGCTTCTGAACCTGCGGGCCTCGGATGTGGTGTACAATACCTCCTTTGTTTCTTATGTCCTTCTGACCCAGGAAACGGCAGTCCTTTATGTGGACAGCAGCCGCGTATCGGAGGAGGCTCTGGATTATCTTAAGAAAAACGGAGTGGCTGTGCGGCCATATGGGGAGATCCTGGACGGGATCGCCGCCATCGATGTGCCCACGGTCATGCTGGTGAGCGTGGAGAACGTCAACTATCGGCTGTATCTGGCCATGGAGGAGAATCCCAGGGTGACCATTGTAAAGGGAGAGGAGCCGGCCTTCTGTCTGAAGGCCGTGAAGAACCCGGTGGAGATCGCCAATACCAAAAATGCCCATATCAAGGAAGGTGTGGCCATGGCCCGGCTCCAGATGTGCCTGGAGGAGAAGCTGGCTGCTGGTGAGACCGTTTCTGAAACAGACGTGGGAGAGCTTCTGGTGGATTTCCGTAAGGAACAGGAGGGATATATGGAGGACAGCTTTGCCGTGATTGCAGCTTACGGAGCCAATGCCGCCATGATGCATTACCATCCGACCCCGGAAAACCATGCGGTTCTTCAGCGGAAGGGCTTCCTTCTTCTGGATACCGGCGGCCAGTACGTGGACGGCACCACGGATACCACCCGTACCTATGCCCTGGGCGAACTGACCGACGAGGAACGGCGGTATTACACCTATGTGTTAAAGGCCAACATCGGCATCGCCCGGACTGTCTTTATGGAGGGCTGCTCCGGCGCCAACCTGGATATCATGTCCCGCACCCAGATCTGGAAGTACGGTCTGGACTACCGCTGCGGCACCGGCCACGGCGTGGGCTTTGTGGGCCCCATCCACGAAGGCCCCCAGAGTCTCAGGATGACCAACCATGTGCCCTTCCAGCCGGGCATGACCATCACCGATGAGCCTGGAATTTATGAAGAGGGTCTTGTGGGCGTCCGCATTGAGAACGAGCTTCTGGTGGTGGAGCACATGGAAACGAAATACGGAAAGTTTTATGCCTTCCAGCCATTTACCTATCTGCCCATCGATACCACGCCGGTGGTGCTGGAGCTGATGAACGAGGAGGAGATCTCCTGGCTCAACGACTATCATCAGATGGTCTATGATACCTTAAGTCCCCATATGACAGAGCGGGAGCGTATCTGGCTCAAAGAAAAAACAAAACCATTGGAGAAATAAACCGGAATGAATATATTTATCGGAATCCTTCTGCTCTGTGCCTTCCTGGGGCTCTGGGATAAAATTTCCGGAGGGAAAATGGGCCTGGCGGCTGAATTTGACGGCGGCCTGGCCTCCATGGCCTCTCTGGCCCTTTCCATCGTAGGGATCTACTGCATCGGGGTCACGGCGGTCAGGAGCAATCCGGAGGCCATTGCCTCCTTTGCGTCCCGGCTGCCCTTTGACGCCTCCGTTCTCATCGGAAGCCTGCTGGCTCCCGATCTGGGCGGCCACGCCATTGCAAAGGAGCTGGCAGCCACTCCGGCCCTGGGGATCTATTCCGGAGTCATGGTATCCTCCTGTCTGGGAGCCCTGATCTCCTTTACCCTGCCCATTGCCTTGACGGTCATCCGCAGGGAGGATACCTCCCTGTTTATGCAGGGCAGCGTCTGGGGGATCGTAACGATCCCCGCGGGAGTGGCGGTGGGCGCTCTGCTCACCGGCCTGCCTGTGAAGGAGCTGGTCCGCAATCTTCTGCCGATCCTCCTTCTGTGCGCGGGTATCTGCCTGGCCCTCATAAAGGCCGCTGAGGCCACCATCCGGGTGCTGTCGGTGGTGGGGAATCTGGTGCGGATCGCCAGCCTGGTCCTGTTTGCCCTGGTGATGCTGGGGCTCTTCCTTCCCGCGTGCCAGATCGCATCGGACACCCTTATTTTTGAGTCCCTTACCATTGTGGTAAAGATCGCGGTGGTGGTGGCCGGATCCATGGTGGCGGCCTCTCTGATCCTCCGGTTTTTCCAGAAGGGGATCAGCCGGATCGCCGGATGGCTGGGGGTCAATTCCTATTCTGTGGTGGGACTGATTATCAGCCTGGCCACCTGTATTTCCATGATCCCAATGATGGAAAAAATGGATGACCGGGGAAAGGTGATGAACGCGGCCTTTGCGGTCAGCGGTTCCTTTGTGCTGGGCGGCCAGCTGGCCTTCATCGCCAGTGTGGAGCCGCCGTCTGTGGTTTCCGCCTTTATTGCCGCCAAGCTGGTGGGCGGAATCTGCGCAGCGGCCGCCGCCATGGCGTTTGCACCGAAGTCCGGCGCTGGATCCGGGGAATCGGCATCCCTGGAGTAAGAAAACAGCCGCCTGTCCCTGCCCTGTGAAGATCCGGGCGGGAACGGGCGGCTGTTTTTTTTGCGGAGTGGGAGCGTTGGATATATTTTTAAATTATCACAAAAAATATAAAAACAGGAAAAATAAACTTTTTCTTACAAATCGATAAATCCATTTACAAACTTTAATTGGTATTGTACTATGATTATATAAAATATGGGGAAGGAGGGAAATGTCATGAAGAAGATATATGCTGCTGTTCTGGTTTTATTACTGGTTTCATGCGCCCCTAAGGAAGAGGCGGCTGTGGTGAAACCGCTTTCCATTGAGGATGTACCGAAGTCCGAAGAGACCCGGAAGCTGGACCGGAAGGAGATCTATACACTGAAACGCCAGCTGGAACAGATTCCGGTTGCTTCCAGCGAGGATTTTTTACTGGAGAGGTAACGGAATTTTTAAAAGGATATGAAAATACAGAGCTGGAGAGCCTGGAAGTGGTCCAGGACACGCTGTCTCTGATACCGGGAAAAAATAAAAAGTCGCTGTACAATCTGAGTTTCCGGGTCCGTCTTGTGACAGACGGAATAAGGGATGAGGAGGGGATGAAACAGGCAGACCGCCTTGCGGAGGAAATTACGGACTTTTTGAAGCAGTACAGCTATGTGGGATTAAAATCAAAGGATGTATGGATAAAGGTATACAACCAGAATGGAGAGGTGCTGTCGGATATGCAGAGCAGTGTTTCCATTTCAAACGAAACTATGTTTGTGGAAATACCAGAGGACGAATATGAGGTCCAGACCCGGGCATTTAAATATTCTGGAAATGGACGAAAATTCCAACTGAAAAAGTTTGGTCCCTTGAGTGGAACTGGGGAATTATATGTGGAGTATGCGGTGGATGACGGCTATTTTAACTTTGACGATCTGGACGGCAGTATTGCCGGACTGGAGGCCGTTGGTGAGGATATCCGGGAATATCTTTTGTCGTCGGAAAAAACGGAAAAATATATGGAATCCCATCATTTGAATGTTTTAACCATTTCCTTTTACAGCGGGAATTTTGACGATGACTATGTGACGTTTAACTTCGATATATAGGGATATGTCCAGGTCTCCTGGATCATGGCAAAATGGAGGAGGAAAGAAGGATTTCTTTTGCTGCATTCCCGATGGCATATATACTGATATGCAAAAGGGGAAGGTTATTGCCCCATTGGGGATAAAAACTGGATTCTGGAGGGATATAAATGGATGGGTTTATTTTTACGATTCTGCTGTTTCCCATATTGGCTATGGGGCTTTGTATTTTAAATGCGGTCAGTAAAAAATCCGACTGAGAATGATAAAAGCACTGGAATACCCGCCGGATCCAGCCTCCGGATCAAGGGATATTCCAGTGCTTTTTCTATTTAAGCCGGAAGGAACTGCAAGGCTTCCCTACCTGTACTGTGCCTGGTGCATCTCATAGTAAAACCCTTTCTGGCGCATCAGCTCCTCATGGGTGCCCCGCTCCACCACGTTTCCGTCCCGCACCACCAGGATGCAGTCGGCATTCCGGATGGTGGAGAGCCGGTGGGCCACCACGAAGCAGGTCTTGTCTGCCATCAAGGCCCGCATGGCGGCCTGGATCTGGTGCTCGGTCCGTGTGTCCACGTTGGAGGTGGCTTCGTCCAGGATCAGCATAGGCGTCTGCATCAGCAGGGCCCGGGCGATGGTCAGAAGCTGCTTCTGGCCCTTGGATATATTGGTGCCGTCGTCGATGAGGAGCGTATCATAGCCCTGGGGAAGGCTTTCGATGTAGGTGTGGATCCTGGCCGCCTTTGCCGCAGCGACTACCTCTTCCCTGGTGGCGTCGGGCCGCCCGTAGGCGATGTTTTCGTAGATGGTGCCGTAAAAGAGCCAGGTGTCCTGGAGGACCATGGAGTAGGAAAGCCGGAGGCTTTTCCGGGTGATATCGGAAATATTCCGGCCGTCCACCAGGATGGAGCCGCTGTCGATGTCATAAAACCGCATCAGCAGATTGATGAAGGTGGTCTTTCCGGCTCCTGTGGGACCAACGATGGCGATGAGGCTGCCCTTTGGGGCCTTCATGCTGAAATCCTTTAAGATCACCTGGTCCTTCTGGTATCCAAAGCTCACATGGGAAAGCTCCACGTCGCCCTGGGCGTTTTCCAGCGGAGCGGCGCTTTCCAGGTCTGCCGGCTCCGGGGGCTCGTCGATGACCTTAAAGACCCGCTCTGCCGCCGCCAGGGAGGACTGGAGCTCACCGTAGATCTCTGCGATCTCCCGGATGGGCCCGGTGAACTTTCTGGAGTAGAGCACGAAGGCAGAGATGCTGCCGATGCTGATGGAGCCATGGAGATACAGGATGGCTCCGAATACGGAGATCAGGGCCAGGGCCAGGTTGTTGATGGCATTGGTGGCCGGGCCCATGATGCTGGCATAGTAGTCGGTCTTATAGTAGGCGTCCACCAGCTTCTTATTCTGCACGTCCATGTCCTGAATGACCCGTTCCTCCTGGGTATAGGCCCGGAGGGTCTTCTGGCCGGAGATCATTTCCTCCACATAGCCGTTTAACTCTCCGGCAGCCCTGGACCTGGCCCGGAACATGGGCTGTACCATGTGGGTCAGATAGGAGGCCAGAAGAAGGGCCAGGGGGATGGTGACCGTGAAGACCAGGACCAGCCTGGGGCTTAAGCGCAGCATCATCACCAGGGAGCCGACGATGGTGACGGAGCTGGACACCACCTGCACCACGTCGTTGGATAAGGAGGCGTTGATGGTGTCGATATCATAGGAAATGCGGCTTAAGATGTCTCCGGTGGTGGTGCCGTCGAAAAAGCTCACGGGAAGAGTCACCAGATGGTTGAAGGTATCCTTTCTTAATGTATAGGTGATCCGTCTGGACAGGGTGATCATGGATACGTTGACCGCATAGCTCATAAGAGAGCTGGACACATAAAATAGCAGCATAAAGGCCGCATACTTATAAACTCCAGGCAGATCCATGCTCCCGTCCATGCCCTCGGCGATGAGGTTGATGGCAGCGCCGGACAGCCTGGGACCGGCCAGGGCCAGAAGATTCCCCAGGAAGGACAGGGAGAGGATAAAGGCCAGCTGGCGCTTGTGCTGGAGCAAATAACCGAATATGCGGATCAGAGTGGCTTTTCGTTTCACAGGTCCTCACCTCCCATCTGGATCGTACTGATCTCACGGTATGCGTCACACGTCTTTAAAAGCTCCTCATGGGTCCCCAGCCCCTGGGGAATGCCGTCCTCCAGCACCAGGATCTTATCACAGTGCATGATGGAGCTGATGCGCTGGGCAATGATGATGGTGGTGGTGCCGGAGAAGGACTGGGACAGGCTCCGGCGGAAGGCGGCGTCGGTCTTATAATCCAGGGCACTGGAGGAGTCGTCCAGGATCAGAAATTCCGGTCTGCCGGCCAGGGCCCTGGCAATGAGGACCCGCTGCTTCTGGCCGCCGCTTAAGTTGACGCCCTTGACTGCGATGGGCTTTTCATAGCCGCCGGATCCTGCAATGAAGGAGGCCGCCTGGGCCACCTCCACAGCCCGGTCGATGGCATCCATATCCAGCTTACGGCCCATGTCGATGTTATTTAAGAGACTGTCCTTAAACAGAACGTCATTCTGGAACACCACGCCGAATTTCTGACGCAGCTCCTTTAAGGGGAAGGTGGAGATATCCCGGCCGTCGATGCGGATCTGGCCGCTGTCGATGTCGTAAAGGCGTAAAAGAAGCTGGGCCAGGGTGCTCTTTCCGGCTCCTGTGGGGCCGATGATGCCTAAGGACTGGCCATGCTCCAGGGAAAAGCTCAGATCCGACAGATTATAGGCACGTTTATTATAGGAAAAGGACACATGATCAAATTCCATGTGGGGCGGACGTTTCCCGGAGGTCCTGTCCGGAGCGTCCGGACTGGCGCCGGGGGCAGTCTCAGGACGGCCGGTCCAGGGGCAGATCTCCATGTCCTGGGGCGTCATCATGACCTCCTCCACACGGCCTGCGCTGGCAATGGCCTTGGAGGACATGGTGATCAGACGGGAGATGGCCATGACGGAATTTAAGATAATGGTGAAATAGGTAAGGAAGGCCACGATGGCCCCGGGCTTCATAGCTCCTGTGGAAACACGCCATGCCCCCACCACGATCACCGCAGCCAGTCCTGTGTTTAACATCAGATTGATCAGGGGACCGGAGGCGGCCATGGTGATGCTGGCCTTAGCCTCAGCGGCGTTTAAGCGGCTGTTGACCGTTTCATACCGGTCCTTTTCATATTCTGTGCGGCTTAAGGCCTTAATGACCCGGATCCCGGTGGCGTTTTCCCGCACTACGCGGATCATGGCGTCAGCGGCGATCTGGGCCTTCCCGAACAAGGGGATGCTTTTCCGGCTGATCCTTGCCACCGCCAGGATCATAAAGGGGATCAGAAAGCAGAGGATGGCAGAGAGCCAGGGATCGATGAACATGGTCACCACCACGCCGCCCAGCATCAGGATCGGCGCACGGACGCCCATGCGCTGGATCATGTTCAGGGTCCGGTGCAGGTTGTAGGTATCTGTGGTCATACGGGTCACCAGGGATGGGATCGTAAAGGCATCCACCTGGCTGCTGGAAAGATAGGAGATCTTATAGAAAAGGTCGTGGCGGAGGGCCTCGATGGAATCCCTGGAAACGGCGGAGGCCACCCGGTTGGCCCAGACGTTGCAGACGAGGACCAGAGCGGCGCAGACCGCCATCATAAGTCCCCAGCGGATCACCAGGCCGATGTCGTTTCTGGGAGTTACCTCATCAATAATATAAGAAAGGATATAGGGGATCATCAGATCCAGGATGGTGCCAGTGAACTTGATGGTGAAGCCAAAGATCATCGTAGGGATGTGGGGCTTCACATAGCGGATCACATATTTCATGGACGGACCTCCTTTTCCAGGGCAGGAGAGGCTGCCAGCTCCTTCCCTTTTTCCAGCATACGGCCCAGGAGCTGGTCCAGAAGCTCCCGTTCTTCAGTGGAAAAGTCTCCAGTGACCTGGTCGAAGAACTGCTCTGAAAGGCCCTTTCCCTGGGAGTGGATCTCCAGCGCAGGGGGCAGGGCGCGCACGTTTTTGGAACGGGCGTCGTTTTCGTCCTCGGTTCGGACCAGATATCCCTTGGCCTCCAGCTTCTGGAGGATCCGGGAGATCATGGCTTTATCGACGCCCATCTCGTCGGCCAGGTGACGCTGGCTGACCTCTCCATGGAAGCCCACATGGCGCAGGAGCTGGAGCTCCGACTGGGTCAGCTCCGGCTGCTCCATGCGGCTGGCGGCGTATTTCTGGCTCTGGCGGTAGAGGCGGCGTATCTTTTTATAGGTGCTGACGGACTGTTCCATAAGATCCCTCCCTTTTCTGATACGGAAATCGTTGATAAGTCAATTATAATCCGGAACAGTTGATATGTCAACGGAAAGGCGGACGAAATGGCGGTGAATCCCATTGACACCTATGGAAGAATATAGTAAAATTGGGGCTGTATACATAAAAACCAGCCGGAGTTTTTTCGCCGGCCAGACCAAAAACATATAGAAATAGGAGTTGATTTTCTTGGATTCAGGGCAAGCCCTGCAGATACTCATTGTAATCGGGCTATTGGCATTATCAGCATTTTTTTCATCATCGGAAACGGCGATGATGGCAGTCAACAAGATCCGCGTAAGGAATCTGGCGGACGCAGGCTTAAGCAGCGCCCAGACCTTGATGAAGGTACTGGATAACCAGCCGAAGATGTTAAGCGCGATCCTGATCGGCAACAATATTGTAAATATCTCCGCCTCGTCTCTGGCGACGATCCTCGTGACACGCGCCTTCGGAGACATGTATGTGGGTGTTGGAACGGGGATCCTGACGCTGTTGGTCCTGATCTTCGGCGAGATCACCCCAAAGACCAGCGCCACCCTTTATTCGGAGACCATGGCCCTCAGGTTTGCAAAACCCATTTACATGATCATGCAGGTACTGACGCCGGTGATCTTCATCGTAGATAAGTTGTCCCAGGGCGTTCTCCGCCTGCTCCATGTGGACCCCAATAAAAAGCAGGACGCCATCACAGAGGATGAGCTGCGTACCATTGTGGAGGTGAGCCACGAGGAGGGGGTCATCGAGTCGGACGAAAAGAAGATGATCTACAACGTGTTCGACTTTGGGGATTCGGTGGCCAAGGATATTATGGTACCCCGGATCGATATGACTTTTATCGACGTGGACGCCACCTTCAGCGAGGTGATCGAGGTCTTCCGGGAGGTGAAATATACCCGGTATCCGGTCTATGAGGAGACTACGGACAATGTGATCGGGATCATCAACATCAAGGACCTTCTGCTGACAGAAAATCAGAAAAAATTCTGCATCCGGGATTATCTCCGGGAGCCGTTATATACCTATGAATTCAAAAAGACTGCGGAGCTGATGGTGGAGCTTAGGAAGACCCAGAACAACATCGCCATCGTCCTGGACGAGTACGGGGCCACGGCAGGCCTCATTACCCTGGAGGATATGCTGGAGGAGATCGTGGGCGAGATCCGCGATGAGTACGATGAGGACGAGGAGGATCTGATCCGCCGGATCGGACCCAGGGAATACGTGGTGGAAGCGGCCATGAAGCTGGATGACTTAAACGACCAGCTGGGCCTGGACCTGGAATCCGAGGACTACGATTCCATCGGAGGCTTTATCATCGGCCTTCTGGATCATCTGCCGGAGGAGGGGGAGGAAGTCACCCATAAAACTCTCCGCTTTGTGGTGGATAAGGTGGACCGGAACCGGATCGATAAGATCCATCTTTACATTCAGGAGGAAGAAACGGAACCAGAATCCGTTAAATAATTGTAAAGAAAATTAAAAATGTGGGAAAGTGCTATTGACTTTTTCTTTTTTACCAGTTATATTCTCTTCAAAAGGGAGTAGTTGAAATGCATGGTCAACAAACGCGGCGGAAACGTCTGGCTGTGCATACCGGTTCTGGTAACGAGACTTTTTGCAGGCGGTGAAACGTCTGCAAAAGGTCTTTTTTTTACGCAGGCATCCGGTTTTAACTCCTGGAAAATAAGTCAATACTTTCAGTATCTAAGGAGGAAGCAGTATGGAATTTTTATGGAACGGCTTACTGTCCATCACATGGCAGCAGGCCGTAATGTATGCGGTAGGCTTATTGCTGATCTACCTGGCGATCGAGAAGGATTACGAGCCGGCCCTTCTTTTACCCATGGGCTTTGGCGCGATCCTGGTGAACATCCCGTTCAGCGGCGCTTTAAACCAGATGATGGAGGGCGTGGGAGAGACTCACGGTATCGTACAGTGGCTGTTTGAGACCGGCATCGAAGCCTCTGAGGCCTTCCCGCTGTTATTATTCATCGGTATCGGAGCCATGATCGACTTCGGTCCCTTATTATCCAACCCCAAGATGTTCCTGTTCGGCGCGGCAGCCCAGTTCGGTATTTTCTTCACCATCGTAGTGGCAGCGTTCCTGGGCTTTGATATCCGCGATGCAGCATCCATCGGCATCATCGGTGCGGCCGACGGCCCCACCTCCATCCTGGTATCCCAGGTGTTAAAGTCCAACTACATCGGCCCCATCGCTGTGGCCGCGTATTCCTATATGGCCCTGGTTCCCATTATCCAGCCCATGGCCGTAAAGGCAGTTACCACAAAGAAAGAACGTATGATCAAGATGCCCTACCAGCCCGGTAAGGTAAGCCGTCTCACAAGGATCGCCTTCCCGATCATCGTTACCTTCATCGCAGGTCTGGTGGCTCCGGCCTCCGTATCCCTGGTGGGCTTCTTAATGTTCGGCAATCTGATCCGTGAATGCGGCTGCTTAAACAGCCTTTCCGAGACTGCCCAGCATACCCTGGCTAACCTGATCACCCTTCTTCTGGGTATTACGATCTCCTTCTCCATGCGTGCAGAGCAGTTCGTAACGGTCCAGACCCTGATGATCATGGTGCTCGGTCTGTTCGCCTTCGTTTTCGATACCATAGGCGGCGTATTATTTGCAAAGTTCTTAAACCTGTTCTCCAAGAACAAGATCAACCCCATGATCGGCGCTGCCGGAATCTCCGCATTCCCCATGTCCGCCCGTGTCATTGAGAAAATGGGTGTCGCTGAGGACAGCACCAACCATCTTCTGATGCACGCCATCGGCGCCAACGTATCCGGACAGGTGGCCTCCGCAGTGGCAGGCGGCATTGTCCTTGGATTCTTTATGTAGGAGGTAGAAACCATGAATGCAAATGTTCTGGAAGCTTTCAATATCATGTGGCAGGGCATGGCCGGTATTTTCGTTGTGATCGGTCTTCTGGCTCTGGTGGTCTATGCCATGGCAAAAGTTGGAAATAAATAAATACAGAAAATAAGGACAGCGCCCTGGCTCCGGAAACGGAGCGGGGCGCTTCTTTTTTCTGTCCGTCAGCTGATCATCCCCCCGGCCATGGCGCTTAAAGAGCACATGGCAAAGACCGTGCCCAGCCGGACGGTGTCGGCGGTGATGGTCCGGTCCTGGAGAAAGGACATGATAAGGAGGAAGGCAAAGTAAAGAATCCCTGTGAGGAGCCCCCAGAGGAATTTTCTGGATCTCATAGCCTTTCCTGCCATGAAGCCACCCATAAAGCAGGAGAGGATGTACACGCCGCTGATGCCCAGGGTGATCTGGCTTTCCGGCAGACGGAACTTATAAAGGGCAAAGGCCAGGGCCGTTAAAAGGACTCCGGAGACCAGGTAGGTGAAGATAAGGGTACGGATCATACGCCAGGCTTTCTGTGCCAGCATAAAACGACCTCCTTTTTCATAAAATACGGGGGCCTGGGGCCGTAAGGGACAGCCGCCCCTGTTTCTACATGGATATTCCCGTTTCCAGGGAATTATCCCTATTGCATAATGGAAAATCGTATGGTGCCGATGTTTCCAGCGTGGACTTGAATGTAGCGTTAAAATCGCCGGATTCCTATGGAAATATCTGCTGAAGGAGAAAGGAAGTTGGTGAAAATGTGCTTCCGGGGAGTTTGGACTATATTGAGGACAAGGTGATATCTTCAGACTTCACCGGCGATTCCCATTCCCCCTGGCTTTGATGCGAGGAATGGTATTTGGGTAACATCCTGATTATTTAGAGGGGGCGTGTTCTGCGACAATGAAAGGGGTTGCATCAATGAGATTTTCCATTTAATCATATATATGAATAGAGACGACCTAGCATGGTCCTACCACAAATTAGCTGGTACAAAAGGCAATGACCGGAAAATATAGGAATAGCAGCCGTACCCAGACCATTATACATAATTACGATGATGAACCATACGATAAAAGATAAGCTGTGGAGCAGTGTTTTCTTTTTTAATAAATATGTGTATAAGGTAAGTTTGTAATAGGTGGTTATTGAGAGATACATTTCCCAATGGGAAAGATTTGTCCCAAAATGATATGGAAAGACTACTAGATTGTGCGTATTGTGCTATTTTGAACAGCAAGTATGAAACATTTTATTCTAGTATGAATATACAATGAAAATAATGCTGTCGCCTATCAGTGGTGAGGGATTTATAAGATTTCAATTATTTTTAAAATTTTTTCTTTCTTTATATTGTCGCAATTTTTTATCGCTCTCAATATCTCGTTGTCCAATGCGAGAGATCGGTTTTCATATTGTTCGGATAAGAGATAGTCTATAGATGTGTTGAGAGCATTGGCGATAGACAGTAACATAATAAGAGAAACCTTGGTATGATTATTTTCGATGTTGGAAATGTGACTTACATTACAATCGACCAACTGAGCAAGGTTTTCCTGCGTTAAATTTTTACTGATACGTATAGATTTTATTCGTAACCCTAATTTTTTATAATCTATTCTAGATTGCAATTAAAATACCTCTCTTTGCTTGGATAAATATATTTATGTTCTAATTGTAAAATAATCAATGTTATGATAGAATAATCTATAAGAGTAAAAAATACTTATATAAGCAAATGGAGGAATGCAGTATGGGAAGAAAAGCAGAAGCAATAGGCAGTGCAGGAGGAGCGATTGCAGGAGTTGCTGCAGGAGCAAAAATAGGAGCAGGTATTGGTATTGCAGTAGGTGGACCCATTGGGGCATTCGCAGGAACTATCCCATGTGCCATTGTTGGTGGGGTGATTGGTTTATTAGGTGGAAACAAAATAGGAAGTGAAATTGACCGATCCAAGGAATAACCGAAAAGCGGTTGCCCTAAAAATGTAATTCAGCCACAGCCTGTAAATGCGCATTCTTAATAAGCTCACCTTTGGGTGGGCTTATTTGTATATAATAATTTCAGAAACAGTTTATTTCGGCTGAATAATTACGTATGCTCTTAAGTTTTCCTTCATTTATTTTTTTGTTAATGCGAGAATAATAACCAATAGTTAAAACAAAATACGGAACTTTATATGATGGATTTTCTTTTGAAGGAATGGAAAAGAATCTGGGATGCTATTCCCTAATTTTAACAGATAATTTTGCGCTATGATAAGGAAGCATCTATGAAGGAGAGGCTATTGCCCGTTTCCAGGGAATTATCCCTATTGCATAATGGAAAATCGTATGGTATAATCTCATAACAAAGTGAGATGCTGTGGGCGTTTATGCCCGCATGAATAAAAGAATAACAGGAGGATCTACCTATGAAGCACGTTAAGACATTAAGCTCCAATACTTTAAAGAACAGCATGAAGAAGGGCGGCTGCGGCGAGTGCCAGACATCCTGCCAGTCCGCATGCAAGACATCCTGCACAGTAGGAAACCAGAGCTGCGAAAACAGCAACCGCTAATGGCGGGGGCCTGTACAATCAGGAACGCTTAAAGATGACCCCTACGGTCCTATGATTGTAGGGGTATTTATTGTCTCAAAGGAAGACGTTTAGTTTACGACACAGATAGGAGAATTATTTTGATTCATCAGTATATCAACAACGGATATCATATCGTCCTGGATGTTAACAGCGGCTCTGTCCATTCGGTGGACGCCCTTTTTTATGATGTGGTAAAGGCCCTGTCGGACGTTGTGGCCGATATGGAAAAGCCGGAGAAGCTCACAGAGGATCAGAGGAACGCAGTTTTTTCTTCCCTGGAGGGAAAATACCCGAAGGAGGATCTGGAGGACGCCCTTTCCGACGCCCAGGAGCTGATCGATGCCGAGGAACTGTTTACCGCAGATATCTATAAGGATTATGTGGTAGACTTTAAGAAACGCCAGACCGTGGTAAAGGCCTTGTGCCTTCATATTGCCCACGACTGCAATCTGGCCTGTCAGTATTGTTTTGCAGAGGAAGGCGAGTACCATGGCCGCAGAGCCTTAATGAGTTTTGAGGTGGGGAAAAAGGCCCTGGATTTCCTGATCGCCAATTCCGGAAACCGGGTAAACCTGGAGGTGGACTTTTTTGGCGGAGAGCCCTTAATGAACTGGAATGTGGTAAAGCAGCTGGTGGAGTACGGCCGCTCCCAGGAGAAGGCCCACAATAAGAAGTTCCGCTTCACTCTGACCACCAACGGCGTTCTTTTAAATGATGAGATCATGGAGTTCTGCAATAAGGAAATGAGCAACGTGGTCTTAAGCCTGGACGGACGGAAGGAAGTCAACGATAAGATGCGCCCCTTCCGCAACGGAACGGGAAGCTATGACCTGATCGTTCCGAAATTCCAGAAATTCGCGGAATCCAGAGGAGATAAGGATTATTTCGTAAGAGGGACCTTTACGAGAAACAACCTGGACTTTTCCAATGACGTACTGCACTTTGCAGACCTGGGCTTTAAAAAGCTGTCGGTGGAGCCAGTTGTAGCGCCGCCGGAGGCTCCTTATTCCATCCGTGAAGAGGACCTTCCCCAGATCATGGAGGAGTACGACCGTCTGGCAAAGGAATTTGTAAAGCGGGAAAAGGAAGGCCGCGGCTTTAAATTCTTCCACTTTATGCTGGATCTGAGCCAGGGACCGTGCGTGGCCAAGAGGCTTTCGGGCTGCGGCTCCGGAACGGAGTATCTGGCTGTGACGCCCTGGGGCGATTTTTATCCCTGCCATCAGTTCGTTGGTATGGAGGATTTCCTGTTAGGAAATGTGGACGAGGGGATCACCAATACAAAGGTCCGCGACGAGTTCAAGCTGTGCAATGTATACGCCAAAGACAAATGTAAGGACTGCTTTGCCAGATTCTACTGCAGCGGCGGCTGTGCGGCCAACTCCTACAATTTCCATGGAAAGATCACAGACGCTTATGATATTGGCTGCGAGATGCAGAAAAAACGCATCGAGTGCGCGATTATGATAAGGGCCGCGCTGGCAGAGGAATAGGCGCGGGGGCCGGCAGGGACCGGCCGGGAAATTTTTTAGATTAAGGAGATAATGTATCATGAAGAGCAGCAAAGGAAAGGGGCTTCTGAGCCTCCTGGCATTGGTGCTCGTTCTCGGGGTTTTCGGCTATTTTGGGTATGATACGCTTATGCGCAGCAAGCTGGTGACCGATGAGAATGGAGTAACGTCCCAGGAGGGCGGCATTAAGCTGGGCCTGGATCTGGCCGGCGGTGTCAGCATCACCTATCAGGCAAAGGAAGCAGATCCCAGTCCAGAGGACATGGCCGATACCCAGTATAAGCTCCAGCAGAGAGTACAGACGTACAGCTCTGAGGCGGAGGTATACCAGGAAGGCAGCAACCGTATCAACGTGGATATCCCGGGCGTTACCGACGCCAATAAGATCCTGGAGGAGCTGGGAAAGCCAGGCTCCTTACAGTTCCTGGATGAGAACATGCAGGTGGTCTTAGAGGGAACGGATGTGGCCACAGCCAGTCCTGTGATCTATAAGGACGAGACCGGTGCCAACAAATACGAGGTATCCCTTACCTTTACAGAGGAAGGCACGAAGAAGTTTGCAGATGTGACGGCTGCAAATGTAGGAAAGCACATTGCCATCGTTTACGATGGAATGATCTACTCCAACCCTGTGGTCCAGGCTGCCATCACCGGCGGCAAGGCCTCTATTTCCGGCATGAGCTCCTATGAGGAGGCGGACAAGCTGGCCTCCACCATCCGGATCGGTTCCCTTTCCCTGGAGTTAGAGGAGCTGCGCTCCAATGTGGTGGGCGCGAAGCTGGGACAGGAAGCCATTTCCACCAGCTTAAAGGCCGGAGTCATCGGCTTTGGGATCGTGTGCGTATTCATGATCATCGTATACCTGATCCCTGGCCTGGCCGCATCCCTGGCCCTGTGCCTGTATGTGGCACTGATCATCATCCTCTTGGCGGCCTTCGAGGTGACACTGACCCTGCCGGGAATCGCCGGCATCATCCTGTCCATCGGTATGGCCGTGGACGCCAACGTCATCATCTTCACCCGTATCAAGGAGGAGATCGGCCTGGGCAAGACTGTAAAATCGGCTATTAAGACCGGTTTTGCAAAGGCATTATCCGCCATCATCGACGGAAACGTTACGACGCTGATCGCAGCGGCTGTCCTTTACTGGAGAGGCTCCGGTACGGTCAAGGGCTTTGCGACGACCCTGGCCATCGGTATCGTGCTGTCCATGTTCACAGCCCTGTTTGTGACAAAGTTTGTACTGAACGCCCTTTACAGCCTGGGCTTTACCGATAAGAAGTTCTACGGCACCAAGAAGGAGAAAAAGGCCATTGACTTCCTTGGAAAGAGGAACGTGTGCTTTATCATTTCCTTAGTGATGATCGGCGCAGGCGTGGCCGGAATGCTGATGAACAAGTCCTCCATCGGCGGTGCCTTCAATTACGGCCTGGACTTCAAGGGCGGTACGTCCACCAGCGTGACCTTCAATGAGGATATGTCCTTAGAGCGGATCTCCAGCGAGGTGGTCCCGGTGGTGGAAGGCGTTACAAAGAGCGCCGATACCCAGACCCAGAAGGTGGCCGGTACCACAGAGGTCATCATCAAGACCAGGACCTTAAGCGTGGAGGAGCGTCAGGCTCTGGATGCAGCTCTGGTGGAGAACTTCGGTGTGGATGAATCCAAGATCATCGCAGAGAGCATTTCCGGAGCCATCAGTGCAGAGATGAAGAGCGACGCCATTGTGGCGACTGTGATCGCAACGATCTTTATGCTGCTTTATATCTGGGTGCGCTTCAAGAATATCCGTTTTGCGGCCAGCGCAGTCATCGCCCTGGTACATGACGTACTGGTGGTGGTTGCCTGCTACGCCCTGGCAAAATGGTCCGTGGGCTCCACAGCCATTGCCTGCCTCCTTACCATTGTCGGATATTCCATCAACGCCACCATCGTTATCTTCGACCGTATCCGCGAGAACTTAAAGCTCCAGGGACCGAGAGCGGATCTTAAGGAGGTCGTAAACGAGAGTATCACACAGACCTTTACGAGAAGCATCAACACTTCCCTGACCACCTTTGTTATGGTCCTGGTGCTGTTTGTCATGGGTGTTTCCTCCATCCGTGAATTTGCCCTGCCGCTGATGGCGGGCATCATCTGCGGCACCTACTCTTCCGTATGCTTAACGGGAGCCTTATGGTACGTTCTGACCACAAGAAAGGGCAAAAAGGCGGCGGAGAAGTCCGGTAAGTAAAAACAGGAAAAAATATGAAATATCAAATTCTGGCAAAGGACGGACGTGCCAAAAGGGCCGTTGTGGAGACGGTCCACGGCACGATCCAGACGCCGGTCTTTATGAACGTGGGCACTGTGGGAGCCATCAAGGGAGCCGTATCCACCGACGATCTCCGGGGGATCGGCACCCAGGTGGAGCTTTCCAACACGTACCACCTTCATGTGCGGACCGGAGATAAACTGATCAAAGAGCTGGGCGGACTCCATAAGTTCATGAACTGGGACCGCCCGATCCTTACGGATTCCGGCGGCTTCCAGGTGTTTTCCCTGTCAGGCCTCCGCAAGATCAAGGAGGAGGGCGTTTACTTCAACTCCCACATCGACGGCCACAAGATCTTCATGGGGCCGGAGGAGAGTATGCAGATCCAGTCCAATCTGGGCTCCACCATCGCCATGGCCTTCGACGAGTGTGCCCCCCATCCCTGTACCCGGGAATATATGGAAAATTCCGTGGCCCGGACGGTGCGGTGGCTGGAGCGGTGCAAGGCGGAAATGGCCAGGCTCAACTCCCTTCCCGATACGGTGAATCCCCATCAGCTCCTGTTTGGAATCAACCAGGGAGGAACCTTTGAGGATATCCGCATCGCCCATGCCGATACCATATCGGCCATGGACTGCGACGGCTATGCCATCGGCGGCCTGGCAGTGGGGGAGAGCCATGAGGAGATGTACCGCATCCTGGATGTGACCGTTCCCCATCTTCCGGAAAACAAGCCCACCTATTTAATGGGGGTTGGAACGCCGGCCAATATTTTAGAGAGTGTGGACCGGGGCGTGGACTTTTTTGACTGCGTCTACCCAACCAGAAATGGCCGTCATGGCCATGTATACACCAATCACGGAAAGCTCAACCTGTTCAACGAGCAGTTCGCAAAGGATATGCGCCCCATTGAAGAGGGCTGCCAGTGTCCGGCCTGCCGCTCTTACAGCAGAGCCTATATCCGTCATCTGTTAAAGGCCAAGGAGATGTTGGGCATGCGCCTGTGCGTGCTCCACAACCTTTATTTCTACAACACCATGATGACGGAGATCCGGGAAGCCATTGAGAACCACAGCTACGCCGAATACAAAGCAAGAAAGCTGGAAGGCGTAACTGGTAATTACAAAGATAAGCAGAATTAGAAACGGAGGTGCAAGACAGCATGAACAGTCCCGCATTCTGGATCGGCTACGTGATCCTGATCTTTGCGTTTATGTATTTTATCGCGATCAGACCGCAGCAGAAGGAAAAGAAAAAAATGCAGGAATTGATGGCAAGTATCGCAGTTGGTGACAGTGTTCTGACATCCAGCGGCTTTTACGGAGTGATCATTGATATGACAGACGACACGGTAATCGTTGAGTTTGGAAGCAATAAGAACTGCCGCATTCCCATGCAGAAGCAGGCCATCGTCCAGGTTGAGAAACCGGAGGCGTAAGGCCGAAAGGGAGCCGGACACCGAAAAGGTGGTCCGGCTCTTTTTAGTTTGGTGCGGACAACGAGCCAGGGTCCGTGCCTGCATGGTATAAAAAGTATGCTGGCGAAAACCATTGCCTCATAAAAAGATAGGATATTGACAAAAAGCGATCATATAGTTATAATAATGATAGAAAAAAATAAAAATAATATCATTTGATCTTCGGAGGATAAAGGATTGGATATAGATAAAAAGGATATAGAACTGTATCTTTCCGAGGTGAAAGAGGCAGTGGAGAACGGCAGATACCGGCTTGACCGGAACGCCAGACGGCAGGACAATATTAACCTTTTTTTAGATTATGTTATTAATGAAGCAAAGGCAAGGGAAATTATACTGAGCCTTACTGAGATGGACTTTTCAGGGATACTGAGGAATGAGCATAAGGGCTTTGAACATGAGCAACTTTATGTATTTGGCAAGGATGTCATTCTTTTGGAGAGAAATGGAACAGAGGAAAAAACAGTTTCCCTGTATATTAAATTTAATAAACTGGATAGCTGCTTTGTGATCATTATTTCGTTCCACGAACAGAAATATCCGCTTACATATTATTTCAGATGACCAGGAGACGATGGGAGGGAGCCGTTATGACAGAAAAGATGAGAAGGGATTTCTGCATTGAGTGCAGAAAAGAGACGGAGTACCTTTTGCAGAAGAGGGACATGGTTAAGACCATAAAAGATAAGAGCTATAAATTTGAAATCACCGTGGCTGTATGTATGGAGTGCGGCGGGGAAATGAGTATTCCTGGACTTATTGATAAGAATGTCCAGGAGATCGACGAGCAATATAGGGCGATGGAAGGCCTTGTTTCGAAGGAAGACATTGAAAAGCTCATGAAGATCTATAAAATTGGCAAAGCGCCGCTGTCTCTGGCTCTCGGATTTGGTGAGGTGACGATCCCGCGATATCTGGAAGGACAGGTACCTTCCAGAGAGTATTCAGATATTATAAAAGCAGCGCTGGCTTCACCGGCTTATATGAAGCAGAGGCTTATGGAAAACCGGAGTAAGCTGACGGATGCGGCGTATAAAAAATCTATGGCCGCCGCAGACAGCATAGAGAGGCTTTTTAATGTGTCAGATAAGATGCTCAGAGTGATCGCATATGTATTTGAGAGGCTGGAAGAAGTAACCCCGCTTATGCTTCAGAAGCTGCTGTACTTCATTCAGGGTATTTATTCTGCCTTGTATGGAAGGCCGATTTTTACGGAGGACTGCAGGGCATGGGTACATGGACCGGTTTATCCGGAAGTATACGATCTGTTCAGGGATTTTAAATACAATCCCATTGATGATGCGCGTTTTGCATTGCTGAAAGGGACAGAAGAAGCACTGACGGATGACGAGAAGCGGGTGATCGATATTGTTGTAAATACATTTGGCATGTATGGAGGAAAAGTGCTGGAGAGGATCACGCATAATGAAGCACCGTGGATGGATGCGAGAAAAGGCTATGGTGACGGCATTCCTTCCAGCGAGCTTCTGCCGAAGGAGAGGATCATGGAGTATTTTACTGCCGTGAACCGGAAATATGGCGTAGATTCAGAGGATGGTCTGCGGGCTTATATCTGTGATATGCTTAAAAAAGAAGCCTGAATAAGGGCGCTGCAAAAAGACGGTATTGAAGTCTTTGCAGCGCTCTTTTGCGTTCACATTCAGAAAAAAACAGGCCCGGCGGCTGCCGTTAAGGAAGAGAGCTCCGGCTCACCGGAAGGGCAGGACTCTGCCGGAAAGAGCAGCAGCACGGCTCCCCTGGAGGAGCGGATGGTATCGGGCAGGGGTACAAGACAGTCTTCATTTCCCAGAGGGATGCGGAGGCTGTCTTTTTCTGTTTTTATAAGACAGAAAAAGAGCGGGGGAGCATCCGGTTCATGTTCTGGAATGGGAGTGAGCCCAGGACGCAGGGAAAGCTTAAGGCTGTCTCCATTCAGGACCCAGTGGAGGACCGGCCCGCGGGTCACACAGGTCCGGCAGCGGCGGACGGCCTGTGCCAGGGCCTGGGAGGCCTCCGGAGGGGATTCTGGAGCGTTGTCCCCGTCTGTCTCAATAAATGTGGAAAAAACTCCGTCCAGGTCCATGGGGCGGTGGAGATCCAGGCCGCTGACCGGGGCGATGGGAAAGCCGGAGCAGGCCAGCCAGATCCACCACTGGATGGCCTGGCAGTTATCGGGGACCATGGGATGGGCGTTGTTTACGATCTCAATGAAATCCATGAGCCCGGGATCGTGAATGGTCATATCCCAGCGCATACCATTGGCAAAGGGAGAGGGCAGGGAAAAGGGATGGGCAGGCCCTGCCAGTCCGCCGGCCTCGTGGACCCGCTGGAACAGAGGGTCGGCGTTATCCCGGTCGATGTCATCCCAGGGAATATAAGAGGTTACATTCTGGCAGAGCAGATGCCCGTAGTAGGACGTGAGTTCGTAGCCGCAGACGTACTGGAGCCGGTTTTTGCAGGCCGCGGGCAGATCTGGGAAGCCGGAGACTGTGTTGTGGTCCGTGAGGGAAAACCAGGGGATCCCCTGGGCTTCCATAAATGCAGCCAGCTCCTTTACGGTCATGGAGCCGTCAGACTCCATGGTATGATTATGCAGTTCGATCCGTTTCCACATGAACGGGACCTCCTTTGATCTCCAGGTTCCAGGGGGTATTCTCCTCCACCACCTGGTATACGTTGACAATGATCTTCACCATGCCGTTTCTTCCGTCATAGGGAAGGCAGCCTCTGGAGCGGACGCCTTCCTTTAACAGGATCTCCTTTCTCGTCCCCGGCATATGGACATTTCCGGCAAAGACGCCTCCGATCATGGCACAGAGCTGGATCTCGGTCTTCATGGCCTGCACCATCTCCTGAAGCTGCCGGTCAGTGGGGATCCGGCCCAGGTAGGGAACAGCCTGCCGGATCAGTGGATGCCGGAAGCGTTCGATATAGGAAGCCGGGTCCTGTATGCGTTCTTTTTCATAGGTAAGGATCACGGAAAGCTCATGGATCCCGTGTGGAATATGGAACTGGAAGCTCATATTTCCAGTGAACCCACGGTCGAGAACTCCGTGAAAGGTCTGAAGTGTTTCCATGGATCGCTCCTTTCATTGGTTCTAACCATATGAGGATAACGGAAAGAATGTAAAAAGAAAAAGAACAAAAATGTAAAAAACAGGTAATATTTAAGATGATTGTATGAATATACGAACAACAGATACAATTTACATAAAATTTAGCCAACCTGTCTTTTTTGTTTACAGGACTCCTGGTATATTAAAGCCGTGCCAGAGAGAGAAAAGGAAGGAGAATGAGAGATGTGTGAGATCACAGCACATTCCGGCTGCGATGGAACGCCGGATAATTCCATGGAATTTGTAAGATATGCCCTGGCCTCCGAGGGAAACTGCCTGGAGGCAGATATCAGGAGAAACCGGGACGGGGAGCTGATCCTGTCCCATGACGAGACTGAAGAGGAGGCGGTCAGGCTGGGCCAGGTGTTTGAGCTTTTAAAGGAAAAGCCGGAAAAAAGGATCAACTGCGATCTGAAAACGCCGGGGCTGGAGATCCCCGTATACCAGCTGGCAAAGGAGTATGGCGTGGAGGGACAGCTGATCTATTCCGGTACGGTGAGTTCCTTTTTCATGAAGGCCAGACCGGAAAAATATCCGGAGGTCCGCGTATACTGGAACATTGAAAATCTGATCCCGGAGCCGGATCTGGGACGAAATATCTGTATGAAGCAGATGGAACAGGCGTTCCGTACGGCAGTGCGTTATTCAGCCCAGTGCATCAATATGGAATACCGTCTGTTCACAGACAGGGTGATGGAGCTTTTAAAAACCATGGGCCTGGGAGGCTCTGCCTGGACGGTCAACGATCCGGAGATCATCCGGAGCCTGATGGAAAAGGGGATCGCCAATATCACCACACGGAGCCTTAAGACGGCAGTGGCAGTGCGGAAGGAGATGGAAGGATGAAGCTCATGTCTCCCAAGGCCTTTTACTATACCGTAGGAAAAAAGAATTTTTTCCAGTACATCCTGTTTGGGATCTTTGTCCTGTTCTTCTATCTGCCGTTAATGAACCTGTGCATGCTGGCCTTTGCGGATAAGTACGAGGTCCCGGCCATCATTCCCCAGAAATTCGGCTTCCGCTGGTGGGAGTTCGTTCTGGGACAGGGAAGTCTTCTGAGTTCCATTGCCACCTCCTTTGTGCTGGCGGCCATTGTGACAGCAGTGTCCCTGCTGATCTGCATTCCTGCGGCTTACGCCCTGGCCCGGTATAATTTCAAAGGAAAGCGGGTGTTCCTGCTATCGTTTCTCTTAAGCAACGCGTATCCCAGGATGGGGCTGTACATCTCCATCGGCATCCTGTTCTACCGGCTGAACCTGATGGGGACCTTTGTGGGCGTGGTCATCATCCATGTGCTGAACTCCATGATGTTCATGACATGGATCCCGTCGGGAGCCTTCCGGGGCGTGTACAGGCAGCAGGAGGAATCTGCCAGGGACGCCGGGGCCGGGCCCTTCCGGACATTTTTCCGGATCACGCTTCCGTTAGCCATGCCGGGCATTGCCGTAGCCAGTGTGTTCACCTTCCTGGGGTCCCTGGAGGAGGCCCAGGGAACGCTGCTGGTGGGCTTCCCCCAGGTGAAGACTATGCCGGTGGAGCTCTATGGAGTCATCATGGAATATCCGCTGACGGCGGGACCGGTGCTGTCCCTGATCCTGATCATACCCACCGTGCTGATCCTGTTCCTTATGCGGAAATACATCAATGCAGATAATCTTTCCCAGGGCTATGGGATGAAATAGGAGGAATTGAAATGGAAAGAAAAGTAAAGCTCCAGATCACTGGTATGGAGAAGAAATATAAAAACGGGGACGGCGTGGAAAATATCAACATCGATGTGTACGAGGGAGAGTTTGTGACCATGTTAGGGCCCTCCGGCTGCGGAAAATCCACGATCCTGCGGACACTGGGAGGATTTCTGGACATCGATAAGGGCGACATCCTCATCGACGGCCAGTCGGTGAAGGACCTTCCGCCGGAAAAGCGTCCCACCGCCATGGTGTTCCAGAGCTACAACCTCTGGCCCCATATGACCGTATATGAAAATCTGGCCTTCGGCCTGGAGATCAAGAAGGTGCCGAAAAATGTGATCAGAAGTGAGATCGAGCGGGGGCTTAAGCTGGTGAACATGAGCGGCTATGAGAAGAAGTATCCGGGGCAGCTTTCCGGGGGACAGCAGCAGAGGATCGCCATTGCCAGAGCCCTGCTGTTAAAGCCGTCGGTCCTTCTCCTGGACGAGCCCTTTTCGGCCCTGGATGCCAAGATCCGGGCCCAGATGCGGGAGGAGCTGAAGCGGATCCAGGAGGAATTAAATATCACCGTGGTGTTCGTCACCCATGACCAGGAGGAGGCCATGGCCTTATCCCACCGGATCGTGGTCATGAACAAGGGCTTTATCGAGCAGATCGGAACCCCCACGGAGATCTACGATCATCCGGCCACCCGGTTTGTGGCTTCCTTCATTGGAGAAATGAATTTCCTGACAAAGCAGGACGGAAGTTCTGTGGCTGTGCGACCGGAGGATGTGACCATCACCAGGGGAGAGGTCCAGGGGCAGATCTCCGGAGACGTGAGGACCATCATGGTCCTGGGCCATTTTGTGGAGGTCAATGTGGAGGTGGAAAACCGCCAGGTGATCAAGACCTATGTGGCCAGAAATGTGGCCGATCAGCTCCATATGAAGGACCGGGTATCCCTTTCCTTCGCGAAAACCTTCCAGTACTGCGCCTGATGGGAAGCAGACGGGAGTTTTATATAAAATCATGAACCATGAATGAGAAATCAAAAAGAGGAGAAAAATGATGAAAAATTGTAAGATCGTAAGCTGCGGAAAGAAAACTGCTGTGATGGCCCTGGCTGTGTCTGTGGGAGCCATGCTGATGACCGGCTGCTCCACCAGCGCCAGTGCGTCGGGGAGCACTGCGTCTGCCGGAAAGCCGGTGGTGACCGTTTGGGCTGGAGGCTCTGATAATGTGCGGGTACAGTTTGAAAAGCAGATCCAGCAGTTTAACGCATCCCAGGATCAGTATACGGCAGAGCTTCAGTTTATCACCTCGGGAACCGGAGCCCAGGGGCTGTTTGAGCGTGTGGTAGCCGCGAAAAAGGCGGGCCAGACGGATACGGATTACGATGTGATCGAGCTGGGCGGCGACGAGGTGACGAAATACGTGGACGAAGGCGGAGAGGATTTCTTTGTTCCCCTGGATAAGAGCAAGATCCCCAATATAGACACTCTCCAGGTGGAATCCACCTTCCGGAACGACCTGGTGATGCCGTACAGAGGGACCACAGTGGTCCTGGCCTATAATTCGGAAACGGTGGAAAATCCGCCTGAGACAGCGGAGGAGCTTTACCAGTGGATCAAGGACCATCCGGGCCGTTTCGCCTACAATACCCCGTCCTCCGGCGGTGCAGGCGGCTCCTTTGTGACCACCAGCATTTATAATTTCATGGACGAGTCGGCGCTCACCTCCTCCGATCCGGCCAACAAGGAGCAGTGGGGCCAGGGCTTTGAGCTTTTAAAGGAGCTCCATCCCTATATGTATAAATCCTCCGGCAAGGTGGTATACCCCAATAAGAACCAGGGGACCCTGGATCTTCTGGCCAATAAGGAGGTGGACATGATCCCGGCCTGGGCCGATATGGCCATCACCCAGATCGATCCGTCCTTCACCGGAAGCCCGGTGGTGCTGGGGATCCCGTCCATCGGATCCGACCAGGACGGAGCCTATGCCTTCCTCAACTACATGCTGACTCCCGAGGCCCAGAACATTGCCCTGGATTCCATGGCGGCGATCCCGGTCATCGACTTTGGCCTTCTGGATCAGGAGCTGACAAAGACCATCGAGGATCTGAAGATCGAGGAATTCCGCATCGGAAGCCTGGGCAATCTGGGAACCGAGCTTTACGAGGAATGGGACAGCCAGATCGGAACCCTTGAATAAGCATAAGGAGAGACAGAACATGAGACAAAAGACCCTGGGAAAGCTGTTTCCCTATCTGCTGATCCTTCCTTCCCTGATCATCCTGGCGGGAGTCGTATTCTATCCCATTGCGGCCAGCCTCCTCCGCAGCTTCCAGCTGGAGGAGGGCGGCTGGGGCCTGGACAATTATATTTACTTCTTTACCGACCCGATCCAGAGGAAGAATATCCTGTATACGCTCCAGATCGTGATCGTAACAGTGGTCCTGGCCATCGGGATCTCTTATTTCCTGGCTATTTATCTGCGGTTTTCCAACAGCTGGGCCAGCCGGATGATCGGGCGGCTGTATCTGCTGCCACGGTTTATTCCGGGTCTGGTGGCAGTCAACGGCATGATCACCGTGATCCGTGATTCCGGGCTGATCAACCGGATCTCCCGGCTTCTGGGAATGAACCTGCAGCTGGGACTTATGTACAATGGAAAGGGGATCGTGCTGATGAATCTGTGGTTTAACATTCCCTTTGCCACCATGCTGATGGCGGCTGCCCTCTCCAAAATCCCGGATTCCACCATTGAGGCGGCCAGGGACGCAGGAGCGGAGCGGTTCCGGATCCTGAGGCAGATGATTCTGCCTTTGACCTACCGGGATCTTTTCGTGGCGGCCACCTTCGTGTTCATGAGCAATATCAGCTCCTTTACAACGCCGTATCTCATGGACGGGAATAATCCCCAGATGATGGGAATTTCCCTGTACACCCAGTTCAACAACGGCCACTATGAAAAGGCAGCGGCCCTGTCGGTGATCATGTTCCTGTTCTCCGTGCTGTCGGCGGCGGTCTATGTGTACACCAATATGAAAGAAAATGAATGGGAGAAAGGAAATGGCTGATTTTAGGAAGGAAGGACGGCCCTGCCCCATCGCCCACAGAGGCTGTATGGAGGCCGGGCCGGAAAATTCTCTCACAGCCTTTGAGGAGGCGGCGGCCCTGGGGGCCGGAGGCGTGGAAATGGACGTCCGCAGGACCAGGGATGGAAAGCTGGTGGTATTCCACGATGCAGATGTCAGGCGGCTTACCATGGGCTGGCAGGGGCCGTATAGCAGCGGCAAGGTAAAGGATATGACCTGGGAAAAGCTGAGCCAGGTGCGCCTTCCCTTTGGCGGCCATCTGCTGAAGCGGTTCCCGGAGGGAGGATACTCCAATGAGAAGCAGTATTATTATCCCTGGGCTGTGGCGCCGGAGCAGGAGGTCCTTTACCAGATGGAACGGTTTGAAAGCCGGGCGGAGAACGAGGAACAGGTCCTGTCAGCCGTGTACCGGCGGTATAAGGAGGAGTATGAACGGCGGTGCCTGGAGGACGGAAGGCTGGAGCGGATCTTAAGTCTCCGGGAGTTCTTCCAATGGCTCCGGACGCAGCCGGAGGGCTTTTTTGCTGAGGTGGAGCTGAAGGAAAGAGGGATCGCAGGGGCAGTGATCCAGATGGCGGAAAAGTGCCATGCAGCAGATCGGTGCATCGTCTTCTCTGGGATGGACGAGGTGGTCTGGGAGATCCAGGACTGGTGCCGGAGCCATAAAAAGCCAGAGGGTCTCCGGCTGGGAGCCAACATCCGCTTCCTGAAGGATGAGCAGAAGGAGATGCTGGACCGAGGGGATTTTTATGAGGTGGGACTGAATGCAGGGAGCTTTGGCAGAGAAGAGGTGGAGTATCTGCACCAGAAAGGGATCCAGGTCTTTTCCAACCTGGGAGACACGCCGGACTGGTGGGAATCCCTGGACCGCCTGGGTGTGGACGGCTTTAAGACCAACTGTCTCGGGCAGTACAGGAAATGGAGGCAGAAATGGGAGCGGAAGTAGAAAAGAAAGAAATGCGGGGGATAGAAACCATGACGGTCCAGGTGCCCTGGAAAGCCATTTTACGGTTTTCTATCCCTCTTTTTATAGGAAGCCTGTTCCAGCAGATATACAGCATGGCTGACGCAGTGATCGTGGGCCGGCTGGTGGGGGTAAAGGAGCTGGCGGGAGTGGGAGCCACGGGGGCCATGAGCTTTCTGGTCATCGGCTTTGCCACTGGGATCACCAGCGGCTTTTCAGTGGTCATCGCCCAACGGGCCGGAGCCGGGGACAAAGAGCAGATCCGTACCTCGGCTGCGGCCTGTGGCTGGCTGTGTGCGGCGGTGACGGCAGTCATGACCCTTTTAAGTATGGTCGGGGCAGATCCCCTTCTTCGGCTCATGAATACGCCGGAGGATATTTTCCAGTACGCCTCCGGCTATATCGGCATTATTTTCGGCGGTCTGGGAGCCGCCATCTACTACAATATGATCGCAGGGATCCTGAGGGCCGTGGGGGACAGCCGCACACCTCTGTATTTCCTTATTTTTTCTTCTGTCCTCAACGTGGTCCTGGATCTGGCGGCAGTCCTGGTATTTCACGGAGGCGTGGAGGGGGCGGCCGCAGCCACGGTTCTGGCCCAGCTGGCTTCCGCGGTCCTCTGCCATTGGTACGCATGGAGGAAATATCCGGACATCTGGCCGGAACGGAGGCACTGGTCTCAAAGTCTTTCCCAGGGCTGGCAGCACTTAAGGATCGGCCTTCCCATGGCACTCCAGTTTTCCGTGACAGCAGTGGGGATCATGATCCTCCAGGCCTACTTAAACGGCTTCGGCTCGGCGGTGATCGCCGGATACACGGCAGCCGGGAAGGTGGAAAACCTGGTGACCCAGCCCTTTACGACCCTGGCTGCGGCCATGGAGGTGTACTGCGGTCAGAATTATGGAGCCGGACGGCCAGACCGGATCCGTCAGGGCATCGTCTCCAGTCTGAAAATGGGAGGGGCTGCGGCTTTGGGAATGCTGGTCCTCAATGTGTGTTTCGGACGCCAGATGATCCGGCTGTTTCTGGAGCCCTATGATCCGGTGATCGTGGAGTACGGATATACATATCTGGTGATCATCGGCGTATTCTCCATGGCTCTGTGCGCTCTCCAGATCGTCCGCAGCTCCCTCCAGGGCATGGGAGAAGCTCTGGTGCCCATGGCAGGAGGCGTCCTGGAGCTGGCGGCCCGGTGGGGCGGCTGTGCGCTCCTGCTGCCCTTCGGCTACGCGGGAATCTGCTTTTCCACGCCCCTGGCCTGGCTTCTGGCGCTGACGCTCCTTTGTCTCTATTATAAAAAAATCCAGGGAGGAAAGCTGAATGTTAGACAAGAGTATTCCGTATAAGGACCTGATCATGAAGTGGGATGGGAACCGGCAGTGTCTGCTGCCGGTCTGTGTGCCTCCAGGATACCGTCTGCGTACCTGGCGGGAAGGAGACCAGAAAAACTGGGCCAGGATCCAGAAGGAGGCCGGGGAGTTTGGGGACATGACACTGGAGCAGACAGAGGCATGGTTTTTACAGGAATATGGAGACAGGAAAGAAGAACTTTCCTTCCGGTGCCTGTTTGCAGAAAGCATGGACGGAGAAACGGACGGAGTCTGCATGGCATGGACAGAGGCGGGAACGGATGGGAGCCTTATTCCCTCCCTTCACTGGTTGGCAGTGCGGGATGCAAAAAAAGGCCAGGGCATTGGAACTGCCCTGGTCCGAGAGGCCCTGCGGGTATTCGCGGGCCGGGGAGAGGTCCCGGTCTTTCTGCACACCCAGCCCTGGAGCTACGAGGCTGTTGGCCTGTATTTAAAGGCTGGTTTTTTCCTGTGCAGGAGCGAGACCTTTGGAACCCATAAAAATCAGTTTCAGGAGGGGATCCGGATCCTGGAGCAGTACCTGGAGGTGGACCCCAGGCTGTGCCGGTAGGCCGGATCCCTTTTTCTCGTTTTACTGGAGATCCTTATACGTCTGCCAGGCTGGCTTCTTTGTCCCGTCAGTGCCGATGAGACCGAAGGCGTAGTGGGCGCCCAGAAGAGAAGGCTCGTCGTGCATGCGGTTTAAGAAAAAGCCTTCCACATAAGGGTTGGCCTTGGCCGCCTGGTAGGCATCGGCGATGGACTGGGCCTGGAGCTCCAGGACCTGGCCGCCCCGCTCCGGAGAGTCGGAGGTGAAGCCCTGTTCGGAGAGGATCAGATGGCGGACCTTCCCCTCGGGAGAGAGCATATCCGGCTGCTGCATATAATCCGTGAGCACATGAAGGTTTTTCAGATTGATAATATACGTATCTGGGGTATCAAGTACATGGATATCATCGGAAAATACAGGATCGGTGAAGGTCTCCGGATATGCGTGCCATGCGATTCCGTAGTCCGTATCCTTTAACAGGGCGTTGAGCCTGGGGAGCATGTCCATGACGCCGTACTTAAAGCCCTCCAACTGGCCGCAGTTCCAGCGGAAATCAAAGGGCATATACACCCGGGCCAGGGAATTGGAGGCCTTGATGGTGTCATACCAGGTACGGAAGGAGGTGGCATAGTTGGAGCAGTAGGTGTCAATGTCCATGGAGCCTAAGTAGTTCCATACCTGGCCGTCGTTGACCTCGTTGCCGATGACCCAGTTGGACACCAGGTTTCCGAAATTGCTGGTCAGGATCCCAGCGGTGTCCCGGATGGCCTGGACTCCCTGCTCATTTAAGGTATTGAAGCCATAATAGCTGACTCCGGCCACAGGTGCGGATACAGGCAGCAGCTCCGGCTTATAGGCTGCTGCGTTCCAGTCGTTTAAAACGATCATGGTAACGGTGATCCCGGCATTGTCCATGGCCCGCAGGAAGCTTCCGTAAGCGTTCATCATATTAGGCTGGAAGGCCCAGGACATGGGAAAGTTGCAGACCACCTGGGAGGCTCCCACCTCCACTGCATCAGCTACCTCGCTTTCGCTGTTGATGAGCACGCCCTTTATATTAGACGGCTGACGGTAAAAATCCGCGTAGGCCGGCATCACAGAGCCCAGGCAGAGAACGGCCGCCGTCATAAAGGCGGTTAGTTTTTTCATAAGTCTCATATGGAATCCCCTTTCTTATTTATACTTACAATATACCCCGGATCCCCATTTGTGTCAACTGGGGATGAGGAAGCCGCTGTATGGAAAGCTCCAGCTCTCATTTTTTCATTAGTTTATAGATATCTGTGCCAGGAAAAACATTTTGCCGCTTCTGGAGCTGTGCTATAATAAAACCGAAATCACAGCAGATCGGGAAATAGAAGAAAGCCAGACTGGAATTCATGGAGGTTAAGGTATGATGACAGGGTTGAAGCGGGGGACGGTGAAATTAATACCTCATCAGGAAGAATGGGATCAGAATGCAAAAGAAATGATCGGAATCTTATTTGAACTTTTAAACGATGCGGCCATTGATATCCAGCATGTTGGAAGTACCGCCATTCAGAGCATACATGCAAAACCCATTATTGATATCGCAGTCGGCGTTGGAGAATTGAATGATATTTTGCCGTATATTGAATTATTAAAACAGCACGGTATTATTTACCGGGGAGAGGATGTTAAAGGGCAGATGCTGTTTGTGATGGGGGATTTTCAAAATGATACGCGAACCCACCATATCCATGTAGTTAAGTGGCGTGAAATGGAATGGGATCATTACATCAGCTTTAGGGACTATCTGAACACTTATCCGGAAAAAGCAATGATATATGACGAATGTAAGAAAAAATTAGCGGCACAGTTCCCGGATGACCGGAAAAGTTATACTGAGGGCAAGCAGGGAGTGATTGAGTGTTTATTAAGGGAAGCAGATAGATGGAAATCTGGAGCCCCAATATCATAACAGCCAGACTCTGAAGCGCTGGTTTCGGAATGAAGGATACCCCGGGGGAGGAGATAAGGAATGGTTAAGGTGATAAAGGAAAAATTTGTTGTCATTGGAAAAGAGGGCTCAACATCAGACGGCGACGGCTTTATCCAGAAACTGTGGGATGACGCAGACAGCCATTTTAGTGAAATCGCGCATCTGGCAAAGAGAGACGCAAAAGGAAGTATTGTGGGGATATGGGGTGCCATGTCGGATAGTTCCCGTTCATTTAAACCGTGGGAGGACGGCTTCCGTAAAGGCCTGTATCTGGCGGGAGTGGAGTGTGACGATCATGCAGAAGCACCTGATGGCTGGACGAAATGGATAGTACCTGGTTATGAATATATGGTCGCGGAAAACCACAAGGGAGTGTTTGAAAAAATCATCAGACAGATGAGCGAGGATGGGATTTCGCTGGCTGGAGCCGTTCATGATTACACTGACCCTGCAACGGGAAAGAGCTATCTGTATTTTCCCATAAGAGAAGTTTAATAGATCCAGGAAAGCTGCCTTTAGCGCAAGATGGCTTTGGATCTTTGAAGAGTTGGCGGCAGGGAATTAAAGAAGGGGTAGAGTGTGGGTGAATTTATGAAATCCTTTTCGCATATAAGAGAGCTGCTGGTAATTGCAGATGATTTTGAGAGATTCTTTTATGAAACAGAGTATATAAAGTGTAAACGGCCAGTCCCCCATCCTTAAAACGGGGACTGGCCCTTCCCGCTGTCCTCCAGGTAATGGATCATGTCCTGGAATTCGTCCTTGTACCTGCGGGAGGAGGCGGTGGGATTGGAGCGGAGGACGGAGCGCAGGAATTTCCTCCGGCGTTCCCGGATGGCTGCCAGGGAGGCCTCCTTTTCCTTTAAAAGCTCCAGAAGCTGGGATTCGGATTTTTCCCGGAGCCCTTCCAGCCGGTTTCCGGTCCTGGAACGAAGCTCCTCCAGCCGCATTTCCAGGTCCGCTCTTTTTTCAGACAGCCGCTCCTCCAGGCCTACCCGGGTCTCGTGAAGCCTGTCCTCTGCATCCATCCGTAAAAGCGCCGTCTGGACCCGGAGCATATCCAGATCCTGGCGCAGCTTCCGGGCGGCCTCCAGGGATCTGCCGAAGGCCAGGGCCTCTCTGGTGCAGACAATGGCATCAGCGGTGAAGACAACGGTCACTACGGCTACAAAAAGAATATCCCACATGACGGGCAGGGAAAGGACGGCCCATTCAATGGGCTTGTGGATCACATGGGTCATAAAAATAGTCAGAAAGCCCCAGGCAATAGACGAGCTCAGACAGATATAGCCGTGGAGGTTGAATTTCTGGTTGCTGTAATCCCAGTAGCGGACCTTAAAGAGCTGCTCCATGGCCCAGCCGGTGACGTATTCCAGGATAGTTGCTCCGATGACGCCGGAAACCCAGGTGAGGAGCAGGCTGTCCTGGAACGGCTCCGACACCACCAGCATCATCACCGCCCCGCTGCCGTACAGGGGAAGCATGGGGATCCGTAGAAAGCCCCGGTTCACAAACCGGCGTTTTAAAATGGAGACGTAAGAGGATTCAAAGATCCAGCCAAAAAAGCAGTATAGATAAAAAAAGGTAAGCCATTGATACCAGGTATAAACGTGCATGATGTCCCTCCTTGAGATGTGTGAAAAGTAAGATAATGATACGGCAGAACAGGGACTTTTGCAAGGAAAATCGTTTCCCGGCCGCAGCGGCTTGTTTTTGCGGCTGGCAGCGGGTATAATGGAAATTAAGATCAAGAAAAAGAAGGACAGAAAACATATATATAAGGAACATTCATGAATAAATACGAAATTTTGAAAACATATTTTGGCTACGATTCCTTCCGGGGAGCGCAGGAGATCCTCATCGACAGTATCCTGTCCGGGAAAGACGTGCTGGGGATCATGCCCACGGGAGCGGGCAAGTCTCTCTGCTATCAGATCCCGGCTCTGATGCTGGATGGGATCACCCTGGTGATATCGCCCCTGATCTCCTTAATGAAGGACCAGGTGGGGAGCCTGAACCAGGCCGGGATCCATGCAGCGTACCTGAACAGTTCTCTTACTCCGGGCCAGTACCGGAAGGCCCTGGCCTTTGCCAGACAGGGAAGATATCCCATCATCTATGTGGCCCCGGAACGGCTTTTAACGCCGGAGTTCCTGGATTTTTCCAGAAATGCGCGGATCTCCATGGTGGCGGTGGATGAGGCCCACTGCGTTTCCCAGTGGGGACAGGACTTTCGACCCGGCTATTTACGGATCGCGGACTTTATCCGGGAGCTTCCGGCGCGGCCTGTGGTCAGCGCCTTTACGGCCACGGCCACCAGGGAGGTGCGGGACGATATCCTGGACCTTCTGGAACTTCGGGATCCTGCGGTCACATCCACTGGATTTGACCGGGGAAATCTGTATTTCGCGGTGGAGATGCCCAGAGACCGGTACGGAGCGGTGAAAGGCTATATAGAAGAGCATTCTGGTGAAAGCGGCATCGTCTATTGCCTAACCAGAAAACAGGTGGACGAGGTGTGCGGCCATCTGATTCGGGACGGCTTTCCTGCCACCCGCTACCACGCGGGCCTGTCTGACGAGGAGCGGAGGAAAAACCAGGAGGATTTTATTTACGACCGCGCACCTCTCATGGTGGCCACCAACGCCTTTGGAATGGGCATCGATAAGTCCAACGTCCGGTTCGTGCTCCATTACGGGATGCCCAAAAACATAGAAAGCTATTACCAGGAGGCGGGCCGGGCCGGCCGGGACGGAGAACCGGCGGAGTGCATCCTGTATTACAGCGGCCAGGATGTGATCACCAACCGCCTGTTCATTGAGAACAACCGGGACAATCTGGAGCTGGATCCGGAAACGGCGGAGCTCGTCCGGGAAAGGGACCTGGACCGGTTAAAGAAAATGACCTTCTACTGCTGTACCAACGAATGTCTCCGGGATTATATCCTGCGGTATTTCGGGGAATACGGGTCCAATTACTGCGGAAACTGCGCCAACTGCCGGAAGGAGTTTGAAACGGCGGAGGTGACGGAGGCAGCCAGGATCATGATCGGCTGTGTAAAGGCCTGCGGGCAGAGATACGGGATCAACGTGATCCTGGATACGGTCCGGGGAGCGGAGACGGAGAAGCTGCGCCAGTACCGGATGACGGAAAATCCCTGCTTCGGGAGTCTTTCCAGAGTGCCGGCCTACCGGCTGCGCCAGATCATGAACCATCTTCTGCTGAACGGATATCTGGAGACCACAGACGGCAGCTATTCTGTGGTAAAGCTCACAGAAAGATCAGAGGGCGTGCTCTGCGGCGCAGAGACCGTGACCATGAAGATGGCAAAGGAGCCGGAGCGGAGGCCTGGGAAGGCCCGGGAGACGAAAAAGAAAAAGCCAGTCCTGGTCTCCGGCCTGCGGGAGGGGGACGAGCCCATGTTTGAAAAGCTCCGTTCCCTGCGGGCTTCCATTGCCAGGGAAGAAAAGGTGCCCCCGTACATTGTCTTTTCCGACAAGACACTGGTCCACATGTGTATCGTCCGGCCATCGGATAAGGAGGAAATGCTGACAGTCACCGGCGTGGGCGAGTTTAAGTACCAGAAGTACGGAGAGCGGTTCCTGGAGTGTGTAAGGGAGGCGGAAGATTGAAAATGAGAAGTAGAGGGTATCCATTCCCTTAATCGCATCACAAACAAGCCATCTTTCGGTGGCTGCTTTAAAAATTGAATATTGTGTATGTTAAGGTTATGCAGTTGCTGACTTGATCTTATAACCCTGGTTTCTGGCGATCATGAGTGCCTGCTCTACGGTAATCTCACGATCAACGGGAAGTAAATCGGATTTCTGATAAAGTTCTGCATTATAGTTTTCCCCGTTCTTCAACATGTGGTATAATGCGGTAAGAAGCATTCTTGCTATTGCAATGATTGCTTTCTTGTGACCGCGACGCTTTTTGAGACGGAGATAACGGTTACGCATTTCAGGATGCTTAGTACTTTTTACGACAGCGTTTGCGCACTGTACTAAAAGCGGTTTGATGTAGCATCCGGCCTTGGACACCCGGACAGATTTTTTCTTCCCTGCGCTTTCATTGTTGGTTGGTGTAAGCCCAGCCCATGAGCACAAGTGTTTCGCCGAAGGAAAAGCCTCCATATTGGTACCGATTTCGGAAATGATTCCGATGGCAGTGAAAGGACTGCTGATACCAGGAGCAGTTTGAAGAATGGTAAGTTCCTGCTGATAGGGAGCGGCGAGCGCAAGAATGAGTTCTTCAAGCTCTGCTTTCCGGGATTCAAGGTTTTCATAGTGAGCTTTGATCACCTTGAGTTTTCCAGCCTGTTCCGGAGTGATATAACCGTCAATGGCGTCACGGAGTTCCGGAAGTTTCTTTTTCAAACTTTTGTAAACGAGAGGCTCAAGGTCAAAGGAAGTATCTGCGGGATTTTCCAAAAGTTTATCCAGTATCGCCTGAGCAGATTTGCCGAAGGTGTCCGAGACAACGTTTCCCAACTGGATATTGGAAACCGTGAGACAGTTCTGCAAACGATTCTTTTCACTTGATTTGAAGCAGGTCAGTTTGAAGCGGTAACGCATGAGGTCGCGAAGCTGGCGAATGTCAGCAGGTGGCATAAAGCTTCCAGCAACAAGGTCATGCTTAAACAGGTCAGCAATCCATTTGGCATCTTTCTTGTCAGTTTTCTTTCCACGGATAGCCTTAACATATTTGGGATGAGCAAGGACAATCGAACAATCCGGTTCCAAGATGTTATAAACGGGGATCCAGTATTTACCAGTGGATTCCATACAGACATCCTTGCAATTCCGGTCGAGTAGCCATTGTAACAAAGTTTTCAGACCGCTCGTGTAGGTCGAAAACCGATGACTCTCATAAGAGGTAATGCCTTTGTCGTTAGTAGAAGCGATACAGGCAACTACAAAAGTCTTGTGGACATCAATGCCACAGCAGATTTTGTACACGATTTTTAAAGCCATAGGGACTCCTTTCAGAACCAGAAGGTTCACTAAAGATTATAGGGAGAGACGGCATTGACTGAACGCCTAAGCTATAAACGAGAATGTTTATACAAAGATAAGATTACGTGCTCTTAGGTCACACTTATTTGTGCTTGAAAAGGCGGACTACACATATAAAAATACGGTCATCCGGCAAGCCGGACAGCCCACTCACCTCCCCGTGATTTGTAGTATACCGAGTTCCCTATAAGAAAAATTATAAAGAAAAAATAAGCTCAGGAAAACATTTTCATAACGTTTTGTGCCTGAGCGAAGCGAAAGGAATGGATATAAAAATGGAACTCTACCAGTTAAAATACTTTCTGTATGCGGCAAAATATGAAAATATCTCCAAGGCGGCCCAGGCGCTCAGGGTCTCCCAGCCTTCCATCAGCCGCGCGGTGGTGGCTTTGGAAAAGGAGCTGCAGGTGGAGCTGTTCGAGCGCCAGGGGAAACGGATCCTCCTGACCCGGGCAGGACTGACCTTCCGGGAGCAGATCTCCCCCATTTTGTGGAAGCTGGAGGGGCTGGGGGATGAGATGAAAAAGGTGCAGAAGGGCGGGGATACGATACGCCTTAATGCCATGTCTGCGGTATCGCTCCTTTCCGGTATCATAAAAAAGTTCCGGGAGGAGGAGCCGGATGCCGCCTTTGTAGTGACCGATCAGAAGGAGAGCATGGACTGGCATCTGTGCATCTTAAGCGCTGGACCTGGCATGTCCTACCAGGGGGGACAGGAGCTTTTATCAGAGGAGGTCTTTTTGGGGACATCCTCTTCCTCCTGGCTCGGGGAAAAGGACGAAACCTCTTTAAGGGATGTGGAAAATGAGAATTTTATCCTGCTGCCCAGGGGCACGGTCCTAAGAAACCTGGCAGACACCCAGTTCCGGGAGCACCATTTTATCCCAAAGTTTTCTATGGAATGCAACAGTACCCATCTGGTGAGGAGTCTGGTCAGTGATCAGGTGGGAATCACCCTGTGGCCGGAATATTCCTGGGGAAAACGGCCGGATGTACATATGGTGAGGATCGCAGAGCCGGGATTTCATCGCTCTGTATTTCTATTGCGCCAGAAAAACGGGGAGATCCCCCCAGCGGCAGAGCGGTTTGTCCAGTTTGTAGAGGACTATATGAGAACACTGGAGCATGAAAAATAATGCACATTAGGAAGCGGCCCTGGAAACAGGGCTGTTTTTATTTTATTTCTTTTTCCTTATTCATTTTACACATATAGAGCATGAGAATTGTATATTGGACAATAATAAGTGGAATATGTATAATGTGCTTAAATAATTGATGGTAAAACGATAAAAATTGTGAAAATTAACACAATAATGGAGGTGAGAGGAATTGAACCGGATCAAGGAGACCAACCGCCTGCTGGCGGAAAATCTAGTGAGATCCATTATGAAGGATTATGAGGCCTGCGGGATCGCAGCAGCCATAATCGACAAAAATGGTGTGACCCAGTACGAGAAATTCTGGGGAGTGAGAGATCTGGAATCCCGGAAAGAGCTGGATGGGGAAACGATCTTTGGACTGGCTTCAGTGACCAAATCCTTCACTGCTTTAGCCATTATGCAGATGGAGGAGCGGGGGATCCTTAAGCTGGACGACCCGGTAAGCCGGTATGTTCCGGAATTTACCAATAAAAACCAGAAAACCGTGACGATCCGACATCTTTTAACCCACAGCGGCGGCTTTTTCCCTCTTCCCAGGATCCTGGTGGATCAGGTGGCTGCGGAGATGGGGCTGGATGAGAAGGCGGTGGGAGATCTGGCCTACAATGACGCTCTGGCGGATGAAGGGGTCCGCCGGGTGGCAGAACGGCTGGATGCCCAGACAGAAGAAAGCGGCCTGAACGGAGAGCCGGGCGAATACTTAAGCTACTGCAATGACGGTTATGGCCTGCTTTCGGATATCATCCGCAGGCACGGTGGTGAACCCTCTTATGCGGAATATCTTTTAAAGAATATCATTGAGCCTCTGGGTATGAAGCGGAGTTTCTGTGATTTTGTCCGGCCCAGTCTGGATGTCAATGCCGCCACTCTATATAAAAAGGTAAACGGCGTTATGACAGCCTCCAGGGATTACCATGATCATGCCTTTGTACTAAACGGAGGCGGAGCCATGAAATCCACTCTGAACGATCTGAAAAAATATCTGGCAATGTATCTGAACGAAGGGAAAACGCCGGAGGGGATCCGGATCCTGGGCAGTACAGGGATCCGTGAGATGTGCAGGCCCCGCCAGGATTATGGAGCGTTTGGATATTACGGCTACGGTCTTTCCATGAAACGTCTGGACGATCTGAAGGTGGTGGAACATGGAGGGAGCCTTCCGGGAGTATCCTCCAATATCGCCTGGTCCAATGAGGTGGAGGCGGCAGTCATCGTTCTCTGCAATACCTCAGGAGTACCGGTACGGCTGATCTCCGACGCCCTGATGCGGATGTACAATGGGAGGAATCCGGTGGACCGCCGGGACGTATGGCAGGAAACATCCTGGGATGAGGAGACGATCCTGGAAGCCCAGGGAATGTATATTTCCGGAGAAGGGACAAAGGCGGAGCTTTACAGGAAGAAGGACGGGAGTTTGGGGGCAAGAGAGAATGGAAAAGAGATCCCCATTATCCCGGTAGGTCCCAAAACCGCCATCGTCCGGAATCAATATTCGGACCTTTTTATCCGCCTGATCCAGAACGAGAGCCGGGGCATCTACGCCATTGCTTATGGCAGCAGGCTGATCCCCAAAAGCCGGCAGGAGAAACGGGAAGAAGGAGAATAACGGAATGGGAAAGCAATACCAGATCCAGTGCTGTATTAGAAATCTAGTCTATGCTGCAGTCGCGGCAGCAGTTGTTTTTGTTATACGCAGGCAGTGGAATCTCATCGGGATCTCCGATGCCTGCGCTCTCTCTGGAATCGTGTTCCTGATCGTGGGTTTGTTCCGCCGGGCAAGATATATGAGGTTTTACGATCTTTGCATTTATGGAGCCATGCGGTTTAAAAGCTTAAGGACCAATCCGGGAGTTTCAGATAAGACATTCGGAAGCTATGGCGAATTTGTAGAAAAAAGACGGTATGAAAGAAACTATACAGAATCTTTTATTGCGGCGGCCAGCATGTTTATCTGCTCGCTCGCAATATTGGGCATATAATCAAGGAGGAAGAAAGCGATGAAAAAGACGAAAAAAATGCTGGCAGCCATGCTGGCAGTGAGCACTCTGGCGGCGGCGCTCTCGGGCTGTTCCGGTGGGAACAAGACCGACGGAAGCCTGGAGTTTACGGAAGCGGCATCGGCAGATCGCAATAATGGGACGACAGAGGCAGGGGCGTCTGAATCCAGCGAGGCGAAGACAGATCCCAATGGTGAAAAGCCTTCACCAGAAGGCTATGGGATCCTGCGGGAGGCGTCCACTGCGAAGATCGGTTCTTTGAACCCACTGACGTATACCCAGTCCTATGCGTCTACCCAGATCAAGCGTTCCTCTATGACCTTATACGGATATTTCCCCAGCGCGGATTACACTGCATGTGAAATTGCGGGAGAGCTGGCAGCGGAGGAGCCAATCCAGATGGATGAGGAAGGAAAGGTATGGCAGATCAAGGTCCGGGAAGGCTGCGTGTGGGAAAACGGAGATACCCTGGATGCCAATGATGTGTATTATACCTGGAAGATGATCCTGGATCCGAAGCTTGCGAATCTGAGGGCAAGTAACTTTGCCAACGATGCCATTGAGATCGTGAAGGCGATGGACTATTTCCAGGGCAATGCCTCCTGGGATGAGGTGGGTCTGAAGCTGATCGACGATCATACGCTGGAAATACATACCGTCAGCATGCACAATCCAACCGAGGTCATGATCCATCTGGCACATCCGGCCAACTGTATGATCAATGAAGAATACTATGAAAAAGGGATGAACGCAGATAGAACGGAGACCATGTACGGGACATCCCAGGAACTGTTGTGGTCAAGCATTTTTGTAACACTTGTGGCTAAAAAATATCATGAATCAGTTACGCTGCCATCCGGGCTTCGTATGGTGTACGATAATCATTAAAACTGTGCGGACGCACATGATTGTAGTCAACATATGCAAATTCTTCTACTTTTTGATAGAGTGCTTTTTCTGTTTCAAATTCATATAGATTTGTACACTCGTTTTTCAGTGTGTTAAAGTAACGCTCCATCGGTGCATTGTCATACGGATATCCTGCCTTGCTCATACTCTGTGTCACATTTACTGACTCGCAGAATTCAACGAATGCCTTTGATGTAAATTGCGATCCCTGATCTGAGTGCAAAATCAGGCCACCTTTGATGGGCGGTTGGGATTCCAATGCTTTCTGGAGTGTTCGAATGGCAAGATTGCTGGTGATCCTGCGGTCTGTAATGCTGGCAACCACACTTCGGTCGTGCAAATCTAGTATGGTACAGTTGTAGCGTACCTCATGATTCGAAAGGAACAGATATGTAAAGTCCGTACACCATTTCCGGTTGATTTCATCTGCTGTGAAATCCTGATTAAGTTTATTGTCGAATATTTTATGCGGTTTTCCGTGCTCATATTCAGGCTTCTTTGGGCGGACAATGGAATGGAGTCCCAGCTCTGTATTCATATATTTATGAACGGTAGCTGTACTGTAAGAGTAGCCTCTGCGTTCCAGATAGACTTTCATGCTCCGGTAACCATCAACACCATTGTGGATATGATAGATTTCCTGAATCTGCGCGTGTACTTCTGCTTTATTGGCATAATAATCCGCCTTCCTGTGTTTCCGGTAGTTATAATACGCGTTTGGACAGATTTCAAGCCTGCGAAGGAGCCACCGTAGACCAAACAACTCATGATATTGCTCAATAAATCGATAAGCCTCTAATCGATTTCCTTTGCAAAGAATGCCGCTGCTTTTTTTAAGAAGAGATTTTCCTTTTTTGCTTCTTCCAGTTCCTTGCGCAATCGGAGATTCTCTTTCATAAGTTCCATTTCATTTGGAATATCTGGATTTTCGAGGGCTTTTGTTTGGCATTCTTTGCTAAATTCACTGCACCACTTGGAAATACTGGCTTTGGATACGCCGTATTCAGCAGTGATGCTTTTGTAAGTGCGTCCTTCTTCCTCGTGAAGGCGGACAATCTTCTTTTTAAATTCAGGGGTGTAACTCTGTGGCATAATGTGTACCTCTTTTCTTTATAAGATTGATTATATCTTATTAGCCACTCCTGTTACAACATTAGTATAGCACTTCACACATTATATTTCCTGCGGACCGTTCCTGGTAGAGAACTGGGTCAACGACGCAGAGATCACCTTTAAGAAAAACCCCAATTATCCATTTGCGGACCGTATCTGGCTGGCAGGGATCAATATTAAGGTTGTTGAGGACAGCAGTACACAGATGCAGCTGTTCGAAAACGGCGAGATCGATTATGTTCAGCTTTCCACATCTAATTACTTAAAGTATGAAGAGGATCCGCGGGTTCTTCTGGCTCCGTATAACTCTGTGCGCCATGTGGTGGTCAATACCATCAACCCGGAGAAACCGATCTTAGCCAAAAAAGTTCAGACAGGCCCTTTATTACGGAGTAGACAGAGAAAATCTCGCGAGCCTGACCAAACAGGATCCGGCAGAGTATATTGTTCCCACCACCCATATGATGGATCTGAACAAAAATATCACCTTCCGTGATACCGAAGAAGGAAAAGCAAACAGAAAAGAAAACTACGGATATGATCCTGAAAAGGCAAAACAGCTGTTTGACGAGGCAATGTCCGAGGAAGGCCTGGACAAGCTGACGCTGACCATGCATTACTCTGACACAGAGTTAATGGCCCAGATGTCAGAATTCCTCCAGCAGAGCTGGCCGAAGCTGTTTGGCGCAGACCGGTTTGAACTGAAGCTCCAGGCGATGCCGGCCAATCAGCTGAGCCAGGTGAAGAGGGGATGGCAGACCAACCCGGCCTCTTACGAGTTAAGCTGGGGCGGCTGGGTAGGCAATGATCTGGCACCGTGGAACGCGTTTAAGTACTGGACGTCCTTCTACTCCAACAAAAACGAGCCGTTTATCAATGAAGAGTTTGATAAAGTATTCAACGCAGCGAACTTCGCAGATGATCGTTTTGACGAAGGTGTTCGTCTGAAAGAGGTTGCGGAAATGGAACGCTTACTGATCGAGCCGGCCAATGTTATTCCGGTAACACAGGACATTTATAAGTATTTAAAGGCTGATCGCTTACAGCTTTCCACAAACGGTTATGTAAACCGGATCGGCTTTGCCTGGGACTATTCCAAGATCATTGAGTAATCCAGGATGGATCAATGATAGAAAAAGACAGAAGTAGAGTGACGAGACCACAGACAGGCTGCTTCATAAAAGGAGCAGCTTGTCATTCTTCTGAGAATTTTTGCGATTAAGCTGTGCGAGAAGCCGGATATTGAAAAAATATAGCATCTGAAAAAGAAGGAATTAAATAGATGAAAGGAGTGAGGATCGGCAGTGTTTCGATATATTATTGACCGAGTGATCGCGTTATTTATCACATTGTTTATTATTGTATCCATTGCCTTTTGTGTTGTCCGCCTGATGCCGGGAAGCGTGTACGATCAGGATGGAGATCTGTCACAGACCGTTATTGATACTTTGAATGAAAAATATCATTTTGATGAGCCCATAATCAAGCAGTACGGCTATTTCCTGAAGAATGTATTCCTCCATGGAGACTGGGGCACATCCATGAAAATGCGTCCCAATGTACCAGTATTTGAGGTCATGAAGGACCGGATCCCGGTAACCTTGCAGATCAATCTGATATCGCTGTTTGCAGCCATACCGATCGGACTTGCAGCCGGAATCGTGGCGGCAATAAAGAAAAATACGATCATCGACCACTTTGTATCATTTATGGTGGTTATCTTCATTTCAGTGCCTTCATTCGTATTTGCCACATGCCTCCAGTATTTTGTGGGATATAAGGCAGGAGCTTTTCCGATCATATACGATGCGTCAGCCACTGGAATGGCAGCACTCCATTCCATGTTCCTTCCTATTTTAGCGCTGATGTTCAGCCCCATCGCCCGTGTTGCCCGTTATTTAAGAGCGGAGCTGGCAGAAACCATGAACTCTGAGTTTATGCTTCTTGCCAAAACAAAGGGCTTAACGTATGCACAGAGCACAATCCGCCATGGCCTCAGAAACTCCATGGTGCCGCTGGCCAATATTATCATTCCGATGTTTGCCAATGTTTTAGGCGGTTCACTGGTCGTAGAAAATATTTTCTCTGTTCCTGGAATGGGAGGTATGATGGTAGACTCCATCAACGCCAGCGACCACATGCTGACCGTGGCGATCCTGGTGTTCTACTCCATGATCTCGCTGATCACAGTCCTTATCGTAGATATTTCCTACGGCATCATTGACCCGAGAGTCAGAATGGGAGGGAAGAAGTAATGGTATTGTATGAAGATAACAAAGCAAAGTATGACGCAGTATCCAAAGACTTGTTCCGTCTGGTACAGAGAGATGAGAAGATCCATGATGTGGAATTTAAGACAAAGCCCATTGGATTCTTCATGGACGTATGGCTGCGGTTTGTAAAAAATAAGGCGTCTGTGATCGCGGCGGTCATCATTCTGATCATTTCGTTTTTTGCCGTGTTCGGTCCGGGCATGAATGAGTACACCTACGATGAGCAGCACACAGAGCTGACCAACATGCCTCCCAAGGTGCCCTTTATCGCAAAAATGAACCTGGGCTTCTTTGACGGCGGCTATACCATGGAAAACCGGAAATACGACAACTTAAACGATCCGGAAAAGTATCCGGAGGGCTGTATCCTGGAGGTCATCAACCCCAGACTGGTCAACGGGGAGCGGATCGTGGACGTGGTCGTGGACTATTATAAGTATAAAGGGCTCAGCGACGAGCAGTGCTTCTGGTTCGGAAGCGACTACCTGGGCCGCGATATCTGGACCCGTATGTGGAGAGGCGCCCGGGTATCCCTGATCATCGCAGTGGTGTCGGTATGCTGCAACGTGTTCATCGGCGTGGTTTACGGCTCCATTTCCGGTTATTACGGCGGAAAGGTGGACATGGTGATGATGCGTATCACAGAGATCATCAACGCCTTCCCCAGGATCGTTGTGGTGACCCTGTTCATCATGGTGTTTGGTACGGGAATGTTCTCCATCATCATGTCCTTAGTCATCAAGGACTGGGTGAGCACGGCCCGTATGGTCCGCTCCCAGTTCTACCGGTTCAAGGGGCGTGAGTACGTACTGGCGGCCAGGACCCTGGGCGTTAAGGATATGGCGCTGATCTTCCGTCATATTCTTCCCAACTCCATCGGCCCCATCATCACCAGCTCCATGATCGCCATCCCAACTGCCATCTTCTCCGAGTCCTTCCTGGCGTACATCGGACTGGGCCTCCAGGCTCCGGAGCCATCCATCGGCGTTATGTTATCCAGAGGGCAGAAGGTGCTTTTACAGTATCCCAGCCAGGTGGTTTTCCCGGCGATCATCATCTCTCTTCTGATGATCTCCTTCAACCTGTTCGGAAACGGCCTGCGGGATGCCTTTGACCCCACATTAAGAGGAGCAGAATAGGAGGAAGAAGATGAAAGATCCAATCTTAGAGGTAAATAATTTGAGAGTCTCCTTCCGTACCTATAACGGAAAGGTCCAGGCCGTCCGCGGCATTGACTTTAAGCTGTTTGAGGGCGAGACTCTGGCCATCGTAGGCGAGTCGGGTTCCGGAAAATCCGTGACCACCAAGGCGATCTTAGGGATCCTTCCCAAAAACTCCATCATTGAGGAGGGGGAGATCCTTTATAAGGGAGACGATCTGACAAAATATAAGGAAAAAGACTTTTATAAGATCCGCGGAAAGGAGATCTCCCTGATCTTCCAGGATCCGCTTTCTGCGCTGAATCCTATCATGAAGATCGGAAAGCAGATCACCGAGGCCCTGGTCTTAAGAGAGCACATGACAAAGGAGCAGGCTAAAAAGCGCGCCATCGAGCTGATGGAAATGGTGGGGATCCCCAGGCCGGAGGAGCGGTTCGAGCAGTATCCTTTCCAGTTCTCCGGCGGTATGCGCCAGCGTATCGTCATCGCCATTGCCCTGGCCAGCAATGCCAGGATCATGATCTGTGACGAGCCCACCACGGCTCTGGACGTGACCATCCAGGCGAAGATCCTGGACGAGATCAAGGAGATCAAAAGAAAACAGAAGCTCTCCGTGATCTTCATTACCCATGATCTGGGCGTTGTAGCCAATATGGCGGACCGGATCTGCGTGATGTATGCCGGAAAGATCGTAGAGGTGGGAACAGCCAGGGAGATCTTTTACAGCCCGGCCCACCCCTACACCTGGGCCCTGCTTTCTTCCATGCCGGATCTGGAGACAAAGGAGCGGCTGTTCTCCATTCCGGGAACGCCGCCCAACATGATCTTCCCGCCCAAGGGCGATGCCTTTGCCGAGCGGAACCAGTATGCTATGCAGGTGGATTTTGAGGAGGAGCCGCCGTTCTTCAAGCTGAGCGACACCCATTACGCCGCCACCTGGCTTCTGCATCCCAATGCACCCAAGGTGGAAATGCCGGAAGCGCTTCAGCACCGGATCGCACGTATGAACAGGAAGGAGGGCGTATAGGATGGAACAGAACGCACAGAAGGAACGGGAGAAGATCCTGGAGATCAAAAATCTCTGTATGGAATTCCCCGCCGGAAAGAAAAAGACCGTAAAGGCCTTAAACAATGTGACCTTCGATATTTATAAGGGCGAAAACTTCGGCCTGGTGGGCGAGAGCGGCTGCGGAAAAACGACCCTGGGCCGTACTCTGATCCGCCTTTACAATCCCACCTCCGGTGAGATCCTGTTCAATGGGAAAAATATTTCCGGAAAGCTTTCAAAGGCGGACCGGGACTATGTCACAAGAAACCTGTCCATGATCTTCCAGGATCCGGTCTCCTCCCTGAATCCCCGTATGACGGTGGAGGAGATCATTGCCGAGGGCCTAAAGACCAGAGGAGAAAAGGATAAGGAGCTGATCCGGAAAAGTGTTTCTTCTATATTAAATAAGGTGGGACTGCTTCCTGAGCACGGCTCCCGTTACCCCCATGAGTTCTCCGGCGGCCAGAGGCAGAGGATCGGCATTGCCCGTTCCCTGGTGGTAAAGCCGTCGGTGATCATCGCCGATGAGCCGGTTTCGGCTCTGGACGTGTCCATCCAGGCCCAGGTCATTAACCTGTTAATGGACATAAAAAAAGAAATGGACTTGACAATTCTGTTCATTGCCCATAATCTTGCAGTAGTAAAGTATTTCTCTGACCGGATCGGGGTGATGCATTTTGGGACCATGGTGGAGCTGGCGGACGCGGATGAGCTGTATGCCCATCCGGTGCATCCCTACACCAAGTCCCTGCTGTCAGCCATTCCCCAGCCGGATCCTGACCGGGAGAAGGACAAGCAGAGGCTTTACTATGATCCTTCCATGCATGATTACTCAAAGGAACAGCCCAGTTTCCAGGAGATCCGGCCGGGTCACTTTGTGTATGCTTCTGATTCCGAGATGGAACAGTACAGGAAGGAATTATAAGAGACAGGAGCAGAAAGAAAATGGGAAAAAATGTATTGAAGACCATTGCCACCGGCGACATGTTCATCACCCGCCGGATCGCAAAAGACGGTTACGAGGGGTTCGAGGAGGTCCGGGACTGCATCATGGAGCATGATGTGAAGTTTTCCAACCTGGAAATGACCTTCCATGACCAGGAGGGATATCCGGCGGCAGAAAGCGGAGGCACCTGGGCCATGATGGAGCCGGGCGCTCTGGACGATATCCAGAGATTCGGCTTCAACCTCTACAACACGGCCAACAACCATTCCGGTGATTACGGCCAGGAGGGCGTCATGGCCACCATCCGCCATCTGAACGAGAGGGATATGGTGTTTTCAGGCACGGGAAAAAATCTGGGAGATGCCTCCAAGGCCTGCTATCTGGAGACCAGAAAGGGAAGAGTGGCGCTGATCAGCGTATCCTCCACCTTCAGCGCGGCTTCCAGGGCCGGCGGCCAGTCCCATCAGATGATCGGACGTCCGGGACTGAATCCCTTACGTTCCTCCACCAGATACCATGTGGATCCGGCCCATTATGAGATGGCCCAGGAGCTGGTGAAGGTAACGAAGGTCAATGCAGAAATGGAATTTGAGATCCGCAACGGATATTTTAACCCGCTGGAGCCGGGGGTCCTTCCCTTTGGAAACGCCGGAATGTTCATTCTGGACGAGAAGAACTGGATCGAGAGCATTCCCAACCAGGAGGACATGAAGCGGATCACCGATGAGATCGCAGAAGCCAGAAAACAGGCGGACGTGGTATTTGTCAGCTTCCACGGCCATGAGACCGACGGCGAGGACACCACCGTTCCGGCCATGTTCCTGGAGACCTTTTCCAGGGCCTGCATCGACGCCGGGGCTCATGCTGTGATCGGCCACGGCCCTCACGAGCTGCGCGGCATTGAGATCTACAAGGGCGGTCTGATCCTGTACAGCCTGGGAAACTTCCTGTTTGAGACGGAGACCGTGAGCCTTCAGCCCTATGACGCCTACATCAACCGGAAGATGCCCCTGGATACAAAGGTGGGAAGCTACATGGATAACCGCAGCAAAAACGGGACCGTGGGCTACGGCGTTCTGGAGAACATCTGGAGAGCTGTCATGGCTGCCTGGGATATGGAGGACGGAAAGATCACCCAGGTACAGCTGTATCCCATCACCCTGGGGCTCCACGATAAGCGTCCCCACAAAGGACTTCCCAGAATGTCCGGAAGCGAGGAGACCTTAAGATATCTCCAGCAGCTCAGTGAGCCCTACGGGACGAAGATCCGCATCGAGAACGGCGTCGGCTATATCGATCTGTAAGGACGGCGCTGGCTGAAAACGGAAAAATTTAGGTACATAAGAGGGACTGCTGCAAAAGAGAAGCTTAGAAGCGACTCTTTTGCGGCAGTTCCTTTTTGCATGGAAAAATACCCCCGCAGTTCCGCAGGCTGATGCATATAACGGAATATTATGCACTTATAACTAATAAATATACAAAAAATTCTTGCAATCCGATTCCATGTAGGATATAATCATGTTAATTTACATGTAGAGAAAACCAAGGTCACTGGCGGCGGAGGAAGACGTATGCCGCCGGCATCCAATGAAACATGCTATGAATAATTATGGAGGGAAAGAAGATGGCAGAGAAAAAATATAAGAAGATCGTGCTTGCATATTCCGGCGGACTGGATACTTCCGTGCTGATCCCGTGGCTGAAGGAAACGTATGGATGTGAGGTCATTGCTGTTTCCGGGGATGTGGGACAGGGAACGGAGCTGGACGGCCTGGAGGAAAAGGCCTTAAAAACAGGCGCTTCCAAGCTGTATATCGAGGATCTGAAGAAGGAATTTGTGGAGGAGTATATCATTCCCACAGTAAAGGCCGGAGCCGCCTATGAGAATTACCTGCTGGGGACCTCCTTTGCCCGTCCGCTGATCGCAAAGCGTATTGTTGAGATCGCGAAGAAGGAGGGAGCCGACGCCATCTGTCATGGCTGTACGGGAAAGGGAAACGATCAGGTACGCTTTGAGCTGGCCATCAAGGCATTTGCCCCTCAGATGGATGTGATCGCTCCCTGGCGTTTCTGGGAGCTGAACTCCAGAGAGAAGGAGATCGCCTATGCAGAGGCCCACAATATCCCCCTGAAGATCACGAAAGAGACCAATTATTCTAAGGATAAGAATTTGTGGCATCTGTCCCACGAGGGCCTGGATCTGGAGGATCCGGCCAACGAAGCGCCTGTGAATAAGCCTGGTTTTCTGGAGCTGGGCGTATCTCCGGAGCAGGCGCCGGATCAGCCCGCATATGTGACCATCCATTTTGAAAAGGGAGTTCCCACCAGCGTAAATGGTGAGGCGATGGATTGTGAGAAGGTGATCCAGACCCTCAACAAGCTCGGCGGGGAAAACGGCTGCGGACTGCTGGACGTGGTGGAAAACCGCCTTGTGGGAATGAAGAGCCGCGGAGTTTATGAGACGCCGGGGGGGACCATCCTTTACAAGGCCCATGAAAAGCTGGAAGAGATCACTTTGGATAAGGAGACCCAGCACTATAAACAGCAGCTGGCTCTGAAGTTTGCGGAGCTTGTATACAATGGACAGTGGTATACGCCCTTGCGGAAGGCCATGAGCGCTTTTGTGGATTCCACCCAGGAGACGGTTACAGGAGACGTGAAGCTGAAGCTCTATAAAGGAAATATCATCCCGGCGTCTGTGACATCCCCGTACAGCCTCTATTCTTCGAAAATGGCAACCTTTGACGAGGACGACTGCTACGACCAGGGCGATTCCGCCGGATTTATCAGTCTTTTTGGACTTCCCATCAAGGTGCGCGCCATGAACGATGAGGTGCTGGCAGAGAAAACGGGAACGCATTTCCCATCGGTAGAATAAAGGAGAACCTATGGCAAAGTTATGGGCAGCACGGTTTGGAAAAGAAACAGACAGCACTGTCAATGATTTCAATTCGTCTATTTCATTTGACAGCCGTTTATATAAGGAAGATATCACCGGGTCCATGGCCCATGCGGCCATGCTGGGGAAACAGGGGATCATTGAAAATGGAGAGACTGAAAAGATCATAGAAGGTCTGAAGGGGATCCTTTCGGATCTTGAGAGCGGGACACTCCAGTTTTCGGAGGAATACGAGGATGTCCATATGAATATCGAGCAGATCCTCACGGAGCGGATCGGGGACGCGGGGAAACGGCTTCATACGGCCAGGTCAAGGAATGACCAGGTGGCTCTGGATCTGCGGCTTTATGTGAAAAAAGAGATCCTGGCCATCAAGGCTCTGGTCCTGGAGTTTATGGAGGCTCTGTGTGCAAGTGCAGAAGAAAACCTGGAGACGGTTATGCCTGGCTACACCCATTTACAGAGAGCCCAGCCGGTGACCTTCGGCCATTATATGATGGCCTATGCCAATATGATGAAGCGGGACGTGGTCCGTCTGGAAAACTGCCTGGAGGGGATGGACGATATGCCCCTGGGATCCGGCGCACTGGCATCCACGACCTATCCCATTGACCGGGATTTTGTGAGGCAGCAGCTGGGCTTTTCCCGGGTGACGGACAATTCCCTGGACGGAGTCTCGGACCGGGATTACTGCATTGAGCTGACCAGTGCGCTGTCGATCTTAATGATGCATATTTCCCGGCTGTCGGAGGAGATCATTGCCTGGTGCTCCTGGGAATTTAAGTTTGTGGAGCTGGACGATGCCTTTTCCACCGGCTCCTCCATCATGCCCCAGAAGAAAAATCCCGATGTCTGTGAGCTGATCCGTGGTAAGACTGGGCGGGTATACGGAGATCTGATGACGCTTTTGACCATGCTAAAGGGGATCCCTCTTGCCTATAATAAGGATCTGCAGGAGGATAAGGAAGCTGTTTTCGATGCCATTGATACGGCAAAGCAGTGTCTGAAGGTACTGACGCCCATGTTTTCCACCATGGAGATCCTGAAGGATAATATGAAAAAAGCGGCATTAAAGGGCTTTATCAATGCCACCGACTGTGCAGATTATCTCACGAAAAAGGGGATGACCTTCCGGGACGCATACAGGACCGTTGGCCAGCTGGTGGCCCAGTGTGTAAAGGAAGACAAGTCCCTGGCAGATCTGACCCTGGAAGAGTATAAAGAGTATTCGGAGCATTTTGATGAGGATATTTATAGGGCCATCGACCTGGGGACGTGTGTGGCCGGGAGATGCGTCACCGGAGGTCCGGCTCCCAGTGAGGTGGAGCGGCAGATCGGCGTGATCCGCCGGTTCCTGGAGCAGAGGAAAAATGAGAAATAAAACAAGGATCCCGCCCTGTCTGGCACACAGGGCGGGAAATGTTTTTAGGGGGGGGGACCTGTACGGTGCGGTTCTGGCAGGGATGAAAAATTTCTATATGATATACGAGAGGTAAAGGAAAAAACTATACCATATGCAAACGCTTGATTTCTGTTGGCTGTCTGATATAATGAAGGGCATTGAGAATATTCGGGAGGAAGAAAAAGTGAAAACGAAGAAGGTACTGGCAGGATTTACTGCGGCTGCGATCGCAGCCAGTATGCTCACTGGCTGTGGGTCTGGTGCGAAAACAGAAACAGCGGTAAGCACAGAGGCAGAGACAACGGCGGCCGAAGAGAAGGAAACGACGGCGGCAGAGACGGTACAGGATACGGAAAAGAGGAAAGAACGGATCCTTACGGTCAGCGGAAACGGGGATTTTGGTTTCCCATCCGTTTATACGATCTCCCCCAAGGGCCAGGGTTATATGACGCTCAGCTATATTTTTGACACGCTGATGTGGAAGGATGAGTCCGGTCTGATCCCCTATCTGGCAGAGGATTATTCTGTGTCTGAGGATGGACTGACCTATACATTCCAGCTGAGAAAGGGCGTATCCTTTACAGACGGCACTCCTTTTACGGCAGAGGATGTAAAGTTTACCTTTGATTATATGAAGGAACATCCCTATAAATGGGTATCCGTGTCCATGGTGGAGGAAGCGTCCGTTGTGGACGAGCATACGGTGGAAATTAAGCTGAATAAGACGTATAATCCGTTTTTGAGTGATGTGGCAGGAAGCCTTCCGATCCTTCCCAAGCATATATGGGAGAATGTGACGGAGCCGGAGACGTTCACAGAGCCGGAGGCGGCAATTTCCACAGGCCCGTTCATCCTGGAAAATTATGATGCGGCAGCAGGAACGTATACGCTTAAGGCAAATGAAGATTACTTCTATGGGGATGTCCAGATCGACAAGCTGGTGATCGCCAATGTTTCCGGAGGCGATTCCAAGGAAGCGCTGTTAAGCGGGGAGATTGCTGCTGCTCCCAATATCAGCTATAAGGCGGCAATGTCCTTAAAGGATTCTCCGGAATATACAGTGTTAGAGGGCCCGGGCCTTTCCGTAACAAGACTTTATTTTAATTTTGATGAAGAGGCCATGGCTGTAAAGGAGATCCGCCAGGCCATGTATCATGCAGTCAATCTGGACGAGATCGTAGAGAAGGCCTACGGCGGAGCCGGTTATGCAGGTTCTGCCGGCCATGTACAGCCCGGAACGCCCTGGTACAACCCGGACGTCCGTCAGTATGCGTATGATGTGGAGACAGCGAAGAAAATGCTTTCCGAGGCAGGGGCAGCAGACAGCAACGGGGACGGGATCCTGGAATACAACGGAGAAGAGATGTCCTATACGCTGACCTTCACGGAGAATGATGAAAAGCTGGCGGAGCTTTTAGTAACTTATATGAAAGCCGTAGGGATCGAGCTGGTTCCGCAGAGCGCCGATGATGCAACGGTAAAGGCAGCCATCAGCGAAGGAAACTTTGAGCTTGCCTTTAATACCAACGGCTCCTTCGGCGGCGATCCGGTGTTCCTGTCCCGTTTTGCAACAGCCGGTGCAGACGGAGCTCCTTCCGTAACCGGACAGGGCGGAAAGACCTGGGAAAGCGAGGAATATAACAGGATCTATAATGAATCCGCAGTGGAGCAGGACGATGCAAAACGTCACCAACAGGTGAACGAACTTCAGGAGATCATCGCAGAAGAGCTTCCCTGTCTGACCTTATACTATAAGAAGGCAGTCGCCGCTTATAACAATACGATTTTTGACGGCTTTTATTATACGCCGGATGGGATTTCCATTGCAGTTCCGTTTATTATGAATAAGCTTGTCTTCGTTTCTGGCCAGTGGAAGGCACAGTAGCGGAGCAGTACAGACGAAAGAGGACTTTTATGAAACGTGGGGGGAAAATGGTTCGGACATACGGACTTTATCTGGTGCTGATCCTTTGTATCAGTTTTTTCCTTCCGCGTTTTTTGCCGGGAAGCCCCCTGTCTGTGCTGGATGAGGCGACGGCTTCCCAGAATATGGAGGCCTTTCCGGATACATTCCGGGAGTATTATGCCCCGGAAAAACCGGAATCGGTGCAGTTCCTTCTTTATTTAAAGCATCTTCTTTGCGGGGATCTGGGTTATTCCCTGACCGGAAAACGGAAGGTCGCGGACATGATCGGGGAAAGTCTTGGATACAGCCTCCTTTTGGCGGGACTTGCGATGACAGTCAGCACATGGATCGGCGTCTGGTATGGGATGGGGGCAGGACTTAAGGAAGGGAGCAGTCCGGTACGTCTTTTTCCCCTGATCCTGCTGCAGGCAGTACCTGTCTTTCTTCTTGCGGAGAGCCTGCGGCTTTTGTTCTCCTACCGGCTTTCCTGGTTTCCGCCAAGGGGAGCGTACAGCGTTGGGATGTACCCATCTTCTGAGGGCTTTCTTCTGGATGTGCTTTATCATATGGTGCTTCCGCTGACGGTCATGATCCTTTCAGAGATCCCCGGTATTGCTGTCTTTACCTATAACAGTACGGTGCGGATCAAAAAGCAGCAGTTTGTACGGATGGCCGTTTACTTAAATCTTACGCAGAATATAATTGAAAAAAAATATATTTTCCGGAATATTCTTCCGGAGATCCTCGGAAAGCTCAGCATCCAGAGTATTTCCTGTGTGGCGGGAACGATGTTTGTGGAGGCGGTTTTTGCATATCCAGGGATCGGAATGCTTCTCCGCACTGCGACGGCCAACCGGGATTACCCGCTGATGCAGGGGATCCTGCTGACTGTCTGTACGCTGGCGCTGGTGATCAACGCCATTTTTGAATTCCTGATCCAGCAGATCTCCAGGAGGTAGGTGAATATGAAAAAAATATGGTCCAGGCTTTCTGCTGTCCAGCGGATCTGTGCAGGGATCTGCATTTTTTATTTTCTTGCAGCAGCTTTCGGCCCCATATTTTCTCCGTTTTCTCCGGATGATTTTTCGTCCCCGGCCCTTCTGCCGCCGGGACGGGTCCATCTTCTGGGAACCGATGAAATGGGGCATGATATTTTTTCCATGGTGCTGAGCGGGTTCCGGTATACCATGCTGTTTTCGCTGACAGCGGCCCTGGGAAGCGTCTCCCTTGGAACGGTGCTGGCGTTTGCCTCTCTTTATTTTCCGAGGGCAGGGCGGGGGATCAATCATTTGGCAACGGTGTTTCTGATCATTCCGGATATTCTCTTGATCCTTTTTGTGGCGGCCTTTGCAGCGCCAACCTGTACAAATACCATCCTCAGCATGATATTTTTTTCCTGGCCCCGGGTCTTCCGGATCGCAAGGTCCAGGCTTTCCGCCTGTTTTTCCTCCAATAAGGTGGCATATACCATGCTGATAGGAGGAAATATGTGGGATGTGATCCGGAAGCTGTGGCATGACGGATATCCGGTGATCGGAACGCTTTTTATGATGCAAGCCAGCCGGGCGGTCACCTATGAGACTACGCTGGCATTTTTTGGCTTGGGGGATCCGCTTTTAAAGACCTGGGGAAGGCTGATCCGCAGTGCGTTAAATTATGAAAATTTCTTTTACGACAATACCTGGTGCTGGTATCTGCTCCCGGCAATGATCTGTGTGGTCGTTTATGTGGCGGTACTCTCCGTACTGGTATTTGATGAGGGGAAGGTATGATAGAAATACAGGGACTTTCCATTTTTTATGGAAAAAGAAAGCTGGCCTATCCGGATATTTCCGTAAAAAAGGGGGAGGCAGTGGGCATAGCGGGAAAAAGCGGATGCGGAAAAACATCGCTGTTTTCGTTTCTTTTGGGAGAGCTTCCGGACAGTGCCTTTTCCTATGAGAGGGCAGAGCTTCTTGGACGGGATCTGTCTTTATGGGGGATGGAACGGTTTGAAAAGATCAGCTATATCCCGCAGTTTGCCCAGAGTGCCTTAAACCCCAGGATGAAGGTCTGGGAGCATATAGACGCGGTCCTTTCGGCCTGCGGACGCCGGGGAAGCGGGGAGGCAGAGGAGCTGTTCCAGAAACTGGCTCTTTCAGAGGAGCTTTTTTCCAGATATCCCAGTACGCTGTCCGGGGGGCAGAAGCAGAGGATCGTGATCGCCCTTGCGATGCTAAAAGAACCGGAGCTCCTTTTTATGGATGAGCCGTCCTCTGCCATCGACTTTATCACTCTGCGGCGGATCCTGGAGTACATATGGTCCATTAAAGGAACGACAACGATCCTGATGACGGCCCATCAGCGGCCATTTCTGGAAAAGGCTGTGGACCGGATCGTGGAGCTTTCGGAGGGAGAAAAATGCTGGAAATCAGAAATGTGACAAAAAGCTACGATGAAAAAGCGGTCCTGTCTTCAGTCTGCTTCACGCTTTTGGATGGGGAAAGCCTTTTGCTGGCAGGAGAAACGGGAGGCGGAAAAACAACTCTGGCCCGGATCATCTGTGGGAGCCAATGCCCGGATTCGGGGGAGGTGCTTCTGGATGGAAAGCGTCTTTTGGGCACGTATCGGAAAAGGAGCCCAGAGGAGCTGGCAGATATCCAGTATATCTTTCAGGATCCGTACAGCGCCGTTGAGCTCACCAATACGCTTCGCCAGACCCTGGGTGAAACGGAGCGGGTCATGAAACGGCATGGGCGCGGCTGTATTCCTATGGAGGAGGCGCTTTTCCAGACGGCGCCGGAGCTTCTGGGAGATATGGATAAAAAAATGGAGCAGTTTTCCGGCGGTCAGCTTCAGCGGATCTGCATTGCCAGAGCCCTGATCCCCAGGCCGAAGCTTCTGATCACAGATGAGTCTACCTCTATGTTAGATAAGGACGGTGAGGACGAGGTCTTAGACGTCCTTCACCGGCTGAAAAGGGAAAGAAAGGTGAGCATCCTGTCTGTCGTCCACGATATTGACTTTTCAGTGGCCCGCTGGGACCGGATCGCAGTGCTTTTTGGGGGAAGGATCGTTGAGGACCTGCCGTTTGGCCGGTTCTTAGAAGAGGCGGCACATCCTTACAGCCGCCGCCTGATCGAGAGCAGTCTTTTTTTCAGTGAAAAATAAATGGGAGGGGAAAGAAAAATGTCAAAGATCATCACGGTGGATCTGTCCGAGGGGCAGATCGGGGAGAGCGAGTATACCTTTGGACCAGGGAGGGATTACGGCCGGGGGCTGGCCATGCGCCTTTTGAAGGAGCACGTGCCGGATTCCTGCGGACGGCTGGATGCGGAAAATGCGGTCATTTACACACCGGGCCTTTTTACAGGAAACATGGCGCCCAGCGCCACCAGGGGCCTTATCATGTCAAAGGGAGAGGGGAAAAAGGGGCTCTGTGTTTCCAGTATCACCGGAGATTTTCCCCAGAAGCTGGCGTCCCTGGATATCGCGTCCATTGTAGTAACGGGAAAATATGAAAAACGGAATGCAGTCATCTTCGTGGATCCGAACGGGGCAGAGCTTATGTGTATGCCGGAGCTTGAGGGCCATACGACGGCAGAGATGGTGGATATGCTCAGAAAGCAGTTTGGCGAGGACTGCGCCATCATCGGAACCGGCCAGGCTGCGGACCGTATGATGCCGCTGGCCAGTATTTTCGTGACTTATCCAGAGGGACAGCCAAGATTTTATTGTCCCCGGAGCGGAGTCGGCGATATCCCGGGAAGCAAGGGCCTGCGTGCCGTTGTTTTAAAGGCACAGACATATTTTGGAAGCCCCTGTGTGAACAAAGAGGCGTTTCGTGATACCGGAAAGCGTCTGGCAAAGATCATCATGGACAACGAGATCTGCGGCGGCGCTCTGCCGGGACTGGGCTCCATTACCTTGATCCACCTTTTAAAAAGCCGCCAGGCGGTGCCGGAGGTGGAAAAAAGGAGCAGAGAAGGAGCAGAGACAGCGGAGAAGCAAGGTGGCTGCAGGACCAATTACTGCTGTGCGCCAATGTGCGTCATCGGCTGCTTAAACCGGCACAGTGCAGGGACAGGAGAGGTATTTTCAGCGCCGGAGGAATCCGAAGTACGGGCAGCGCTGACCCAGTGCTTTGGATTTGAAGAAGCGGCCTTTGCAAAGGAGCTGAACCGGCATGGCTTTTCGATCGGCTTAAATACCACAGAATTTGTATATACGGTATCCATGTACTGGAAGGCGACAGGCGAAACGGCCACCAGGGAAAAGGTCCTCTCCATGATGGAAGAGGTGGAGAAGGGAAGCGTACTGGGACGCCTGATCGGCGGAGGGACTGCCGGAGTGGCAGAGCTTTTTAAAGACAGGCCGGATGTGGCAGCTCTTGTTACAAAACCGTCGGTGGTCCAGGAAGAGCAGTTTAAGGTGCATCTGGACAAGCTTTATCCGGAGCTTCAGGATATGGACGATATGGAGCTTCTGTACCGCCAGGTCTTCGTTCTGGAAAACCTGGGCTTCTGTATCTTCTCTTCCTTTGCGCTTCTGAACAACAGAGAGGTCCTGGAGCTTCTGGCACAGATGGCTTCTGACAAGTTCGGGGCCAGGGTCACAGCCCAGGAATTACTCTCTTATGCCGGGGATTGTATTGAACAGGAGACCGCCTACCAGAGAGAGCGGCTGGCCGGGAGCGTTCAGAAAAACATTCCAGAGTTTATCAAGGTTTTGTACCGGTATTTCAGTGAATAAATAACAGATCATTCTTCAAAAGACTGGTCAACAGAAAAAATCCCGCCCTGTCTGGCACACAGGGCGGGAAACGTTTTAAGGGGGACCTGCCAGACGCAACTCTGGCAGGTATGAGTATGAAAAAGCTTTGTGTGTTCAAGTGTAGCACTTGAAACAAAGGCAGGTTATCCTTTCGGATAACGTAATTGTATTATATGGGGTAAATGTGTACAAAGTGTGATTGGAACATAAAAAAATTATAAATATATATAACAGAATATGGTAGATATGGTAAAATATCCGTAAGAATTGCCTGGAGGTTCGTCCGGATGTGTGTCTGGAATGAGCTGCAATGTATGGCATATAGGAAGGGAGAGATACCATGGAAAACATACTGGTGATCGGGATCGCAGGCGGCTCCGGCAGCGGAAAGACGACGCTGACCACCCGGCTTGCGGAGCAGTTCCCGGAAGAGGTGACGGTGATCCGGCATGACGATTACTATAAGCACTACGAGGAGCTGACCCTGGAGGAAAGAAAGCTTTTGAACTATGACCATCCCAATGCCTTTGATACGGAGCTTCTGATCCGCCATCTGATGGAGCTGAAGCAGGGACGGCCGGTGGAGTGTCCCGTTTATGATTACGCCATATATAATAGAAGCGGAAGGACCCGGACCATACAGCCGCGGCAGGTGGTGATCGTGGAGGGGATCCTGATCTTTGAAAACCGCTGTCTCTGTGATCTCATGGATATCCGTGTATTCGTGGATACAGATGCAGATATCCGCATCATCCGCAGGATCCAGAGGGATGTGGTGGAGCGCGGCAGGAGCCTGGAATCCGTGATCGGCCAGTATATAAACACGGTGAAGCCCATGCATGAGCAGTTTGTGGAGCCCAGTAAGAGGAACGCCAGCATCATCGTTCCCGAGGGCGGCTGCAACCGGGTGGCCATGCAGATGCTCTTAAGCCAGGTGCGGAGCCACCTGCGGGGGGAGGACTGACCGGGGCCGGGGAAGGCCGGATCGGAAGCCTGCGCGGCTCCAGTCTTCAGAATGGCTGCATTTTGCCACAATTTTGCCCGAGTTTTGCGGGAGAAATCTTAAGATTAAAAAGGAAGAATGTGGTATACTCTTTTTATACAGAAATTAAGGTCCGCGGCAGCGGCATAAGGAGGAATACCATGATACGGAAGAATAAATTACGGCTGACCCTGACTACGGCGCTTATGACGGCTGCCCTGGGATTCCCGGCTCTGGCTTCGGAGCGGATCGAGGATATTACCCTGGAGATCGAATCCGGGATCCATGCGGGAGAATACGGAGACGGCGATTATGTGGATGTGATCGTGGATCATGAGGGCTGCTATCTGGATACGGTAACGGTGACCAACGTGCCGGGGGATATCTGGGAGACCGGGGATGAGCCCCGGTTAAAGATCGTTTTACGGACGGACGAGGGCTATATTTTTGCCTCCGGCCTGGGAGAGGACGAGGTGGCTCTGGACGAAGAGACAGGGATCGTGACCTCCGTATCCCGGAGCTCCTCCCGCCTTACGATCCTTGTGACCCTGGCGGAGCTGGATGAGGACGATTATTACGAATATGACGAGGACTATACCCTGGACGTGGAGGAGGCTCTGTGGGATTCGGCTGTGGGCGGTCTGGCCGGCTGGGCAGGAAACGACTACGCAAGGAAATATGAGGTCCGTCTTTATAAGGACGGCGAAGAGGTGGGCCAGACAGTTACAACGGAAAAGCTGACCTACAATTTCTCCGGCCACTTCTCCGGGGCGGGAACGTACCAGTTCCGGGTGCGGGCGGTCCGCGGCGAGTACGATGAGGGAAGCTGGGCGGAATCAGATGAGCGGACAGTATCTGACGAGGAGGCGGCCAGGATCCGCAGCCAGGCGGCCAGCACCTCCCATGGATACGCCGCCGTGGATCCGGCGGGGACCTGGCTCTGGCAGCCGGAAGCCGGCTGGTGGTGGTGCAATCCCAACCGCAGCTATCCCTACTCCGTATGGGCGATGATCGATGGGAAGTGGTATTACTTCAATGAACAAGGCTACTGTGTGATGAACGACTGGGTAACCACCGGAGGTAAATGGTATTACTGCGGCGAAAGCGGGGCCATGGTCACAAGCCAGATGATCAACGGCCAGTATTACGTCAATATCAATGGAGAGTGGGTGCAGTAGCACACGTCGGCGGCCGTCTCCTGTTTTTTGGGAAAAATGAAAAAACCTCTTTAAAAACCGGATTCTTTTGTATATAATAAGATTGATATTTCGCGCTCTGAAAAACAGAGATCAGACGGAATACAGCGGCGGCCGGTATTGGGCTGCGCCTGTATTCTGAGAAATAGAGAGTATCCGGGTGAAAAGATAGAAAAGACAGGAGGAAAATGGCAATGATGATGTCCAACGACATTGGAATTGATTTAGGTACGGCCAGTATCCTTGTATATATTAAAGGAAAAGGCGTTGTATTAAAGGAACCGTCGGTGGTTGCCCTGGACAGGGAGACCAATAAGGTGATCACCTTTGGTGAGGAGGCCCGTCTGATGATCGGGCGTACTCCCGGCAATATTGTGGCGGTCCGTCCCCTCAGAAAGGGCGTGATCTCCGACTATACCGTGACCGAGAAGATGTTAAAATACTTCATCGACAAGGCTGTGGGAAAAAGGACCTTAAGAAAGCCCAGGATCGCGGTCTGCATCCCCAGCGGAGCCACAGAGGTTGAGAGAAAGGCCGTTGAGGACGCCACCTACCAGGCCGGAGCCAGAGAGGTCTGCATCATCGAGGAGCCGGTGGCGGCAGCCATTGGAGCGGGCATCGATATTTCCAAGGCCTGCGGAAACATGATCGTCGATATCGGAGGCGGTACTGCGGATATCGCGGTGATCTCCCTGGGAGGCACCGTAGTAAGCACCTCCATCAAGACTGCCGGAGACGATTTCGATGAGTCCCTGGTGCGTTATATGAGAAAGAAGCACAATCTTCTGATCGGTGAGAGGACCGCCGAGGAGATCAAGATCAATATCGGCGCGGCGTACCGCCGGCCGGAGCTGGTGACCATGGAGGTGCGCGGAAGGAACCTGGTAACGGGACTCCCGAAGACCATCGTAGTTACCTCTGACGAGACCCTGGAGGCCCTTAAGGAGCCGGCGATGCAGATCGTGGACGCAGTACACAACGTCTTAGAGCGGACGCCTCCGGAGCTGGCCGCAGATATTTTTGACCGGGGCATCGTACTTACGGGAGGCGGAGCCCTGCTTTCCGGTCTGGACGCCCTGATCGAGGAAAAGACGGGCATCACGACGATGATCGCGGAGGAGCCGCTGACGGCGGTGGCCATCGGAACTGGTAAATTCATTGAGTTTTTCCATGGAGGAAAGCATTCAGACAGATAAATGGCGACTGTAACAGGTTATGTAGAAAAGATAAAATACCGCAATGATGAGAATGGCTATTCGGTGCTGAGCGTTGCCGATGGCAAGGAGGAGTATGTCCTGGTGGGCACCTTTGCGTATATCGCAGAGGGGGAGCGCATCGAGGCAACGGGGCGCATGGTAGAGCATTCGATTTATGGCGAGCAGCTGTCGGTGGAGAGCTATGAGATCAAGCCTCCCGAGGACACGCTGGCAATAGAACGGTATCTCGGCTCCGGTGCGATCAAAGGCATCGGAGCTGCTTTGGCTAAAAGGATCGTGAAAAAATTCAAGGCCGATACCTTCCGTATCATCGAGGAGGAGCCGGAACGGCTTTCTGAGGTCAAGGGGATCAGCGAGCGGATGGCCATGGAGATCAGCAGCCAGGTGGAGGAAAAACGGGAGCTGCGCCAGGCCATGCTGTTCCTCCAGCAGTATGGGATCCACATGAACCTGGCGGTGAAGATCTACCAGCAGTACGGCCAGCGGATGTATTCGGTGATCCAGGAAAATCCCTACCAGCTGGCGGACGACATCCATGGCGTCGGCTTTAAGATCGCCGATGAGATCGCGGCAAAGGTGGGGATCTTTACGGATTCCGATTACAGGATCCGGAGCGGGATGTTCTATGCTCTTTTGCAGGCCGTTGGAAACGGCCACACCTACCTTCCCAGGGAGGAGCTGTTTGCCAGCGCGGCGGAGCTCCTTAAGGTGGATGCGGATTATATGGAAAAGCATCTCATGGATCTCCAGATGGAAAAAAAGCTGGTGGTGAAGGAAAAGGACGGCGGGATGATCGTCTATCCGGCCCAGTTTTACTATATGGAGCTCAATACCGCCAGAATGCTCCATGATCTGAACATACGGGATACGGTGCCGCCGGAGAAAATAAGGAAACGGCTGGAGTCCATCGTGGCCGGAGAGCAGATCGAGCTGGACGTCCATCAGGAGGAGGCGGTCATCGAAGCGGTGAACAACGGGCTCCTTATCATCACCGGAGGGCCGGGAACCGGAAAGACCACCACCATCAACACGATCATCCGGTATTTTGAACAGGAGGATATGGAGATCCTTCTGGCAGCCCCCACAGGCCGGGCAGCCAAGCGGATGGCCGAGGCCACAGGCTATGAGGCCCGGACCATCCACCGTCTCCTGGAGCTTACGGGAGCCCCGTCCATGGACAGCGGACGCAATGGGAACGGCAGCGGCGGAGGGGAGACCCGGCTGGAGGGGATGCATTTTGAGCGCAACGAGACCAATCCGCTGGATGCGGACGTGGTCATCATCGACGAGGTCTCCATGGTGGATATCAGCCTGATGCATTCCCTTTTAAAGGCCGTCAACGTGGGGACCAGACTGATCCTGGTGGGGGATGTGAACCAGCTTCCCAGCGTGGGGCCGGGAAACGTCCTGCGGGATATGATCCAGTCGGGAAAATTCCCAGTGGTGATGCTCACAAAGATCTTCCGGCAGGCGGCCCAGAGCGACATTATCGTAAACGCCCATAAGATCAACGCCGGAGAGCGGGTGCCCCTGGAAAAGCGCAGCCGGGATTTCCTTTTTATCCGCCGGGACAATCCTGCGGCTATTATTAAAGATATGATGGTCCTTTTGAGGGATAAGCTGCCGGGCTATGTGGGCGCGGAGATCCAGGATATCCAGATCATGACGCCCATGCGCAAGGGCGCTCTGGGCGTGGAGCAGCTGAACCGGATCCTCCAGGAAAATTTCAATCCTCCGGCGGCAGATAAGCCGGAAAAGGAGGCGGGAGGAACCATATTCCGGACCGGGGATAAGGTAATGCAGATCAAAAACAATTACCAGCTGGCCTGGGAGGTGCGGAATCGCTATGGGATCCCGGTGGACAAGGGCGAGGGCGTCTTCAACGGCGATATGGGCGTCATACGCCAGGTAAACGCCTTTTCCGAGACCCTGGAGGTGGAATTTGACGAGGGGCGGATGGTGGAGTACAGCTTTAAGCAGCTGGAGGAGCTGGAGCTGGCGTATGCCATTACCATACATAAATCCCAGGGAAGCGAATACCCGGCGGTGGTGATCCCCATTTATTCTGGGCCTCGGATGCTGATGACCAGGAACCTGATCTATACGGCCGTGACCAGGGCGAAAAAATGTGTGTGCCTGGTGGGACTGCCGGAGATGTTCCAGTTTATGGTGGAGAATGAAATGGAGCAGAAGCGGTATTCCGGACTGAAGGACCGGATCCTGGAGATCGAGCCGGGCCTGGAGAAACAGAAATATATAAAAATCCATGAATAAAGAAACAATTCTGAATATTCTTTTTCCCCGGCGCTGTCCAGTGTGCGGGGAGATCGTAGAGCCGCCGGGCGGTCTGATCTGCCCGGCCTGCTTTCATAAGCTTTCTTTTGTAAAACAGCCTGTATGTAAAAAATGTGGAAAAGAGATCCAGGATGCGGCGGAGGAATTCTGCGGGGACTGCACAAAGCGCCGCCATGCCTTCGAGTCCGGTCTGGCCCTTATGAATTATGATGAGACGGCCAGGAGATCCATGGCCTGGATCAAATATAAAAATAAGAGGGAATATCTGGACTTTTATGGAGCGGCCCTGGCGGCCAGGTATGAAAACCAGATCCGGCGCATGCAGGTGGATGTCCTTGTTCCGGTGCCGGTCCATCCGTCCAGAAAGCGGGCCAGGGGCTTTAACCAGGCGGAGGTGCTGGCCGTCTGTCTGGGAAAGCGCCTGGGGATCCCGGTGGGATCCGGAATGCTCATCCGGGATAAAAAAACAAAGCCGCAGAAGGAGCTTTCTGCGGCGGACCGTCTGAAAAATCTGTCCGGGGCGTTCCGGGCCGGAACGATCCCCGAGGGAATAAAAACGGTGCTCCTGGTGGATGATATCTATACCACCGGGAGCACCGTGGAGGCCTGCGCCCGGGCGCTGCGGAGCGCGGGGGTAAGCCGTGTGTATTTTGTGGTGATCTGCATGACCGGGGGACGATAGGGGCTGTACCCTACTCGTCCAGGGAGACGAAAAGCCCGCTTTCCTTCTGCTGGAAGGAAAAGTCCTGGGACTCAGCTTCGGAGGACCAGACGGTGACGGTCAGGGTGGAGGTCTCCTTATCCCAGCTTATGGTGGGGCATATCAAAGCGTCTGTGGCATAGACGGCGGTGGGGAAGGCATTGACCCGGCTGTCCTTATCCATGAGATAGATCCCTTCATACCGGTTCCCGGGAGCCATATAGCCAAAGAGCTTCAGTCCGCTTTCCGGGTCCTCAGCCAGGGAGACCACGCCGTACTGGCCGTCATTTTCGGAGAGCTTTTCAAAGGGGACGGCCTCGATCTCTCCGGCAGAAAATTTCTGCATGATCGTAAAGAAGTCCCCGGCCTCCTCGGCCTTCATGGAAGCGATCTCTTTAGGGCTGGGGGTCTCCCTGGGGCCGGGAGCGTCGTTTTCCGTTTCTGCTGCGCTTTCCGGCGCGCTGGTCTCCAGGGACTCAGAAGCAGTCTCTGTCCCGTTCTGGCCGCCGGTGCCGGAAGAGCCGCAGGCGGTGAGCACGGCGGCTGCAAGGACCGCCAGGAGCCCGCAGGCAGCCCGGAGGCGGAGTTTCCTGTTTTTCATGGTTTCCATATTTTTCATCATTGTACTGGTTTTCCTTTCTGTTTCCAGCGTGTGCGCTGGTCTGACCCCTTGATTTTATCATATTTCCGGCATTGCAGTCCTTAAATTTTTATAAAAAGCTGCCTGGAGCCGGGGCGGTCGTTTTTTTATAAAAAAACTTGACTGTACAGGCTTTCTATGTTACAATGAGCGGGCGAATGGAAGAACATAGGTCTTTTTTTTATGCTCAATTTTCGATAGCAGGCAGAGAAAAAGGCCGCCTTACAAAGAATTAAACGGAGGTGGAAGTCGTGCGCACAAAGATTACACTGGCATGTACAGAATGCAAGCAGCGCAATTACAACATGACGAAGGATAAGAAAACTCATCCGGACCGCATGGAGACCAAGAAGTACTGCAGATTCTGCAAGAGACACACAATGCACAAAGAAACTAAGTAATCCGGTTTTCAGAAGGACGTGAATTATGGGAGAAACAGCAAGTAATGAGAAAGCCCCCAAAAAGGACTTTATCAAAGGCTTAAAAGCTGAATTCAGCAAGATCATCTGGCCGGATAAAGAAACTCTGACAAAGCAGTCTGTTGTGGTAATAGCAGCAACACTTGTTTTGGGAATTGCGATCGCACTCCTTGATCTGATCATTAAGTTTGGTCTCAATATCGTTATTGGTTAAGGATGAGGTGAAGATATGTCAGAAGCACAATGGTATGTTGTACACACTTATTCCGGATATGAGAATAAGGTAAAAGTTGACATTGAAAAGACAATTGAAAACAGAGGACTTCAGGACCAGATCTTAGAGGTTTCCGTCCCGTTGGAAGAGGTTATCGAACTGAAGAACGGCGCTCAGAAGCAGGTGGAACGCAAGATGTTCCCGGGCTACGTGCTGATCCATATGATCATGAATGATGATACATGGTACGTGGTCAGAAACACCAGAGGCGTGACCGGTTTCGTAGGACCGGGATCCAAGCCGGTGCCGCTCAGCGAGGATGAAATGAGAAACCTCGGATTTAAGACAACCGGAGTCGTCGTTGATTTTGAGGTCGGAGACACCATCGTGGTGATGTCCGGCGCATGGAAGGATACCGTGGGTGTCGTTAAGACCGTCAACGAATCCAGACAGTCCTTAACGATCAACGTCGAAATGTTCGGCCGTGAAACACCGGTAGAACTGAATTTTTCTGAAGTGAAGAAAATGTAGGCTGCGCCCGTTTGCGCAGATGTACGAGTGGGAGGGAAATCCCGACATTACCACATGATTTAGGAGGTGCCTAATTATGGCAAAGAAAGTAACAGGATATATCAAATTACAGATCCCGGCAGGAAAGGCTACACCGGCTCCGCCAGTTGGTCCGGCACTCGGACAGCACGGCGTTAATATCGTACAGTTCACAAAGGAGTTCAACGCCAGAACTGCTGACCAGGGCGACATGGTCATCCCGGTTGTTATCACCGTTTACGCGGACAGAAGCTTCAGCTTCATCACAAAGACTCCGCCAGCTGCTGTATTATTAAAGAAGGCCGCAAAGATCAAATCCGGTTCCGCAGCTCCCAACAAGACAAAGGTTGCTACCCTGTCCAGAGCTGAGGTTCAGAAGATCGCTGAATTAAAGATGCCGGATCTCAACGCTGCAAGCATTGAGGCTGCTACCAGCATGATCGCCGGTACTGCCCGTTCCATGGGTATCGTTGTAGAGGATTAATCCGGAAGCAGCAGGCTGTTTTCGCTGAGGGGCATATCCCCATACAGTGACAAATACGTGGGAGGGAGAACTCCCGACAATACCACAGGAGGTTATTTAGAATGAAAAGAGGAAAAAGATACGTAGAAGCGGCAAAAGCTATCGACCGCGCTACTCTTTATGATACAGCAGACGCTATCGCACTTGTAAAGAAGGCTGCTGTTGCAAAATTCGATGAAACTATCGAGGCTCACTTAAGAACTGGCTGTGACGGCCGTCATGCTGACCAGCAGATCCGCGGCGCTGTTGTTCTGCCGCACGGAACTGGTAAGACTGTACGTATCCTTGTATTCGCAAAGGGACCCAAGGCTGACGAGGCATTAGCAGCAGGCGCTGACTTCGTTGGTGCTGAGGAGCTGATCCCGAAGATCCAGAACGAGGGCTGGTTAGATTTCGACGTTGTTGTCGCTACACCGGATATGATGGGCGTTGTTGGACGTCTTGGCCGTGTACTTGGACCCAAGGGCTTAATGCCGAACCCCAAGGCCGGAACTGTAACCATGGACGTTACAAAGGCCATCAACGAGATCAAAGCTGGTAAGATTGAGTACAGACTCGATAAGACAAACATTATCCACGTGCCAGTAGGTAAGGCTTCTTTCACAGAAGAACAGTTAGCGGACAACTTCCAGACGCTTATGGATGCGATCATGAAGGCAAAACCGAGCACAGTAAAGGGCGCTTACTTAAAGAGCGTTACTCTTACTTCCACAATGGGCCCGGGCGTAAAGTTAAACGTTGCCAAGCTGGTGAACTAATAACTGCCTGAAAAAGTGATTGACAATCCAGATATAATATGTTAGAGTATTCGAGTATTGAATGCCGAAGACAGCAGGTGCCGTAAGGCGTAAGATGAAAACACCTGCCGAGGAATGTACAAAACTCACATGCAGAATTTTGTAAACCTCTCTGTCTCAGCGGCAGGGAGGTTTCCTTGTATATACAGGAATCTGATGCTGTGACGGCTTTACAATGCTGGCAGCCGCATCCAGGCGTGACCCGCCGGGAGAGCAGCTGCGAAAAATAAAACAGGAGGTAAACCATTCATGGCAAAAGTTGAATTAAAGCAGCCGGTTGTAGCTGAGATCGCTGAGCTTTTTGACGGAGCAGCTTCCGCAGTAGTTGTTGACTACCGTGGATTAACTGTTGAGCAGGATACCGCTCTTCGTAAACAGTTAAGAGAAGCAGGCGTTACTTATAAGGTATATAAGAACACCATGATCCGCTTCGCAGCAAAGGGAACCGCTTTTGAAGCTCTTGAGCCGAATCTTGAAGGACCGACAGCCCTGGCTGTATCCAAGACAGACGCAACAGCTCCGGCCAGAATCTTAGCAAACTTCGCTAAGACAGCTGACAAGCTTGAATTAAAAGGCGGTGTCGTAGAGGGAACTTACTACGATGCAAAGGCGATCAATGTGATCGCTTCCATCCCGTCCAGAGAGGTTCTTCTTGGAAGACTTCTTGGCAGCATGCAGTCCCCGATCGCAAACTTCGCACGCGTTATCAACCAGATCGCAGAGAAGAACGGCGGTTCTGCAGAGGCATAGAGCACTTAGCGAGCGCGAGTTGAAAACGAAGCGCGAGGTTAGTGCGAAAGCCGTTCCCGACAAGAGGAGGGAACATCCCGTGGGCGCGGACACTGTAAGATCCGTTCCCGACGCAGCATAACGCTGCAAGGTTTTTGGAAACAAAACGTGAAAATAAATAATTAATGGAGGTAAATCATAATGGCAAAGTTAACAACAGCTGAATTTATCGAAGCTATCAAGGAATTATCCGTATTAGAGTTAAACGAGTTAGTAAAAGCATGTGAGGAAGAGTTCGGTGTATCCGCAGCAGCAGGCGTTGTTGTAGCAGCAGCAGGCGCTGGCGCAGCAGCTGAGGAAGAGAAGACTGAGTTCGACGTTGAGCTTACAGAGGTAGGCCCGAACAAGGTTAAAGTTATCAAGGTTGTTCGTGAAGTAACTGGTCTGGGCTTAAAGGAAGCTAAGGACGTTGTAGACGGCGCTCCGAAGGTTCTTAAGCAGGGCGCTTCCAAGGAAGAGGCTGAGGACATCAAGACAAAACTTGAGGCTGAGGGTGCAAAGATCACTCTTAAGTAATTTAAGAAATGATGATAAAAGAAGCCGCAGGTGGGTGACCATCTGCGGCTTTTTTCATGGAAGGGGCTGCTTGGTCCGCGGATCCTTCCGGAAACCACACTGCAAAACTGGAAGAAACCATAAAACCATGTGGAAAGACGGATGCATCTGTGATAGAATGGAACTGGATTCTTAAGGATTTTCCGCGCGCAGCCGTACAGAAAGAAAAGCCGCGGCAAAGACAGAGTACAACAACGGCCGCAGGCCGGAAAACAAAGGAGATTGACCACATGCTGGATGAATTGATAAAGAGATATCCCATACTGGAACGTGTCCGGGAGGACATTGGGGCTGTTTACGGGATCCTGGAGCGCTGCTATGAAAACGGCGGGAAGCTTCTGATCGCAGGAAACGGCGGAAGCGCGGCTGACGCGGAGCACATCGTGGGCGAGCTGATGAAGGGCTTTGTGAAGCGCCGCCCAGTGACGGAAGAGATGAAAGAGGCACTTGAGAAAGCGGACCCTGTGCGTGGGAAGGAGCTCTCTGAAAAGCTCCAGGGCGGCCTTCCGGCCATTGCCCTTGTGGACCATGCCGCTCTTTCCACGGCCTTTGCCAACGATGTGGACGGGATGCTTTCCTACGCCCAGCAGGTCAACGGTTACGGAAAGCCCGGGGACGTATTTTTAGGGATCAGTACCTCGGGGAATGCGGAGAACGTGATGTATGCGGCAGTGACGGCAAAAGCAAAGGGAATGAAGGTCGTGGGACTCACAGGAAAGGACGGCGGGAAGCTGGCAGGGATCGCCGACGCAGCCGTCATTGTCCCGGAAATGGAAACGTATAAGATCCAGGAGCTGCATCTCCCGGTGTACCATGCGCTGTGCCTGATGCTGGAACACCGGTTTTATGAGCAGTAGGGGACCGGGGGCGGCATGAAGAGACAGGAATGGATTTTACTGATCGTCCTGGCCATAACCGTAATGGCCTCGGTGCTGGTCGGAGTTGGACAGGTATATATAACAGGAATGGAAGGCGTCCGCTTAAAGGCAGATCAGACACTCTGGCTGTTTTTTGAGACGGCAGCCCTGTTTGGCATATCCTTTTTTATCATACGTCTGGCACAGACCAAGTGGCTGCGCTTCCTTTTGCTGTCGTTTATGACCATGGGATTTTTATGGATCCACCAGGTATTTCTCCCGGTGCTGGTATCCGGGGCCTACCTGGCGGCTGTGATCCGGTGCGGCAGCGCGCCGAGGCGTCTCCTGGACCGGCACAGACGCCTTCCGGAATACCATGGGGTCACGTGCATGGCAGATCTTACCCTGGGCTGCGGCCTTCTGATCACAGTGTTCTGTCTCATGTCCCTGGCGGGGATCGGAAGCATTGGAAACACCAGGCTGGCGGTCCTGGTCCTGCTGGCCCTGTCGTTTTTTCCGGCAGTTTCCGGATCGGAGGTCAGGGCCAGAGCCAGGGCCGGTTACGGCGGCTTCTGGAGGGAACGGAAGCCCATGACCGTGGGAGTTTCCCTGTGCCTGGCTTTTTTCTTTGCCATGGTGCTCCTGCAGGCGGGGCGCATGAACATCTGCGCCGATTATGATTCCCTCCACTATGGACTCCGGTCCGAGTATATTTTAAACGACGGCGGCGGGATCTATGAGGATCTGGGAAGCGTCAACGTGGTCTATACGTACTCCAAGGGCCTGGAGATCCTGCTGCTTCCCATTTCGGGCCTTCCCTCGTACAGCTTTTTCCTCAGCGCGCAGCTCTGGATGACCGTGGGCCTTCTCCTGACGGCCGGAAAGATCGCTGGTCTTTTTGTAAACCGCCGTCATGGCCTTTTGTGTCTGGCGCTGCTGGCGTCGGTGCCCGGGATCATGAACATGTCGGTCACGGCGAAAACCGATTCGGCCACGGCCCTGTTCCAGCTGATCATGATCTATTTCCTGCTCCTTTATATCAGGCGGCAGAAGACGTACTGGCTGGTACTGGCGGGAAACGCATTTTTCATGACCATGGTCTTAAAGCCCACGGCCCTGGTATTTTCCACCATCGTGGGGGGAACGGCATTCCTCTGCATGGTGTTCATGAAGCGTCTGCGGATCCAGTGGAAGGAGCCGTTTTTCCTGGGATGGATCCCTATGCTCTCCATGTGGGCGCTGGTGTGGCTGAGGACCTGGCTTCTCACGGGGCTTCCGGTGACATCGGTGTTCTACTCCATCTGGAATAAGCTGGGCTTCGTGGTCCGCTATCCGTTCCGGTTTGACGATCTGCCGTCCAATGGCGGCTCCCTGTTCTCCATAAGCGGAGTGAAGCATTTTTTAAAGCGTCTCTACGGCGTTCTGCTGGCTCCTGTGGGAGAGGATATGGCCCATGTCTGGATCGCCTGGGGGACTCCGATCCTTCTGATCTTTCTGGTCCTGTTCCTTGTCGGGCTTCTGGCCAGGACGCGCCGGTTCCGGAAAACGGAGGAAAAGCCCTTTTGCTGCCTGGTCTGGATGTTTCTGGCATGCGGAGCGGCCAGCCTGGCGGCCCTGTACCTTTTATGGCAGGTGGACGGCAACTACTTTATCCTTTTATATGCCCTTTTCGGGATCCTGGCGGCGGTTGCCATCGGGAAGCTGGAGAGCCGCTTCCTGGCCCGCTCTGTGGTAAAGCTTCTGATCCCGGCGGTGCTCTTTAATGTGACGGTGACAGGGGTCTCCAACTGGAAGGGGGCTCTGGGTCTGTCCCCGGTGAAGCTGGTCCACAAGGGCTATTTTGACCACTGGCAGCAGGAAAAGGAGAACATGGCCTTAAAGGGCAATGAAAAGATCTGGGAGATCCTGGAGGCGGATCCGGAAACCAGGGTGCTGGTATTCGGGCAGCAGCCGGAAATGCTGATGTTCCCATGTAATACCCAGAGCTATACGGATGTGGAGGGAAGCGGCGGAAACTTTTATATTTCTGCCAGCCCCGAGGCCATGGTGAGCTTCATGGACCATGCGGGCACCGATTATGTGTACCTGGGAAGCGGGTTTTTGCGCCCTGGGACCGAGGGCTGGAGGAATGTCACGGCCATGATCCAGAGCGGCTACGTGACCGATGTGTTTTATGAGAACGGCAACGGACTGGGACGCTTTACGGCGGACCCGGCCGTGGAAAAGGCAGAAGAAGAACTGGCGGATTTTGTGACAAAATACTGGCCGGGAGAACAGCAGTAAGGGGAATGACATGGAAGTACTTCATAGGATCGCGGAAGAGTTTGAAAAAAGAAAGGATGACCTGCTGGTCTTTGCCCTGCTCCTGGGCTTTGGCTTCTTTATAAACAGGGGGGTGGAGCTGAAGGGGCTTTACATGGACGATCTGTATCTGTGGTCCTGTTATGGGGAACAATCCTTCCGGGAGTTTGTATTTCCCATGGGAGGCACCCGGTTCCGGTTCGTCTTTTACCTGGCGGCGTGGCTGGAGCTGTTTTTCCTGGGGAACCATGTGACATGGATGGTTCCCTTCAACATCGTTTTAAACAGTATCATCGCCTGGTCCCTGTACAGGATCTTTGTGAAGGTCAGCAGCGGAAGGAAGTTCGTAAGCCTGGCCCTGGCGGCGGCTTATCTGCTTTCCAGGATGAGCTATTACCAGATCGGCCAGTTTTACGGCTTGATGGAGAGCCTGGGCCTGTGGGCGGCTGTGGGGCTTCTGTACGGCGTGTATGTGTACGTCAATGAAAAGAGGGCCAGTGCCTATTTCTGGGCCAATGGCCTGTATTTCCTGGCCAGCTTCATCCATGAGCGGTATATGGTGCTTCTGCCGGTGCTGCTTTTGGGTCTGGTGTTTGGAAGATGGGCAGGGATCAGGGAAAAAAGAAGCCGGGAATGGAGCGCCGGATCCCCGGAGGAGGAAGAGGTCCGCAGAGATGCCGGACGGAGCCGCTCCAGGGCCAGCCGCTCCGGAGCCCCCAGGACAGGCCGTTCCGGAGGTCCCGGGACGGGCCGGAAGCCAGGCGCGTCCTCTTCCGGCGTGTCCGGCTGGCTTCTGCTGGCTGTGACGGCGGCCACGGCGGTCCTCATCCAGGTGATCCGCCTTTTTACCATCGGGACCCTGTCTCCGGCAGGGACCGGGGGCACCGATGTGGCCGATACCTTTAAGATCTCAGACGCCATTGCCCATGCCTGGGAGCAGGTGGCCTTTGTGTTCGGAAGAAACTCCGGACCGGACTATCTCTGTATCGAGCCCTTTGCCAAGGCGCCGTCGGATATCCGCTTTCTGATCCTGGCCTCCAACGCGGTCCTGGGACTGGCGGTCCTTATTTTCCTTATCGGTATGATCCGGGACCGGGGAAGGGGCCTGGCCCACGGAAGGAACCTGGTGCTGTTTCTGGCCTTCATCGCCCTCTGCATCGGTTCCTCCAGCGTGACCATCCGGGTGGAAATGCGCTGGGTATATGTGGTCTATGCGGCGGCCCTGCTGGTGCTGGCTTATATGACCTCCCTTATGGGCCCGGCCGGATTTCTGGCCATCCTTTATGCGGCTCTCATATTCCCGGCGGAGACGTATTACCGGGAGCACTGGTCCAACCTGTATCTGTGGCCGGATCAGATGAAGTACAATTCCCTGGCCGAGGAAACGGTGGAAAAATATGGAGACGATATTTTTGATAAGCAAGTCTATATCATCCGGGATACCTATGAGATCAGTGAGTTCACGGCAGAGACCTTTTTAAAGGTATATGACAGGGATGGAAAGGGAAAGAACACAGAGCTCCGGTTCATAGACAGTGACTTTGATCTTCCGGAGATCACGGACGATATGGTCATCCTGGGCGAGGATCCGGAGGCCAACGGGTTCCAGGATGTGACGGAGTTCGTAAAGACCAGGCGGTTCAACCTGGCCTATGGAAGCTATGACGACGGCTGGATCGATGAGAAGGCCCGGATCGTGTTTGAAAACGGAGACCATGACGGTCTGGTGCTCCGCTGCTATTATCCCGGTAAAATTACGGGAGACCAGGTATGCAGGATCCGCCTCAATGGAAAGCAGATGCCGGATCTGGTGTTCACGGATAATAATATGGAATATGAGATCCCGGCGGCTCCCCATCAGACCATTTCCCTGGAGTTTTCCTGTAATTTTTACGTGAAGGACGCCAAGGAGAGAAGAGGAGAGGACCGCCTTTCCATGATCGTTTCCATGGAGGAAAAATAGGGGATACAGAAGAACAGAAATATTGACAGAGGGCTCCAGGACCGGACGGATACGGCGCGGTCCTGGAGCGAAAGTGAAATGACAAGGAGAAACTAGATGGAAGGACAACAAAGTATGGTCCTATGGATCATGTTTGCAGCCGGGATGATGTTTTCCGTGCTGCTGATCATGGCATGGATCTTTATAAAAAGGACGGCCTATCTGTCTCCGGTAAAGCGGGAGCTGAAAAAGGAGAAGCAGTGGCTGCGCCGGGGCGAATACAATGCGGCCATGGTCAAGGGCCGTCAGAACCTGGAGCTGCTTTTTAAGGTGGTGGCCGCCAACAACGGGATCCGGCTGGATAATACGGCGGCGGCCCAGGCCAACGCCAGAAGCGTCCAGGAACGGAACCACGGGTGCAGAGGCCGGGCGGGAAGGAACCGGGTCATGACCCATCAGCAGTTTGGCTGGTGGATGGAGGAGAACGGATACCTGGACCGGGTGGCCAAATGGGAAATGAACCAGGTACGCCTCATCGGAAACAAGGCGGTCCATGAAAACTTTATTTCCAAGGAGGACGCCTGGAACCAGTATAATTATCTGGAGGATATTTTAAAGCTGGTGTCGGAAAAGCATCCGGTGGGCGGAAAGCGGAAAGGCGGAGCCAGGAGCCGCGGAACGGAGCGGGGCCCCAGGGTGCCGGAGGCGGAAGGCGGGAGAAAGGCCCAGAAAAAAAATGGAAAAGAGGGCCGGGACCGGAACGGAAAAAAGGCCGGGACAGGGGAAAAGCCTGGGAACGAGAAAAAGTCTGGAAATGAAAAAAAGCCTGGGAACGAGAAAAAGTCCGGAAATGAAAAAAAGCCTGGAAATGAGAAAAGACCAGAAAACGGGAAAAAACCTGGAAATGAGAAAAAACCAGAAAATGGAAAAAAGCCTGGAAATGAAAAAAGACTAGAAAATGATAAAAAGTCCGGGAACGGGAAAAAAGACAGGCAGGCGGCAGCAAAATCCCCCCAGGAGCTCCAGGAACCAGACAAGACGGCGAAAAAGCCGTCCAGACGGAGAAGAAAAAAGCCAAAGGCTCCAGAACTGTCCAAGACTCCGGGACTTCCAGAGGCAAAAAAGCCAGAAGCGGCGGCTCCGGAAGAGAAGAAGGAGCTTCCCGCCCCCGAGGGACAGAAGGAACCGGCAAAAAAGTCTGGAAATCACCGCCGCCGCCGCAGGCGGAAACCGGCGGGAGCGTCTCCGTCAGCCGGAGGTACCCAGGGAACCGTGGCCGCTGTGGCGGCAAAGGGGTAGAAAAACCGGAGAAAATCTGCTATACTGGCTAAAAATGGCGGGAAGAGCCGCTTCCCCCGGAGGACCAAATGAAAGCATACAGAAAATATATGTACGTGGGACTGCCGGTTCTGGGCGTCCTGTTTTACCTTTTTTATCTGCACCGGGCGGCCATTGATCTGGTTTATTCCGATTATATCCGCCTCACCCTCTCCTATCTGCCGGACGTGTGGGACCCGGAAAAGTTTTTCGTTCCGGATCTTCTCACCAGGATCCCGGTGAATTTCCTGGAGCGGGCGGTCAATGTGGAGCTCTTTGGATACAGTGTGACCTTCGACCGGGTCCTGGGCGTCCTGGGCTTTGGCCTGTCTGCCCTTATTCTGGGGGCTTACAGCAGAAAAATGAGGATCGGGGCCGGATGGTTTACGGCCATGATGGTCTTCATGTTCAGCCTGAATAAATGGGAAATGCTCTATAATGGGACAGGCTGGGCCCATTTCCTGGCCTTTGGATGTTTCTTCTATAATTATTACGTCCTGGAACGGGTCTATGGAAGCGGAGGAGAAAAAAAGGGAGATATGGCCAGGCTCCTGGTCCTCCCGGCTCTGGTGACCATCGGCGTTGCCGGGCCGTACTGCGCCATCTACATCATGACCCTGGTGCTGGCGTATCTGTTTGTATTCGTCAGAAGGCAGACGGGCTGGAAGCAGACCGCCCTTCTTTTGGCCACAGCGGTGCTGTCGCTTGTTTTATATCTGTGGAGCAATTCCATGGCGGTGTATGAATATTCCGGGGCGGTGGAGGGCTCCATGGTGGAGGCGCTCCGGGAGGATCCCGGATTCTTCCTGAAATTCCTCTTAAAGTCCTTTGCCTCCATGATCTTCGGCGTGGAGCTGATCAACCGGCATATGGCGGAGGTTCCCGGGATCGTATGGTGCCTGGCAGGAGCTTTGGTGGCGGCCGCTTATTTTCTGGCGCTGTGGATGAATTTTTACTATGGGATCGAAAAAAGGACGCTGTTTCCGCTGATGCTACTGGCGGGAGGCGGAATGAACCATCTGATGGTTCTGGTGAGCCGCTGGATCTTTATGCCCCGGGACGCCTACGGCATGAGCTCCCGGTATGCGCTCCAGTATCAGATCGGCATCCTGGGGATCTTTCTGACCTTCGCCCTGGTATTCCAGCAGCAGAGGGCCGGAAGGACTTCTGGAGACCGGGAGGAGGACGGGCAGACGCCCTATGAACATGGGAAGGGTCCGAGGGCCCGGAAACGGGCGGAGAGGCCCATGGCCCCGTGGGTGCGGGCGGCGGCCCTCATGGCGGCGGCCCTGTTCCTTGGGGGAAACCTCATGACCACAGCAGAGGAGCTTTCCTTTGCAAAGCACAGGAAGCAGCACAATATAAACGATGTAAAGCCTGTGGTCTTAAACTTTGAAAATGAAACGGACGAGGCGCTGGAGACGGCCCTCGAATACCATAAGCCGGGGATCCGGGAGGCGCTTTCCATCTTAAAAGAAAACGGATGGAACGTCTTTGGAGAAGCAGGCGGAAATACCATGGAATCTGGAGGGAAAAAATGAAAGTAGTAATTCTGGCAGGCGGATTTGGAACAAGGATCAGTGAGGAGAGCCACTTAAAACCAAAGCCAATGATCGAGATCGGGGAAAAACCGATCCTCTGGCACATCATGAAATATTACTCCCAGTTCGGATATAATGAGTTTATCATCTGTCTGGGCTATAAGCAGTATGTGGTCAAGGAGTTCTTTGCGGATTACTTCCTTCACACCTCCGACGTGACCTTTGACCTGGCCAACAACAGCATGAAGGTCCATAATAACTATTCAGAGCCCTGGAAGGTGACGCTGATCGACACGGGTCTCAACACCATGACCGGCGGCCGCGTGAAACGGATCCGTCCCTATGTGGGAGACGAGCCGTTTATGCTGACCTACGGCGACGGTCTTTCCAATATCGACTTAAAGGCTCTGGAGGAGTTCCACCGGTCCCACGGAAAGACGGCCACCATCACCGCTGTGAACATCGGCCAGAGATTCGGCGTCCTGGACATGGACGAGGCTGGTGCCATCCATGCCTTCCGTGAGAAAAACGACGACGACGGCAGCCTTATCAATGGAGGCTACATGGTAATGAATCCCAGCGTGTTCGATTACATCGAGGGAGACGACACGGTATTTGAGCAGGCGCCCTTGAGAAATCTGGCCTCCGACGGAGAGCTGATGGCGTACCGCCATGAGGGCTTCTGGAAGTGCATGGATACCCAGAGAGAGAAGCAGCAGCTGGAAGAGATGTGGCAGTCTGGAAAGGCTCCCTGGAAGATCTGGGAATAGGAGATCATATGGATTTAAGAGAAGTATTTGAGTTTTATAAAGGAAAAAAGGTGCTGGTCACAGGCCATACGGGCTTTAAGGGCGCATGGCTCTGCCGGATCCTCATAAACGCCGGGGCAGAGGTCACCGGCTATTCCCTGGAGCCGCCCACAGCTCCGGACCTGTTTTCCATGGCCGGCCTGGAGGGAAGGATGGATTCAGTCATTGGAGATATCCGGGATCTGGACCATTTAAAAAGGACCTTTGAAAAGGCGCAGCCGGAGCTGGTCCTGCATCTGGCAGCCCAGCCCATTGTCCGGGATTCCTATAAGGATCCGGTCTACACCTATGAGACCAATGTCATGGGCACTGTAAATATCCTGGAGTGCGTGCGGCTGTTTCCGTGTGTACGGTCGTTTTTAAACGTGACCACAGATAAGGTCTATGAAAATATGGAGTGGGAATACGGCTACCGGGAGAACGACCGGCTGGACGGCTACGATCCCTATTCCAACAGTAAGTCCTGTTCAGAGCTGGTGACCCACAGCTATAAAAAGTCCTTTTTTGAGGACGGACGCTGTGCCATCTCCACCTGCCGGGCGGGAAATGTCATCGGCGGCGGGGATTTTGCCAATGACAGGATCATACCGGACTGTGTCCGGGCGGCCATGAAAAAGACGGATATCATCGTCCGCAATCCTCATTCCACCAGGCCCTTCCAGCATGTGCTGGAGCCCCTGGCCGTTTATATGGCCGTGGCAAAGGCCCAGTATGAGGATGGGAAGTATGCGGGCTATTATAATGTGGGTCCCGACGATAAGGACTGTGTGACCACCGGCCAGCTGGTGGACCTGTTCTGCGAGGCCTGGGGAGACGGCCTTTCCTGGATCAACCAGAGTGACGGAGGTCCCCACGAGGCGAATTTCTTAAAGCTGGACTGCTCCAGGGTAAAGCGCGTCTTTGGATGGACGCCGCGCTGGGGAGTAAAGGACGCCATCCGCCTGACCGTGGAGTGGTGCCGGGAATATGAAAAGGATCCGGCAGATCCCCAGGTAACGGAGATCATGGACCGCCAGATCGGAGAGATGTTCCAGAGCCGGGGGCTTTGATCCCGGAGCGGGCCAAAAAGCCGCCGGACTGGCGGACGCACAGCCTGTACAGAAAAAATGGAGGAAAAAACAGATGTTTGAAAATAAGACAGAAGCCCAGGCCCGGGAAGAGATCCTGGCCATGGTGGCTGAATATGCAGACCGGTTCCATAACCAGACAAAGGAGTTTTCCCCGGGAGACCGGATCCCCTATGCGTCCAGAGTTTACGATAAGCAGGAGATGGTGAACCTGGTGGACAGCTCCCTGGAGTTCTGGCTCACCTCCGGCAGATACACCGATGAGTTTGAGAAGAAGCTGGCAGAATACCTTCATGTGCGGTACTGCTCCCTGGTAAACTCCGGCTCCTCCGCCAACCTGGTGGCCTTCATGGCCCTGACCTCCCCCCTTCTGGGCGAGAGACGGGTAAAGCGCGGCGATGAGATCATCACCGTGGCCGCCGGATTCCCCACCACTGTGACCCCGGCGATCCAGTACGGCGCGGTGCCAGTGTTCGTGGACGTGACCATCCCCCAGTACAACATCGACGTTTCCATGCTGGAGGCGGCTCTTTCTGAAAAGACGAAGGCTGTGATGTTGGCCCATACCCTGGGAAATCCCTTTGATCTCCAGGCAGTGAAGGAGTTCTGTAAAAAACATGACCTGTGGCTGGTGGAGGACAACTGCGACGCCCTGGGAACCCGGTATGCCATCGACGGTGAGGAGAAATTTACCGGTACGGTGGGAGATATCGGAACCTCCAGCTTCTACCCGCCCCATCATATGACCATGGGAGAGGGAGGCGCTGTCTATACAGACAATGCCCTGCTCAATAAGATCATCCGTTCCTTCCGCGACTGGGGAAGGGACTGCGTATGCCCCTCCGGCCGGGACAATCTCTGCGGCCACCGGTTTGACCGCCAGTACGGCGAGCTGCCTCTGGGCTACGACCATAAATATGTGTATTCCCACTTCGGCTATAACTTAAAGGCAACGGATATGCAGGCTGCCATCGGCTGCGCCCAGCTGGATAAGTTCCCGTCCTTTGTGGAGCGGAGACGCCATAATTTCGACCGGTTAAAGGCAGCCCTGGCCGGAACGGAGGAGAAGCTGATCCTTCCGGAGGCAGCAGACCATTCCCGTCCAAGCTGGTTCGGCTTCCTGATCACATGTAAAGAGGGCGTGGACCGGAACCGGGTAGTCCAGTATGTGGAGGACCATGGCGTCCAGACCCGGATGCTGTTTGCCGGTAATCTCACAAAGCATCCGTGCTTCGATGAGATGCGGGCAGAGAAAAAGGGCTACCGGATCGTGGGAGAATTAAAGAACACGGACCGGATCATGACAGATACCTTCTGGGTGGGCGTATATCCGGGCATGACCGACGAAAAGATCGACTATATGGCAAAAGTGATCAAAGAGGGACTTGAGCAGTGAGCGAAGAGATGAAATATGACCTTTCGGGGGTCCATGCGGTCAATTTAAAGCTTTTAAAGGAGATCGACCGGATCTGCCGGAAATATAAGATCAAATATGCCCTGGACTCGGGGACGCTCCTGGGGGCCATCCGCCACGGCGGCTTTATCCCCTGGGACGACGATGTGGACGTGGTCTTTACCAGGGCCAATTATGAAATGTTCAAAAAGGTGGCGCGGCGGGAGCTGCCGGAGGGCATGTCCTTTGTGGAGCCTGACGAATATCACGGCGGGAAGGCCTTTTATGATTTTGTTTCCCGGGTGACCTATGATAAAAGCCAGAAATTTGAGGATTCCGGGAAGATGGCGTTTTATGACGATAAGATCACCCGCCTCAATGTGGATCTTTTTATCCTGGATCCGCTTCCGGATAAGGCCATTCCCAAAAAGATCACCAAGCTTCTGCACTGTGTGGTCTATGGGCTGGCCCTGGGACACCGGTGGAAGATCCAGCTTTCCGATTATAAGGGGATCATGAAGCTGTTTGTGGCCGTGCTGTCCGCCGTGGGAAGGCTGATCCCGTTCCCGGTGATCTATAAGCTCTGGAAGGCCCTCTGCGCCAAGGATAAGAATAAAAATACCGGCCTCTACTTTTACACCAACTACGCTCCGGATTATTTCTATGTGGAGATGAAAAAGGAGTGGGACGATACGGTGGAAGAGATCTCCTTTGAGGATACGAAGCTCTTTATCCCCACAGGCTGGGAGCATCAGCTTACCCAGGTATATGGGGATTATATGAAGCTGCCTCCAAAGGAAAAGCAGGTGCCGGAGCATTCAGACATGGAGATAAAGATTTATGGTTAAACTGCTTTCCGTTGTGGTGTCCGTGTATAATGAGGAACTGGCCCTTCGGGAGTTTTACCAGGAGACGGGGGCCGTATTAAAGGCCCTGCCGTCCTCCTGGGATTACGAGCTTCTGTTCGTAAACGATGGCAGCGCCGACCGGTCCCTGGAGATCCTCCGGGAGCTGGCCCGCCGGGATGACCGGGTGAGGGTGGTGGAGTTTTCCAGGAATTTTGGCCATGAGGCTGCCATGATCGCAGGCATCGATTATGCCCGGGGAGACGGCATCGTCTGCATGGACGCAGACCTCCAGCATCCGCCGGAGTGCCTTTTGGAGATCGTGGAAAAATTTGACCAGGGCTATGAAGTCATCAGTATGGTCCGCATGAAGAATAAAACCGCCGGCCTGGTGAAAAATATTACCTCCGCCGCCTTTTATAAGCTGATCAACCATTTATCCGACGTGAAGTTTGAACCCAACGCCTCGGATTTTTTTGCTATCAGCAAAGCCGCGGCCGACGTTCTGCGGAACAATTACCGGGAGAAGGTGCGTTTCTTAAGGGGCTACGTCCAGAGCGTGGGATTTAACAGGACCACGATCCAGTACGAGGCCAGACCACGGTTCGCAGGAGAGAGCAAGTACAGCTTAAGGAGCCTGTTCCGGTTTTCCATCAACACGATCCTGTGCTTTTCCGACATGCCCTTAAAGCTGGGGATCTATTCCGGCTGCGCGGTGGCGGTCTTCGGCCTTCTGATGATGGCCTATACCATCTGGACCTGGGCCAAATATGGAACACCCAGCGGCTATGCTACGATCGTGGTGCTGATGTCCTTTATGTTCGCCATGCTGTTTGTGATCGTGGGGATCATTGGGGAGTACATTGCGATCCTGTTTTCCGAGCTGAAGGACCGCCCGATCTACATCGTAAAGAGCACAGAAAACATGGAATCAGAAGAGAAAGTTACGAAATCCTAAATAATTTATGATATTTTGAAAAAAGGGCTACAAAAACCCAGAGGAATCGTATATAATACGTGAGTATGTAAAAAGGTCTGCCAAAGCCTGCTTTCCAATGATTTTGGCGGATCGGTGGAACTGAAATGACAGGAGGAGATCATAATGAAATTATTAAAGAGAATGGCTGTACTGGGCCTGGCAGTCCTGGCCCTCAGTGCATGTACAAAGAGCAGCGAGGAATCTGAGACTGTGACAGGAAACGAGGTGGATCCGGCAAAGCAGTCCGCCATGGATGAGGTGGACGAGACGCTGGCCCGTGAGGATAATATTTTGGTAGAGGATGAGACAGAGCCCAAATCCTTATATGAGTGGGATCAGGTAAAGGATGAGACAGACACCCTGTTCGCTGATGCAGATCTGTATCCCCAGACCGTGAAGATGGAGTTTGCAGCGGATGAGGCTTCCATGACCATCGACTTAAGCTGGGTATTAAAGAATGGAACGTCTGAGGAAGAGGCAGAAGAGTATGCGGCTATGATGGTGAAGCAGTTCAATGATATCGTTGCCGTTCAGAGCACGGAGCTGGAGAATTCCTCTGATTCCTCCTTCGGTACTCTCTGGAACCAGTTCGCACTGAATGTGAAGGTGGGCACAGAGGATGGAAAGTGGCTTGTGGATAAGAGCTACAAGGCAGGCGGAAAGATCGACCTGGCAATGCCAGAGGCAGAGAGCCAGGATGGTCCCGAGGACGTGGCAGAGGACGTTCCGAAGAAGGAAGTAAAGGAGCCCAAGGCCACAAAAGAGGCGAAATAAGAAAAAAGAATAGAAGAATGGGAGCAGAGATGGATCTGCTCCCGTTTTTTTGTCCCTTATTTTCTGCACTGATCCATAAAGTACTGGAAGATGGGCAGGGAATCCACACAGTTTTCCGGGTTGGTGACCGGACCGGTCATACGCTCCGGATGCCACTGGACGGCCCAGATGGGAAGGCTTACGTGCTCCACAGCTTCCACGATGGAATGGCCGTTGGCATCGGACCAGGCCACAGCCGTCAGATCCTTTCCCAGGTCCTTTAAGGCCTGGTGGTGGTAGCTGTTGATCTCCAGGGATTCCCCGAAGAGACGGCCCAGGATGGAGTCCTTTTTTAAGGTCACCGGATGGCATACGCCCTTGGCGTGCTCGCCGCCCAGCTCATCAGGGATATCCTGGTACAGGGTGCCTCCAAAATAGGCGTTCAGCACCTGGACGCCGCGGCAGATGCCAAAGATGGGCTTTTTCCGGTCCACAAAGGCTTTGATGAGCTTCCATTCCAGATCATCCCTTAAGGGATCCGTAATAACAAAATCGTATTTCAGCTCTTCGCCGTAAAGGGCGGGGGCCACGTCTTTTCCGCCGGAAAGCAGAAGACCGTCTGCCAGATCGGCATATTCCTCCGCGCAGTCATTGTTTACGGCTAAGAGAGGGATGCCGCCTGCACGGCGGATATTATCTGCATAATTCTGGTTCAGGGACCAGGCCGGCGTTCCATTGGCGGCGGCGCTGGTGCCGCCGGAAAGTAAGATCACTGGATTCATAAGATCCTCCTTTTTTGTGATTTATCCAACATCGAGCCCGCTGTGGTAGGAATAGTTCCCCAGCTCAGAAAGGAACATTTCAAAGCTCTGGTCCTTGAGCGGGATCTCGCTTGTCAGCATGGAGTTGAACTGATAGTACATAAGGTTACATTTCTGAAGGGTCTGACGATACAGGTCCAGGAAGGAGGCGGAAGAGGCCAGGGTCTTGTTCCAGGGATTGGTCCATACTTCATGGTCCAGGTTCAGGGTCTTCCGGACGCCTTTGGGCGTATCGTCGGTCACCAGCTTTTTGGAGGCGATGGGATGCTTTAAAAACATGGACTCAAAAAACTGGATCGTATTCCGCTTGTGGCCTGCCGGATCAGAAAGAAGGCGGCCGCCGAAGCGGATGGCATAAACGGAGCGGGTGACCATTCCCTCCGTGACCTGAAAGATATTGCGTTCTGTGATGGGATAGTAGGTTTCATTGATACAGCGGCTGAGGAACCGGGACAGGAACTGGATCTCCTGGCCGTTTAAGCAGATGGTAGCCGCCTGGTTGAATTCAGATGGCTTTTTGTGCTTGAACTTCCGTAAAAGCAGCGTATCGATATCATTTTCCAGCTCCGCGTGAAGACCATGGAACCGGGAGCCTTTTCCGTCGGTCTCATACTGGATGCGTCCGTAAACATAGGGATGGCAGATGGAGTCGGCGGCATAGTGGCAGAGGAAGCCGGCCATATAGGAAATGGCCTGTTCCCGCTGCTGCTTGGAACTGATGGCGGCGATCTCGTTGAGACAGTTCCGGAAGAAACGGTTCACATGGTATTCGTGCATATGGGAACCGACGTTCCGGTAGTCCCGGTGGCGCAGGATCGGGATATTATAAAAGAAGATATCCGGGCCCTGGAGCCCGATCTGGTAGAGCCAGCGGTATTTGGAGATCACATGCTTTAAATAATTGTTCGGCAGATCGTTATAGGCCTTTACGCCGAACAGGTAATGGGTCGTAAATCCTGGCAAATCGACCAGCTCCTTTATATTGGTTTCTGTACTGGTTTCCGGAGGGCATCGGAAATCCTGCCTCCGGCATCATACCCTCAGTATATCATATCTTACGGTAAATTGGAATAAAACATAATGAGAAAAGTCGCAGCAGGAGGTTGGAATGATCCATTGGATCCATACGATGGTCTGGGGGCCGGGGATGCTGGTTTTATTCCTGGCTGTGGGGATCCTTTATACGATCCGGTTAAGAGGTTTTGTGTTCTGGGGTTTCCCCCGGTGGTGGAAAAATACGGCCGGGAGCCTGTGGAAAACTCCGGAAAAGACAGGGACCAATGAGGAAAACATGCAGGGCGGGGATGCGGTCGGGGGAATGTCGCCATTCCAGTCGGCGTGTACGGCCCTGGCAGCTACCATCGGTACAGGGAACATAGCCGGGGTGGCCACGGCCCTTTTATCGGGAGGGCCGGGGGCCATATTCTGGATGTGGGTATCTGCCTTTCTGGGCATGGCCACGGCCTATGGTGAAACGGTGCTGGGGATCCGTTACCGGAAGAGGGACCGGAGCGGAGGCTGGGTGGCCGGCCCCATGCTCTATATGGAACGGGGCCTTGGCTGCCGGTGGGCCGGGCTCCTTTACGCCGGGCTCTGCGCGGCGGCCTCCTTTGGTATGGGCAGCATGGTCCAGGCCAATGCCATTTCCGAGACCCTTGAGTTCTCTTTTTCCATGCCGCCGGTCCTCATCGGGGGCCTTCTGGTGCTTTTAAGTGGAAGGATCATGGCCGGGGGAGCCGGGGCCATAGCGGGAGCCGCGGAAAAGATGGTCCCAGTGTCGGCAGGGATCTATATGGCGGCTTCGGCGGCGGTGCTGTTTTTGTTCCGGGAAAATATTCCCTCTGCCTTTGGGATGATCTTCCAGGATGCGTTTTCGTTCCGGAGTGCCGCCGGAGGCGCGGTGGGGCTCCTGGCCAGCAAAAGCGTCCAGTACGGGATCGCCCGGGGCGTTTTTTCCAATGAGGCGGGGCTGGGAAGCCTGGCGGTCCTCAACGGGGCAGCAGAAGGCGATCCAGGCGTCCAGGGCCAGTGGGCGATCTTTGAGGTGTTCTTTGACACGGTCGTGAGCTGCACCTTGACGGCGGTGGTGATCCTCTGCGCCATGGGCGGAGAGCTTCCGGCCTTTTCCGGAAACGGGGCAGAGCTGACCGGGATCTGCTTTTCCAGGGGCCTGGGGAACCTGGGCGGATATACAGTGTCCATGTGCGTGGCCCTGTTTGCCTTTGCCACCATCATCGCCTGGTATTATATGGGGCGGCAGGCGGCCTCGTACCTGGGGGAGGCGGTCGGAAAAGATCTGGTCCGGATCTATACGGCCGGATATCTGGCCGCCGTATTCTTTGGAAGCCTTGGCCCCATGGAGCTGGTCTGGGAGGTTTCGGATGTGCTCAACGGATGTATGGCGGTGCCGAACCTGGCGGCGCTGGTGCTGTTATCCGGGAAGGTGGGCTCTCCGGGGCGGGCCGGGAAGGAGCTCTGACTGCCGTCTGGCGGTATGGAAGGGATCCGGCAGGAGAAGAGGGCTCCGGCGGGCCGGAGCAGAAAGAAAAAGACATGAAAAAAGCACCCCGCCAGGTGCTTTTTTCAACAAAATGATTATTTGAAAAAGGGAGGAGAGCTGATATTTTCTATCAGCCCGAGTATTATGAAAAAAATCTTATAAGCAGCATCGCATCGGATGTTTATCTGTTTATGGTTATATGATATCCTGTAAAGATGAAGAAATCATGTGTATTGTGTAAAAGAATTTTGAAAAGAATTTGAACATTTTATGAACGGTAGTGGATAATTAAAACTTCATTCAAAAAAACGTAAGAGAAAAGTCCCGGGGATGAAAGGTTTTTCTGGTAAAATAGGGCTGTAAAGAGGAGAGACTGCATTTCTGTTTTATCAGAAAAGGAGGAAGCTGTTATGAAAAAAAGAGTTGCTCTGATCGCGGCGGGCTGTATTGCGGCGGGAAGCGTTCTGCTTTCGGGCTGCGCCACGGAGGTGAAGACCACGGTTCCGGATGTGATCCAGGTGCAGAACCTGGAGGAAGATAGGAAGATCTCCTTAAGCACGTCGGAAACGGTAAAGGTGGCGCCGGACATGGCCCGGATCGTCTATGGGATCGCCACAGAGGATGCGGACGCAGAAAAATGCCAGCAGGCCAATGCGGAAAAGCTCAACGGGCTTCTGGAATATTTAAAGGGCCAGGGAGTGGCAGAAACGTCCATTGCCACCTCGGATTTTTCCCTGAACCCCATGTATGACTGGAGCGGGAATGCGAGAAAGCTGGTGGGCTATGAGATGCGGACCCAGGTGGAGGTATCGGATGTGGCTCTGGACCAGGTTGGGAGCCTGCTGAGCCAGGGAGTGGCGGCCGGAGCCAATGAGATCCAGTCCATTTCCTACTATTCCAGCACCTATGACGAGGCCTACGCCGACGCTCTGGCACGGGCAGTGGAGCTGGCAAAGACCCGGGCATCTGTCCTGGCAGAGGCCAGTGGCCAGGAACTGGGATACGTTATAAACATTGAGGAATACGGAGACCGCCAGGAGGGCCGGTATGTGACCTCCAATATGTCCATGAAGAGCGCGCCGGGGGCCGGAGCCGCAGAAGAGGCGGTCATGGATATGGGCGTCATGCCGGGCGAGATGGAGGTGACGGCCAGCATCCGCATCGAGTTTGCCCTGCTCCGGAAGCAATAAAGGTATGGACATCCGGCAGCGTGTCCTGTATAATATCAGATAGAAATGGGGGATGTCTTCATGGCATCCCCGGTTTTATTACAGGAAAAGGAGATTGTCAATGAAAAATCCAGTAGTTACCATCGAAATGATGAACGGAGACATCATAAAGGCAGAGCTTTACCCGGAGGTGGCTCCCAATACAGTCAACAACTTTTTAAACCTGGTGAACAAGGGCTTTTATAACGGCCTGATCTTCCACCGGGTCATCAAGGGCTTTATGATCCAGGGCGGCTGCCCCGACGGCAACGGCATGGGCGGCCCGGGCTACTGCATCAAGGGCGAGTTTTCCCACAACGGCTTCCAGAACGATCTGGCCCATACGCCGGGCGTTTTATCCATGGCCAGGGCTATGAACCCCAACTCTGCCGGTTCCCAGTTCTTCATCATGCATGAAGCGGCTCCGTACTTAAACGGAGAGTATGCGGCTTTCGGCCAGGTGATCGAGGGAATGGACGTGGTCAATACGATCGCCGAGGTCCGCACCGATTACAGCGACCGTCCCATGAAGGAGCAGAAGATCAAATCCATTACGGCTGAGACCTTTGGGGAAACGTATCCGGAACCGGAAAAATGCTGATCCGGGAGTAATATTTATGAGGGAGATCCGATATGCAGCAGTGAACGGGAAAGAGATCCCGGTTCTGATCTCCGATGAAAACGAGGCTCTTCTGGCCGCCAGGGCGGCTGGAGGAGCCATTGTTGGATTATGGAGCGGCGAGGGACGGGGAACGGCGGCTCCCTATGCGGTGGAAGCGCTTTCGGACGTGACGGAGGAATTTCTGGAGCGGGCTGCAAGACGCCATCTGGGACTTCCCTGGAGGATCTGCGAGACCAGGCGGCTCCTGGTGCGGGAGATGACCGGCGATGATTTTGACGAGGTGTGGGCCAACCAGGTGGGCCGCGGCTTCGGCTCTGTGGAGGAGCTGGAGGCGTATACGAAGCACCAGTATACATTTTATGAGTTCGGCTTCTGGGCCCTGGTGGAAAAGGAGACCGGGGATCTGATCGGTGTGGCGGGGCTTAAGGTGCCGGAGGAGGACGGGAAGGAAGAACAGGAACTGGTGAAGCTGGAGCTTTTTAACGGCCGGGAGAACGCCGGGGACGGAGAGGTGGTCCTGGAGCTGGGCTACCATATTTTTCCCGCATACCGCCGCCGGGGCTATGGACTGGAAAGCTGTGCCGGGATCCTGGAATATGGCCGCCGGGAGCTGGAGGCGGACCGGTTCCTGGTGCGGATCCGGAAGGAAAACGTCCCCTCCCTGGTCCTGGCAGAAAAGCTGGGCTTCCGGGAAAAATAAGCCGTTGGGCCAGATATAAATTTTATATGGAAAGCTCTTGTCAAATAAGGGCTTTATCCGGTATACTGGTTATTGTATACAAGAAACAGAAAAAATACAAGCGGGTGATGGAAATGCTGGATCGTTTGGAATTAAAGGCCTATGGAAAGATCAATCTGGGTCTGGATGTGGTGAGAAAACGGGAGGACGGTTATCATGAGGTGCGGATGATCATGCAGACCGTACACCTCCATGACCGGATCGTGATGGAGAAGACAAAGGAACCGGGGATCCGCACGGAAACGAACCTTCCCTATGTGCCGGACGGAGAGGGAAACCTGGCCTGGAGGGCCGCAAAGCTTTTAATGGATGAATTCGGCCTGTCAGAGGGCGTGGATATAAAGATCCGGAAATGCATTCCCGTAGCCGCCGGTATGGCGGGAGGGAGCACCGACGCGGCGGCGGTCCTGGTGGGCATGAACCGGCTGTTCGGCCTGGGCCTTGGAAAAAAAGAGCTGATGCGGCGGGGAGTGAAGCTGGGAGCGGACATCCCCTACTGTATCCTCAGAGGGACCGCCCTGTCGGAGGGGATCGGGGAGATCCTTACGGAGCTTCCCCCGGCTCCCCAGTGCCATGTGGTGCTGGCAAAGCCCCAGATCTCAGTGTCCACAAAGGCGGTATATGAAAAGCTGCGGGTGGATGCCCTGGGACCGGAGGCCCACCCGGATATCGACGGCATGGCGGCGGCCATCCGGGCAGGCAGCCTGGACGGCGTTACAGCCCGTCTGGGGAATGTGCTGGAAACGGTCACGATCCCGGATCATCCGGAGATCGGCGCCATTAAGCGGATCATGCTGGAGCACGGGGCGGAGGGGGCGCTCATGAGCGGCAGCGGCCCCACGGTATTTGGGATCTTTAAGGACAGGGAAGAGGCAGACGCGGTCTGCGGGATCCTCAGAGAGACAGACAACGGACGGTTGACCCGACAGGTCTATTTGACCAGATTTTTTAACAAAAAACCAGCCAGATAGAAGGAGAAGGCCAATGACAAGCAACTTTGATGTGAAGATGGATGAATATCTGCCCCTGCGGGATGTGGTGTTCAAGACGCTGCGCCAGGCGATCCTAAAGGGAGAGCTGGAGCCGGGAGAGCGGCTCATGGAGATCCAGCTGGCGGAGCGCTTAGGCGTCAGCAGGACTCCGATCCGGGAGGCGATCCGGAAGCTGGAGCTGGAGGGCCTGGTCCTTATGATCCCCCGGAAGGGAGCCGAGGTGGCCAGGATCTCTGAAAACAATCTGCGGGACGTGCTGGAGGTGCGCCGGACCCTGGAGGAGCTGGCGGTGGATCTGGCCTGCCAGAGGATGACGGAGGACGAGCTGGAGGAGCTGAAAAAAACACAGGAATTGTTTGCCCAGGCCATCCGGGAGGGAGACGCCATGCGGATCGCCCAGACCGATGAAAGGTATCATGAGATCATTTACGGCAGTACAAAAAATGAAAAGCTGGTGCAGATCCTAAACAACCTGCGGGAGCAGATGTACCGCTACCGCCTGGAATATATCAAGGATGAGGACAAGCGGCATATTCTCCTGGTGGAGCATGACCAGATCCTAAAGGCCCTGAGCCTGCGCCATGTCCACGAGGCGAAGATCGCGATCCGGGAGCATATTGATAATCAGGAGATCACCATCCTGAAGAACCTGAAGGAGCAGGAAAATGACGTTCAAAGAAAAGTATCTGGCCGGAGAAATCCGGTTTGAGGAGATCGACGATTACATTGAGATATGGAACAACAGCGACGACGAGCGGACGCTGGCACAGTTTCTGGGGCTTAGCGCAGACGAGGAAGACGTCTGGATCGATGACAGCGACGAGGCCTTAAAGGCCATGCTGGACCAGGAGCGCTGCCAGTCTTAGTCCGCAGGCAAAGGAAAAGAAAGGGGTATGGGAAAATGAAGACAGTAACACTGGGAAGAACAGGGATCACAGTCAGCAAGAACGGGTTCGGTGCGCTGCCGATCCAGAGGATCACAAGGGATGAGGCCGCAAAGCTCTTAAGAAAGGCATATGACGGCGGCATCACGCTGTTTGATACAGCCAGGGCTTACTCTGACAGTGAGGAGAAGATCGGCTATGCCATGAGCGATATCCGGAACCACATCTACATCACCACCAAGACCGCAGCCCAGAACGCAGAGGAATTCTGGAAGGACCTGGAGACCAGCCTGACGCTCCTTAAAACGGATCATGTGGACGTGTACCAGTTCCATAACCCGTCCTTCTGCCCGAAGCCGGGGGATGAAAGCGGCCTTTATGAGGCGGCCTTAAAGGCCAGGGAGCAGGGAAAGATCCGCTTCATCGGCATCACTAACCACCGGCTGGCTGTGGCTCATGAGGCCATTGACAGCGGCCTTTATGATACCCTCCAGTTCCCGTTCTGCTATCTGTGCAGCGAAAAGGATGTGGAGCTGGTGGAGGACTGTAAGAAGAACAACATCGGCTTCATCGCCATGAAGGCCCTGTCCGGCGGACTGATCACCAACTCTGCCGCCGCCTATGCCTTTGAGGGCCAGTACGACAACGTGCTTCCCATCTGGGGCGTCCAGAGGGAGAATGAGCTGGATGAATTTTTAAGCTATATGGAACATCCGCCGGTGATGAACGACGAGATCCGGGCTCTCATCGAGGCGGACAGAAAACAACTGTACGGAAGCTTCTGCCGGGGCTGCGGCTACTGTATGCCGTGTCCGGTGGGGATCGAGATCAATAACTGCGCCCGGATGTCCCTGCTGCTGCGCCGTTCTCCGTCCGAAGGCCATCTGTCCCCCGAGGGCCAGGCAAAGATGATGAAGATCAAGGACTGCCTCCACTGTAACCAGTGCATGAGCAAATGTCCTTACGGCCTCAACACGCCGGAGCTTTTACAGAGGAACCTGAAGGACTATGAGGAGGTCCTGGCCGGTAAGGTCATGACTCCCACCAACTTCTAAACAGGCAGAGGGCCGGGAAAACCGCTGGGAACAACCTTTTCCGGCTCCTGGTCATATAGAAAGAGGGCCGCTGCCAGTCTGCAGCGGCCCTCTGGGCTTTCCGCCCTTCATCATCCTTCAATGGCGATGTAATTGGGTGTTTCCACCTTCTTCTGCTCCTCCTCTTTGGGAACAGACAGGGAAAGGATCCCGTTTTCAAATCTGGCTGTGATATCCTCCTGCTTTACGTTCTCACCCACGTAGAAGCTCCGGCTCATGGCTCCGGCGTACCGTTCACGGCGGATATAGCGGCCTTCCTTATCCTTTTCGTCCTTATCCAGGCCCTTGGAGGCGCTTATGGTCAGACAGCCGTCCTTTAACTCAGCATGGATCTCATCCTTCTTAAAGCCCGGAAGATCAATGTCGATCACATACCGGCCATCCGCTTCTTTAATATCGGTCTTCATGACTCTGGAGGCGTTCTTTCCGTACAGCGGACTGCATTTTCCAAAGAATTCATCGTTAAAGGAATCCATCATTTCATCAAATAAGTTTTCACCAAAGATACTGGGCATCAGCATAAATCATTCCTCCATTCTATATGTCAATTTACTGCTGGTCACAAATAAGTTTCTGGAACCGGAGGCGGCAGGAACCAGGCCGGACGTTTGAAGTCCTTTTTCTGTTCTCTATTTCGTCTCCTTTGTTCTACCTGTAATATAGCACGCATTATTAGCACTGTCAAGAGGTGAGTGCTAATTATTTTGTGAAAAAAGTATGAAGTCAGCTTACCATGACGGCCCGGAGGCGGCGAGTGATCCTTCCGGCATTTGACATCCCGCTTCCGGGACCGTATAATATTTCCATAAGAAAAGAGGAGGACCGATTATGCCAGATATAAGAGAGATCACAGATCTGTCGGCTCCGGAGCTGGACGTTTATGCCAGGCTCTCTGAGGGCCAGCTGCTTCACTATTACGAACCGGATACGGGCCTTTTTATTGCTGAAAGCCCCAAGGTCATCAGCCGGGCCCTGGATGCCGGATATGAGCCGGTGTCCCTTTTAATGGAGCCGGAGCATGTGGAGGGAGAAGCCAGAGAGGTGGTCTCCCGGTGCGGCGGTATCCCCGTCTATACGGCAGAGGCCAGGATCCTTACGGAGCTTACGGGCTTTCAGCTGACCAGGGGTGTCCTCTGCGCCATGCGGCGGCGGAGGCTGCCGGATGCGGCTTCCCTCTGCGCTGGGGCCAGACGGGTGGCGGTCCTGGAAAACGTCATGAATCCCACCAATGTGGGGGCCATTTTCCGGTCTGCGGCCGCCCTGGGCATGGACGCGGTGCTCCTGACGCCGGGATGCAGCGATCCCCTGTACCGGCGGGCCGCACGGGTCAGCATGGGCACAGTGTTCCAGGTGCCCTGGACTTTTTTTGACCGGCAGCAGTGTCCGTGGCCGGAGAGGGGGATGGAGGCCTTAAGGGAGCTGGGGTTTAAGACGGCCGCCATGGCCTTAAAAAAAGATTCGGTGAGCATCGGCGATCCGGCCCTCCTGGCAGAGGAGCGGCTGGCGGTGGTGCTGGGGACCGAGGGAGACGGTCTGGCGGCGGAGACCATTGCAGACTGCGACTATACGGTGATGATCCCCATGGCCCACGGGGTGGATTCTCTCAATGTGGCGGCGGCGTCAGCCGTGGCCTTCTGGGAGCTTGGGAAAAGATAAGGAGGTGGGGCGATGACCGAAATGGAGCTGAGAGAGGAGATCCGTCGTTATGAGCCCTTCAATGAACAGGAACGGGAGGATAAGAAGGAGATCCTGCGGCAGATGGAACAGGCAGACCATATCCTGACCAGGGACAACCGGAACGCCCATATCACGGTCTCTGCATGGATCATGGACAGGGACCGGAAAAAGGTCCTGATGGCATACCACAATCTTTACCAGTCGTGGGCATGGCTTGGGGGCCATGCAGACGGGGACGCCGATCTGAAGGCGGTGGCGCTGAAGGAGATCCGGGAGGAAAGCGGGCTGGAATCCGTCCGGTTCGTGACAGAGGATATTTTCTCCCTGGAGATCCTTACGGTTGACGGCCACGAAAAACGGGGAAGCTATGTGCCGTCGCATCTGCATCTGAACGTGACCTATCTGCTGGAGGCGGACCCAGAGCTTCCGCTGCGGATCAAGGAGGACGAAAACAGTGAGATCGGGTGGATCGGTGTGGAAGAAATCGAAAGAAGATCCACGGAAAAATGGTTTGTGGAACGGATCTACTCCAAATTATGCAAGAAGGCCCAGAGCCTGAGGAATGGAAAGCTGGCGATTCTGGAATGAACGATTAAGAGGGAACGCCTGGAAAAATTTCAGCTTTGTGACAAGATCACGGAAAATTTCCAGAAAAACGGTTATGATAAGAACATAAAGAAAAACATCAACCCAGGGAGGGCGGATATATGAGATTAAAGGATAAGGTTGCTATCATAACCGGCGGAAGCCGCGGGATCGGCTTTGCCACAGCAGAAAGATTTTTACAGGAGGGCGCCAAGGTCATTATCACAGCCAGCTCCGAGGAGAATGCGAAGAAAAGCGCAGCCCGCTTAAAGGAGCTGTATCCGGATTCCGTGGTGGACGGGATCAGTCCCAACCTTTCCAGCCTGGAATCGGTACGGAAGGAATTTAAGAAGGTAACAGAAAAATACGGCTGCGTGGATATCCTGGTGAACAATGCAGGAGTCTCCGAAAGCACGCCCTTTACGGAATACACGGAAGAGACATACGACCGTGTCATGGATCTGAACGTGAAGGGGATCTTCACAGCCACCCGGGCGGCCAGCGAATGTATGATCGCCAAGGGAAGCGGAGTGATCCTTTCCACCTCGTCCATGGTCAGTATTTCCGGCCAGGCCAGCGGTCTGGCATACCCCACCTCTAAGTTTGCCGTCAACGGACTTACAGTATCCCTGGCCCGGGAGCTGGGCCCCAGGGGGATCCGCGTCAACGCGGTGGCCCCGGGGATCACGGAGACGGATATGATGAAGGCGGTGCCAAAAGAGGTGCTGGATCCGCTGGTGCGGCAGATCCCCCTGCGCCGTCTGGGCAAGCCCGAGGACATTGCCAACGCCTTCGTGTTCCTGGCCTCAGAGGAAGCGTCCTACATCACAGGCGTGGTCTTAAGCGTGGATGGGATGGCAAGATCATAAGCAAAATAAAAAAGGCCGGTCCCGGTCCGGAAACCCTGATCTGTGGTTTCCAGAGCCGGAACCGGCTTCTTTTATGTATGTTTATGAAGCGGCGGCCGGAGCCGTCTTTTCGGAATTATGCCTGGAGGCGAAGTAGGCCTGCAGGGAGTTTACGACGATGATCAGGCCTAAGAGCATTAAAAGGATGGCGATGATCAGCTGGAGTCCCTCCACCATGAAGGTGGCGGAGCCGGAGGCAAAGGCAGTTACCAGCGCTTTGGTCCTCTGTACCAGGGCGGTGGTGGTGACGCAGAGCATGATCGCCAGCGGCGGGAACAGCATCTTGTTGCTGCGGCCGGTGACCTTCATGAATACGCACAGGGTCACCAGGACCAGGGCAGATAATAACTGGTTGGCAGATCCGAACAGCGGCCAGATGTTGGAATATCCGATCCGGGTCAGGACAAAGCCGAAGAACAGGGTCAGCAGGGTGGAAACGTATTTGTTGCAGATGAACTTTCTCCAGCCTTCGGCGTGCTCCATGTCATCCACAGAGAACAGCTCCTGTAAGCTCATACGGCCGATCCTGGCAACGGCGTCCAGGCTTGTGAGGGCCAGGGCGGAAACACACATGGTCATGAAGCACTGGGCAATGTACATGGGAACGCCGAACATCTGGAAGAAGCCTGCCACGCCGCTTGAGAAGATCTGGAACGGAGTTCCGGCAGCGGGAGTTCCGTCGGCTCCGGCGGCAGCGCCTGCCACGCAGAGGGCCAGTACGGCTAAAAGGCTTTCCAGGACCATGGCTCCGTAGCCCACCTTTAACATATCCTTTTCGTTGGCCACGGTCTTTGAGGACGTACCGGAGGACACCAGGCTGTGGAAGCCGGAAACAGCTCCGCAGGCAACGGTGACGAACAGGATCGGGAACATGTCTCCCAGCTTTTCATTATGGAAGCCGGTGTACATGGGCAGGTTCATGGTCGGGTGGGCCACAAAAAGTCCCAGCACAGCTCCGGCGATCATGCCGATGAACATATAGGTGGTCATGATGTCACGGGGCTGTTTTAAAAGCCACATGGGAAGGACTGCTGCAAAAAAGATATAAATAAAGGTAATGTAGGTCCAGGCCTCTTTTCCGGCGGTGATGGGGGCCATCATTCCAAGAGCCAGGGCAGCCACGGTGCAGGCAAGGCCCAGGACCGTCTCCTTCCAGCCGGTAAAATGGAGGCGTGTCTGCAATACGCCGAACAGCATGGCGAAGGCGATAAATAATAAGGAAATGGTCCCGGCCGCGCCGTTGGTCTCTGCCGCTGCGGACAGGCTGGTCACGCCGTCCACGGTCTGGTAGGCGTTGAAGGTCCCGGCCACCATGTCGGCAAAGGCTGCGATCACCAGCCAGGTGAAGAGCCAGCAGAATACCAGAAACAGCTTACGGCCCAGTTTTCCGATATATTTTTCAATCAGAAGTCCCATGGACTTACCATCATTTTTTACGCTCACATAAAGAGCACCGAAGTCTGTGACGGCTCCAAAGAAGACGCCGCCGATGAGGATCCATAAAAGAACGGGGACCCATCCGAAAACGGCCGCCTGGATGGCTCCGGTCACAGGGCCGGCTCCGGCGATGGAGGAAAACTGATGGCTGAAAACGGTCCAGCCGTCTGTGGGGACGTAGTCCTGTCCGTCCGCGTGAACGACTGCCGGTGTTTTGGCTTTCGGGTCGATGCCCCATTTCTTTGCAAGAAAGCGGCCATACAGCACATAGGCGGAGGCCAGGCAGATCGCGGAGATGAGGACGATTACAAGTGTGTTCATAATTATTCTCTCCTTGTTAGTATTTATAAGTACATACTATAATCCTGTAAAGAGATAAAGTCAATAAATCTGGTGAAAAACATGAGAAAATCGTCGTTTTTATGGTAAAATGATGAAAAACAGTTGGAAATTTATATAAATTTAATAATGTTTATAAAAAAGATATAATGTATAAATATACTAGACATAACCAAAGGGAATAGTAATAACAAAAGAAAAAACCAGTCCGCAGAATCCATATAAATCATAGAATAATTTTTGGTTTTTTGTGCATAATATTCAAGTATATAAAATTTTAACAAATTCGTTTGGAATTTAACAAGAACTGTGCTATAATGCATTTCGTTGCACAAATACAAAAAAGAAAAGGAAGGTTACACAATGGAAAATTCTAAGAAAATGACCTGGTATACCTTAGCCTTTATGGCGTTTTCCACAGTTTGGGGATTCGGAAACGTTCTGAATGGCTTCGTATACTTTAACGGTATCCAGGTTATCTTCAGCTGGGTAATGATGTTTGCCCTTTACTTTGTTCCCTACGCGCTCATGGTTGGTGAGCTGGGCTCCGCTTTCAAGAACTCCGGCGGCGGCGTAAGCTCCTGGATCCACGAAACCATCAGCCCGAAATTTGCATATTATGCCGGCTGGACCTACTGGGCATGCCACGTTACTTATATCGCAAGTAAGGGCAGCGGCGGATTAAAGGCTTTAAGCTGGATGGTATTCCAGAACGGAACTACCTACGATACATTCCCGACCATTGCTGTACAGTTAGCGACTCTGGCAGTTCTCCTGTTCTTCAGCTGGGTAGCAAGCCGCGGCTTAAACCCGCTTAAGAAGCTGGCTACCATTGCCGGAACCAGTATGTTCGTAATGTCCATCCTGTACATCCTTATGATGTTTGCCGCTCCGGTGATCAATCCCAACGCAGAGTATGTGACAATGGAATTCACCAAAGAGGCACTGATCCCGAAGTTCAACGTGGGTTACTTCACTTCCCTGTCCATCCTGGTATTCGCAGTGGGCGGATGTGAGAAGATCTCCCCGTATGTAAATAAGGTAAAGGATCCGTCCAAGGGATTCCCGAAGGGTATGATCGCTCTGGCTGTTATGGTCATGGTATGTGCGATCCTGGGAACCATCGCCATGGGCAAGATGTTCGATCCGACCATCATCAACGAGAGCAAGGAAAGCTTCAACTCCTACGTTTCCAACGGCTCCTACTGGGCATTCCAGAAGTTAGGTGAGTACTACGGCGTAGGCAACGCTCTGCTGATCATCTACGCAGCCTGCAACGCCATCGGACAGTTCTCCACTCTTGTTTTAAGTATCGACGCTCCGCTTCGTATGCTTCTTGACAACGAGGATGCAAGACAGTTCGTTCCCACCAAGCTGTTAAAGAAGAACGACAAGGGCGCATACATCAACGGTATCTGGATGGTTGTGGCTCTTTCCGGAAGTATCATCCTGATCCAGTCCTTCGTACCGGGCGCAGCTGCTGTATTAACACAGTTAAATAAGCTGAACTCCGTAACCATGCCGCTCCGTTACCTGTGGGTATTTGCCGCTTACATTGCCTTAAGAAAGGCTGCCGGCAAGTTCCATCCGGAGTACCGCTTCGTGAAGAACCAGGGCATCGCTCTGACCGCAGGCGTATGGTGCTTCTTCGTAACGGCTGCATGCTGTCTCCTTGGTATGTATGTGGAAGGCGATATGGCCTCCACAGCCTTAAACGTAATCACTCCCTTCGTTCTTACTGCTCTGGGACTGATCCTTCCGGAGATCAAGAAGAGAGAAAAAACAAACGCTTAACTGGAAATAAAATAACTTGTATTGTGCGTATCCGGCAGCTGGCCCATCCTGGACTGGCTGCCGGTTTTTCCTATATATTTTTGGGGATAGATATGATAAAATAGGATCCATGGAAACAACTGCGGCAGTCAGAAAAAGGAGGGGAGCCTGTGGATATACAGAAGGATGACCGGAAGGCGTGTGGAAAAGAGCAGACCGGGGACAGAGACTGGAAGGTGACCTTTGAAGGGGGCTTTTACGGCCAGAGGGGCCGCCGGGGGATCGAGATCCCGGTGGGAAAGACGTTTTCCTGGGGGAAGGAGATCTGGCATGTTCCGGCGGTGTACCAGTGCGGAAAGGGGCTGGTGGCAGATATTTTTGCGGAGATCGACCCGGAACGGGTGAAGGCCTTTTTAGAACGGTACCGGGATCTGGAGGAGGACAGGCTGACGGAGGAGGAGCAGGAGCGGATCCAGCAGGAAAGTCCTCTGGAAACGGGCTTCCAGCCGGAGATCATACTGAACGGAAGGAAGCTTCGGGGAGTGGAGGGAAACGGGCTCTGCTGGCTCCCGGAATCCTGCCGGGAAATGGATGCCGGGGCTCTGAACGATGGGCCAGCAGAAGAATATCCGGAACTGGATAATGACGGGGATCCAGTGGAGGATCCGGCAGCGGAGGAGTACCCGGCGGCAGACCCGTATGAAGAGGAGCGGAGGCTCCTGGAGCATTACGGACTGGATCCGGCGAAGGCCTGGTCCATGAACCGCTGGAGCTTTTCCTGGGCTACAAAGCGGCCGCCAAAGCTCCGGTCCCTGAGCCTTACCATGAAGCGGGACCGGGTCTGTATTCCAGGCATCCGCTTTACAGTCCGGGGGCCGGGAGACCAGATCCCCTTTATCCATCCCTCCACAGGAGAGCGTCATGTGCTGACGGTCCTGGAATACCAGGAAGAGGAGATGGACCGGAAGGCCTTTGAAGCGCCGGAGGATATGGAACAGGAAGAGAGACGGAGGCTTCTCCGGCGTATGGGGGAGTGGGAGTATCCCACCCACCTGACGGCCATGACCTACGCCGTAAGCCCAGAGATTTCCAGGAGAGAGCTGCAGATCCGGGACTGCGGCGGCGACCGTCCCCGGAGGATCCTGCCCAGGGAGCCGGAGGACCGGTTCCTTCCGGAGGCGAAGAATGATGTGTGTGTCATGGCAGGAGCCAGCGCCATCGGGATCATCGGCGGAGCCGACGGGCCCACGGCCATTTTCATGGCGGGGAAGGGAGAGCCGCGTTGCACCTTTTCCTCCCTGTATTTTGAGCCGGGAAAGCCGGTGGAATGGCGGATGCGGTTTTATGAGCAGCGGGTGGAGGATCTGGAAGTGAAGCTTTTATAAAAGAAGGGCGGGGAACAGTCAGTGCTGTTTCCCGCTCTTTCTGCTGTCAAAGTATGGAAAGCTGTCGATGGCGTCTAAGATATCCTTAAAATCATCTCTGGGAGCCAGGCGGATGTAGGCCTTTAAGATCTCCTGCTCCCGGGAACGGAAGGGGCCGTAAAAGATATCGTACAGGTTGTGGCCCCGCAGATGGATGCGGATCTCCTCCATATGGTCCTTCATATCCTCCGGGGAGGTGAAGTCCCGGCCCAGGGCCTTTATGAGCTTCTGGCCGCTGGTGAGCCGGTGGAGATATTCCCGCCATTTTTTGTACAGGGTCTCGTAAAAGGCTTCCTGGCTCTCCACAATGCCCAACTGTGCCATGATCTCCGGGTTAAAGAAGTAGTTTTCAAAGGAATAATATTTCAGGATCAGCACGTTCCTTCTGGTGACTCTGGGGAGCCGGTCCACGTCCTCGGCATTCCGCGCGTCATAATACCGGCAGAGCTGCCCCGCCAGCTCCTCCGGATCCTTTCCGTCCCCGTCCCGGATCATCAGGAACTGGTCCCGGATATAGACCTGGTTCATATATTTTAAATTGGCGTAGGTCTTGATGTTGGTACAGCTGTTGGTGGTGATGATGGAAATGCGGGAGAGCCGTCCCTCCTGGTCCCGGATCTCAGAGTAGTAGTTTTCCAGCAGCAGGGGAAGCCGGGACTTATCCTGCTTTCCTTCCACAATAAAAACGAAGCTCACGTTCATCAGATCGCTGGCCCCGTAGCCCAGATCGTCCAGGATCCGGCCCAGATCGGTCTTTTCCCGGATCACGGAATACATGTCGTCGTCTAAGACCACCTGGCGGATCTGGCGGGCCGTGAAATTGAACAGAAGATCCGGCGAATGGGTCTGGAAGATCACCTGGTTTTTTAAGGAAAGGCGGTACAGGATCTCACAGCACATTTTCTGGAGCTGGGGATGGAGAAAGATCTCCGGGTCCTCCACCAGGATGATGCTGGGGATCCGGTCCGGCTCGGCCACATACGTTTCCAGGAGAGACAGCATGTAGATGCTCCGCATGCCTTTGCCCAGGTATTCCACCGGAGTCTCTGTCCCCCTTTTTTCATTGCAGGCCGTGACCGTAACGGAAAACATCTGGTCCGTGTCACAGTTTATGGAACAGCGGATCTCTTCATAGCCGCCGTTTTTCAGGAAGTTTTCACTGAGCTTTTTGGAAAAGCTGCTGAAATTCAGCTGATAGATCTTATATTCCAGGAGCCTGGCAGTCTCCACGGCAGAGAGCTCCGCCGGCTTTTTCTGATCGATGAGGCCAATACAGCGGAAGCAGTGGCCGCAGGCCTTGGCAGGATCGAAGATACAGGAGCCGGAGCGGAGCTTTCTGAGCTGCCGGTCTTCCTGGAACATGAGGAGGTCGTTCTGGAGCTGTCTTAAGTCCCGGTCGGCAGTGATCCGGTAGATCCTGGGGAGGATCATGGGGATATAGGGGTTATTTTTCCGGGAAATATCCTCGTAACGGACCTTTCCGTCTTTATTTACATGGAAGGTAAAGCAAAGCTCTCCCTGGGAGAAGGAGGGAAGCCGCTCGCCGAAGACCCGACTCCACACCTCATACCGCCGGTACTGGCTGACGATGCCCATACGGTGGAACAGGGCCAGATCCTCGCTGCTGATGGAAAAGGAGGCGTCGATGCGGATGGCCTGCTCCCTTTCGTTAAAATCGGCCTCCTGGACCTGGTAGCAGCCGCAGACGGCACAGACGGCATCCAGGATCGAGGTCTTCCCTGTATTATTTTTTCCTACCAGGATCAGGGCCCGGTCAATGTCCCGGATCTCCATGTCCCGGATGGACTTGAAATTGTGGATGTGAAGATAAGTCAGCTGCATGCTCCGCCCTCCCTGTAAAAATTCTTCCTTTTGCCCCTAGTATAATCCAGCCGGAGGCCCATGGCAATAGAAAACGTCTGCGCCGTGGGGCAGTCTGCCAGATAATTTGGAAAAAATCAAAAAAGGGTTGACATTTGCTTTAAAGTGGCATAGAATACAGACACAGAAATAAGAGAAACCGATGAGAAAGAGGAGTAAGCCTTCTTCTGATATCACAGAGAGCTGCAGGCGGTGGGATTGCAGTATGGAAGGGATCGCTGAATGGACTTTCGAGGGCGGCCTGAAATGAAAAGAGTAGGAGCTGCCGGGAACCAAACCCGTTATCAATGAGGGATGCATGGTAGTGCATTGAAAGTGGACATTTATGTCAATTTGAGTGGTACCGCGATTATAAACGATTATAACCGTCTCAAGCGAAAGGGCTTGAGGCGGTTTTTGTGTTATAGGAACATGGGTTCCATGACATAAAAGCGTTCCGCGAGGATCGTCATGGGCGGAAGAGGATTCTGCCGCAGACGCGTACCGCCGCTGGTTTCCCGTTTCTGAAATGCGAAAAAAATTTAAGAGCATGGAGGAGAAAGACTATGAAGAAAAAAATGATGAGCGCAGTGATGGCAGCAGCAGTGACAGCGGCATTTTTAGGAGGCTGTGGAGGAAAGGAAACGTCAGGCAGCCCAGAGGCCAGTGGGGCGAAGGCAGAAGAAACAACGGCCCAGGGCTCAAAGGAGACAAAAGAGGAGAAGACCGGCGGGGCCGGAGAAAATACAGAAGCTGGAAACGCAGACGGCGGGGAATATACCGTGGCCGTTGTAAAGCAGATGGACCACGCATCCCTGGACGAGATCGCCGCCGCCGTCTGTGAGGAGCTGGATGCCCTGGCAGAAAAGAACGGAGTTTCCATCCAGTATGAGGTATATTCCGGCCAGGGCGACCAGTCGGTGCTGACCCAGATCGGGACCCAGGTGATCTCCGAGCAGGTGGATGCGGTGATCCCCATTGCCACCCTGGCGGCCCAGGTCATGGCCACCTGTGCCGAGGATACGAAGACCCCGGTGGTCTATGCGGCCATCTCCGATCCGGAGGCAGCGGAAATGACGGGCATCGATTATGTGACCGGAACCTCAGACGCCCTGAACACAAAGTTTATCCTGGATATGATGCTTGCCCAGGATCCGGAGGTGAAAAAGGTCGGACTCCTTTATTCCTTATCGGAGGATAACTCCAAAACACCCATCGCTGAGGCAAAGGCGTATCTGGAGGAAAAGGGGATCGGATACACAGAGAAAACGGCCAACACCAATGACGAGGTGATCACAGCGGCCAGCGCCCTGATCGCAGAGGACGTGGACGCCATCTTTACACCCACCGACAACGTGATCATGTCCGCGGAACTGGCGATCTATGAGAGCCTGGCCGAGGCAGGGATCCCCCACTACACCGGGGCCGACTCCTTCGTAAGGAACGGCGCCTTCGCCACCTGCGGCGTCAACTATACAGACCTGGGCCATGAGACGGCGGATCTGGCTTATACGGCCATGACGGAGGGTATGGATTCTCTTGAGGACTTTTATCTGGCCGAGGGCGGGATCATCACTGTGAACACCGAAACAGCCCAGACCCTGGGAGTCGATTATTCCGTATTTAAGGACATGGGAACTCTGGTGGAGGTAGGCACCACAGAGGATTAAAGAAAGCGGCTGCCGGGGGCCTGTACAGAATGGGCGCAGGCTCCCAGGCAGAAAATAAAGAGTATGGAAGGATGGGAAAGATATGCTTTATGTGGTTCAGACAGCCCTGGAGCTGGGATTTATGTATGCCCTGGTGGCCATGGCCCTGTTTTTAAGCTACCGGATCCTGGATATCGCAGATATGACCACAGACAGTGGATTCGTTTTGGGAGCAGCCGTATCGGTGACCTGTGCGGCGGCCGGCCATCCGGTGCTGGCGGTTTTTGCAGCCATGGCGGCGGGAGCCTGCGCCGGTTATGTGACGGCGTTTTTGCAGACCAGGATGGGCGTACCGTCGATCCTGGCCGGGATCATCACCAATACGGGGCTCTACACCGTGAATCTTATGGTCATGGGCTGGAGCTCCAATGTGAGCCTCTTAAAGCAGGATACCATGTTCACCCTGTTCCGGGATCTGGGGATCGGAGGCGGATTTTATAAGATGATTCTGGCGGGCGGCATCACCATGTTTGCAGGAGCCGCCCTGGTATGGTTTCTGGGCACCCGGCTGGGCTTAAGCATCCGCGCCACCGGAGACAACCGGGACATGGTACGGGCGTCGTCGGTGAATCCAGTGTTTACCATTACTGTAGGACTTTGTATCTCCAACGCCTTAACGGCCCTTTCGGGAGCTGTGGTGGGACAGTACCAGAAGTCGGCGGATATCAACAGCGGAGCCGGGATCGTGGTCATCGGCCTGGCCTGCCTCATCATCGGAGAGACTGTACTGGGCCGCCGCTCCATGGGAAGAAACGTGGCGGCAGCTGTGACCGGGAGCATTCTGTACCGCTTCCTTTATGCCATGATCCTTAAGACCTCCATCGTTCCCATCGAGTGTCTGAAGCTGGTGACAGCGGTGGTGGTCGCCCTGGCCATTGCCTCCCCGTCCTTAAGAGAGTGGGCAGGACTTCAGAAAAAGAAAGCGGAAGCGAAGAAAAGGAGGGGGCAGTCATGCTAAAGCTGGACCATATCAAAAAGACCTTTAATCCGGGGACGGTCAACGAAAAGGCGGCCATCCGGGATCTGTCCCTCCACCTGGAGCCGGGGGATTTTGCCACGGTCATCGGCTCCAACGGCGCAGGCAAGTCCACCATGTTCGCAGCCATTGCCGGGAGCTTTATTACGGATTCCGGTTCCATCACCTTAAACGGGAAGGACATTACCTTTGCGCCCGAGTACCAGAGGAGCCGCGTCATCGGCCGTCTTTTCCAGGACCCCTTAAAGGGGACGGCTCCCCATATGACCATTGAGGAAAACCTGTCCCTGGCGTATCTGCGGGCGTCCAGAGGAAGCATCCCCTTCAGCCGGATCTCAAAAAAGGATAAAGAATTTTTCAGAGAGCAGCTTTCCATGCTGGACATGGGGCTGGAGGACCGGATGAAGCAGCCGGTGGGCCTTTTATCCGGCGGCCAGCGCCAGGCCCTGACCCTTCTTATGGCCACCATGGTGCCCCCGCTCTTACTGCTGTTGGATGAGCACACGGCGGCCCTGGATCCGGCCACGGCGGAAAAGGTGCTGGAGCTGACAAAAAAGATCGTGGCAAAAAATCACACCACCTGTCTGATGGTCACCCACAATATGCAGCAGGCCCTGACCATGGGAAACCGGACGCTGATGATGGACGATGGCCGGATCGTGTTCGATGTGAAGGGAGAGGAGCGGTCACGCATGACCGTGCCGGATCTTCTGGAGAAGTTCCGCATCGGAGCCGGGAAGGAGCTTGATAACGACCGTATCCTTTTGGCGGCGGAGGACTGATCCTGCCGGAATGCATTGGGATCCACAAAGGTCAGAAAAAAGGTTGACACCATATATGACACCACATATAATATAAGCAGGAGGTATAAGGAATGTCAAAATGGGATAAATTGATAACACGTATATGCAATTTATCGAAAGACCTCCGGTTTGATGAGCTGCGGAAGGTATTGGAAAGCTATGGATATGAAATGAATGCACCAAGAAGCGGAAGCAGCCATTATACCTTTAGGAAACAGGGCTGTACACCGATCACAATACCAAAGCATGAACCGATCAAGAAAGTATATGTGGAAATGGTAAGACAGATTGTGGAAAGTGAGGCGGAGAATGATGAAGACGCTGAATGATTATATGGCAATGTCCTATCGTATGGAAATTGTGGAAGATAAGGATGAAGGCGGATTTGTGGTTTCTTATCCGGATCTGCCTGGCTGTATTACTTGTGGAGAGACTGTGGAACGTGCGGTAGCAAATGCATTGGATGCGAAAAAAGCGTGGCTGGAGGCAGCATTGGAAGAAGGGGTGGAGATCCATGAGCCGGACAGTCTGGAAGATTATTCCGGACAGTTTAAATTGAGGATCCCAAGAAGCCTGCATCGGTCACTGGCAGAACATTCGCAGAGAGAAGGTGTCAGTATGAACCAGTATTGCGTATATCTTCTTTCCAGAAATGATGCGGTATTTTCAAAATAACGACCAAATCCTTTTGCAGGCGGAGGACTGATCCTGCCGGAATGCATTGGGATCCACATGTGGGTCTGCATTGGAGTCCACAAAACCCTTGCAATCTCCAGGAATATAAGATAAAATATTGTAAAGATCCAGATATGCATCTTCTTGTCCGCAGCAGGCGGGCAGGAAGCGCCGGGCGTCTGCCCGATGGAGATCCGACAGAAAAGCTCTTATGAAAGCAGGCGTTCAGCGCGCGTTCCTGGCCGGATCCCCGCTTGGGTGAACGGTGAGGAAATATTATATAAAAATGCAGAAAAGGGGTTGACAGGGAGTATGGAAAAGCGCAGCATTAAGCAAGCAAGCAAGCAAGCAAGCAAGCAGATGACACTGGGATCGGAGATCTGATCCCGGCGCTTTGTCATGGTCTCGGTCTGACGGAAAAATTGTATACAGAATATAAACAGGCACGTTTATTGCGTATATTTATGCAATAAGCGTGTCTTTTTATATAGAAAAATATAGGTATGGAGGAAAGGAGAGAGTATGAAAAGAAAGGAATTAAAACGCGCGGCAGCGGGGCTTATGGCAGTGGCCTTATGTATGGGACTTACGGCCTTCCCGGTATTTGCAGGCGGAACGGAGATCGGCCGTTCGGTCACAGTGGTGGAGGACGGCGGAAAAAGGACCGTCCTGGGGCTGGATGAAAAGGGAGAAGGCAGCGGCTGGAGCTATGGAGGAAACATGGTGCTGACCCTGGACGGCTTTACCGGAGAGCAGATCCGCTTAAACGGAGGCTCTCCCGATGGAAAGGATCTGTTCATTGAGCTGGTGGGAGACAATACGATCACAGGCACAGACAGTCTGTCGGGGGTACACTCTGACTATAACAGCTTTTATGATGAAAACAGGATTATTTTTACGGGAAGCGGGGATCTGGAGATCACAAACACGACCTCATCCCTGGGAAGTCCGGGAAAATATATTTTTGGACAGGACGGCGTCGTTACCCTGAATCATGGAGAGTTAAAAGGTCAGACGACTCTGGTGGTACAGAGCAATGCGACTGTGAACATCAATGAAAATACATCGGGAAGCTCCCTGCCCTCTTTGACGCTTACCATCAACGGCGGGATTGTGAACCTGTATAATAAGCAGCAGATCGGTCTGGCTTATGGGCTGGATCAGAATAAGGAGTTCGGCAACATATGCAGGATCACCGAGGACGGGCTTTTGACCGTTAAGACCGGCTTTTCCGGGGAAGCGCCGCTGCTCTGCGGCAGAGGAAATGAACCGCTTCCTGAGTTCTATGAGCATTTTTATGTGACTACTGTGGATGGAAGACCGACGCATATCCAGGATGAGGGCAGCTCCCCCAGCTGCGCCTTGGTGGATGAAAATGGAAATAAGCTTACCTCTGCCCATATCCGGGGCAACGGCTCCTATGTTTACAATGGCGAGGACGATTTCCAGGTTCCGGAGCCGGAAGACCCGGGAGACGGAGAGGAAGGCGGCAGCCAGGAAAAGCCGGGAACCGGAGAGGGCGGAACCGATCCGGAAAAGCCGGGAACCGGAGAGGGCGGAACTGATCCGGAGAAGCCGGGAACTGGCGAGGATGACAATGTGGTCACAGATTCCAACGGTCATAAGGCCACAGATTCCAACGCCCATTCTTCTTCCTCCGGAAGCGGCGGCGGATACGGTCCGGGAAAGGGATACGGCTACTATGCAGTAAGGAATGAGGCCGGTCCGGGCCAGCCGGTGGGGGATTCCCGCTGGAATGGCGGTCAGTGGAGGCAGGACGCCAACGGCTGGTGGTTTGCCGGGACCGACGGCAGCTATCCAAAGGCGGGCTGGGCACAGCTGGAGTGGAACGGACAGAAGCTCTGGTACCACTTTGACGCCAATGGGTATATGAGCACAGGCTGGATCCAGGATGATGGAAACTGGTACTACCTCCATGCAGAGGGCGACGGAAACCGCGGCTTCATGCACACAGGCTGGCAGGAGATCGGCGGTAAATGGTATTATTTCCATAAGGATACCGACGGGGCGGCCCTGCCGGTGGGAGCCATGCTGTCCAATACGGTAACGCCCGACGGCTATACGGTCGGAAGCGATGGGGCATGGATCTAAACAGATAAAAATACAGGAAACCGGCGCGGGGGCTGCGGCCTTTCGCGCCGGTTCCTGCTTACAGGTTTAGGTGGCGGAGCGGACGGGGCTGTGGTATACTTTTATCATGGAATAGATAAAAGGGAGGAATTGCCTATGACAGAACAGGAAATGAAAGCGCGTATGAAAAGAAGCAGGGAACTGATCGACTGGTCCAGGGAGGAATACCAGTCGGATCAGACCTTAAAAAAGCCCCAGCCGCCTCTGGTGAAGGCGCCCATGACGGAAAATACCATGGAGCTTCCGAAAAACTTCGGGGATCTGCCCATGGACAAGAGCTTTTTACGGATCCTCCACGACCGGAGGAGCAACCGGGTATTTACCGGCGGCTCCATGGATCTTCTGACCCTGTCCTTTCTTTTGTGGGCCCAGCAGGGGATCCGGGGCATCCGCGGGAACAATTATGCCACTCTGCGGACCGTGCCCAGCGCCGGTTCCAGGCATCCCTTTGAGTGCTATCCGCTGATCCTCAATGTGGAGGGCTTGGAGCCAGGGCTTTATCATTACCTTCCCATGGAGCACAGGCTGGAGTTTTTAAAGTCTGCGGACATAAAGGACGAGGCCTTTGCAGACCGGGTGGTCCAGTCGGTGAGCCGCCAGAAATGGGTCTTAAAGTCCAGTGTGATCTTTTATTACAGCATCGTGCCCTACCGCGGCGAATGGAGATACGCCTTTAATGCGCCCAGGGTCATGATGATCGACGCCGGCCATGTGACAGAAAACCTGTATCTGGCCTGCAGCGCCTTAGATCTGGGGACCTGTGCCATTGCGGCCATGGATTCTCCGGCGGCCTCAGAGATGTTCGGCCTGGACGGAAAGGAAGAATATATTTTCTACTGTGCGCCCGTTGGGACCGTGTCGGAGGAAAACGAGGCTGCGGAGCAGGCCTTTTATGCATTTTTAAAAGAAAAATAATGGAAAGCACGCAGATACGAAAGAAAAGATCCTGTAAAGGGTACACTCTGGTGGAGCTGATGGCCGTCATCGCCATTATGGCGGCGCTGGCGGCGGTCTCCGCCGGAATTTACTCCGGCTATGTGGAACGGGCCAGGGAGGCAGAGCTGTATGAAACGGCGGAGCAGATCAAAAATGCCCTGGCCATATGTGAGGCCCAGTATGGAGAAGCCGGAGGCTCGGACGCGTCGGTGTTCTGGAGCGAGGCATTTTTGGCGCCGCCCAATCATCGGGACAGCGTCCTGTATCCCTATGTGGGAGCAATGACAGAGGACTGTACCGGCTATTCCCTGAAGATAAAGCGGAATGGGGAAGGGCGGTATTTTATTGCTGGTTTTACGTATTCCACGGAAGAATATGAGGTCACATGGAAGAAAAATGATGGGATCACGGTGAAAAAACGGGGGAAATCTTAAAAATTCATTAAAAGAATATAAAATTCTCCTTGCTAAATGAAATGAATACGGGTATAATGTGGAAGATTTAGGCAAAAATAAGATTGAGGAGAAGCGACATGGAGAATCAAAAGAAAACCACCAATTCACTTGCCAGAAGAATGGGAATTTCTCTCATCTGCGGTCTTGCGGCCGGTCTTCTGCTGATGATGTTAAGAGAGAACCTGAACAGCTCCGGCCAGGAGGCCGTCTGGAAGACCATCAACAGTATCCTGTTCCAGGATATCACAGCCGCAGGCGCGGAAAAAGACCTGGGACTTTTTTATATCCTGGGCCAGCTGTTCATCCGCTCGCTGCAGCTTGTGATCGTACCTATGGTATTTACATCCATTACCCTTGCCATTGGCCAGATCTCTGATACGAGAGCCCTTGGAAGGATTTCCTTTAAGACCATCGGCGGATTCCTGGTATGCTCGGCAATGGCCCTGGTCCTGGCATGCGGAGCCGGATATATGATTTACAGCGCCGGCCTTTTTAACATCCAGGTGGATGGTCTGGAGGGACAGGCCGGATCCACCGGTGCCAATCCGTTAAATGTGATCTTAAGCGTGGTGCCGTCCAACGTTGCGGCGACCTTTTCCAGCAATACCTCTGTACTGGCCATTGTATTTCTGGCCGTAACCCTGGGACTGTGCATGAATGCCCTGGGAGAGGAAAGGACCTCTGTATTAAAGAAGCTGATCACAGAGATCAACGACATTGTCGTGGTATTTTTAAACTATGTGGTTACGAAGTTCGGTCCCATTGCCATTTTTGTCCTGCTGTCCAGGACCTTCGCCATCTATGGCATCCACCATCTGAAGCCGGCCATGACGTATGTGGTGGCAACGACCATCCTTTTGCTGGCCTTCCTGTTTGTGGGCTATCCGCTGTTTGTGGCAGCCAGCACCAGGTTAAATCCGTTTAAGTTTGCCAGCAAGATCTTAAAGGTGGCAGTTTTCGGCTTTTCCACTTCATCCAGTGCGGCTACCCTGCCTCTCAATGTGAAGACTACGGTGGAGGAGCTGGGCGTGGACGAAAAGATCGCCTCTTTCGTTCTCCCGCTGGGAATGACCATCAACATGAACGGTACGGCCATCATGCAGGTGGTTGCGACTCTGTTTATCGCCGGCTGCGCCGGATATGACGTGACCTTTGGCCAGCTTGTGGTGGTGGCTCTGCTGGTGCTGATCGCATCGGTGGGGACCCCGGCTGCACCGGGAGCGGGAGCCATCATCCTGTTCACGATCCTGTCCGGCCTGGGCTATGTAAATGACAGCGCGCTTCTGGCGTACAGCCTGATCTTAGCCATCAACCGGCCCATCGAAATGCTCTTAACAGCTTTAAACGTGGTGGGAGATTCTGCCGCCAGCATCTATGTTGCGAAATCGGAAGGGATGCTGGACGAAACGAAATATAATGCATAGATAGAAAAAGAAGGGCGCCGCCTGGTCACTGGTATGGGATCGGGCGGCATCCTTTTTTAAATTTATTTGTTTCTTGATATAATTTCAGTTATACTAATAGATATAAGAAGTGATGCCGTAATATTGGCGATGCAATAAGATGTATTCCAGCAGAGAAAATAGAGGAAAGGATGCATGATCATATGGAAGGAACTGGAATCAGGCAGCAGGTGGTTGATGAAATACGGAGCCTGGCCCAAAAATATGAAGTGAGAAAAGTGATTTTATTCGGTTCAAGGGCCCGGGGAGATTTCAGAGAAAAAAGTGATATAGATCTGGCAGTCGAGGGCGGCGATTTTATCCGGTTTTCCATTGATGTGAATGAAGATACATCAACGCTTTTGAAGTTTGATATAGTGGATCTGGATGAAAAGATCCAGGAGGAACTGATGGAATCGATTCAGAGAGAGGGAAGGGTGCTGTATGAAAAAATTTGATCATTTTAAATCAAATTTGAATGTGCTGGCGTTGGCGGATCAGGAGGATCTGACAAATGAGTTTATTATTGGCGGGATCATAGATAAATTTTTTATTCAGTTCGAGCTTGGCTGGAAGGTTCTGAAAGAGCTGCTGAGCTATGAGGGACAGGGCATTTCCGCCAGCGGCTCACCTAAAATGATATTAAAAACAGCATTTACTATATATGATTTTATCGACGAAAATGTCTGGCTGGAAATGCTGAGAGCGAGAAATGACATGACGCATATTTATGACGCATTGGCGGCCAGACGTTTAGTTGACGCAGTTTTGCAGCGGTATATCCCGGAGTTTCAAAAAATGAAAGAGGGGATCGAATCCTTTTATAAGGATGAAATAGATAATATGTAGAAAACGGCTGTCTATGCAGATAAAATCGTCTGCCGCGATTTTACCTGGAATTTACAAATCTATTACCAGAATACGGTTGACGGAGGGCCCAAAATCCTGTATGTTGGAGAGGTGACGAGAAGAAAGAAGAAAAGAAGAGATAAGAGGAGAAAAGAATTGACGTATAAGGACATCCGGGAGAACAGAGAGGTTCTCGCATATTTGAAAAAAGGAAACGATAATCTTGGGACCATGGGCTTTACGGACCATTCCGGAGCCCACTGCGCCATGGTGGCGGAGCGGGCGGCCATGATCCTTGAAAAATTTGGATTCAGCGAGCATGACCGGGAGGTGGCGAAGATTGCCGGCTTCATGCACGATATGGGAAACGCCATCAACCGGCACCGCCATGCAGAATACGGCGCGCTTCTGGCTGAGCAGATCTTATCCAGAACAGACCTGCCCCTGGAGGACCGGGTTACGGTGGTGTCCGCCATTGGAAATCATGACGAATCCACCGGAGGGGCCGTGGACGCCATTTCGGCGGCTCTGATCATTGCGGATAAGACCGACGTAAGAAGAAACCGTGTAAGGAATAAGGACAAGGCCAGCTTTGATATCCATGACCGGGTCAATTATGCGGTCACTGAGGCAAGCCTTACGGTGTGCCCGGAGAAAAATCTGGTGACACTGGACCTGCAGATCGACGAAAATATCTGCTCCATGCTGGAGTATTTCGAGATCTTCTTAGAGAGGATGCTCATGTGCCGCAGAGCTTCGGAGATGCTGGGAGCCAAGTTTAAGATGACGGCCAACGGAAGCAAGATCGTTTAAGGCGGAAGGCCCGCCGGAAAATGACGGCTGAAAACAGGAGGAATATGGAGTTTTATTTTGCCCCCATGGAGGGGATCACCAGTTATACATACAGAAATCTGCATCATAGGTTCTTCGGCGGGGTGGAAAAGTATTACACCCCGTTTTTGTCGCCCAGTGCGGAAAACGGCCTGAGCACAAGGGAGTTAAAGGACGTGCTGCCGGAAAATAACGGGGAGATCCGTCCGGTGCCCCAGCTTCTGGTCAATCATCCGGAGGGCTTCCTGAAGGGAGCCAGGCTTTTGCGGGACCTGGGGTACCGGGAGATCAATCTGAATCTGGGCTGTCCGTCGGGAACTGTGACGGCCAAGAAGAAGGGCTCGGGGCTTTTGATGTATCCGGAGGAGCTGGACGCGCTTTTAGACAGGATCTTTTCGGATCCCATGGTGACGGGCGGGGAGATCCTGGTGTCTGTAAAGACCAGGATCGGAAAAAATTCCCCGGAGGAATGGTCGCAGCTCATGGAGATCTATAACCAGTATCCCATTTATGAGCTGACCATCCACCCCAGGATCCAGAAGGACTTTTATAAGAACCACCCGGATCTGGAGGTGTTTTCCAGCGCTCTGGAGGCCAGTAAAAATCCAGTGGTATATAACGGGGATATTTTTACCGCGGCAGATTACAGACGGTTCCGGGAGCAGTTTCCGGCGGTGGAACGGATCATGCTGGGCCGGGGGCTCATTATGGATCCGGAGCTGGGAGAGAAGCTTTTAAAAATAGAAGCGGAGGAAACCGGTATGGACAGAGTCTGTAAAGAGACGGAGGACGGCCCGGATCTGGTCCGCTTAAGGCAGTTCCATGACGCTCTTTTTGAGGCCTACGGGGAGCTGATGAGCGGGGACAGGAACGTGCTGTTCCGCATGAAGGAGCTGTGGGCCCATATGATCGTCCAGTTTCCCGACAGCCCGAAGCTGGAAAAGAGGATCAAGAAATCCACACACCTTTCTGAATATACGGAGGCGGTGAATGAGCTTTTTAAGGAGGCAGGTCATGGACTATAAGGAACAAATGAAACAGGCCAATGAAAACAATGCGTTTATGATCCATAACGGCGTCCGGGCCGTGGAGCTTTCAGAGACGGCGGCGCGGGTGGAGATGGATCCGGAAAAGACATCCCTGAATTCCATGGGCGGCATCCATGCGGGACTGATGTTTCTGATGGCGGAGGCGGCTGCGGGGCTTCTGGTGAGAAACGACGGAAGAACGTGTGTGACCATCGATTCCTCCTTCCGGTTCCTGCGCTCTGCCGGTCTGTCAGAGCCTTTGTATGCGGAGGCCAGGGTCATAAAAAGGGGACGGACCGTGTCCTTCTGCCATTCCGGCGTTTATGGAAGGGATTCCGGGAAGCTGTTTGCAGAGGGGGATTTTACGTTCTTCTGCCAGGAATAAGGAGGATGCTCCCGCCGTTCCCGCCGGACCGCGTGTTTTCCTGCGCGCCATGGGGAGGCTGTGAAGAGACCGGGGGGCCAGAACGGGGTCCCGGTTGACATCCGGGAGAAAGCGTGCTAGAATGGGCGGTAACTGACAGGAAGGGGTGAAAGGATGAGAAAATAATCTGCTTTTGATGACATGAAACCTTTAAATGGTATGGGCCGCAGGCTCCATACGTTTTTTTCATGCCGCCAGAAGTGGATTATGTTCTCATAACCCCTTTTTTTCGTGCGTAAATTTACAGATCAATGGCGGGTTGTGGTGCATAATGGAACTGTCTGGCAGCGGGCGGTTCCTTTTTTATGCCTGGAAATGGGATCCGGGCCGTAAGGAGGACCGCAAAAAGGAGGGATTTATATGGCACAGATCCGGGTAAAAGACCTTACATTCTGCTACGACGGAGGCATTGACAATATTTTTGAGGATGTTTCCTTTTCCATTGATACGGACTGGAGACTGGGATTCATCGGAAGGAACGGAAAGGGAAAGACCACGTTTTTAAATCTGCTGCTGGGAAAATACCGATACCAGGGCACCATTGACGCGCCCTCCGGGTTCCGCTATTTTCCCTATCTGGTCACAGAACGCCAGATGGGGATGGAGGCCTGGGAGTTTATAGATGAGCTGGAGGAGGGCTGTGAGCTCTGGCAGGCAGCCCGTGAGCTGGCAGACCTGGGGGAAACGGACGAGATCCTTTACCGGCCCTTCGGCAGCTTAAGTCCGGGAGAACGGACGAAGATCCTTCTGGCTGTCCTGTTTGCCGGGAACGGAGGTTTTTTTCTCATTGACGAGCCCACCAGCCATCTGGACCTGGAGGCCAGGGAAGCGGTACAGACGTACCTGGCGTCAAAAAAGGGCTTTATCCTGGTGTCCCACGACCGGGAGCTTCTGGACGCCTGTACGGATCACTGCCTGGTGCTGAACCGGAGGACCATTGAGGTGATGACCGGGAGCTTTTCTGTCTGGTGGGAAAATAAGACCCGAAAGGACCAGTTTGCCGCATCGGAAAACGAAAAGCACCTGAAGGAGATCCGGAAGCTTAAAGAGGCCTCGGCCCGGGCCGCCGGATGGGCAGATAAGAACGAGCGCACCAAGATCGGCTACGATCCCATCAAGGAGCATGACCGGGGGAATGGATCGCGCAGCTACATCGGAGCTAAAACGAAGAAGATGCAGAGCCGTGTAAAGCAGATGGAAAAACGGATCGGCCGGGAGATCCGGGAGAAGGAGGGACTGCTGAAGGATCTGGAGGTCCCCGCAGATCTGAAGCTCACAAAGCTGTCCCACCACAAGTCGGTGCTTGTGGAGGCCAGGGATTACAGCATACGGTACAGAGACGCCGGGAGGCCGGTTTTTGAGGGGCTGGGCTTTTCCATAGAAAAAGGAGACCGGGCGGCTCTCAGCGGAAGAAACGGCTGTGGAAAATCGACTCTGATCCGGGCGATCCTGGGGAAAAATGGCCAGGGAAGCGGGCTTCTGGATGTGGAGGAGGCCGGCGTCTGCCGGACGGCGGCGGGACTTGTGATCTCCTATATGGGACAGGAGGCCTCAGGCCTTAAGGGGTCCGTCCGGGACCTTTGTCGGGAACGGGGCCTGGACGAAAGCCTGTTTCTGGCGGTCCTGCGCCAGCTGGACTTTGAACGCACCCAGTTCCTTAAAAACATAGAGGATTATTCCGAGGGGCAGAAAAAGAAGGTCCTTCTGGCAGCCAGCCTGGCAACGCCGGCCCATCTTTATATATGGGACGAGCCTCTCAATTATATCGATGTGTTTTCCAGGATGCAGATCGAAACGCTTCTGCTGGAATACCAGCCCACCATGCTGTTTGTGGAGCATGACGCAGGCTTCTGCCGGAGGATCGCAACGAAGACCATCCGGCTCGACGGCTAGATCCCGGTGCATATGGGGCCTCTGCTGTTTCATATACTGATACGACGAAGGCCCTGGGGGCTTTTTCATGGACAAGAGACTGAAAAAAATGACGGCCATATTTTTCCTGGCGGCTGCGGCTGATCTTTTCCTGGCGGCTGTACTCCTGGCTTCCCTGGCCCGGCAGAGGGCGGAAGGGGCCGCAGCCCCGGGCACGGGACGGGTGGTGGAGGACGGCGGCTGGGACGGGCTGGGAACGGAGGAGGCCGGAGCCGTGGCCCTGACCTTTGACGACGGTCCCAATGCCCGATATACGGAGGCTCTTCTGGACGGCCTTAAGGAGCGGGAGGTCCGGGCATCGTTTTTCCTGGTGGGCCAGTGCATCGAAGGGAACGAGGATACTGTAAGACGGATGGCAGAGGAGGGCCATCTCATCGGCGTCCACTGTATGGAGCACAGGGATCTGACCCGGGAATCGGAGGAAGAGGCAGTACGGCAGCTCATGGACACCGCCGCCATGATCGGAGCCGTCACAGGGAGGATGCCGGAGTATATACGGCCGCCCTTTGGTAAATGGAGCAGCGGACTCCAGGAGGCGGTTCCCATGGAGACGGTGCTCTGGAGTGTGGATTCGCTGGACTGGAAGCTCCAGGATACAGACCGGATCGTGCAAAGGGTCTTAAAGGATACGGAGGACGGGGATATCATCCTGATGCACGATGAATTCCAGACGTCTGTGGAGGCGGCCATGGAGATCATTGACAACCTTCTGGCAAAGGGCTATACTTTTGTTACGGTAGACGAATTAACCATAGATTAAGAGGAAGACCATGGATTTATTTGATTACATGCGGACAAATACAATGGAAAAGGAGGCGCCCCTGGCTTCACGGATGCGGCCGGCGACCCTGGATGAGGTGGTGGGACAGCAGCATATAATAGGAAAGGATAAGCTGCTGTACCGGGCCATCAAGGCTGACAAACTGGGGTCCGTGATCTTTTACGGTCCTCCGGGAACGGGAAAGACCACCCTGGCAAAGGTGATCGCCAATACCACCAGCTCCCGGTTCTGCCAGATCAACGCCACAGTGGCCGGAAAAAAGGATATGGAGGACATTGTAAAGGAGGCCAAGGATGCCCTGGGCATGTATGGGAAAAAGACCATCCTGTTTGTGGATGAGATCCACCGGTTCAATAAGAGCCAGCAGGATTACCTCCTTCCCTTTGTGGAGGATGGTACGGTGACTCTCATCGGAGCCACCACGGAAAATCCCTATTTTGAGGTCAATAACGCCCTTCTTTCCAGATCCCGGATCTTTGAACTGAAGCCCCTGGAAAAGCAGGATATCAGAGAACTGGTGCTCCGGGCCGTTTATGATGAGAAAAAGGGCATGGGCGCATATGGGGCGGATATCACCGAGGATGCGGCAGATTTCCTGGCGGATGTGGCCAACGGGGATGCCCGGGCGGCCTTAAACGCTGTGGAGTTGGGGATTCTTACCACGAAGCAGTCGGAGGACGGAAAGGTCCATATCACGCTTCCTGTGGCAGCCGAGTGTATCCAGAAGCGGGCCGTCCGGTATGACAAGGACGGGGACAATCATTACGATACGGTCTCCGCCTTCATAAAGAGCATGCGGGGCTCGGATCCGGACGCGGCCCTTTATTACCTGGCCCGGATGCTGTATGCCGGTGAGGATGTAAAATTCATCGCCAGACGGATCATCATCTGTGCCGCCGAGGATGTGGGGAATGCCGATCCCAACGCCCTTACGGTGGCGGTGAGCGCCGCCCAGGCGGTGGAGCGGATCGGTCTGCCCGAGGGCCAGATCCCCCTGGCCCAGGCGGTGGCCTATGTGGCGACGGCTCCCAAGAGCAACGCGGCCTGCCTGGGGATCTTTAAGGCCATGGAGGCGGTGCGGTCGGAAAAAACGCCTCCGGTGCCCGCCCATCTTCAGGATAAGCATTATAAGGGCGCAGAGAAGCTGGGCCATGGCCTGGGATATAAGTACGCCCACGATTATCCCAGACATTATGTGAAGCAGCAGTATCTTCCCGACGGCATGGAAGACTGTGTGTTTTATGAGCCCACAGAAAACGGGTTTGAAAAGCAGATCCGGGAGCATATGGAATGGCTGAAGGGGGAGGGGAAGGACTGACGGTCCTTCCCCCGGGGCCTGGATCCGGAAGAAAACGTAAATTTTTCTTTTCAAGATAGGAAGTTTGAGTTATAATAAAAGCATATCCAGAGCCGGAGGGCATCGCCGGACGGCTGTTATACTTATCTGTCGAATATCTGAAATATCTTGTGAATCCCCAATGATAAACAGCAGAAACAGAAATTAAGGAGAGAATTTATGCGTGAAAAATTAGCAACACTGCCTTTGTCACAGCTTCGCGAGCTGGCAAAGAGTCAGGGAATTAAATACGTGAGCGGACTGAGAAAGTCTGAGCTGGTGGACAGGCTGTGCGAGGTGGCAGAAAAGGAAAAAGACGATAAAACAGAGAGCGCGGCTTCCGGCGTCCAGGAACGGACAGCAGGAGACCGCCCGGAGGGAAATGACCGTCCAGCCCGCGTTTATGGAGAACGCCAGGAATCCAAGGGGGATCCAAGAAGCGAGCTCCAGGACCTGGACAGCGGCATTGAGGCATACGGGATCCTGGAGGTGATGCCCGATGGATTCGGTTTTATCCGCTGTGAGAATTTCCTTCCCGGGGAAAACGACGTTTACGTGGCACCCTCCCAGATCCGGCGTTTTAATATGAAGACCGGAGATATGGTACGGGGAAGCAGGCGGGTAAAGACGGCTACGGAAAAATTTGCGGCCCTTCTTTATGTGACCTCCATCAACGGATATCCCACCTATGTGGTGGAGCGCCGTCCAAACTTTGAGGATCTGACACCCATCTTCCCCAACCGGCGGCTGAGCCTGGAGGTGAAGAACGGAAGAAATACTACGGCCATGCGGGTCATGGACCTTCTGGCCCCCATCGGAAAGGGGCAGAGAGGCATGATCGTATCCCCGCCAAAAGCCGGTAAGACCACTCTTTTAAAGCAGGTGGCAAAGGCCGTGACCACCAACCACCCGGATATGCATCTGATCATCCTTCTGATCGACGAGCGTCCCGAGGAAGTTACGGATATTAAGGAATCGGTCATCGGCCCCAATGTGGAGGTGATCTATTCCACCTTTGACGAGCTGCCGGAGCGTCATAAAAGGGTTTCCGAAATGGTCATTGAGCGGGCCAAGCGCCTGGTGGAGCATGGCCGGGATGTGATGATCCTGTTAGACAGCATGACCCGCCTTGCCAGGGCCTATAACCTGGTGGTCCCGCCCAGCGGAAGGACGCTTTCCGGCGGTCTGGATCCGGCGGCTCTCCATATGCCCAAGCGGTTCTTCGGAGCGGCCAGGAATATGAGAGAGGGCGGAAGCCTGACGATCCTTGCCACAGCCCTGGTGGATACAGGAAGCCGTATGGACGATGTGATCTACGAGGAATTCAAGGGAACCGGAAATATGGAGCTGGTCCTGGATCGGAAGCTTTCCGAAAAGCGGATCTTCCCGGCCATCGATATCTTAAAATCCGGCACCCGCCGGGACGACCTTCTGCTGACGCCAGAGGAGGCGGAGGCTGTGGATTCCATCCGCAAGGCCACCAGCTCCATGAAGGCCGATGAGGCGGTGGAGAAGATCCTGGATCAGTTCGCCCGGACCAAGTCCAACCGGGAGTTCGTGGACGTCATAAAGAAAATCAGACTTTTTTAATTGCCCGGAGGAAGATCGTATCATGGAAGAAGAATCAAAGAATCCCATACAGGTGGCGGAGAAGCTGTTCCGGGTCATCGAGCTTCTGGCAGAAAATGGCCCTATGGGGATCATGGAGCTGAGCGCTTCCCTGGGATTTCATAAGAGCACGGTACACAGGCTGGTGGCGTCCTTACAGTATATGGGCTATATCCGCCAGGACGAGGAATCCCTAAAATATTACTTGTCCCTGAAATTCTTAGAGATCGGCAGCCGGATCCTGGAGCAGACCAGTATGGCGGCCCTGATCCATCCGTCGTTAAAGCGTCTGTCGGAGCAGACGGGTGAGACGGTCCACCTGGTGAAGCGGGAAGGGACGGAGGCGGTCTATATCGACAAGGTGGAATCCTTCGCAAGCTCCATCCGTATGGTATCCCGGGTGGGTAGCCGGATCCCTCTTTACTGTTCCGGCGTGGGAAAGGCCCTGCTGGCGGAGCTGACGGACCGGGAGATCGGAGAGATCTGGAAAAATTCCCGGATCCGGAAGCTGACGCCCAGGACCATCACAGAGCTTCCCGTTCTCATGGAACGGGTGGAGCAGGTACGGAAAGACGGATATGCGGTGGACGATGAAGAAAACGAGGAGGGCGTCCGCTGCATCGCCGCCAGTCTCAGGGATTACCACAAGGATCCCGTATACGCACTGAGTATTTCGGCCCCGGCCAACCGTATGACCGACCAGCGGATCCTGGAGCTTAAGGAGTATGTGCTGGCCTTCCGGCAGGAGCTGTCCCGGAGCCTGGGGCTGGCTGGAAAGTAGAAGTAAGCCCAGGCGGAAGGGAATTATGCCGCAGAAGCGGCCCGCCGCAGGCGAGCTTCTTGCTTGATACACTTGCTTTTTAACGTACTGAAGTTTATAATGAAGGTATGTGAAAAACAGGGGAGGATAAAATATGGAAGGAAATCAAAAAACCAGGATCCAGAAATTCATGGGCGGAAATAAAAAGGGATACCAGACTGCATTCCATATGGCGTGGCCTGCAGTCATGGAGTCCTTTTTTATTGCCCTGGCCGGAATGGTGGATTCTCTGATGGTCAGTTCCATGGGGCCAGAGGCTGTGGCCGCCGTGGGACTTACGACCCAGCCCAAGTTCATCGGGCTGTGCATCTTCATCGCCACCAACGTTTCCGTGTCGGCCCTGGTGGCCAGACGACGGGGAGAGAAGGACCAGTACGGAGCCAACCAGGTGCTCTTAATGGCAGCGGCCTTTACCCTGGCGGTGGGGACATTGATCAGCATGGCCTGCGTTTTCTTTGCAGATCCCATTATCCGGCTCTGCGGGGCCAACGAGGATACCCAGGCGGGAGCCGTCCGGTATTTCCAGATCATCATGGGCGGGATGATGTTCAACATTATCTCCATGGCCATTAACGCGGCCCAGAGAGGAGCAGGAAACACAAAGATCGCCATGCGCACCAATGTGACCTCCAATGTGGTCAATATGATCGGAAACTACCTGCTGATCCAGGGAAATCTGGGCTTTCCCAGGCTTGGGATCACCGGAGCGGCCCTGGCCACGGTATTTGGAACGGTCATCGCCTGCCTCATGAGCATTCTTTCGGTGATGAAACGGGATAATTTTGTCAGCATCCCCTTTATCATTAAGGAAAAGGTGCGGGTCACCCTGGAGCCAGCAAAAAACATGTTCAAGGTGGCCTCCAGTGTATTTGTGGAGCAGATCTTCATGCGGATCGGCTTCCTTACGGTCTCCATCATGGTGGCAAAGCTGGGGACCGACGCCTTTGCGGCCCACCAGGTGGGAATGAACGTCATGAGCCTTTCCTTTTCCTTTGGAGACGGGATGCAGGTGGCGGCGGTGGCCCTCTGCGGCAGGAGCCTGGGAGAAAAGCGGCCGGATCTGGCCCAGATGTACGGCACCATCTGCCAGAGGATCGGCAATATGATCTCCATTGTGCTGGCGGTCCTTTACACCACCCTGGGTACCTGGTATTTTCATCTGTTTTTCGATGAGCCCCACCTGGTGGCCATGGGGGTGGAGATCACCCGTGTCCTGACCTTCATCGTCCTTCTCCAGATCGCCCAGGTGATCTACATGGGCTGTTTAAGGGGAGCCGGTGATGTGGTATTTACCACCATTGCCTCCACCATCAGCATCACCTTCGTCCGTCCCATCCTGTCCTATGTGTTCTGCTATGCCTGCGGACTGGGGTTAGTAGGGATCTGGCTGGGGATCCTGGGAGACCAGACCTCCAGGCTCCTTCTTACCACCTGGAGATTTAAGAGCGGCCGGTGGATGAAGATCGAAATCTAAAAAAAACATAAGAATTGCGAAAGTTTTGTGAACTTCCTTGACGGTCCGCGGTTTGCGTGATAGGATAAGCACTGTACAAAAAGGTGACAAGTTGTCACTATAAGAGAGCGGATAATTTTCCTCGGATACAGGAAGAATAGAGGAAAAGAAACGGATCATCAAGGAAAGAGACGGTGTAAGAAAACAATGGACAGCAAGGTACAGGACAACAATAAAATGGCAACAGCCCCATTGGGGAAGCTGATGACAGAGCTGGCAGTTCCCACGGTATTTGCCCAGCTTGTGAATCTTCTTTATAATATGGTGGACCGGATCTACGTGGGCCGGATCCCGGAGGTGGGCCATCTGGCCCTGGCCGGGCTGGGAGTCACCTTCCCGGTGATCATCCTGATCTCCGCCTTTGCGGCTCTGGTGGGAGCCGGGGGAGCGCCCCAGGCAGCCATCTGTATGGGAAAGAAGGATATGAAGGGGGCGGAGCGGATCCTGGGGAACTGCATCACGGCCCTGTGCATTCTGGCAGTGGTCTTAAGTGTGTTCTTTTATGCGGTGAAGGAACCGCTGCTGATGCTGTTCGGAGCCAGTGAACAGACCATCGGCTATGCCAACAGCTATCTGGGGATCTATCTTCTGGGCACTATTTCCGTACAGATCGCCCTGGGATTAAATACGTTCATCAACTGCCAGGGCTTTGCAAAGACGGGAATGAAGACCGTGCTCATCGGTGCTGTGTTAAATATCATCCTGGACCCGGTCTTCATTTTCGGCCTTCACATGGGCGTCCAGGGAGCGGCTCTGGCCACCATCTTAAGCCAGACCGTTTCGGCTGTCTGGGTGCTGTCCTTCCTTTGCGGAAAGAAGAGCATCTTAAGGGTCAGAAAAGAAAATCTGAAGATAAAAAAGGCGGTCCTGGTCCCGGTGCTGGCCCTGGGAGCGTCCCCGTTCATCATGCAGGCCACGGAATGCCTGGTGCAGCTGACGTATAACTCTGGAATGCAGCATTACGGGAATGACTACTATGTGGGGGCCATGACCATCCTGTTTTCCATCATGCAGATGCTGTTCCTGCCTTTGTCCGGACTGACCCAGGGTGCCCAGCCCATCATCAGCTATAACTTCGGAGCCGGGAACCATGAGCGGGTGAAGAAGGCCTTTAAACTGCTGTTTGCAGCGGGAGTCGGTTTTTCCCTGGTGGGGACAGGAGCTGTGCTTTTATTCCCCCAGGTGTTCATCCGTCTGTTTTCGGACAATGCCCAGGTGATCGAGATCGGCATTTACGCGGCCAGGATCTATCTCTTTGGTTTTCTGATCATGGGAGCCCAGATGGCCTGCCAGCAGACCTTTCTGGCCCTGGGACAGGCGAAGATCTCCGTATTCCTGGCGCTTTTACGGAAGGTGATCCTTCTGATCCCTCTGGCCATCATTCTTCCGAAGCTTGGCATGGGCACCGACGGACTGTTTTACGCAGAGCCCATTGCGGATCTCATTGCCATTGCCACCACCGTGATCCTGTTTGCACGGAATTTCAACAAGATGCTGTACCAGCATGCAGATACGAAAGTGAAAAAGTAAAGGAGAATATTTATGGGAACAACAGACAGCGGAAAAACGCCTGGAAAGCAGCCCTCACAGCAAAGTCCCAAGGGCCTGATCTACTATTTCCTCACCATATTTTTAGTGACCATGCTGTTAAATGCCCTGGTCTTCCCCAATGTGATGGAAGAAAAGGTCATGGAGGTCAATTATAACGAGTTTCTGGCCATGGTTGACGCGGGAAAGGTGATCCAGGTGGAAAAGGACACGGACCAGATCATGTTCCTGGCCACCGATGCCCAGGGAAAGGAGCAGATCTATAAGACCGGCCTCTGGGAGGACGAGGCGCTGACCAACCGGCTCTATAAGGCGGGAGTCACCTTCGGAAAGGTGATCCCTCATAAGGAATCGGCCCTGATGAACTTCCTGACCGCCTGGATCCTGCCCTTTGGACTCATGTTCTTAATGGGCCATCTCTTAAGCCGGATGATGGCCAAGCGCATGGGCGGGAACGCCATGACCTTTGGAAAGTCCAACGCCAAGATCTATGCGGAAAATGAAACGGGAAAGACCTTTGCCGATGTGGCCGGAGAGGAAGAGGCCAAGGAGGCCTTAAAGGAGATCGTGGACTTTCTGCACGACCCGAAGAAATATGCAGACATCGGAGCCACTCTCCCCAAGGGAGCCCTTCTGGTGGGCCCTCCGGGAACCGGTAAGACACTTCTGGCAAAGGCTGTGGCAGGAGAGGCCCATGTGCCGTTTTTCTCCATCTCCGGCTCGGAGTTTGTGGAGATGTTCGTGGGCATGGGAGCGGCCAAGGTCCGCGACCTGTTTAAGCAGGCCAACGAAAAGGCCCCCTGTATCGTATTCATCGACGAGATCGATACCATCGGCAAAAAGCGTGACGGCAGCGGCATGGGCGGAAACGACGAGAGAGAGCAGACCTTAAACCAGCTCTTAACAGAGATGGACGGCTTTGACGGAAAGAAGGGCGTTGTGATCCTGGCGGCCACCAACAGGCCCGAATCCCTGGACCAGGCGCTGTTAAGACCGGGCCGTTTTGACCGCCGGATCCCGGTGGAGCTGCCGGATCTTAAGGGCCGTGAGGCGATCCTTAAAGTCCATGGCCGCAGTGTGAAAATGGACGATACCGTGGACTTCAACGCCATTGCCAGGGCAACCTCCGGCGCCAGCGGTGCAGAGCTTGCCAACATCATCAACGAGGCGGCCCTAAGGGCCGTGCGTCTGGGCCGCAGAGTCGTCTGCCAGGCGGATCTGGAGGAGAGCGTGGAGACGGTCATCGCCGGATACCAGAGAAAGGATGCGGCGGTGTCTGAGAACGAGAAGAGGATCGTGGCCTACCATGAGATCGGCCACGCCCTGGTGGCCGCCTGCCAGTCCAACTCGGCTCCGGTCCACAAGATCACCATTATCCCCAGGACCAGCGGAGCTCTGGGCTACACCATGCAGGTGGAGGCCGGGGAACGGTTCTTAATGAGTAAGGAAGAAGCCTTAAATAAGATCGCCACCCTCACCGGAGGCCGCGCGGCAGAGGAATTCATGTTCCATTCCATCACCACCGGCGCTTCCAACGACATTGAGCAGGCCACAAAGCTGGCCAGGGCCATGGTGACCCGGTACGGTATGAGCGAGCAGTTCGGAATGGTGGCCTTAGAGACCGTGACCAACCAGTATCTGGGCGGAGACACGTCCTTAGCCTGCTCGCCGGAAACGGCCAGAGCCATCGATGAGGAGGTCATTAAGACCGTGAAGGAGCAGTATGGGAAGGCCATGGAGATCCTTAAGGAACATGCGGGAAAACTCAATGAGCTTTCGGCTTATCTTCTGGAAAAGGAGACCATTACCGGCGAAGAGTTCATGGAAATTTTAAACCGATAGGATATTTTTTGTTTACGCATCCCTGGAAGTAGTGTATACTGACAGCAGGAGGGGATCAGATGAGAAAACGAATCTGCCCGTACTGCGATCAGGAGCTGGAAGGCCGCTACTGCCGGGGATGCCGTCGTTTTGTGAAAACGCCTCTGATCGTGGACGTGAATTATTATTTAAATGAAAGACATCCGGCTTCAGAGGAGAGCTGCCAGTACCACGGGGATCTGCATACCGGGGAAATGGGAGGCGGGCCGGACCGCAGAGCTCCGTATGAGGATGTGGAAAAGGCCGGATGGACGGGAAGCAAGGCAGCCGCCGCGCCTAAGGCCAAGGCCGGAAAGAATGGGAGGTCGGGAAAGAAGGCTTCCGAAGCGCCGGTATCCCGGAACCAGAGCGCCGGCTCCGGCCGAAGTGCGTCCCGGCCAGGCCGGGGATGGGCCCCGGTGTGGATCCTGGCCGCAGCCGCGGCAGCTGTGATCATGGCCTCCGGCGGGATGGTCATGAACAGTATAAGCCATATGGTCCCGGACCTGGAGCCGGATCCAGTATATCCGGAGGCGGGATCCTGGGATGAGGGGATCTCGATCGGGGAGGTGTGGCCGGAGGAAACAGCGGCCGGAGAGCAGGAGCTTTCAGAGGAAGAGGTCCGGGCTGCAGGGATCCGGTGCAATGGCTACGGCCACCTGGACGTAAACGGCGATGAGCTTCAGGCGGATCTGGAGGGCCTGGCCGCAGACCATGGCCTGGCGGTGGAGGAGCTGGGCCGGACCAGCGCTAACTTTGCCTTTGGGGAGTTCACCAATTATGAGGTCCGGTATGACTATATCCTTACGGGGGAGGACGGCTGGTACCGGGGCGTGACCCTGAGCCTGGACACCGGCGATGGCAGCCTCCATGGCATACAGGTCTCCGCGGATAACCTGGAGGCCATGTACCAGCTTCTGGATATGGTCATGGAGCTTCTGAAGGAATCGGGAGCTGTTTCTGAAAATCCCGGCGGCCAGATGGTCTTTGAGACCGTAGTTATGGAAGGCGGACTGGAGGACGGGATCACCGGAGAGGTGATGTACCAGGGCCTGGAGGCCTGGGCAGCCTATGATGACAGCGGCAGCGGGGAATTCTGTATGCTGAGCCTTTACGCGCCGGAAGAGGGCGAAACGGTCTAGGGAAGGAAACGATGCCTAAGAAACCGCCCCGGGCGAAAAAGCTCTGCGGGGCAGCAGATAAAAAGGAGGAACCACAAGATGATCAGAATGATAGGAAACCATATCTGCAAGGACTGTGTATCAGCCATGGAGGTGATCCAAAGGGAGCGCCTTCCCATTGAATTCCACGATATGGAAAAGGCCCTGGACTATGTGAAGGAATTCTTAGAGATCCGTGAGGGAAATCCGGAGCTTTATAAGGAGGCCCGGGAAAACAACCAGATCGGGATCCCTGTATTCGTTTTAGAAGACGGTACAGTCACCATGGATTGTGACGCGGCCTTTGAGGCGGCCAGAAGGGCGAAGAAACCGGCAGTGGTGATGGTGGGGAGCCACCTCTGCAAGGCCTGCCGGAACCGCCTGGCGGAGCTTAAAGAGGAAGGGCTTCCGGTGGAGTTCCATGATATCGTGGAGAATTTAAACGATATGCGCCTGTATCTGAGGATCCGGGAAAATCACCCGGAGCTTTACGATGAGATCCGGAAGGAGGGCCGGGTGGGGATCCCTGTATTCATCCTCCCTGACGGTACGGTCACCAATGATTTTGAGGCAGCCAGAGAGGCGGCCAGGAGCTTAAAATAATAAAGGAGAGTTTTTATGAATTTTGAAGAATTACAGATGAAGCGGGAGAGCTGCCGGGTGTATGCAGACCGTCCCGTGACGAGGGAACAGCTGGTCCATCTGGTGGATGTGGCCCGCTTTGCCCCCAGCGCCTGCAATTCCCAGCCGTGGCATTTTATCCTTGTGGATGAGCCGGAGAGCCGTGAAAAGGTGGTGGAGGCCTTTGACGACAACGGTCTCACGGGCTGTCCCTGGGGAGCCAGCGTCCCGGCCTTTATCCTGATCTGTGAGGAAAAGGCCCAGTATAAGCCGGGAGTGGAGGAGCATTACGGCCCCCAGCACTTTGCCCAGATGGATATCGGGATGGCGGCCATGGGGATCTGCTATGAGGCCGCTTCCATGGGGCTGGGAACGTGCATCATCGGCACCATGAACCAGGAAAAGCTCCACAGGGCCTTCGGGATCCCCGAGGAGCGTCCGGTGCGCCTTATCATCACTGTGGGATACCCGGCCAATGAGGGCGCGCCCAGAAAGAAAGCGAGAAAGGAACTGGATGAGATCGTGACCTATAACCAGTGGTAGGAGTCCCGGGCCATATGGCCCGGACTGGCGGGAGCCTGTAAAAAAATGAGCTGCGGATGTCTGTTATACAGACCTGCAGCTCATTTTACTTTTCTAAAAACTCTATAAATTCTATAAAATATGCTCCGTCCCCATTGACAATATGACAGGGTGTCACTATAATGATGACGAGTTGTCACTTTGGAAAATCAGAACTTATGAAAAGAGGGATCATATGCCGACAGAGCGGTTTAAGAGGCTGCCGGAGGAGAAGATCAAGGCCATACGGCGGGCGGGGATCCAGGAATTTACGCGGACATCCCCGGAATCCGCGTCCATCAACCGGATCATCCAGGAGGCGGATATTTCCCGCGGAAGCTTCTATACATATTTTGAGAGCAAGTACGATCTTCTGCGGTGGCTCATCAGCGACCGGGTCCGGGAGCACAACGATTTTTACGTCCGGGACATGGAAGAAAACGGCGGGGACATCTGGCTGACCCTTTCCCGGTCCCTGGAGCATACCATCACCCATGCCAATGACGGCGGATTCATGGGAATGGTCACCAGGCTCATCGAGAGCAAGACATTTTTTGACCTGTTTAAGGAAAGCGTCAAGGGTGAAAAAGGGGAAGATCATATGGAATGCAAGCGGTCCTATCTGGACCGGATCTATGGACTTCTGGACCAGACGCGGTTTCCCATGGACTTTCGTACCTTTACGGATCTGATGGATCTTCACGCCATTACTCTGGTGATGGCTCTGAAGAAAAAGCTGAACGGGGAATGCGGGACCCAGGAAGCCATGGACTTTTATAACAGGCGCATCAACCTGCTGAGATACGGCGTCTGTCCTCAGAGAGCAGAAAAGGAAAAAACAGAATAAAAAAGAGGAGAATAAAAATTATGAAAAAACTGGCAAAAGCAGTGACGGCAGTTCTGGCCGTGGGAGCGCTGGGGACCCTGGTGTTCATGCGTATGACAAAGAAGGAGGAGCCCATGGAGGCAGTCCCGGATCCATCGGTCCAGGTGGAAAACCCTGCGGCAGATACCATTTCCATCTCCACGGATCTGACAGGCACCGTAGAGCCGGCGGATGTGGTGTATGTGGCGGCTATGGGAAGCGGAGAGGTCCTGGAGGTTTATGTAAACCAGGGAGAGATGGTGGAAAAGGACCAGACGCTTTTTAAGATCGACAATAAACAGCTGGAGTCTGCCAGGATCCAGTTAAATACGGCAAAGGTATCCTTAGACGATGCCCAGACCAATTTAAACCGGATGAAGGTCCTTTATGACAGCGGCGATATTTCTGCCCAGGCCTACGAGCAGGTGGTCAACAGCGTGTCCATGGCGAAGCTCCAGTATGACGGAGCCAAGCTGAGCTATGACATACAGCTGGAGAACAGTACGGTGACAGCGCCCATCAGCGGTCTTCTGGAGAGCTTTGATGTGAAGGTCCATGACATGATGGCCGCAGGCTCTGTGGCAGCGGTGATCTCCGGAGCGGGCAATAAGTCCGTGGCATTTTCCGTCAGCGAGCGGGTGCGGGAGGGACTTCATCCCGGAGACGCCATGACCGTGGAAAAGAATGGAACGGAGTATAACGGCGTGATCACGGAGATCGCCACCATGGTGGACCAGCAGACCGGTCTTTTTAAGATCAAGGCCAGCCTGGAGGGGGCCGATGCCCTGGCCACTGGCACGGTGGTGAAGCTTTCCGTTATCTCAGAAAAGGCAGAAAACGTCATGACGGTCCCGGTGGACTGCGTTTCTTACAGCGGCGGCCAGGCTTATGTATACATCTACGACCAGGAGGCGGGAGCTGCCCGCAAGGCGGCCATCGAGGACGGGCTCATCGGCTCAGAACGGATCCAGGTGCTTTCGGGCCTGGATTACAGCGACCAGGTGATCACCACCTGGACGAAGGAGCTTTATGAGGGAGCTCCGGTGCAGCTGGCGGAGGGCTCCGGTACAGACGCTGAAACATCCCTGGACGGCGGAGAGAGCGCTGGAGCCGGGGAGAGTCCGGAGGCCGGGAACGGAGAAGCGCCCATGACAGACGCCCCGGAGGAACCGGAAACAGATGCGGCAGCCGGAGAAGCAGAGACACCGGAACCGGCGGCAGAAGAGACATCCGCAGAAGAGACATCAGCAAACGCTCAGTAAGGAGGCACAGATATGGGTTTGACAAAACAGGTATTAAGACGGCCGGTCACAACGGTCCTGGTTGTGCTGTGCCTCATCGTATTTGGCCTTTCCTCTGTATTTTCCTCGAAGCTGGAGCTGACACCAGAAATGGAGATGCCCATGCTGATCGTCAACGCCGTTTATCCGGGAGCCAGCCCGGAGGACGTGGAGGAGCTGGTAACGAAGCCCATCGAGGATGAGATCAGCACGCTCACAGGTATAGATACCATCACCAGCATGTCTTCCGAAAATATGGGGATGGTGCTTTTACAGTACGAGTATGGCAAGGATATGGATAAGGCCTACGATGATCTGAAGAAAAAGCTGGACGGACTGGTGAACGAATTCCCGGAGGACGTGCAGACGCCCACCATCATCGAGATGGACATCAACGACACCGCAGCGATTACCCTGGCGGTCAACAACGAGCAGGCCGATAACCTTTACAACTATGTGGACAGCCGGATCGTTCCGGAGTTTGAGAAGCTGTCCTCTGTGGCCAGCGTGGACGTCAGCGGCGGCCAGGAGGAATATATTAAGGTGGAGCTGATCCCGGAAAAGCTGGCCCAGTACCATCTGAACATGAACACCATCGCCCAGTGCGTGGGCTCCGCCGATTTTTCCATGCCCATCGGCAGCACCACTGTGGGAAATAAAAAGCTTTCTGTGACCTCGGGCACTGATTTCGATACCATTGAGCTTTTAAAGAAGATCCCTATTACTCTGGGAAACGGAAACATCATCTACCTGGAGGACGTGGCGGAGGTTTACAGTACTCTGGAGGAGAAAAGCAGCATCGGCCGTTATAACGGCAAGGACACCATCGCCCTGGGCATCAAGAAAAACCAGGAGAGCAGCAACATGGAGGTGTCCAGGGATGTGCTGAAGATCGTAGATGATCTGAAGGCTGATGACCCGGCCCTGGAGGTGGTGGTCATCAACGACAGCAGCGAATCTATCTCCAGCTCCCTGGAAAGCGTGTTCCAGACCATGATCATGGCCGTTGTGGTCTCCATGGTCATCATCTGGCTGTTCTTTGGCGACATGAAGGCATCCCTGATCGTGGGAACCTCCATTCCCGTGTCCATCCTGGCGGCCCTGATCCTTATGAAGGCCATGGGCTTCTCTCTGAACGTCATCACCCTGTCCAGTCTGGTCCTGGGCGTGGGAATGATGGTGGATAACTCCATCGTGGTGCTGGAGAGCTGCTTCAGAAATACCAAGCAGGGAGGCTTTGTGGAGGCCAGGAATGCGGCCTTAGACGGAACAAAGGCTGTTCTGGAATCTATTATCGGCGGTACGGTCACCACCTGCGTGGTGTTCATTCCCCTGGCATTGATCAAGGGTATTAGCGGACAGATGTTCAAGCCTCTGGGCTTTACCATCGTATTCTGTATGGTAGCATCCTTGATCTCCGCCATGACCATCGTGCCCTTATGCTATACCTTTTATCGTCCGAAAGAAAAAACAGAAAATCCGGCTTCCCGGATGCTGCGGGCCACGCAGGACGGCTACCGGAGCCTGGTGAGGAAGCTCATGTGCCATAAGGCCCTGGTAATGATCACTTCGGTGGTCCTTCTGGTCCTGTCCTTTATGATGGCCGGCCAGCTGAAGATGGAGCTGATGGTGGCTGACGATCCGGGCATCATCGGGATCACCGTGGAGACTCAGCCGGGCCTGACCATTGACCGGGTCAATGATGTGCTGGTGAAGGTGGAGGATTATATCACGAAGGATGCAGACCTGGATTCTTATATGCTGTCCTACGGAAGCTCGGGGCTTTCCATGGGAGGAAGCGGCGCATCCATTACAGCCTATTTAAAGGATGATAAATCCAGAGAGACAGACCAGGTATTAAAGGAATGGAAGCGGGAGCTGCAGAAGTGGCCGGACTGCTCCATTTCCCTGGAAAAGCAGAGCTCCCTGGGCTCCACCATGACCATGAACCAGGCGGACCAGGTGAGCTATATTTTAGTCAGCACCCAGTACGATGAGCTGAAGGAGGTATCTGACGCCATTGTGGAAGAGCTTCAGGCCAGACCGGAGGTGACCCATGTCCATTCATCCCTGGAAAATGACGCGCCTCTGGTGAAGATCTCTGTGGATCCGGTGAAGGCATCGGCAGAGGGACTGGCTCCGGCCCAGGTGGCCGGCCAGGTCTATGCCATGCTGAGCGGGACAGAGGCCACCACTCTGAACGTCAATGGAAACGATTTAAGCGTAAAGGTGGAGTACGGGGATGACCAGTACGATACCATCGACAAGCTCCAGGGCATCGTCCTTCCCACGGCCACAGGAAGCATGGTGGCGTTGACCGATATTGCAGAGATCGGCTTCAAGGACAGCCCCCAGAGCATCATGAAGAGCGACAAGCAGTACCAGGTGACTATTTCCGGCCAGCTGACCGACGAGGCGGATCTCTCCACAGACGGGAAGCTCCGGGAGGAGGTCATCGGGAAATACTTAAATGCATCAGTCTCCATGCAGCAGAACACCATGGACGAGATGATGAATGAGGAATTCTCTTCCCTGGGCCAGGCCATTGCCATTGCCGTGTTCCTGGTATTTGTGGTCATGGCGGCCCAGTTCGAGTCACCCAAGTTCTCCATCATGGTAATGACCACGATCCCGTTCTCCCTGATCGGAGCCTTCGGCCTCCTCTGGCTGGCAGACAGTCCCATCAGCATGGTGAGCCTCCTGGGCTTCCTGATGTTAGTGGGAACGGTGGTGAACAACGGTATCCTCTATGTGGACACCGCCAATCAGTACCGCAATGAGATGGATCTGGACGAGGCGGTGATCGAGGCCGGAGCCACCCGTATCCGTCCCATGCTGATGACGACCCTCACCACCATCGTGGCCATGATCCCCATGGCCCTGGCCTACGGCGATGCGGGAGAGATGATGCAGGGCCTGGCTCTGGTGGATGTGGGCGGCCTCATCGCCTCTACAGTCCTGGCGCTTCTGATGCTGCCGGTCTATTACAGACTCATGAACCGGAAGCCCAAGGAGGAGCCGGACTACGACTGATAAGGGCGTAAGAGCATAAGAAAAGGACCAGAAACGAAAGAAATCGTAAGAGAAATTTTATTGCGTTTCAGGTCCTTTCTGTATATGCTTAAAAAGGGAAAGAAGGGAGGAAGATCCCATGAAGGATATACGACCATGGAAAAAAACGGGGCTCCTGGTTTTTGCGGCGGCCCTGGGCGGGATCATAAGCGTTCCCGGGACCGGTCTTCTGACGGCACGGGCCACGGTGGCAGTCCAGGCATCGCCTGTGACGGAATATGACGAGGCCGCACTGGCCAGCTTTGCAGACGATACCCTGGAATACTGGGAGATCCCGGGACTGGTGGAGCGGTATAACAGTGCTTACCAGAAACAGCTGGACCAGTTCTATTATAATCCGGGAAGCTCCACGGGACTCACAAAGGACCAGCTTTTAAGCGTGGCAGAGACCCTGCGCCAGGAGGCGGAGACCCTGGCGGATACGGCAGAGGATGAGAAGGACAGCATCACGAAGCAGGAGTATGAGGAGTACAGGAACAACGTGCGGATCCTCCGGGCCAGGGCAAAGGACCTGGAGGACGCGGCCAAAGGCCGGTCTGCCTCGGGAGCTTCGGCTCTAAGGGCCCTGCGGATCTCAAAAAACAATACAGTGAAGACTGTGAACGCCATGATGCGGGACCATGAGATCCTGGAGCTTAAGACGAAGGCGGCAGAAAAGTCCCTGGAAATGGCGGAGCTTACGTATGAGGCATCAAAGCGCCAGATGGAGCTGGGGCTCTATTCGGCAGAAAACGTGCTGGCGGCGGAGGAGGCCTTAAATTCTGCCCGGGCGGCGGCTTCTTCGGCAGAAAATGAAGAAAAGGATCAGAAGCAGACGCTGATCCGGATGCTGGGCTGGCGTTACGACGCAGACCCGGTGATCCAGAAGGTGCCGGAGCCGGATCTGGCAAGGATCGCATCCTATGATCCGGCGGCAGATATCAGCAAGGCCATTGAGAATAATGTGACCCTTTACGACACCAGGATGGCGTCGTCCTCGTCCCAGGGAGGGGCCGTGGCCAAGGCCCGGACCATTAAGGACCAGGAAAATGAGGTGCGGACCAGTCTGGACCTCTTATATAAGGATGTGCTCCAGAAGCAGGCGGCCTATGAGGCGGCAAAGACCAAATTTGCGGCCGATGGGGCCGACAAAGCTGCGGCAGACCGGAAAAACGCCCTGGGTATGATGAGCCGCCAGGAATATCTGACGGCGGAAAGCGCCTATCTGGCGGCGGAGGCGGAATTTACGGAAGCCAGCCTGGCTTTAACGGGAGCCATGGAGGAATACGAATGGGCCGTAAAAGGCATGATGGAGCTGGCCTCGGGAGCCCAGAGCCAGGACCAGGGCCAGGGAGCCATGTAGCGGGCGGGACCCGGAAAGGAATGACAGAATGATGAGAAAAATGACGATGGGAAGACGGGTGATCCCGGCGGCGCTGGCTGTTTCACTGGCCTGGACCGTACCGGCGTACGCGGAGGAGTTTGTGCCGGGGCCGGGACAGCCCTACGACGACGCCACCATGGCGCGGATCCAGGACAACGTCCTGGAATATGAGGAGATCGGACTTCTGGTGGATACTTATAACCCGACGTTAAAAAACGTAAAGGATACGTATTCGGATACCAAGGACGATTATAAAGATGTGGATAAATTAAAGAACCAGATCATGGAAGGCTCCGGCAGCCTGGCAGACCAGGCAGGGCAGCTTTCCGGCATGGCCGGCACCTTTGAGGATCTTCTGGGATACCAGAATATGGTAACGCCGGGAACGTATGCGGAGCTGGTGTACTCCTCGGAGGTTTTGTCCCAGCAGGCAGAGCAGATGACGCTGTCGGCCGATTCTCTGTCCGCAGTGACGCCGGAGATGCTAAAGGTAAAGATGGTGGACAGTACCCGGGCGGCACTGGTATCCGGGGCCCAGAGCGCCATGATCGGCTATGAGCAGCTTCTGCTCCAGAAGGAGAGCCTGGAGGATTCCATCACCCTCCTGGAGGAGGTCTATAAGTCCACCCAGACCCAGGCGTCCCTGGGACTGGCAACGGAAAACGCGGTGCTGACGGCCAGACAGAACCTGGAGTCAGCCCAGGCCGGAAGGCTCGCTCTGGACGCCAGCGAGGTGAAGCTGCGCCAGAGCCTGTGTACGCTCCTGGGATGGGAGTATAACGGGAACCCGGAGATCCGGAAGGTGCCGGCAGCAGATCCTTCCCGGATCGGCGCCATGGATCCGGCAGCCGATAAACAGGCGGCCATCGACAATAACTACACTTTAAAATACAACCGTCTGAGCTATGAGCAGCTTACAGACGGCTCTGTGGAGCAGCAGAATATGGCCCGTACCATTGAGGACCAGACAGCGGCCATTTCCTCATCCCTGGAAAACCTGTATAACCAGGTGCTCCAGAAGAGAAATGAATACCAGACTGCCGTGGCAGCCCTGGAGCTGGAAAAGACAAAGATGGAGGCGGCGGACCGGAAAATGTCCGTGGGCACCATCGGACGTCTGGAATACCTCCAGCAGAAAAATTCCTATGCGGCAAAGGAGACGGCTGTGAAAACGGCGGATCTGGCCCTGTTCCAGGCCATGGAGACGTATGACCAGGCGGTGGAGGGGAATCTGAGCGTGTCCTAAAATGAGAGTATTTCCGCCAGCTTAAACCGTACCGTAACGCGGGGCAGAGCGTCCTCTGACGCCTTCTGTCCCGTTTTTTCATGCCCGGGAAGGCGGAGCGCGGACGGGTGCCTGGCCCGCATGAGGGCGGAAAAATCGTCCTCGGGAAGCAGGGCCTTCAGCTGGTCCCTGGAGTCCTCCGGCATCACGGCGTGGGTGCTGTCCACATAGCAGAGGGAGGGATAGAGGACGCACCAGAAATTTTTCCCCTTTCCTTCCCCTAAAAGCACCCGGACCGCGTCGTAGGTCCCCGCCGGGAAGGTCATGTCCCCGTAGGTTTTTTCCGGGAACAGACACTGCTCCAGGCGGATATCCGCGCCATAGGAGAAACCGCGGCTTTCCATGTATGCTTCCGCCGTCTCCTCCAGAAATGCTTTATGCTCCAGGATGTAGGAGGCCGTCTGGTCTTTTGTAAGGCTGTCTCCTGCCTCTGTCCCGGATCCTTCCGGCTGAGGATTTCCTGCGTCCTGCTCCGGCCCCTGCGCCGTTTCTGATCCCAGGCCCTGGCGGATGGTATCCAGAAGGAGGTCCTTTACCTCCAGCTTCAAAGCCTGGTCTTCGGGGGAATCGCTGTTGGCCAGCACATGGAACCGCAGGACCTTTGGCGCGATCCGCGAGGCCAGGGCCTCCTCCTTTCTCCTCAGACCGTTCATGGCCGTTAAAAAGACCATCAGTGCCAGTGTCATGGACAGGCAGATATACCATTTCTTTTTCATGAGCTCCTCCAGTTTTTTATACGATTTTGCTATTTGTAATTATTGCCTGTTGTGCTATAATTTAAACGAATTGACGCCGCGGAGAGAACAGGCGCGGGAGGAGATCCTCCGTCCGGCCCATGGAAGGCTCTTCCGGCCCATCAACCATGAAAGGAAGCAGCAGATCAATATGGAAAAATTAAATGTGGTAGCCCTGTTTGGCGGGCAGTCTTCGGAGCATGTGGTCTCCTGTATGTCTGTCCAGAATGTGGCAGCCAATATCAATAAGGAAAAATACAATGTGATCCTGGTGGGGATCACAGAGGAGGGCCGCTGGCTTAAGGTGGACTCTCTGGATGAAGTGAAAAATGACACCTGGAGGACCAGCGGCTCCAGAGCCGTTCTTTCCCCGGACGCCACAGAAAAGGTCTTATGGGTGATCCGCCACGGAAAGGCAGAAAAAATCCCAGTGGACGTGGTGTTCCCGGTGCTCCACGGCCTTTACGGGGAGGACGGCACGGTCCAGGGGATCCTGGAGCTGGCGCAGATCCCCTATGTGGGCTGCGGCGTCTTAGCCTCCGCCGTGTCCATGGATAAGCTGTCCACGAAGCTGATCGTAAAGAACCTGGGGATCCGCCAGGCAGAATACGTGCCGGTGATGAAGGAAGAGCTGGAGCAGATGGACCAGGTGGCAAAACGGGTAGAGGACGCGTTTCCGTATCCGGTGTTCATAAAGCCGTCCAACGCAGGCTCCTCCAGGGGCGTGTCCCGGGCCGACGACCGGAAGTCCCTGGAAAACGGCCTTAAGGAGGCGGCGCTCCATGACCGGCGGATCCTGGTGGAGGAGATGATCGTGGGCCACGAGGTGGAGTGCGCGGTCTTTGGCGGAGGAAAAGAGGAGGTACGGGCCTCCGGCGTGGGAGAGATCCTGGCGGCGGCCGATTTCTATGATTTTGACGCCAAATATTATAATTCCGATTCCAGGACCGTGGTGGATCCGGAGCTTCCGGGAAACGCGGCGGAGGAGATCCGGGAGTCGGCAGTGCGTATTTTTAAGGCCGTGGACGGCTATGGCCTTTCCCGGGTGGACTTCTTCGTAAAGGAGGACGGGGAGGTGGTCTTCAATGAGATCAATACCATGCCCGGCTTTACGGCCATCAGTATGTACCCCATGCTCTGGGAGGCCAGAGGCGTGGGAAAAGAGAAGCTGGTGGACGATCTTCTGGAACATGCGCTCAGGCGCTACGAAAGGTAGGCGCTTATTATGGATAAGAATGCACCCATCGGGATCTTTGATTCCGGCGTGGGAGGGCTCACGGTGGCCAGAGAGGTGATGCGCCAGCTTCCGGACGAGAGGATCGTTTATTTCGGGGATACGGCCCGCCTTCCCTACGGGACAAAATCCCAGGATACGGTGATCCGTTTTTCGGAGCAGATCATGCGCTTTTTGCGGTCCAAGGGAGTGAAGGCCATCGTCATCGCCTGCAATACGGCGTCCTCCTATGCCCTGGACGCCCTGAGACGGTCTGAGGATATCCCCATCATCGGCGTGATCAACGCCGGGGCCAGGGCGGCGGTCTCCGCCACAAAAAACGGGAGGATCGGAGTGATCGGGACCGACGGGACCATCAACAGCAAAGCGTATTCCTCTGTTTTAAAAAGCATGAATCCGGCGGTGGAGGTATTCGGAAAGGCCTGCCCTCTGTTCGTTCCTCTGGTGGAGGAGGGGCTTCTCCACGATACTGTGACGGACGAGATCGCCTCCCGGTATCTGTCGGTGCTGAAGGAAAAATACATCGATACCCTGGTCATGGGCTGTACCCATTATCCTCTGATCCGCTCCACCATCGCCCGCACCATGGGAGACGAGGTGACTCTGGTGAATCCGGCCTATGAGACGGCGGTGCAGCTCAGGACCCTTCTCCGGTCCATGGAGATGGACTGCGACGGGGATCAGGAAGTCCGGGTGGAGGAAAAGTACCAGTTTTATGTGAGCGATATGGCAGAAAAATTCAGCTCCTTTGCCGGGTTTATCCTTCCCGGGAAGGTGAAGGATACCATGCTGATCGACATTGAGAAATATTAGGAGCAACAGATGACAAAAGATGTTCTGGTAAGAGTAAAAGGGACCCAGTTCATGGACGACGAGAATGACGTGATCGAGATGATCACAGCGGGGACCTTCAATGAAAAGAATGGAAAAAAATATCTGATCTATGACGAGACCATTGTGGAGGGCGGAGACCAGACCCACAATATCGTGAAGATCTGGCCGGATAAGGTGGAGGTGACCAAGAGGGGACTGGTGGACACCCATATGACCTTTGAGTGCGGGAAAAAGCACATGTGCAACTATATGACGCCGGTGGGACTGATCATCCTGGGGATCACCACCTCAGCCCTGGAGGTGGAGGAGGATGAGACATCCATGGGGATCGTCATTTCCTATGCCCTGGAAATGAACGGTGAATACATTTCCGGCTGCGGCCTTGAAATTTACGCCAGGGATAAGGGAAATGGTCCCTGGAGCCTGGATTAAGGACGGAGAAGAAAGAGAGGAAGACAGAATATGGAAAGCTTTTTGGTAGCGGTCAACGCGGTTGTCCCATTTCTCTGTTACATTACCTTCGGATATGTGATGAAGATCAAGGGAGTGGTAAAGGAGGACTTTCTCCAGCAGCTGAATAAGATGGTTTTTAAGGTCTTTTATCCGTTTATGACCTTCTATAACATTTATAAGGCTGACGCCAGTTCCCTTCCCAGACCAGTGATGCTGATTTTCTGCGGCGTCAGTATCCTGGTGCTGGAGGTGATCCTGGTGCTCACGGTCCCCAGGCTGGTAAAGGAGAATCCCAGAAGGGGCGTGATCATCCAGGCCATTTACCGGAGCAATTTCGTCCTGTTCGGTCTTCCTCTGACTGTTTCTGTGTTCGGGGATGTGGCCTCCTCTGTGGCGGCCATGGTGGTGACTGTGGTAATTACCATTTATAATACGACTTCTGTGGTGATCCTGGAAATGTTCAATTCAGAAGGGAAAACAGACGTGAAGACGATCCTGGTCAATGTGGTGAAAAATCCGCTGCTCCAGGGGGCTATGGTAGGTCTGGTGTTTTTCTTCCTGGGCATCCATGTGCCCAAGAGCCTTTTAACACCCATTGCGGCCTTTGCGGACGCCACCTCGCCAGTGGCCCTGTTCGTCCTGGGCGGGACGCTTCACTTCAACGCCATCCGCGGCAACCTGAAATACCTGGTACCGGCCCTGTCCTTAAAGCTTTTGGTGCTTCCTGCGGTGATGCTGGCCCTGGGCTACGCCTTTGGCCTCCGGGATCTGGAGCTGTTCCTTCTGGTGGCGATCTACGGAACGCCGGTGGCTGCCGCCTCTTATCCCATGGCCCAGAACATGGGCGGCGACGGCGAGCTGGCTGGCCAGTTCGTGGTCATCAGCACCGTCGTCGCCGTTGGGACCCTGTTTGGGTGGATCTTCTTTATGAAGAGTGTGGGACTGATCTAGTCCATCTTCTTCAGTACGATATTTTTGATCCGGCCTCCGTCTAGGATGAGGGAGCCGTTTTCCGGCTTCACATACATCGTAAGATCCGGGCCGAAGCTGAAGATGTTTTCTCCGGCTGCGTTCCTGTAAAGCTCTGATTTTCCATAACGGAGCATACAGAGGGCGCAGCCGTTTTCTGTTTTTTCAAGAGTAACGTGGGCGTCAGTCTCCTCATCGTAGTAATGGCCTTCCTCAAAAAGAGAGGGATCGGCCGGGGAGACCGGCGTCATTTTTACCACGCGGGCCGGAAGGCGGTAAAGGATCCCTTCCTCTGTGAAGTAGATCACCTCGTCCAGAGTGCCGACCCGGTAGCCGCCGTCTTCGGTCCTGACCAGTTCAGTTTCGCACCATTCTCTCTTCATAAAGAGCGTTCCGTCATGGTCCAGGATGTTTACAAACAGCGGATCATCGGGAAGGGAGGCAGCAAACAGACCGGCATGGGCGGGAGCCTCTTTGTGCTCCGGTACAGCTGGCTCGGTGCAGTCCGGAAGACCAAGAACGATGCAGGCAGCCTTATCGGCCATTTTTGCCATGACGCGGGTGGTGGTATTGCTTAACAGGATCACCTCCAGCTCCTTTTCCGGGATACAGGATACCTGTCCGCGGTAAGCGGCATCGGCGCCGCCGTGGCCGAACACATCCAGTCCGTGGAGCTTATGGGTCATGAGGCCGCCGCAGTATTCCGCAGCCGTTCCGTCGCTTAAGATGGCCGGGGTCTTCATCAGGGCAATGATCTCCGGGTCGATGACCTGGGGATGGATGTACTCGTCCAGGATCTTACTGAGATCGGAGGCACATGTATTGACGGAGGTGGGGCCGTAAACGCAATAGTTTAAGGGATTATAATAGTAATTTCCGTCGCCGTCATCCTGGTAGGAGTAGACCAGGTTGGGAACGATCTGGGTGTAGCTTTCCCGGACGAAGGTGTGCTCCATGCCGAGAGGCTTGAAGATCCGTTCTCTGGCAAACTGCGGGAAGCTCATGCCGGACAGCTTTTCAACGATCAGCGCCAGAAGATGGAAGCCCGTATTGCTGTAAAGATATCTGGACTGGGGCTTGAAGTTTAAGTGCTTCTGGAGCCGGATGGTGGTGTTGATGTCGTCCATGGTGATCTGGTCGTTGATGGTGATGCTGCGCATGAATAAAAGCTCCCACTGGTCCCTGAGGCCGCTGACATTGTTCATCATCTGGCGCACGGTAATGGGCTCTTCGATGTTGATATATTCTCCCACATATTTACGGATATCGTCGTCCAGGCCCAGCTTCCCTTCCTTCCAGAGAAGGAGGATGGAGAGGACGGTGAACTCCTTGGAGATGGAGGCCACGTGCAGGATGCTGTCGTTTTTGATCTTCAGCTGGTTTTCCAGGTTTCCGTAGCCAAAGCATTTTTCATAAACCGTTTCGCCGTGCTGGCGGATCAGCACCTGGGCTCCCGGGCAGAGGCCGTTGTCCCATACGCGGAAAAGATCATCGAGCTGTTTGTTTACATTTGTGTTCATTGGTCGTATCCTTTCAGAAATATCAGTGTTTTAAAATGTGACGGAAGGTATGGAGCCAGTTTTCCCCGGCCAGCTTTGCCAGATGGCTTTCTGTATACCCGTGCTGCCTTAAATGGTCCAGGAAGGCCGGAAGGTCCTCGTGGGCTCTGGAGAGGATATCAAAGGGGCGCTCCGGCATCTGGTCCGTGGACGAGGACAGGTCGTCCGCAAAAAATGAGTCGCAGAAATCAAAGCCAAAGGCCACATGGTCCTCTCCCATGATCTCTGTCATATGATCCAGATGGGCGGTCAGCCCGTTCTGGTCGGGGGAAACACCGGGACCGGCGGTCAGGAGACTGCACCCGTTGAGTCCAACCGTTCCGCCGCGGCTGGCGATCTCCCGCATCTGGCAGTCGGTCAGGTTCCGGTTGCTGCCGGCAACGGCCCTGGAGTTGGAGTGGGAGGCGATCACCGGGCAGGAGGTGATGGAGAGCACGTCCTCCACCCCTTCATCGCTTAAATGGCTGAGGTCCAGGATCATATGAAGGTCTTCGGCTTCCTTCACCAGCTCCCGGCCAAACTCCGTAAGGCCGCCTTTTTTCAGGCTGCCGGAAAAGTCGCAGCCGTCAGCCGCAGCGTTTCTGCGGCTCCAGGCCAGGCCCAGTCCACGGACGCCTGCGGCATAAAAGCCGTGGAGCAGGAGGCAGGAGGAAACGGGCTCTGCTCCCTCAAAGGAGAGAAGAAAGCCGATCTTTCCGGTTTCGGCGGCCCGGAGGAAGTCGTCTGCGCTGGTGCAGAGCATGAGAAGATCCGGGGTTTCCTCGATCTCGCAGTGGAGGGCCGAGATCTGCTCCATGGCCACAGAAAGGGCCCCATAGGGCAGGTACTGGCTGTCCACAAAAATGGAGGCGACGATACCGGTCACGCCGCCCTTCTGGAAGGCGGGATAGTAACGCCTCCGGATGACCTGGCGCTCGCCTTTTTTCCGGCGGGCGGCCACGTCCATGAGAATATCATAATGTCCGTCAATGATGTATTTCATAGTTACAGCTTCCTTAGTATACTAATTGTGAGAAGTAGACGACGATGACCGCCTCTTCCTTTGATCGGTTCATATAGTTGTGCAGGCTGCCGCTGGGAATATAGAAGCTGTCGCCCTCATGGATCGTGTATACGCTGTTGTCCATGTGGAGCTCCATCTCTCCCTTTAAAAGCAGAAGGCTTTCATCGTATGTGCTGTGGGAGATCATGCGCTCTGTGACCCAGTGGCCCGGCTGTACACGGACCATGAGACCGGTGATCTTCGCTTCCCTTCCGTCCGGGAGGCGGGAGGGGGTGAAGATGGAGTAGGAGACATCGATCTCGGGGATCTTCATGGGGATCCGGTTCTCTTTGCGGATCAGAAAGGATTCCCGGGAGCCGCCTTCTCCATCTGCCTGTGCCAGGGGAGCGGCATCGGATCCGCCCATGATGATCCAGACCTCAGAGCATTCCAGGCAGGCGGCGATCTTTCTCAGGGCAGAAAGCGACGGGGATTTCAGATTCCGTTCGATCTGGGAGATATGCCCGATGGTATATCCGGTCGCGTCTGCGACCTGTTTCAAAGTCATTCCTTTTTTCTTCCGGGCTTCCCGGATCCGATTTCCATACATGGTTCAGATTTCCCCCTTTCATATGCCGGTCATGGGCTGCCTCCGGCGGCGTCCTCCCGCGGGACCGGGCAGCCGGATAAAGATTCCGGGACCCTTAGCTGGCGGTTCCGGAGAGACTTGTGAGTGCGGAGATCCCGCAGGCCAGTTCCTTCATATCGGCGCAGGTGATCTCCACCTCAGTGCCGCTTAAGCGTCTTACGCCCGGAGTCAGGGCAACGGCATCGGCCATGGCTGTTGATTTAAAATCAATGCCCAGAACGGCCGGAACGGCTGTCTCGTAAAGGGGGAGCTTCTTTAAGTCGGATGCCAGGACCTCCTTCACTGCACAGATGGTGTCCTCGCGGAGCTTTCTCTGGGGCTGGAACTTTGCCGCATAGCGGGTAAGGGATTCTTTTGTGGTCACAAATTTTACCCAGGGCATCATTTCCTTATCGATCAGCTGCCTGCGCAGACCGGAATCGCCGATGACCAGTCCCACCGGTACTTTATAGGAGGCGGCAATGGCGGCGTTGGTAACGGTCTCGTTCATATAGGCTCCATTGATCTTCAGGCATGAAACGACCTTTCCATAGAAGCTGTGATCCATATTGGCGCAGATCTCTCCGGGGCCGGCGTGGTATCCGGCAAAGAACGCCACGTCATATGTCTCATCCAGACAGGCCACCATATACTGCGGGCGCGGGGAACCGCTGACCAGGCTGATCCGGTCATCCATCTGGCTCAGTTCATCATAGGAAAGGTTTCTTCCGCTTCCATGGGAATCGGCAATGGTGATCTCCTCAACCTCTCCATTTTTTTCAGAGGCCTGGATCCCTTCAATGATCCAGCGGACCTGGTTATGGAGCGCCCGGCGGAAAGAAACTGTCTCTTCCCGTTCCTGGGACGGAGACGTGATGCCTGCCATACCTTCCATGTCGACAGAAATAAAGATTTTCATGATAATCCTCCTTAAGAATGCGTAGATATATTTTGTAGTGAGATTACTCTATGTTGAAACATTATAAAACTATAATAAAATAAAGTCAATATATTGACAGAATTAACAAAAATAATTATACTATGAGTAATATTATACTGTAAGTTAAAAAATGGAGGCGACTCCGGAACAGCCCTTAAAATATCCAGGGAAAGCAGAGGTAAAAAAATGAAATATAATTTTGACGAGCCCGTGGACAGAAGCCAGAACCGCTCCGCCAAATACGATGAGCGCGTAAAAAATTTTGGTACAGACGATGTGATCCCCTTATGGATCGCAGATATGGATTTTAAGACGGCCCAGCCCATCATCGACGCCTGCAAAAAGAAAGCGGAGGAAGGGATCTGGGGTTATACCTCCCGGCCGGACAGCTATTTTAAGGCGTATGCAGACTGGCAGGAGAGAAGAAACGGCTGGAAGTTTGATCCATCCCTCTGCAGCTGGAGCCTGGGAGTGGTCCCGGCCCTGGCGGGGATCATCAAGCTGTTTACCCAAAAGGGAGAAAAGGTCTTGATCCAGCCGCCGGTGTACCCGGAATTTTTCGATATCACAGAAAATACCGGAAGGACCCTGGTGCAGAATAACTTCCTGGAGCGGGACGGCGTATGGGAAGTGGACTTTGAAGACTTTGAAAGACAGGCAAAGGACCCGGAGGTGAAGCTTTTCATCCTCTGCAATCCCCACAATCCCCTGGGACGGGTATGGACGAAGGAAGAACTGGAAAGGATGCTTACGATCTGCTTTGAAAACGACGTGCTGGTGGTTTCCGACGAGATCCATTCCGACCTGATCTTCCATGGGAAAAAGCATACACCGGCGGTCCTTGCGGCACCGGGAGCAGATAAAAAGGTGATCACCTGTATCTCTGTCACAAAGACCTTTAACCTGGCCGGCCTCCAGGCGTCCACCACCGTGTTCCCGTGTCTGGAAATGAAGAAGAAGTTCGATTCCTACTGGGGCGGCATGGACATCCACCGGAACAACGCCTTCAGCTCCGTGGCCATGGAAGCGGCCTTAAATGAGGGCGAGGAGTGGCTGGAGCAGCTTCTGGAATACATATCCGGAAATCTGGATTATATTAAGGAATATTTTGACACAAGGATCCCGCTGATCCGGGCCAATATCCCCGACGCCACCTACCTGGTGTGGCTGGACTGCCGGAAGCTCAATATGACAGATCAAGAGCTTAAGGCGTTTATGATCAGAAAGGCCGGTCTGGGACTGAATCCGGGCTCTGATTTCACAAGGGCTCTGAGCGGATTTATGCGGTTAAACGCAGCGTGTCCAAGGGCCACTCTGGAAAAGGCCCTGGGGCAGCTGGAACGGGCCGTCAATGAGCTGGCTCATTAAGGGAGGAAACATCATGCATGAACTTACAAAACTGATCAAAGACGATATGCGTCCGGCCCTGGGAGTTACAGAGCCGGGGGCCATTGCATACGCAGTCTCCAGAGCCAGATCCTATCTTACGGGAGAGCTTAAGGAGGTGCGGCTCTTATTAAACAGCGGCATGTATAAAAATGCCTATACCTGCGGGATCCCCAACAGCCTGTTTTTCGGAAACGAATATGCGGCTGCCCTGGGAGCCGTGGCCGGGAGACCGGAAAAGGAGCTGGAGAGCCTGGCCGATGTGACAGAAGCGGACAATGCGGCGGCAGAGGCCCTGGTGAAGGCCGGAAGGATCCATGTGGAAATGAGCGGGATCACCAGCCGGATCTTCATTGAGACCCAGGTAAAGACCGCAGACGGCGAAGCCATGGTGCGGATCCGGGACTCCCATACCAATGTGGTACGGATCGAAGCAAACGGAAAAACCATCCTGGACCGGGAGGAGCCCCAGGCGGCAGAGGCGGCAGAGGAAACGCCTCTGATCCATAATTATACCCTGAGGCAGATCTATGAATATGCGAAAACGGTCCCGGCAGAAGAGATCTCCTTCATAAAGGCCGCCTATGACATGAACTACGCCCTGTTTGAAGAGGGCTTAAAGAACGAAAGGACCACCTATGCCCGCCATCTCCTGAAAAAGAACGGCGGACAGATCCTTTCCTCCGATGAGCAGAAAACGGCATCCCTTCTCTGCAATGCCGCCATCGAGGCCCGTGTCATCGGACTGGACCGGCCGGCCATGAGCATCACCGGCTCCGGGGCCCACGGGATCATCGCCACCATGCCCCTTTACGGCGTATGTAAGATCCGGGGGCTGGAGGATGAGGCATTGTACCGGGCAACGGCGCTTAGTTATCTGATCTGTATGTATATTAAGGAATATTCCGGCAAATTATCGGCCTTCTGCGGCTGCGGGATCGCGGCCGGAACGGGAATGGCCTGCGCTCTGGTATATCTGTGGGGCGGCGACGATCAGATGATGGCAAAGACCATCAACAACATGGCCAGCAGCATCACCGGAATGATCTGCCACGGCGGGAATAAGGGCTGTACCATGAAGGGCGTTGTGGCTGTGGACGCGGCATTCCAGTCCGCAGAGCTGGGAATGAACGGGATCTTCATCGACGATATCCATGGCATCAACGGCAGTACGCCGGAGGAGACCATGCGCCATATGGGTGAGATCGCCTCGCCGGGCATGACGGGAACAGAGAAGACCATCGTGGATATCCTGCAGGAAAAGGGCCGGGCGTAAGGGCCAGACCCTGGCCCGCTGCCCGCGAAAATAAAAAGCGCATCACCTGGAGATCTTCTCCGGATGATGCGCTGTCTTTTATTATGCGTTCTTTTTCTGATCGTCCTTTTTCTTTCTGAACCGGTCTAAGAATTTCTTCTTCTCCGGAAGAGGCGGGATCCCGCCGCGGACGCTTTTGATCTCTGTTATGTACATACCGCTGATCACGACCTTGGCCTCGGTCTTTAAGGGAAGCTGTAAAAATACCTTTTCATCGGCGATCATGGTCATGATCCTGGGACCGATCTTGGCCTTTACCACCGGGATCTTGGCGCGCTTGGCGTACCAGGGCGTCTGCTCATAAACGATGGCCGGAAGTCCGGCTTCCTTCAGCTTCAGTTTCTTTTTGTCAATGGCCATAAGCGTTACCACCTGCTTGGCGGCGTCGATGGTGGCCTGGGCCTCAACCTGACGTTTCTCCAGCTTTCGTCCAAAGTAGTACAGAACACCGAGCACGATGGCTGCAATGATGAGGACTACGAAAAGGACGTTCATTACGATGCTCCAGTTCATGGGTATACCTCCAGTTGTCTTCACGTTCGCCCTCTTTGCAGGGCATTGCTTGTATAAGTATAGCATTCCTTACATAAAAGTGCAAGGAGATTTTCCGTCTCCGGCAGCCCTCCGGCTCCTGCCCCAGGGGCTTTTTTTGCGGCTTTTTTGCGGCCTTAAAGTCCGAAAAGAATTGACGGTATTTGCAAATAATGGTAAAATATAGATATTCAGAACAAATGGTGCGAATTTTTCAAGGAAAGGTGACAGGACTATGGGAAAACAGACAGTATGGGAGGAAATTGACAAAAAATCGGCGGAGATCCTGGAGGCCAGCGACCAGATCTGGGGATGTGCAGAGACTGCTTTTACAGAGCATCAGTCCGTGAAGGTCCTTTGCGAGCTGCTGAGAAAAGAGGGCTTTCAGGTGGAAGAGGGACTGGCAGGCGTGGAAACGGCCTTTAAGGGTACCTTTGGTTCCGGGAAACCGGTGATCGGCTTCCTGGGGGAGTTTGATGCATTATCGGGTCTGGACCAGGAAGCAGGGGCCACGGAAAAGAAGCAGATCCATGCAGGCGCTCCGGGCCATGGCTGCGGCCACAACATGCTGGGTGCGGCTTCTCTGTCTGCGGCCACAACATGCTGGGTGCGGCTTCTCTGTCTGCGGCCTTAGGACTTAAGAGATATCTGGAGGAGACAAAAAAATCCGGTACAGTGGTCTATTTTGGCTGTCCCGGCGAGGAAGGCGGCTCCGGCAAGGCGTTTATGGCCAAGGGCGGCGCGTTTTCCGGCCTTGACGCGGCCATTACCTGGCATCCCGGCGATCTGACCCGGGCCGATACAGGAAGCTCCCTGGCCAACTACCAGGTGGCCTATAAATTCTATGGCACCAGCGCCCATGCAGGCGGAGCCCCCCATCTGGGAAGGAGCGCCCTGGATGCTCTGGAGTTAATGAACATGGGCGTTCAGTTCCTCCGGGAGCATGTGGTCCCCGAGGCCAGGATCCATTACGCCATCACAAACACCGGCGGCTATTCCCCCAATGTGGTGCAGCCCTATGCAGAGGTGCTTTATCTGATCCGTGCGCCGAAGAATAAACAGGTGGAGGAGATCTACCGCCGTGTCAATAAGATCGCGGAAGGTGCGGCCCATATGACAGAGACCCGGGTGGAGATCGATTTTGTGAAGGGCTGCTCCAACCTGGTGAGCAACAAGGTGATCGCAAAGAAGCTGTGGGAAAACCTCACGGAGCTTGGCGCGCCGGAGTATACAAAGGAAGAAATGGAGTTAGCCCAGGCCATCCACGACAGCGTGGGCGAAAGCTGCTATGAGTCCATTGAAAAGGTGGCGAAGACCTGCGATAAGGAGACGAAAAAAGAGGTGCTGGCCCACAGAGGCGAGGCCATGTACCGGTTCGTGGCACCCTTTGATCCGGTGGGGATCATGTCCTTTGGCTCCACCGACGTGGGCGATGTGAGCTGGAACTGCCCAACCGCCCAGGCATATGTGGCCACATGGGCGGCAGGAACGCCGGGCCATTCCTGGCAGGTGGTCTCCCAGGGCAAGAGCGGCCTGGCCCATAAGGGACTGATCTACGCGGCCAAGGCTATGGCGGGAGCCGCTGTGGATCTGATCGAGGACCCGGAGATCATCAAAGAGGCATGGGCTGAGATGGAGGAGACGCTGGAGGGCGATACCTATCACTGCCCGATCCCGGACGGATGCAGGCCCAGGGCCATCGGAATGACAAAATAAAAAGCGGACTATATCACGGACGCCGGAGGGGCGCTGCTGGATCATCTGTATGGATGACCGGGCAGCGCCCCTTTTCACATCTACAATTCCATCTGCTCCGGAAATGCTTCCTTCCTTAAAAGCCCCCACATCCGGTCAATATAGGAGAGGGTGTAAAAGTTTTCATAGTAATGGTAATAAAAGGCTCCCTTCAGGGTCATGGAGTAGACTCCGTCCTTTTCTTCGGCAAATCCCAGCAGCCTTGCAAGGCGCAGCTCCAGCCCGTACATTTTCTTTAGGGGAACGCCGAAAAAGGCTTCAAAGTCCCGGGGATCCACGCGGGTGCTGTAAGCGGTCCAGAACAGGTAGTAGATCATCCGCTGGCGGGGCGTAAACCGGAGGGTCAGGGCTGTGGGCATTTTTTTCTGGTCTATGCGCCGGATATACTCCTCCACAGAAAAGGTGTTGATCTTAAACTGGTCCCTTAAGAGCGTGGCGGCAGAGCAGCCGAACCCTAAGAAGTTATCCCTGGTCATGGAGGAGTAGGAAGCATGCTTCTCTCTGGCAAAGGTCCAGATGGAGCTTCTGGTACAGCCGGTCTCCAGGCAGTACCGGGTGATCTGGTCCAGAAGCCGCCGCTTTTCCTTTTTTCCCATGGACGGAAGGACGCTGTCGGTGAAGGTGAAATCAATGAACGGATAAAGGGCCACATGGTTGGCCCCGGCTTCAAAGGCAGCATCCACGTCGGCCTTCAGATCCCCAAAGGTCTGGGATGGAAGGGCAAAGATGAAATCCATGGACACTGTTTCAAAGGGGACCTGGGAGAGGGCGGCTTTTAGCGAGTCCATGTCCGCGCCGGTCCGGCCCAGGAGCTTCTGAAACTTTTCCTGGAAGGACTGGATCCCGATGCTGAGCTTTGTGATCCCGGCCTCTTTTAAGATATGGAGGGTCCGGGGCGTTATATTTTCCGGATGGAGTTCGATCCCGATGCCCTGGGTAATGATAAAATGCTCCTGGATGGCGTCGATGATCTCCTTTATGCGGTCCGCCGCCAGGGCCGGAGTGCCGCCGCCGAAGTACAGGCTGGTGACGATCTTTTTTCCGGGAATTTGGCTTCCTGCCAGGTGGATCTCCCGGATCAGGGCGTCGATGTACCGGCTGCATGCTTCCTCGGAGTAGAGGGTCTTGCAGTAGGGACAGAAGCTGCAGATGCTCCGGCAGAAGGGGATATGGACGTACAGCCCCAGGCCGTCACAGTCAGAAAAGGGCAGCTCCTGATCGTATTCTTTTTTAAAAAGGAAGGGCTTTGTGGAACGGGTCAGCCACATCCGTGTCAGCTCTGTGATCATATGTATGCAGCTCCTAAATATATTTCAGATACGTTTTCAGCATGTCCAGGACGATCCGGGGCTTTCCCTGGAAGATCAGGGTGTATTCTGCCACAAAGAAATAGCCGCACTGGCTGCACAGGTCCGGGACAGAGATGCAGCGGCCGCAGGTGGAGAGAGTCCCGTTTTCCATGACCACACATTGGCGGCAGGGGGTGGGAAAGCTTCCGTCGATCAGATAGGGGAAGGCGCTTTTCAAGTTAAAGACCGGGACGCTCTCCTCCATCATTTCCTCAATGACACGGCAGCAGGAAGCCTTTTCGTCCCGGGACAGGGCCAGCTCCCTGGTGTCGGGATAGGGAGTATGGAAATTAAAGGAAACGGCCCGCACGTTTTTCGTATCCCTGGCGGTCCGGCACACATGGCGGACGGCGTCCTTATTGATCTGGTTGATGGCCATGTAAAAGCAGATGTTGTCAGAGGAAGCGTTTTTGATGTTTTCCATGATGAGGTCATAGGTGTCTCCCCGAACAGTGTTGTGACGCTCCCGGTCCCCGTCCAGGCTCAGAAGGATCAGATCGGCTTCCGGGAGATCCAGGGGAAAGGTTCCGTTGGTGACCACGTTGACGATGAGAAAGCCCATGCGCTTTGCCTCGATCACCAGGTCCCGGAGGGTGATGTCCCCGTCCCTCCATAAAAAGGTCTCCCCTCCGCAGAAAAAGAGGATGCGGATCCCCATGGAGTAAAGCTGTTCCATCTCCCGGCGGATCTGGGCATAGGGATAGAGGACGGAGGTGATATTGTTGACAGAGCAGTGCTTACAGTGCAGGTTGCACCGGTCCGTCACGATGATGGTGCCAAGAATGGGATCGCTTTTTTTAAAGAGGATCGTCTTTAAGCCAAAGGCGGCCAGGGGGAGGAAGGAGGAAATCTTCATGGGGGAACATCCTTTCTTTTGAGAAGAGATTTTCATTTTAAACCATTGTATCATATCTGCTCTTCTGGTTCCATAGAGAAAGATCCACTTTGTTCCTGGAAAGAAAAAATATGGGGAGCGGTTTTCCTCCGGCGGCATCATGGGGGAACAGGCCTGTACCGGCTTAAAGAGGTATGCAGCAGGTTGTCAAGGCGTAAGACTGATAAATAGCGGCATAGATCAAAAGGGTAAGATATGGTTGTGCAGGACTGTATCCTGGGTTATACTGATGAGACAAGAGATTTTCAGTAAGGAGAACTGACATGGCAGTATATTTTTACGGCTGTATTACATTGGATGGATATCTGGCTGCAAAAGGGCATGGCCTGGACTGGCTTTATGATACAGGAAGTCCGGAGGAGACCAGCTATGACGAATTTTACAGCCATATGGATGTGACCTTGATGGGGCGCCGGACGTTCCAGGAGATCGAAAAAACAGGGGATCCAGCCTCTGTTTATCCCACCACAGAAAATTATGTCTTCACCCACAGAGCGCTTTCCTGTCCGGGATTTACGGCAGTCAATGGAGATCCCGTGGAGTTTGTAAAAGACCTGGGACAGGACCGCAATATCTGGGTGGTGGGGGGAAATACCATTCTTGCCCCGCTGCTTGACCAGGATATGGTGGACTGTCTCATCGTTCAGGTGGCCCCGGTACTGCTGGGCGAGGGGATCCCTCTGTTTACGCAGAAGGAAGCCATGCGCCGGTTCCGGCTGGAAACCGTCCGGCAGTACGGGCAGTTTGCGGAGCTGGTGTATGGCCGGAGATAACCGGGGCCGTTCATCTCTAACTGTTTTCTTTGCGTTGCACAGCAGAGAAGGACATGCTATACTAACCGCGGAGCGTCTGGCATGACAGACAGACTTTTTGCATACATGGCGGAAAGCCGGACGTCTGCCGGATGATCATTAAGAGAACAGGATGGATAAGAGTATGAAGTTCAGAAGAAAACTTGCGGCGTTTACGGCCGCCTGCGTCCTTGGGACCGCATCATTTACGGGAATGGAAGCAGAGGCGGCAGAAATTCCGGAATACATGAGATCTGTGACGTATTTCGGAGACGAATGGCCCATTAACTACTGGAACAGCGAAGACAAAAACATGGAAGAAAATATGGCGCGGATCGCTGCCGACGGCTTTAACAGCCTGATCCTGGTGGTCCCGTGGCGGGAATTCCAGCCCAGCGAGGTGGGAAGCTATTTCAATGAAAGGGCCTTTGCCCGCCTGGACCAGGTGATGGACTGCGCGGAGCGCCATGGCCTGGGGGTGGTCCTGCGGCTGGGATACGTATGGGATTACCTGGGGGCGACCGAGACGCCGAAGCGGTTTGCGGCCATCACAAAGGACGATGGTCCGGAGCGGAAGCTGTGGCTGGAATACAGCAAAAAGGTGTATGAAACGGCGGCGGCCCATGAAAACTTCTGGGGCGGCTTCATTACCTGGGAGGATTTCTGGAACTATACGGAAAATATGGGCCGCGACATGGCCATGTCCAGCCGGATCCGTATGGCAAAGGACTGTGGCTACCAGGCGTACCTGGAGGAAAATTACACTCTGGACCAGGTAAGGGGATTTTACGGCCCGAAGCTGGAGACGTTTGAACAGGTATATATCCCATATAAGGACCATCCCTCCGCGGAGCTTTTTTATGAATTTTATGACCATTTCCTCACAGAGCTGACGACGGAGACCCAGGCCGTGTTCCCGGGGCTGTCCCTGGAAATCCGGGCAGACGGGGACATCGTGTATGACGGGATGGGAGGAAAGAAATATTATTCCCACAGTGCCACCTACCCCTGTCCGGGGGCTGATTATGCGGCCCTCATGTACAGCGTGTCCATGGGACAGGAGAACACGGGAAATAAGATCTCTGCCTCCACGGCCCTGGAGGCCATGACCAGGAATCTGGACAGTATTTACGCGGCGGCCGGGAAGCCGCTTTACATCGAGCAGCTTTTGTATATGGATTCCACTGAGGCCTTCTCCCATAATACCCAGGTGGAGGATGAACAGGTGGGAGAGTTTGTCAGGAACCTGGCCCCAGTGCTTTCTGGACGGACCAATGGATACGGGCTATGGGTATACAGGAATTACGTGAATAATGCCGTTTATAACAGCCAGTTTGCCCTGGACCAGGAGGGCTGGAGCTTTTCTGGAGACAGCCAGATCGAGGAGAGGAACGGCTCCAAGGCGGCAGTCATCGGGAAAAAGGGCTCCATTTCCCAGGATCTGGATGGCCGGATCCCCGGAAGCAGCCGGATCCATGTGGAATTTTACGCAGAAGCAGAAAACGGCGGAGCCAGTGTGACGGTACAGCTGGGCGGCGACGAGCAGACGATCCATGTGGGCGAGGGGAAAACGTACCGGATGGAGTTTGCATCCCTTCCCAGATACACGTTTTCCATCACCGCAGAACGGCGGATCCATGTGGACGATATCCGGGTCTATACCTATGAGCAGAACGGCCGGATCTATGAGCGGGACGGAAGCGCGGGAGATCTGGCCGGGGATTTCCGGACACTCAATGGAGAGCTGGCCGCGGGCAGTGCGCCCGCAGGAGGAATGGCGGCCGGAACGCCGGATGCGGGAGAGGTACATTCCGGACAGCAGCCAGGGGAAATGACGGCCACAGAAGCGCCGTCTGCCGCCGCAGAATAGGAGATGGAAGAGGAATGGAGCTGACAGGAGAGAAAAAGGACTGGGGACGTGGGATGGCGGAGGCGTTTTCCATGGTTAAGGATCAGGCGCCTCTGGTACACATGATCGCCAACTATGTGACGGCCTCCTTCTGTGCCGACGCCATGGCGGCCATGGGGGCCAGACCGCTCATGGCCCAGGCCCCGGAGGAGATGGAGGAGATCACCGGATCGGCGGACGGACTGGCAGTGAACCTGGGCCAGCCGTCGGAAGAAAAATATCTGGCCTGTGAGCGGGCGCTTCAGACCGCCGGAAATCTGGGGCTCCCAGCGGTCCTGGACCCGGTGGGAGCCGGGGCGTCCGGATACCGGAAAAAAGCGTCGGCCAGTCTGTGCGCGGCTTCATGGCCTGGGAGGGCCTGGTCCGGAGTGCTGAAGGGAAACAGCTCAGAGATCCACACGGTGCTCACCGGAGCCGCCGCCCACAGCGGAGTGGACAGTGTGGGGACGTTTTCCCATCTGGAAGAGGAGGCCGCGTTTTTAAGGGATATGAGGGAGAAGGGCCGGAAAATGGTGATCCTGGAGACTGGAGCGGTGGATAAGCTCTGCTGGATCTCAGAGAGCGGTGGAAAAGACCGGATCTTCCGGGCTGCCTTCGGCCATGAAAAGAGCCGCCGGGTGAACCTGGTGGGCACGGGCTGCGTCACAGGAGCCGTCCTGGGAGCCCTTCTGGCAGCGGAGCATAAAAAAACGGGAGCCATGCCGGGAACGGACCGGATGGCCCTTCTGGCGGCCTCGGCGGTATCCATGGTCTCTTTTTGCTGCGAGGCCATTGGGGACGGAGGGTATGGAACATATAAATGGAGGCTTCTGGACGCTCTCAGCCAGCCGGACCTGGATTTATATGAGGCGTACATAGGGAGAAATATGAAATGGATATGTTAGAGATCATGAAAAAGGAAGAGGCATACTGCTCAGACCACAGGGATATGCCGGGAGAGCTTCAGAAAAAGGCAAAAATGCTGTGCTGGAGGTACAATCAGACCAGTCCGGAGGAGGGGGATGCGCGGGCAGAGATCCTGCGGGAGCTTCTGGGAACGTGCCACCCTCTGACGTTCATCGAACCGTCCTTCCGCTGTGATTATGGCTTCAACATCCACACCCACGGGCTGACGGTGATCAATTATAACTGCGTGATCCTGGACACATCTCCGGTCCATATCGGGGAAAACGCGTTTATTGCGCCGGGCGTCTGCATTGCCTGCTCCGGTCATTCCAAAGACGCGGCCCAGCGGGCGGCCGGAATCGGTACGTCAGCGCCGGTCACCATTGGCCGTGACGTCTGGATCGGAGCCAATTCCACTGTCAGCGGCGGCGTTTCCATCGGGGACGGGACCATCATCGGGGCTGGAAGCGTGGTCACGAAGGATATCCCATCCGGGGTGATCGCTGCGGGCAATCCCTGCCGGGTGCTCCGCAGGGTGACGGAGGAGGACAGGTGCAGGATAACGGGGGAAGAAAGGGGATGATCCTAGGCGATCATCCCGCTTTCCTCTAAAAAGCAGATCATCAGGCTGACGGCCAGGAGATCTGCGCAGCCGCCGGGACTCAGATTCCTTTTTATAAAGGACTGGTCCAGGGCGGCTGTTTTTTCTCTGAAGGATCCCGGGGTCAGCTCTGCAAGGAGGGCACCGGCTTCTTTTTTTCCGGCAGCAGCCTCTGTTAAGCCGCCCCGGTGGATCATGTTGGTGTCGTCCACCTGGGAGAGCAGGGAAAGAAGCGTCAGGACGGCTGCGTCGTTTAAGGAAAAGCCCTGGGCCAGCCAGGCCTTTAAGGCCGGAAGGCCGATGGTAAGGGCCGACGGAAAGCCCAGGGCAGCCTCTCCGCGGGCTCCGGCAATGCCGTAGGCTGTGTGGATCCTTTCTCCGGCCGTTTCCTCTGGGGAGCGTCTGCGACCGGCCCGGGCGGACACGTCCTGGCGTCTGTCTTCGGCTTTGAAGTCTTTCAGGGAGCAGCTTCCCAGCTTTTTGCATTCCCCGACCACCGCGTCCAGCGGCACAGGAGGCTTCTTTCCGAGCAGGAAGGCGTCTTTATATACCTTTCCCAGGGCTCCGCAGAGGATGGCAGAGGCAAAGATCAGACCCTTGTGGGTATTGACGCCGCCGGTAGCAGAAAACATCTTTGCTTCGGCGTTCTGTCCGGCGAAACGGAGCCGTTCAAAAAGCCGGTCCCCGGTCTCGTCCCCATGCTCCCAGCCGATGCTGAAAAAATCACGGAACCAGGGGATCAGGGCGGAGCTGCTGTCCACAAAGGTGAAAAAGTCCATGTCCCGGTGGGAACCGGAGTTATTCCGGTCCACCAGGCCGGGCTTTGGCGTAGCCGATACCTCATAGAGCAGGGCGCGGACGGCTGCCGCCGCTGCCTGGTCGGCGGACTGTTCCTTAAAATAGTCGTTGAGGATCTGGGCAGTCCTCCACCGTACCAGCTCCATGGAATGGGTGCGGTTTCTGGCACAGACCTTTGCATTTTCGCCGCAGATCAGGCAGGAACGGGGCGGAAGGCCAAGAACAGAGCGGCTTAAGGGAACGGAATCCGGTCCCAGAACGTCTATGTCAAAGAGCCGTCCCAGTCCGTGGTTTTCTTCGATGGAGGTCATTTTCCTCTTTATTTCCGGGGCATCGGCAGCCAGAAGGAAAAAGGCCTCCGGCCCTGTATTTTCCCTGGATTCCTCAAAAGAGAGGAGGTTCAGGCCGGAAACGGCGGCCCGGATCTCCCGGAGACCTTTCTCGAAAGCCCGGATGGCCATGGGAAAACACTTGATCTCTCCAGGGATATTTAAGGAAAAGCTGATGAGGCAGCGGGCCCCCGGTGTGTTTAAAAGGATTTTCTGTTTCCCGGCCCGGCGGCTCCGGGCGTCCAGGATCTCTGTCAGGGACGCCGGAGAGCCGCAGAAGATCTGGTTTAATTTCATGGGCGCGCTCCAAATTCGTTTTTCAGATACTGGGCCGTACACGGCGGCACAAGCTGTAAGACCTCCTCTGTAACGCCGGTTTCAGCCAGCAGCTTCCGGACTCTGGAGGCGCTGATCACCTCCGGCTTTCCCTCGGGGGTCTCCGCCGTGGTCCGGGCGATCTTTATAAAGGAAATGCTGTACTGGGGCAGAAGCCGGATCATGGCCTCGTTATAATCTCTTGTCACCGGATCCAGGGGCTCCTCCCCGGCAAACCGCTTGGTGATATGGAACAAGGGGGCGATCCGGGAGGCGAACAGAGTGATGTCCAGCTCGCTCTGGATCCTGGCTGCATCCTCGCTCTTTTTCAGGAAATAGGTGGGGAAGGTAGCGGAGGAGATCATATATGGGCCAGAGGGATGGACCTTCACATTGGGAAGGTGGGCCGTCCCTTCCTTTACCAGACGCATGCGCACCTCAAAGGGGAAGAGGGAACGGTCCTCCTCCACCACAAAAATGTGGAGCAGGCTGCACCGGGAGGCGGCATAGGTGATCAGAGCCAGATGGCCTTTTGTAAAGGGATTGCAGTTCATGACGATGCAGCCCACGCCTCCGGTCAGGGTGTTTCCATGGTTTTCAGGGAATTCCGGGAGGAATGCAGAGTAAAAACGCTCCAACCCGTTTTTCCTGTTTTCCAGCATCAGCACCGACTGGGTCTCAGCCAGGGGATAAAAGCCGCAGGATGTGAAAAGAACCTTGTTTTTGGGCCTGGTGATGACGAAAAGATCATAGTGGCCAGCTTCAAACCGGTTTTCCACCAGTCTGGATACCAGGCTTCCCAGGGCGTTCTGACCTCTTAGGGCCTCGTCCACGGCAAAGCATTTTAGAAGGTTTCCGGCGCAGCAGCCGCAGCCCAGCAGAGCCTCGTCCTGGTCAAAAACGCCGAAGGCAGTTTCGATGTCATCTTCAAAAACCAGCTCATGGTCCGATAAAAAACGGACCAGCATCTCTTTATCGTGGGGAAATCCCAGGGAGATCTCATGGATCGTAAATTCTTCTGTCATAGTATCCCTCCTGTCTGTTTTTACAGAGATTATATCATTTTTCTGGCTTTATGAACAGAAAAACATAAAAATAATCCGGAATTTCGGATTATTTCCAAAACTCCGGATTGTAAACGTTTACTCAATGATCAGATCCACATCCGTCTTTTCCACCACCTCGCCGATGATGGCTCCGGTGATGCCCTGGGCGGTCAGCTTTTTGCAGAGCTCCATGGCCTGGTCTCCGGGAAGGGCCACCAGAAGGCCTCCGGAGGTCTGGGGGTCTGCGATCAGATCCACCAGGCACTGCTCGGCAGAATCCATGATCCGTAAATGGGGCTTCACATAATCCATATTCCGGTAGGCTCCGGCAGGGATGATGCCCATTTCCGCCAGCTCTCTGGCTCCGTGGAGCAGCGGGAGCTTTTTGCTGAAAAGCTTTAAGGTGCTGTCGCTTCCCTCTGCCATCTCATAGGCATGTCCCAGAAGACCAAAGCCTGTGATATCGGTGCAGGCGTGGACATCCGGGAAGGTCTGGGCTGCTTCAGCTGCCCTGGCGTTCAGTGTGGCCATGGAACAGGTCATGGCATCGTAATCCTCTTTTGATACCAGGTCTGCCTTGGCTCCTGTGGTCAGGACACCGGTTCCCAGGGGCTTGGTGATCACTAAAAGATCCCCAGGCTGTGCGCCGACATTTTTAAGGATCTTATCTGGATGCACGTACCCAGTGACGCAGAGACCGTATTTGGGCTCCGGATCCTGGATCGTGTGGCCGCCGGCGATGGTGCAGCCGGCTTCCACGGCCTTATCGTGGCCGCCCTTTAAGATCTGCCGGATCGTTTCCTTGGAAAGACAGTTGGGAACACATAATAAGTTCATTGCCACCGCCGGCTGTCCGCCCATGGCGTACACGTCGCTCAAAGCGTTGGCTGCGGCGATCTGTCCGAACTGGTAGGGATCGTCCACGATGGGCGTAAAGAAATCCACAGTATGGATGGCGGCCACATCGTCGGTGATCTTGTAGACACATGCGTCGTCGCTGGTATCAAAACCCACCAGAAGGCGGGGATTATAAACGTTTGGAAGATCTTCCAGTATTTCTGTAAGGACACCCGGTCCCAGTTTGGCTGCTCAGCCGGACGCGGTGGTCATCTGAGTAAGGGGCAGTTCTTTTGCCATTTGTAAAAACCTCCTAATTGATCATGATTTCATCATAACACCTGGATTTTTAAAAAGCAACCGTATAGATAAACATATTTACAACCGGTATATGTATTGAAATATGCTATTTGACAAGACTGCTGAAACAACGATAAAATAAAGGGCAGCTTATTGGGCGAAAAATACAAGCAGGAGGATTTGATCATGGCAAATGTAGTCGTAAATGCAGTGGGAGACCAGTGCCCGATCCCGGTAGTGAAAGCCACAAAGGCATTAAAGGCAATGACAGAGGCTGGAACCGTTGAGGTTCATGTAGATAATGAGATCGCCGTCCAGAACCTGACCCGTCTGGCATCCAGCAAGGGCTTAAAGTCCTTTGCAGAGAAGAAGGAAGAAAAGCTGTTCATCGTGAAGATCACCCTGGACAAGCCCCTGGAGGAGAACGGAGCCGAGGAGGAGGCTTCCTGTGGCGTGGACAGAAGAAAAAATACCGTAGTAGCCATCGCTTCCGAGCGCATGGGACATGGAAACGACGAGCTGGGCAAGGTCCTGATGAAGGGCTTTATCTTTGCTCTTTCCCAGTTAGACGAGCTTCCCAGCACCATCCTTTTCTACAACGGCGGCGCAACCATCACGACCGAAGGCTCTCCGTCTCTGGATGATTTAAAGAACATGGAAGCCCAGGGCGTGGAGATCCTTACATGCGGAACATGTCTGGATTATTATAATCTGAAAGACAAGCTGGCGGTGGGAAGCGTGACCAATATGTACACCATTGTGGAAAAGCTTGCCAACGCAGATAAGATCATCAAGCAGTAAGGAATAACAGGAGAGTATCATGTATCAGGTGGGAATCGATATCGGGTCCAGTGCGGCCAAAACAGCAGTCATAAAGGATGGGGAGGTCGTGAAGACCTACCTTTTAAATACAGGCTTCAGCAGCAGGAAAACGGCGGAGGATATCTACCGGATGCTGGAGAAGGACGGGATCCACAAGGATAACGCCGCCTATGTGGCTACGGGCTACGGACGGATATCGGTCCCCTATGCCGATAAATCTGTAACAGAGATCACCTGCCACGGAAAGGGAGCCTGGCATCTGTTCGGAAGGAATGGGACGGTCATCGACATCGGAGGCCAGGATACTAAGGGGATCGCCTTGAAAAACGGCCGTGTCATGAAGTTCATCATGAACGATAAGTGCTCTGCGGGTACCGGGAAGTTCCTGGAGGTCATGACCAACCGTCTGGGACTGACCATGGAGGAGCTTTCAGACCTGGCATCCCGGGGCAATCCCATTACCATCAGCTCCATGTGTACTGTGTTTGCAGAATCGGAGGTCATCAGCCTCATCGGAAAGGGAACTCCCAGGGAGGATATCGCTTACGGCGTCATCGAATCGGTGGTCACCAAGGTGGTGCAGCTGATCTCCCAGGTGGAGGGGGATCAGTATTTCCTCACCGGCGGGCTCTGTGAGGATCCCTATATTTTAGAACGCCTTTCCCTTGCGCTCCATGCGCCGGTGGAAAGCGTACCCCTGGCCAGATACGCCGGGGCCATCGGAGCAGCGCTTACGGCTGCCGTATAGAGAAAGGAAACATCAGAATGAATCGTGATCTGCCCAAATTATTTGATGAATTTGTAGATGCCAGAAAAAACGGCTTCCTGGCAGCCAAGGAATTTAAGGAAAACGGCGGAAAATTAGCGGGCTGTCTCTGCTCCTATACGCCCCAGGAGCTGCTGGACGCTGGAAATATTGCGGCCATCGGCCTTTGCGGGACCAGCAACGAGACGATCCCGGATGCAGAAAAGGTGCTCCCCAAAAACCTGTGTCCGCTGATCAAGGGAACCTACGGCTTTGCTGTGACGGAAAAATGTCCGTATACATATTTTTCTGATATCATCATCGGTGAGACCACCTGTGACGGAAAGAAAAAGATGTATGAGCTTCTGAACGAGATCAAAGAAACGTATGTGATGCAGCTTCCCCAGGGACAGGACCGCCCGTATGCCAGGGATATCTGGTATGAGGAAGTATGTCTTTTAAAGAAAAAACTGGAAGAAAAGTTTGGCATCACCATTACAGATGAGGATCTGAGACGGGCCGTGCGGGTACGCAACGAGCAGAGAAAGGCCCTCTGCGAAATGTATGAGCTCCAGGCCCTCTGCCCTCCGCCCATGCGCGGCACAGAGATGATGCTGGCGCTTCAGAAGGGTACCTTTACCTTCGACCTGCAGCAGCAGATCTCCAATATCAAAGAGCTGGTGAACGAGGCTAAAGCCGCTTATGAAAGAGGGGAGCGTCCTGTGCCCGCCTCCGCAAAGAGGATCCTGATCACAGGCTGTCCCACCGGCGGTGTGATCCAGAAGGTGGGTATGGTCATCGAGGACAACGGCGGAGTCATTGTCTGTCTGGACGACTGCTCCGGTGAGCGTACCAGGAGCATGATGATCGACGAGAACGCAGACGATATTTTACGTGCCATTTCCGACCGGTATCTTTCCATCCACTGCTCCGTTATGACGCCCAACGACGATCGGCTGGAAAATACAAAGAAAATGATCGAGAAATATAAGGTAGACGGTGTGATCGAGGTGATCCTCCAGGCCTGCCATACCTTCAACGTGGAATCCCACAAGACCCGCCGGGTGGTTGAGGATGAGCTGGGAGTTCCGTATCTGAAGCTGGAGACCGATTATTCCACCACAGACAGCGGCCAGATCGAGACCCGTGTTGCGGCCTTCCTGGAAATGCTGTAAGATCAGGATGCCCTGGGGCTGCTGTAAAAGAGAAGGTTTTGAACCTCTCTTTTGCAGCAGCCCCTTTTTACATGAAAACTATTCACAATTTCTTAAGAAGTCACGAATTGAAAAGCCCTGTGGGTTGTGGTATGATAAAATCAAGATTTTGCGAGGAGGATACGAAAATGAAGCAGACGTCCCTTGTTATCATGGCGGCCGGGATCGGAAGCCGGTTCGGCGGCGGGATCAAACAGCTGGAGCCGGTGGGGCCCAACGGCGAGATCATCATGGATTATTCCATCCACGACGCTCTGGAGGCCGGTTTCAATAAGATCATTTTCATCATCAGAAAGGATCTGGAAAAGGATTTTAAGGAGATCATCGGAAACCGGATCGAAAAGGTGGCTCCGGTGGAATATGCATTCCAGGAGATGGATAACCTGCCGGAGGGATTTACAGTGCCGGAGGGCCGGAAAAAGCCCTGGGGAACGGGACAGGCCGTTCTGGCAGCCAGAAACGTGATCCACGAGCCCTTCCTGGTGATCAATGCCGACGACTATTATGGAAAAGAAGGATTTAAAAAGATCCATGACTATATGGTAAACGAGATGGACGAGGACGGAGACTGCTACGATATGTGTATGGCGGGCTTTATTTTGTCCAATACTTTAAGTGAGAACGGAGGCGTTACCAGGGGCGTGGCCACAGTGGATGAAAACGGGTGCCTTGCCAAGGTGACGGAGACCTACGATATTTACCAGGACGCAGATGGAATGCATGCGTCTGACAACGACGGAAATCCGGTGACTGTGGAAGCCGGACAGCACGTTTCCATGAATATGTTCGGTCTGCCCATGGGTTTTTTAAAGGAGCTGGAAAAGGGCTTTCCGGAGTTCCTGGGAAATGTGAAGGAGGGTGACGTAAAGGCCGAGTATCTGCTCCCGGCCATGATCGACCAGTGCATCCGTACCGGAAAGGCCAGAGTCCGCGTACTGGAAACACGGGATAAATGGTTCGGAGTCACATATAAAGAAGATAAACCGGCGGTGGTGGCCTCGATCCGCAGGCTGGTGGATGAAGGCGTTTACCCGGAGAAGCTGTTTTAAATATTGAAGTGTGCTTCCCGCTCCTTCCTGCATATTATGATCCCAAAGGGATTTACAGGAAAAGGAGCGGGAACTTTTATGGAAAGGATCTATCGCGGCTATCCCCAGGCCCTCCATGCCATGGAGCGGAGTGGGGATCTGATGCCATACATGCTGTACCGGAGAGAGGAACAGGCGGGACGCCGGAGCGCGGCTCTGGAAAAACGCCGTTTCCGGGATCCGGAATATTTTAAGGGGCTGTATCCCCGGTCCGTCAGACGCTGCCAGAGCTTTGTGGAGGCGTGCTGTGACCGGTACGATCACCCGGGAAGCCCCATTTATGATGAATACCCGGACCGGGTACTGCTGCTGGGGATCCGGAACCGGATCCTCGAAAAGATGCGGGAACAGGGGGAGGACCCAGACCAGGATCTGGTCTGGCTTCTGACCCTCCAGGAGATCTTACGGCGGCGGGCGATCAGTTAAAGGATCGGCGTACAGGATACGCCGTCCGGAAGAAAAGGCAGACAGGAAGAGAACTGAATGAAAACAGGAAAAAAAATTGCAGTGCTGGCGCTGATCTTTGTGGCGGCAGCCATCATTTATTTTGTCTGGCCCCTGGGCCGGAAGGAAGAGAATAAAACAGGCGTCGTGTATACTGCCATGGGCGAGGCAGAGCTTCCGGTGGTGTATCCCACGGCTCTGGGACGGGAGCTGGCGCCGTTATTCGGCCATCGGGAGGAGCTGGCTGTCACAGCAGAACGTGACAGCCTCCTGGTGCTGCCGGAGGACCGCAGGCTTCCCATCCGGATCCAGCATGGAGACGAAATAAAGACACTGCAGTATGAGATCCGGACCATGGACATGACCCATCTGGTGGAGCGCACCATGGTCACAGACTGGACCGAGGAAAACGGTCAGATAAACGCAGTTCTGCCAGTCCAGAACCTTCTGGAGCCGGAGACCCAGTATCAGCTGGGGATCCAGGCGGTCCTTTCGGATGGGACCAGCGCCTGGTACTACGCCCGGATCCTGGAGACGGACAATGACCATGCAGCCCAGATGCTGGCCCTGGCGGAGGACTTTTCCCAGAAGACCTTCCACTATGATTCGGCCCAGGAGCTGACCACCTATATGGAGTCGACGCCCAGCGCGGATAATTCCAGCTTCGGAACAGTCACCCTGAAAAACAGCTTTACCCAGATGACCTGGGGAAGCCTGGGCGTGTCCCGGGGAGAAACGGTCTTTGCGTCCCTTAAGGAGCTTTCCGGTGATCTGGCCAATATCGAGCTGGAATACTATGTGACCAGGGAGGCAGACGGCGGAGCCGGGGAAACGGACGGCGGGGAGACAGAGGTCTATGGGGTGACTGAGAACTTCACTTTAAAGTGGAGCAGCCAGCGGATCTATATGATGGATTATGAAAGGACCATGAACCAGCTCTTTTCCGGCAGCCGGGAGCTTTTCTCAGGAAAGCGCATTCTGCTGGGGATCTCCGACGGAGACGGGCTGTACGCAAAGAAAAGCGAAAGCGGCCGGTATACGGCCTTTGTGACCAACCGGGAGCTGTGGGCCTATGACCGGGAGGAGGGAGACAGCATCTGCATTTTTGCCTTCGGAGGCTGGAACACGGACGACCTCCGGGCCCTCCAGGACCGCCACGGGGTGGAGATCCTGGAGGTGTCCGACGGGGGGGCTGTGGATTTCCTGGTCTACGGCTATATGAACCGGGGCGGCAGAGAGGGATACACAGGCGTTTCCTATTACCGTTATGAGGCAGAGTCCAATACGCTGACGGAGCAGTTTTTCCTTCCGGCCGCCGAGCCGTACAGCGAGCTCCGGCTGGATCTGGCCCGCCTGGCCCATAAGGGACAGAACGGTATTTTTTACATGTACATGGGCGGAAGCGTTTATGGGATCGATCTGAACAGCCACGAGTATGTGGTGGTGGCTTCAGGGCTGGATGAGGAACGGTTTGCGGTCAGCTCCGATGGGTCCCGGCTGGCCTGGCAGGAGGATACGGGGATCTATGATTCCAGGATGCTCCATATCATGGACCTGGATACAGGAGACAAGACCCAGATCGGAGACGGAAAGAGCGATGCGTACAGGATCCTGGGCTTTGTGGGAAGCGACTGCGTGTATGGGATCGGAGAATATGGGGATCATATCATATCCAACGGGCGCACCATGGGCTTATATCTGAAATCCCTGGATATCATCGACCAGAACATGGCCAGCGCCATGCACTACGAAAAGAGCGGAAAGTACATCCGGGACGTGGCCGTGGACGAAAGCCGGATCCACCTGGAGCTGGTATCTGACCGGGACGGCGGCTTTTTCGGCGAGGCCGAGGAGGAGACCCTGGTGTGCAACGCAAAGGTCCTTCCTGGAAAGATGGATGATATCGGCTGGTATGCGTCGGATGTGAAGGGACGGGTTTATTTTGTGCAGCTGGGCCAGGATATTTCCGCTTCCCAGAAGATCCGGACCATTTCCCCGAAAAAAACGGTGCGGGAAGAGAATAATGAGATCCATACGGAGGCTCCGGCCTCCGGCATGGAGGAAAAGTTTTACGCTTATGGCCGTGGACGGCTCATTGGGATCTATTCCAGCTTTGCCGATGCGGCTGACGCAGCGTATGATCCCATGGGCTTCGTGACCTTTGGAAAGCACGATCTGGTGTGGGAGAGGGCCAGCCGTCCGGGCTCCTATTTCATCCGGGATCTGAATACCGCCACCCGGAAGCTGGACCGTTACAGAACGGAGTTTACGGGAACCAGCCGGAGGGAGGGCGACGCCCTTCTTCTGGACGCCTCGGGGAGCTCCTTAAATGCAGCGCTGTTTTTCGTCTGCCGGAACCAGCCGGTGCTCTTGTATACCGGGGAAGGAAGCTTTCTGTACCTGACCGGCTATGACCAGACCCATGTCCGGATCTGGGATCCGTCCGCAGCCCAGAGTATGACCATTCCCATGGAGGAGGCCAGAGCCCGGTTTGAAAGCCTTGGCAGCGACTATATCTGCTGCCTTCCGCTCTGATCCGGCAAAGGAAAATCCCTACTTTACAAATCCCGAATCTATGCTATAATTTACTAGTCGAAGTATAAGCAAATGAGAGTGTTTGCGGGAATTATAGAAATCAGACCGCTTTCCGGCGCTTCCGGAAGGCGGTACAGCGGATATAGAGGTGCAGAATGGAACAATATATTATGAAGGGCGGCAACCCCCTGGTGGGAGACGTGACCATCAGCGGAGCAAAAAATGCGGCTCTGGGGATCCTGGCGGCGTCCATCATGACCGATGAGGATGTGGTGATCGAGAACCTGCCGGATGTAAGCGATATCAACGCACTGCTGGATGCGATCCGGCACCTGGGCGCTAAGGTGGAGCGGCCCGACAGGCACACAGTACGGATCAATGCCAGGGATATCCACGCAGTGACCGTGGAAGATGAGCATATGCGCAAGATCCGCGCATCCTATTACTTCATTGGCGCACTTCTTGGAAAGTATAAGAGCGCGGAGGTTCCGCTTCCCGGCGGTTGCACCATCGGAAGCAGACCCATTGACCAGCATTTAAAGGGCTTCCGTGCCCTGGGCTCTGACGTATCCATCATGCGCGGGGCAGTGATCGCCCATGCCATCGACCTGGTGGCCAGCCATATCTACCTGGATGTGGTTTCCGTGGGCGCTACCATCAACATCATGATGGCCGCCACCATGGCTGAGGGAGAAACGATCTTAGAGAATGTGGCCAAGGAGCCCCATGTGGTGGACGTGGCCAACTTTTTAAACAGCATGGGCGCCAACATCAAGGGAGCCGGTACGGATGTGATCCGGATCCGCGGCGTGCGGCATCTCCATGGAACCACATACTCCATCATCCCCGACCAGATCGAGGCCGGGACCTTTATGTGCGCGGCCGCAGTGACCCGCGGAGACATCACGGTGAAGAACGTGATCCCCAAGCACCTGGAGGCTATTTCCGCAAAGCTTGTGGAGATGGGCTGCGAGGTTGTGGAGTTTGACGAAGAAATCCGTGTGGTGGGAAAACCGAAGCAGCGCCATATGAATTTTAAGACCCTGCCGTATCCCGGTTTCCCAACAGATATGCAGCCCCAGATGACCGTGGCCCTGGCTCTGGCTGACGGAACCAGTGTGGTGACAGAGAGTATTTTTGAAAACCGCTTCAAATACGTGGATGAGCTGTCCCGCATGGGTGCAAACATCAAGGTTGAAGGCTCTGTGGCCATTGTGGACGGCGTCAGTATGTTCACCGGCGCACAGGTGGTGGCTCCCGATCTCAGAGCCGGAGCGGCCCTGGTACTGGCCGGACTGGCCGCCGAGGGATATACGGTGGTGGATGAGATCGGCTACATTGAACGGGGCTACGAAAACTTTGAAGAGAAGCTCCGCTCCCTGGGCGCATGCATCGAGCGGGTGGATTCTGAGAAGGAAGCCCAGAAGTTTAAGCTCCGGGTGGGCTAGGCAGGTTCCGCGTAAATTTCAAATTTCCTATTGACATTTGGAAAGGAATCGGCTAGTATATTGGCTGTAACTCAACGGCGGCTCCTGGCTGCCGGAAAACAAAATAAAAAAGTTCGTAGAATATTCAGTTTTATCCCTTATTCAGAGTGATGGAGGTACATAGGACCTGTGAAGTCACGGCAACCCCTGTTAATCGCGGTGCGAGAGGGCAGGAAGGTGCCAGCCTGAGCGAGAAATCGAGCAATAAGAGGATTTGATGGAGTAGCTTTGTCAAGTCCGCTTATGAATGTGAGCGGACTTTTTTTATGCGCGGGATACAGAAAGAGGAGCTGGCAGACAGTGCCGGCGTGCCCTGCGCGCCCCTGAAACCAGAGAGGAGAAAAAATGGAAAAGAGACTTTTTACATCTGAGTCCGTAACAGAGGGACATCCGGATAAAATGTGCGACGCGATCTCTGATGCGATCCTGGACGCACTGATGGAGAAGGACCCCATGAGCCGTGTGGCATGTGAGACCTGCGCCACCACAGGACTTGTGATGGTCATGGGTGAGATCACCACCAACGCATATGTGGACATCCAGAAGATCGTCCGCGAGACGGTCCGCGAGATCGGCTACGACCGGGCCAAATATGGCTTCGACTGCGATACCTGCGGCGTTGTGGTCGCCATCGACGAGCAGTCCACGGATATTGCCATGGGCGTAAACAAAGCCCTGGAAGCCAGAGAGAAGACCATGACCGAGGACGAGCTGGATGCCATCGGCGCCGGAGACCAGGGTATGATGTTCGGCTTTGCCAGCAACGAGACAGAGGAATATATGCCCTATCCGATCTCCCTGGCCCATAAGCTGACAAGGCAGCTTACCAAGGTGAGAAAGGACGGCACACTTAAATATTTAAGACCCGACGGAAAGAGCCAGGTGACGGTGGAGTACGACGAAAACGGAAAGCCGTACCGTCTGGACGCTGTTGTTTTATCCACCCAGCACGATGATGCTGTGACCCAGGAGCAGATCCATGAGGACATTAAGAAGTATGTGTTCGATCCGGTGCTTCCGGCAGGAATGGTGGACGAAAACACGAAGTTTTATATCAATCCCACAGGCCGTTTCGTGATCGGAGGACCCCACGGCGACAGCGGACTGACTGGAAGAAAGATCATTGTTGACACCTACGGCGGATATGCCCGCCACGGCGGCGGCGCATTCTCCGGTAAGGACTGCACCAAGGTGGACCGTTCCGCAGCTTATGCGGCCCGTTATGTGGCCAAGAACATGGTTGCGGCAGGACTTGCCGATAAGTGCGAGGTCCAGCTTTCCTACGCCATCGGCGTGGCCCATCCCACTTCCATCGAGGTGGATACCTTCGGAACTGGAAAGCTTTCCGATGACAGGCTTGTGGAGATCATCCGCGAACACTTTGACCTCCGCCCGGCCGGGATCATTAAGATGTTAGATCTCCGCCGCCCCATCTACAAGCAGACTGCGGCTTACGGCCATTTCGGAAGGACCGATGTGGATCTGCCGTGGGAGAAGTTAGACAAGGTGGATGTGCTGAAGAAATATCTGTAAGAACAGAATATAGAAGAAAAAGGCTTCTGGAGCCAGCCCCACAGCGGCGTTTGCCGGGGCTGGCTCTCTGTTTTATCTGGGTGCCCCCGCCCATTTCCCTGCCCAGGAAAAAAGCTGCTCCGACATGGCATCAAAGGCAACCGGTCTTCCGCCCTTCAGTTCCATAAAGGTCTGGAGAACGGCGCTTTCCTCTGGGGGCAGGACAGATACCAGATCCGCCATATGCCGTACATAAACTCCGGTCCTCTGGAAGTGGACCGCCTGGAGGACAAAGGAGGCAGATTTATAGAGTCCCTTTAAAATATCCTCGCTTTTTTCATAGAGCATATTGTGGACACAGCCGTGGTAGACACCGCAGGCGCCGGACTTTATGGCCCGGGCTATATCGGCGCTGGTGACAGAGGAGAGCACCTGGTCCAGGCTTCCTCTTATGGGGGTGGTGTCGCGGCAGAACTGGAAAAGCTCCGAGGGCTCCCAGTTTTCCAGCTCCTGTCTTCCGGACAGGAAGCCGCAGATAAGCTCCCGGCAGGGAAGGGTATCCAGCATGGCGTCATAGGTATGGATATCGCTGGCGGAGAGCTGGTCCAGGATCACCACCATATCAATGTCGCTGGCTTCTGTGGCCTCCCCGCGGCCGTAGCTGCCCTGGAGTCCGGCAAACCAGACGCGGTCCGGAAAGGCCTGATCCAGGGCAGCCATATATTTTTTAATAAATTCAGTTATTTCAATCATTTTCGTTAATTCTCTCTTTTCAATTCCGGGAGCCTTTCCCATTCCTTCTGGTAGGCCACGTCTCCATTCTTTATGACAGTCTCCACCAGGTTGATCCCCGTATGGTAGGGCATAAAGTGGATGGACGGGTATTTTAAGATGACCACATCGGCTTTTTTGCCCTTTTCCAGGCTTCCGATGGAATCAGCGCGCCCAAGGGCTGCGGCCCCGTTGATGGTGAGGGCAGTGATCACCTCCTCAATGGACATATTCATATAGATGCAGCCCAGGGCTATGAGAAGGGGGATGCTGTTGGTAAAGCAGCTTCCGGGGTTCAGATCCGAAGCCAGGGCCACGGCACAGCCGGAATCGATCATCTTTCTCGCCGGGGCGAAGGGCTCTTTTAAGCAGAAAGCGGTGGCCGGCAGCAGCGTACTGATGACGCCCGCCTTTGCCATCTGGCGGATCCCCTCGTCGGAGGCCTTTAAAAGGTGGTCAGCGGAATACGCGCCTGTGCGGGCGGCCAGCTCTGCGCCTCCCAGAGAGTTCATTTCATCGGCATGGACCTTCAGCTTGAAGCCCATTTCCTTTGCCCTGGTCAGATAGTATTCAGAATCTTCAATGCCGAACACGCCCTTTTCGCAGAAGATATCGGCAAACTCTGCCAGTCCCTCCTCCTTGACCACAGGCATTACGTCCTGTAAGAGCATATCGATGAATTCCCGCTCCTTTCCCTTATACTGGGGCAGGACGCTGTGGGGGCCCAGGAAGGTAGTCACGATATCCACCGGATGGGAGGCGTCCAGCTCCTTCATGGCCCGGAGCTGCTTTAATTCCGTATTCCGGTCCATGCCGTAGCCGCTTTTTCCCTCAACGGTGGTCACGCCGAACTCCAGCATCCGGTTCATCCGTTCTCTTCCGACAGAAACCAGCTCCTGGATGGAGGCGTCCCTGGTGGGGCCGACGGTGGCGTTGATGCCGCCTCCCCGCTCCATGATGGACATATAGGTATCGCCCTTTAAGCGCCAGGAAAACTCCTCGGCCCGGTAGCCGCCGAAGATAAAGTGGGTGTGGGAATCCACGAAGCCAGGAAGAACGGTCTTTCCGGAGGCGTCCAGGACCGTATAGCCAGAGGCAGTTTCCGTACATGCGTCAGCCTGACCGGAGCCCTCTTCAAAGCCTGCCAGGAGATCCAGCTCCTCGGTGGTGCCGACGGCAAAGATCTGGTCGTCATGGATCAGAACGCCCCCGTTTTTTATAAGACCGATATCGGCCATTTCCGCGCCTTTTTTGGGAGCGGAGCCCCGGCAGGTCACCAGCTCGGAGGCGCGGCGGATATAAAGTTTTTTCATATAGTCTCCTACTTTCTCTGCAAAGGAACCGCCGGATGCGTTTCCAGGCGGTTCCGGCCTGGGCAGAAGGCTGCTCAGGCCGGGGCAGTATGGTTTATTTACATGCGTTGTTAAATACGCGCTCGATCAGCTCATCGTCGGCGATATAGGGCATCGTGATAGCGTCAGAGCCGGCAAATTTCTTATTATATTCGGCAACGGTCGCAATGGAGTGCTCGTTTCTTGCCCAGCTTCTTCTGGAAACGCCCACCATGGTATCCCACGGGATGGCTTCGCGGATGATCTGGTCCGTGAGCTCGGAGCCGTCTAAGACAAGGCCGAAGCCGCCGTTGATGGCCTTTCCGATGCCGGTGCCGCCGCCGTTGTGGAGAGCCACAAGGGTCATGCCGCGGGCTGCGTTTCCTGCATAGCAGTGGGTCGCCATGTCGGCCGTGAAGTTGGAGCCGTCATAGATATTGGAGGTCTCGCGGTACGGGGAATCGGTGCCGCCGGTATCGTGGTGGTCGCGGCCCAGCATCACCGGTCCGATCTCTCCATTTCTTACCATTTCATTGAATTTTAAAGCGATGTCGCGTCTTCCCAGAGCATCCTGGTAGAGGATCCGGCACTGGGTCCCCACCACCAGCTGGTTCTTTTCAGCATCACGGATCCAGATCCAGTTGTCCCGGTCCTGGAAGCGGCGGTTGGGATCGATGATCTCCATGGCCGCATGGTCGGTCTTAATAAGGTCCTCATGCTTTCCGGACAGGCAGCACCAGCGGAACGGGCCGTAGCCGTAGTCGAATAACTCCGGTCCAAGGATGTCCTCCACATAGGACGGGAAGATGAAGCCCTCGGAGGTGTCCACGCCGTTTTTGGAGATCTCCTTGTTTCCGGCGTCAAATACAGCCTTCATGAAGGCGTTGCCGTAATCAAAGAAATAGGAGCCTCTTTCCACCAGAGTCCGGATCATATGGAAGTGGGTGGTCAGGGAACGGTTGACCAGCTCACAGAATTTTTCATGGTCATGGTCCAGCATCTCAGTTCTTTCCTCAAAGGTCAGGCCCTGGGGGCAGTAGCCGCCGTCGTAGGGAACGTGACAGGAGGTCTGGTCGGAGAGCAGGTCGATATGGATGTTGTTGTTTACAGCATATTCCAGCAGGTCCACGATATTTCCGTGGAAGGCGATGGACATGGGCTCTTTCCTGTCCATATAGGTCCGGGCTGTACGGAAGGCCTCCTCCGGAGACTCGCAGATCATTTTTACCCAGCCCTGGCTGTGGCGGGTCTCGATCCGGGAGGAATCCACCTCGGCGATGATGCCCACGCCTCCGGCGATCTCGATGGCCTTGGGCTGTGCGCCGCTCATGCCGCCCAGTCCGCTGGTGACGAATAAGTGGCCGGCCAGGTTTCCTTCTGCGGGAACGCCTAAGAACTTACGGCCTGCGTTTAAGATGGTATTGAAGGTACCGTGGACGATGCCCTGGGGGCCGATGTACATCCAGCCTCCGGCTGTCATCTGGCCGTAGGAGGAGCAGCCCATGGCCGTTGCCTTTGCCCAGGTCTCCGGATTATCGCCCTCGCCCACCATAAGGCCGTTGGTGATGACCACTCTGGGGGCCTGCTTATGGGAGTGGAAAAGGCCCAGGGGATGGCCGGACATCACCACAAGGGTCTGCTCGTCGGTGAGGACCTCCAGATATTTTTTCAGGAGCTGGTACTGCATCCAGTTCTGGCATACCTGTCCGGTCTCGCCGTAGGTCACAAGCTCATAAGGATAAAGGGCCACATCATGGTTTAAGTTGTTGTCGATCATTACCTGGAAGGCCTTGCCCTGGACGCAGTTTCCCTTATATTCGTCGATGGGCTTTCCGTAGATCCTTTCCTTTGGCATAAAACGGTATCCGTAGATCCGGCCGCGGGTCAGGAGCTCTTCCATAAATTCGGGGGCCAGAGCCTCGTGGAGCTCCTCGGGCACATAGCGGAGGGCGTTTTTCACTGCCAGCTTCTTTTCATGGTCGGAGAGGGTCAGGTCGCGCATGGGGGCACGGCGGATCCCTTCCTTAAATACAGGATACTCCGGAAGCACCGGATCCAGCTTGATGGTCATGGCAGCGCCGATTTCTTTGTTGGTCATATGCATTCTCATCCTTTCTCTTTATAACAGAAACGTCTTAGTCTTTCTAAAATCTGCGGAACTATTCAGTTACTTAGAGTATATCACCAGAGAGTCAAAAAAACGTCAATAAGCTGGAATAGTTGACAGTTTTTTGGACGTTTTGTATACTTAAAGGCAGAAGAAACCAGCATCCGTGAGGGAACTGCGGCAGTACGGCCGCAAGCGAAAGTGAGGGGATACGGTGAAAAAAATTGAAATACGCCTGTTCGGGACTCCGGCCATCCTGGCAGACGGGGAACCGGTGGGCTTTCCATATAAAAAGGTGGAGGGCTTTCTTTATTATCTCTGTGTGAAAAAGGAGATCACCAGAGAGGAGGCCATCTGTCTTTTATGGGGGGATGAGGACGAGGCCAGCGGAAGGAAAAAGCTCCGGGACGCCATCTACCAGGTACGGAAAAAGCTGGATAAGGACATTATCCTGACTGCGGGCCATACGGGGATCGCCCTAAATCCGGCCTGTCCCGTGTCCATTGACTGGGATCATGTAAAAAAGGGCCATCTGGGAGAGCAGAAGCCGTTCCTGGAATATTTTTACATAAAAAAATGTCTGGAATTTGAAGAGTGGGTCGGCGGGATCCGGGCCATGCAGAGCGAGGAGTCTGTAAAAAATGCCTCTGGGAAATTCCGGGAGGCCAGAGAGAAGGGAGACATGGAGGCGGTCCAGAAATACGGCTCCCTTCTTATAAAAGAGGATCCATATGATGAAGAGATCTATTATGAGCTGATGAGCATTTATGCAGAACATGGCGATTATATCATGGCCATCCGCCTGTACTATGATCTGGAAAAGTGCCTGAAGGAGGAGATGGGGGTGGAGCCGTCCCGGAAGATCCGGGAGCTGTTCCAGCGGGTGTTCCATGTGAAGGAGCATATGAAGGCCGTGGGAGGCCCGGCGGACCTGCCCTTTGTGGGGAGGAAAAAGGAATTATTTTCTGTCAGTGAATTTCTGGAATGGGATCCCTCCGATCCGGTGAACTGCCTGGTGGTGGTGGGAGAGGAGGGGGTCGGAAAAACGGCGTTTCTGGAAAACAGCCTCCGGCTGGCCGCCTCCAGGCAGATGGTGACCTTAAAAAGCTCCTGCTACCGCCAGGGAACGGATTTTTTTCTGAACCCCTGGAGCGATATTTTACAGGAGCTGCGCCAGATCCAGGAAAACGGAGGCCCGGGATTTTTAAAGACCGGGGATGAGGAGCGCCTGTCCATGATCCTTAAGCTGGAAAACGCCGGAGGGCCCGACAGCCGCCGTCTCACCTATTCCATGATCGAGCGAGAGATCATGGAACTGTTTTCCGGCCTTACCCGCCGCTTCCGGGTCCTGCTGGCCTTTGACGATGTCCAGTGGATGGACCGGATGAGCCTCCAGCTTTTAAACCGGCTTCTGGGAAGCGCCTCCGGGGCCGGGACAGCAGTATTGTGTACCTGCAGCAAAAATGGGGAAATGGATGTGATGACATCTCTGGAGCCCCTGGTGCGGGAGGACAGGATCACCGTGGTCCGCCTGGAGCCATTTACAGAGGAAGAGACAGAGGAGATCCTGCGGCGGGAGCTTCCCGATGTGGCAAAGGAGGCGGGAAAGTGCCGGTCCATCTATAAGACCACCGAGGGGAACGCCTTTTTCCTTCGGGAGATGATCAATCTGATCCGGAAAAAGGGCTTTACCCTGGAAAAATCCGCCAAGACCAATCTGGCCATCCAGACCCGGCTGTCATCGGTGGGAGCCAGGGAGCGGGAGATCCTGGAATGTATGTCCGTGTTCCCGGAAAAGATCGGTATCGAGGAGCTGGAATATCTGATGAAGGGGACGGACCGGCTGACGCTCTTAAAGCGTCTGGAGAGGCTTTCCGAGGCCTTTCTGATCCAGGAGGTGCTGGTGGGCTGGAACGTGTATTATAAGTTCAGCCACCGCCTGTTCCAGGAATATGTGTATGAAAAGCAGAGTAACGGAAAGACCCTCCAGTACCACCGGATGCTGGCGGAATATTATGGGAGCCAGCCGGACCGGGGCTTCCGGACCCTGGCCCTGGCAGCCTACCACTATGATAAGTGCCATGACCAGGTCCAGGCGTACCGCTATCAGATCTACTATCTGAAGGAATTTTACACGGTCATCAACGAGAATTTCCCGGTGCTCCACAGCCCGATGCCGGAGCAGGGAGACGATTTCGGCGTCATGACCGGGGCGGAGCGGATGCTGGAGCTGGCGGAGCAGGTCATTGGATTAAAGGACGATTCCCCCATGATCCGACAGATGAAAATGGAAATGCGCTATATCAAGGGACGGTATGAGATCGCCATGGGCGAGTATGACCGGGGAAATTCTGACATTAACTGCAGCATGGCCCTGGCCCTGGGGCTGGGGGACGACGAGGTTTACCTGGCATGCTTAAAACAGCAGATCTTCTGCGGGATCCAGACCGGGAACACAGAGCTGGTGGAGGAGCTGGTGGAGCACGGGCTCCGGTGCCGGGGCGGAGAGAAAAAGGACGAGTATGCCACCCTCATGCGCTTAAAGGGGCTCTGCTATATGCAGAAGGGAAAGTACGATGTGGCGGAGACCATGCTGCTCCAGGCCTTGTCCCTGTTTGAGGAGCTGGACCATGAGATCTACGGCGCGGGCGTGGCGGCCTGCTACAATTATCTGGGAGATGTATACAGGAAGCAGGATCATCTGGACGAGGCCATGGCCTATTATGGCCGCGCCCTGGCGGTGGGCGAGAGCCTGTCCTTTATGAACGGCCTGGGCCAGATCTACTCCAGCATGGGCCAGGTCCACTGTCTCAGAGGCCAGTATAAGGAGGCCATGGCGCTTCTGGAAAAGGCTGTGGAATGCCTGGAACGGAACGGCTACCGCTGGGGCCTGGAACGGGCCGAGGGCTGGCTCGCTCTCACCTGCATAAAGACGGGCGACCTAAAGAGCGCCAGGGAGCATTACAGGAAGGGGAGGGAGATCTCCGATAAGATCCGGAATCCGGAGACGGAACGGCTGCTTTCCGAGGTAGAGAAACGATTGGAGAATCGTCTGACATATTAGCATGATAAAGTGAAAGAGTTTGACGCTTTTTGGACGTTTTTTGTGTATAATGGATCCATATCCGACTGGAACTGGTAAAAATTTCAGCAAAATCACATAAGGAGAGGTAGCATATGCAGAAAGTTGTAATCACAGGCCATGACCTGACCGTGGACCAGATCATCGCCGTATGCCGCGAAGGCGCAGAAGTCGTTTTATCGGATGAGAGCAGAGAAAAGATCCTGGCCTCCAGACAGGTGGTCAACGAGCTGGTGGAGGAGAGAAAGGTCGTATACGGGATCACCACTGGCTTCGGTAAGTTCAGCGATGTGGTCATTTCCCAGGATGAGTGTAAGCTGCTGCAGAAGAACCTGATCATCACCCATGCGGTAGGCGCGGGGGATCCCTTTAAAGAGGACATTGCCAGGGGGATCCTGTTACTTCGTGTCAACAGCCTTTCCAACGGCTTTTCCGGCATCTGCCTGGAGACTGTGGAGACCATGATCGCCATGTTAAATAAGGGTGTGACTCCGTTTATCCCGGAAAAGGGCTCCCTGGGCGCATCCGGAGATCTGGCTCCCCTGTCCCATATGGTCCTTCCCATGATCGGTCTTGGAATGGCCTGGTATAAGGGCGAGCTGCTTCCGGGCGCTGAGGCCATGGAGCGGGCCGGGATCCCGGTGATCGAGCTGTCTGCCAAAGAGGGGCTTGCCTTAAATAACGGGACCCAGGCCATGACCTCTGTGGGCGCCCACGCTCTTCATGACGCCATTACGCTCTTAAAGACCGCCGACATCGCCGCTGCCTTATCCTTTGAGGCCCAGAACGGCGTTGTGGACGCCCTGGATGCAAGAGTCCACCAGGTACGTCCCCATGCAGGCCAGATGGCCACAGCCAGGAACTTATTAAAGCTCCTGGAGGGAAGCAAAAACGCCAGCCGCCAGGGAGAGATCCGTGTACAGGACGCTTATTCCCTGCGCTGCTGTCCGCAGATCCACGGAGCCAGCAAGGACGCGGTCAACTATGTGGGCGGCCGTGTGGACATCGAGATCAATGCCGTTACGGATAACCCGCTGATCTTCAGGGAGGACAGAAGCGGAATTTCCGGAGGAAACTTCCACGGACAGCCCATGGCTTTAAGCTTTGACTTCTTAAAGATCGCAGAATCCGAGCTGGCCGACGTTTCCGAGCGCCGGATCGAACGTCTGGTGAACCCGGCGTACAGCGGCCTTCCCGCATTCCTGACACCCAACGGCGGCGTAAACTCCGGCTTTATGATCGTCCAGTATTCGGCTGCCGCCCTGGTTTCTGAAAATAAAGTCCTGGCCCATCCGGCCAGCGTGGACAGCATCCCGTCTTCCGCAGGCCAGGAAGACCATGTGAGCATGGGGACCATCGCCGCAAGGCAGGCCGGCGAGATCGGCCGCAATGTGCGCCGTGTGCTGGCTATGGAGTTGATGGTAGCCTGCCAGGGCATCGACATGAGAGGAAACAAGGGACTTGGAAAGGGGACCCAGGCGGCCTATGATCTTGTGCGCAAATGTGTGGCCCGTCTGGATGAGGACCGGGAGCTTTATGAGGACATCAACTACTGCGAAAAGATCATCGAGGACGGCTCTCTGATCCGTGCCGTTGAGGAAGCCCTGGGAGCAGAAATCGAGTATTAAATATGAACATGGAGATAAAAAAGATCGGAAGAGATGCATGCCGCGTCTCTTCCTGGTCCGGCGGGACCACCACCGAGTTTTCCATCGCGCCGGAAAACGGGAATTACCAGAGCCGGGACTTTCTGTGGCGCTTAAGCTCCGCCACCGTGGAGCTGGAGGAGAGCACCTTTACGTCTCTCCCGGATTTTGACCGGATCATCCTGACCCTTGAAGGGGAGATGGACATATGCCACGACGGGGGACCATGGATCCATCTGGAGGAGTTTTCGCCCCATCGGTTTGACGGGGCCAGTGAGACCAGAAGCCGGGGGCAGGTGACGGACTTTAATCTGATGTTAAGGAAGGGAGCCTGTACAGGGGACCTGGAGGTCCTTTCCGGTTCTGGAAGTGAACAGACAGAGGATGTGTACAGGACCCTGTTCTTTTACTGCCATGAGGGCCGGATGGAGGTCCTGGTTTCCGGACCGGAGCCAGTGATCCTGGATGAAGGCCAGGGGCTCCTGCTGCGGGGACTGCCGTCCGGGAGCCGGATCGCCTATGAGATAAAGCCAGGGACCCGGGCTGTGAAAGCAGAGATCCATGAAAAACATGAAAATGATAAAAATTAAAACAATCACAATAACAGAAAAACTGGAGGATGGGATCAATGGGAAATAAGCTGATCGAATGCGTACCCAATTATAGTGAAGGCCGCGATCTGGAAAAGATCGAAAAAATCGTAGAGTGCTTCCGTGCAAAAAAAGGCGTGCGGCTTCTGGATTACCAGACCGACCCCAACCACAACCGTCTGGTGGTCACTGTGATCGGTGAGCCAGAGCCCCTCCGCGATGCGGTGGTAGCTTCCTTTGGAAGGGCTGTGGAGCTGATCGATATGACAAAGCATGAGGGCCAGCATCCCAGAATGGGAGCCGTGGACGTGGTTCCGTTCATTCCGTGCCGCAACGCGACCCTGGAGGAGGCCGATGCTCTGGCCAAGGAAGTGGCAAAGACCGTGGGCGAGCAGTACGGGATCCCCTGCTTCTTATACGAGTCTTCCGCGACGGCTCCCCACAGAGCGAACCTGGCCAGCATCCGCAAGGGCCAGTTTGAGGGAATGGCAGAGAAGATGCAGGATACAGAAAAATGGGCTCCGGATTTCGGACCGGCCGCTCCCCATCCCACAGCAGGCGTCAGCGCAGTGGGAGCCAGGATGCCGCTGGTGGCCTATAACGTAAATCTGGGCACCGATAATCTGGAGATCGCAAACCAGATCGCAAGACGCGTAAGGAATATCAACGGCGGCTACCATTACATCAAGGCCATCGGCGTGATGCTGGAGGACAGAAATCTGGCCCAGGTATCCATGAACCTGACTGACTATACAAAGACGGCCGTATACCGTGCCTTCGAGGCTGTGAAAATGGAGGCAAAGCGCTACGGCGTTCCAGTGCTGGAAAGCGAGATCGTGGGACTCCTTCCCATGCAGGCTCTGGTGGACTGCGCCGAGTATTATCTCCAGGTGGCAGGCTTTGATCCGTCCCAGATCATGGAAAACCGTCTTTTAGAGGAGGAATAAACCGTGGCAGACTTAAAAAATTTATCTGTGGAAGAATTTGCGGCAGTGACCGGCTCTGACGCTCCGGCTCCGGGCGGCGGAAGTGTTGCGGCCTTAGCCGGAGGTCTGGGAGCCGCCTTGGCAGAAATGGTGGCGAACCTGACCATCGGGAAAGCGAAATATGCAGATGTGGAAGAGGAGATGAAGGGTCTGGCGGCAGAGGGAGCGGCTCTCAGAAAAGAGCTGATCGATTCCATCCAGAAGGATACGGAATCCTTCACCGCGTATATGAACGCCCTGGGTATGCCGAAAAATACCGATGAGGAAAAGGCGGCCAGAAAAGAGGCCATGCAGAACGGCTTAAAGGAGGCCGCAGAGGTGCCTCTGGCAGTTGCAGAAACGGCCCTTAAGATCTTCCATGTGGCTGGGGCTGTGGTGGAGCGAGGCAATGCCAACGCCGTTACAGACGGTCTGGTGGCTTCCATGATGGCCAGGACCGCGGTCCTCAGCGCCCTCCTTAACGTAAAGATCAACCTGGGCTCCATCAAGGACGAGGAATTTGTGGCCCGTATGGCGGCAAAGGTGGCAGAGCTTGAAAAGGCGGCCATGGACGGTGAAAAGGCGGTCATGGAGCTTTCCGCACTGACCAGGGATCTGGTGTAAAAAATACGAATATTAAAAAAATTGGAGACCCCGGGCGCTTTTTCCGCGTCCCGGGGCCTTCTTTCTGCCATTTTTTATAATAGTTTTATAAATAAGGTGGGAAAGTATGGTATAATAAAAAAAACATGTGAAAAAGGGGGAGCGGCGTTTATGAAGATCCGTACAAAGCTTGCCATCGCATTCCTCACCATCACAGTCGTCCCCATCACGCTGATCTATATGGCCATCATCGGGCTCAACAATTACCAGGCCAGGGTATTCAGCGAGACCTACGGCGTTTCAGAGGATGTGGATCTGTTTTCCGGCGCATCCATCCGGGTCTTCAGCCACTTAACGGAGTCCATCCAGAAGGAGATCGATAAGGTACTGGAGTCGGATACGGGGAAGTTCAGCAACGAGACGTACCTGGCGGATCTGAACGGGAGGCTTTCCATGAAGCACTCGTTCCTGGTGGTGCGGAAGGCGGAGGATCTGCTCTTTGTGGGCGATACAGCCACTGTGGAGGAGCTGAAGCAGGAGTTTTTCGGTTACGAGGACGCAGCAGCCCCGTCGTCCTGGAGAAATTTCCTGGACAAGGATACGGAGCACCTTTTAAAGATCCGGGAGTTCACCTTTCCGGACGGAGATGACGGCGGCGTCTATCTGGTGACCAATGTAATGGATATGGTGCCGGAGGCCAAGTCCATGATCTTTGAGATGCTGGTCACCAGCGTGATGATACTGTTCATCACAGGGGCGGTGCTGACGGTCTGGGTATACCAGTCCATTCTCCGGCCCATTGGAAAGCTCCAGGAAGCCACCAAGAAGATCCGGGATGGAAACCTGGACTTTACCCTGGAGGTGGAGGATGACGATGAGATCGGACAGCTCTGCCAGAATTTTGAGGAAATGCGGATCCGGTTAAAGGAAAGTACAGAGGAAAAGGTCCAGTACGACAAGGAGAGCAAGGAGCTGATCAGCAACATCTCCCATGATCTGAAGACTCCCATCACGGCCATCAAGGGGTATGTGGAGGGGATCATGGACGGCGTGGCCTCGTCGCCGGAAAAGCTGGACAAATATATACGTACCATCTACCATAAGGCCAACGACATGGACCGGCTCATCGATGAGCTGACGTTTTATTCCAAGATCGACACCAACAAGATCCCCTATACGTTTTCCAGAATCAATGTGGCCAACTACTTCCGGGACTGCATCGACGAGGTGGGCCTGGAGTTGGAGGCCAGGGGCGTGGAGCTGGGATATTTCAATTATGTGGATGAGGACGTATACGTCATCGCCGATGCCGAGCAGATGAAGCGGGTCATCAACAATATTATTGGAAATTCCCTGAAATACATGGACAAGAAAAAAGGGATCATCAATATCCGGATCCTGGATGTGGGCGATTTCGTTCAGGTGGAGATCGAGGACAACGGAAAGGGCATCGGTCCCAGAGAGCTGCCGTATATCTTTGACCGGTTCTATCGGACGGATTCCTCGAGAAATTCAGCCAAGGGAGGAAGCGGCATCGGACTTTCCATAGTAAAGAAGATCGTGGAGGACCATGGAGGCAGGATCTGGGCCACCAGTAAAGAAGGGATCGGCACAGAGATCCATTTTGTACTGAGGAAGACAAGCGTGTAAAAGGAGAAGGTTATGAGCAGAATTTTGATCGTAGAAGACGAAGAGAGCATTGCGGAGCTGGAGAAGGATTATCTGGAGCTTTCGGGCTTTGAGGTGGAGATCGAGAACGACGGGGAATCCGGGCTTAAGAGAGCCCTGGAGGAGGAATTTGATCTTTTCATCCTGGATCTGATGCTGCCCGGCGTGGACGGCTTTGAGATCTGCAAGAGGATCCGGGAAAATAAGAACACCCCGATCATTATGGTGTCGGCCAAGAAGGACGACATCGACAAGATCCGCGGTCTGGGACTGGGAGCCGACGATTATATCACAAAGCCCTTCAGCCCCAGCGAGATGGTGGCCCGGGTAAAGGCCCATATGTCCCGGTATGAGCGCCTCATCGGCAGCGGGATGCCGGCCAACGATATCATCGAGATCCGGGGCCTTAAGATCGACAAAACAGCCAGACGGGTCTATGTAAATGGGGAGGAAAAGAATTTTACCACCAAGGAATTTGATCTTCTGACCTTCCTGGCCCAGAATCCCAACCACGTGTTCACCAAGGAGGAGCTGTTCTCCAAGATCTGGGATATGGAGTCCATCGGCGATATCGCCACGGTCACGGTGCATATCAAAAAGATCCGTGAGAAGATCGAGATGAATACAGCCAAGCCCCAGTACATTGAGACGATCTGGGGCGTGGGGTACCGGTTTAAGGTATAAATACAGTTTAAAGACAGGATTTCCTTGTATTTGCAGGGAGATCCTGTTTTATATGGAAAAGTGTTCTGACAGAGCGGAGACGTTGACAGGGACTGAAAATGATGATACAATTAAATTACCCGACAGGTAATTTGAATAAAAACGGGAGGAATGGCTTGGAACTGGTATATGCATCGGAAGCACTTAGATCACAATGTACGAATGTAAAAGCTGCTAAGAAATTGTTTCATGGAGATTTACAGTTATCAGTGAGCTTACTATCCAGAATCAATGCTCTTGAGCAGGCAGATGTACTAAAAGATATCGTGGTTCAGCCGGCGTTCCATTTTCATAAACTTAAACATAAAAGTGGAAGAGATCTGGAAGGATATTTTGCGATCGATGTCAGATCCAGAAGAGATCCATGGAGGATCCTGTTACAGCCGCTGGATGAAAATGGAACTCCCTACGTTCCGTGTAATATCGATCAGATAGCAGGAAAAGTCAGAATAATAGAAATTTCGGAGGTGAGCAGACATTATGAATAATTATATTGAGTATAATGACAAAATTGCGTTTCACCCGGGCTATTATATTAAAGAAATAGTAGATGAAAGTGGATTGACCCAGGAAGATTTTGCGAAAAGACTGGATACGACCCCTAAAAACCTCAGTCTTCTTATTAGAGGAGAACAGAGCCTTTCAATTGATATTGCAATGAAACTGTCGCGTATGATTGGAACTACGGTTTCGTACTGGCTGAATCTCCAGAATTCCTATGATGCTTTAATCGCAGAATTTAAATCAGAAAAGGAATTAGAACAGGAAAGAGAAATTTTCAAGGCTCTGGATTACAGATATTTCCGGGAAAATTTTGGCCTGCCCGATCTGCCCAGAAAAATAGATGACCAGATCGTCGAGGTAAGAAGGTTTTTACATGTTTCCACATTGTCTGTATTTGCAAAAAGAGATATGGCTGTAAGTTTCAGAAGCGCATCGGTCGAACTGTCCAATACCAATATAATCAAGGCAAACGCTATGGTTCAGATCGCTATTAATAAGGCGTTGAATACGAATGCCCCTAAATACAACAAAAGCAAATTTAAGCAGATGGTTCGCTATGCGTTATCGCTAACACGGAATCATGAAGATTTTTACCCATTGATCAGAAAAGCCTTTTTTGAAGCAGGTGTGATCCTGGTCATCCTGCCCAATCTGCCAGGCTCTAAGATCAATGGGGCAACAAAAAGACTTGAAAAAAATGTGATGCTTATGGTAAATGACAGACGGTTAAATGCAGATACATTCTGGTTTACGCTGTTCCATGAAATAGGCCATATCATTCATGGAGATTATGGAATTTCGTTTGAGAAAGAAACTGGGGAGAAGGAGGAGACCGCAGATCGGTTTGCTGCCGATCTGCTGATCGAACCGGATGAGTACCAGCAGTTTGTCAGAGGAAATATGTTTACTTTAACAAAGATCAGGGAATTTGCAGATCTGATCGACAGGGATCCAGGGATCGTTCTGGGAAGGCTGCAAAAAGACGGACTGGTCAGATATGATGACTGGGAGCTGAATTCATTAAGACATAAATATAAAGTAAAAATATCTTAATGACAGAAGGGCGTTGATGGACAGACGAAACGGACAGGATCAGATCTGCTGCGATCAGACCAGTCCGTTTTTTGGTGGAGTGCAGGTATAAATACCTGACTTGATATGAGATCAGAAACTCTGTATTCCAATGGAATTTTTCTGTATTTTATGCAAAAATATAAATATCGGTTGAACATTCTGCCTGAAAGAATTATAATAAGAACAGTGAGAATTTTTTGGAAAAGGAAAAGGGGATTATGAAGTACAAAACGCGGTTCTTTCTATTCTTTTTTGTGATGGTACTGTTTAATCTGGCGGCAAATTTCGCCCATCCGGTGACTCCGACGGTGATCCAGGATCTGAATCTCCATGATTACATGTTCGGACTGGCCCTGGCGGCCATGATGCTCACCAACTTCCTTCTGTCGCCCTTCTGGGGAAAGATCAACGAATACATATCCTCCAGAATGTCTCTTCTGATCTGCTGCATGGGCTACGGCGTCGCCCAGATCTGGTTCGCCTACGCCACCACAGAGCTTCAGATCGTCCTGGCCAGGATGTTTGCCGGACTTTTTACCGGCGGTATTTTTGTGAGCTTCCTGACATACATTGTAAATACGGCGGCTCCGGAGGACCAGGGAAAATATCTGACCATCAACGCCACCATAAAAAGCGTGGCCAGTGCCTTCGGCTATATGATCGGCGGCTTCCTGGGGGAATTTTCTGTGAAGCTGGCGTTTCTGGCCCAGGCGGCCCTTCTGATCGCCGTGGCTGTGGGCTTTTATCTGATCTGTCTGCCGGATGGAAAGACCAGCTTAAAGCAGGTGCCGAAAAAGCAGCTGATGAAGGAGGCCAATCCCTTCCAGGCCTTTGCTGACAGCCGTAAATTCATGAGCGTGGCCTTTGCCATGCTGTTTGCAGTGAATATCCTGATCAACTTTGGAAACACGGCCTTTGACCAGGCGTTCAACTACTACTTAAAGGATGTGCTGGGGCTGACCTCGTCCTATAACGGGATCATCAAGGCGGCTGTGGGTCTGGTATCCTTTGTGGCCAATACGACGCTCTGTATCTGGATCATCACAAAGACAAAGATCCGCCGGTCCATGGCAGTGATCATTGCCGTCTGCACAGTATCGGCCCTGGGAACGGCCCTGGTGCCCAATATCGGGATATTCATCGCCCTGGGCGTGATCGTTTATGCGGGATATTCCGTCAGCGTGCCGGTGCTCCAGAGCATGATCACCGTCCAGTCCAGACCGGAGCAGAAAAACCTGGTCATGGGATTTTTCAACGCCACCCAGTCTCTGGGCAGCATTGCCGGTTCCCTGACAGCCGGATTTATCTATTCGGTCCATGCAAAGCTCCCGTTTTTCTGTACCTTTGTGATCTATGGCTTTGGAATGCTGGCAGCCATTGGATATATGAGATACAGGGGAGGAAAAAACGCGGCAGAGTAAGGACGGACAGCCGCCGATGGAAACACTGTTATTCCATATGAAAAGATGCCGCTTGACACATGGCGGCAGAACTGTTATAGTATCATACGAATGAAACTGGGGAAGATTCGGGGAAGGCCTGGATCTTCTCTTTTTTGCTGGCAAAACCGCCCTGGACGGCGGGGAGCCATATATATGGAAGTTAAACAAAGAAAAGGAAATCAGACAATGGAAACAGTAAGATTTGACGAATTAAATTTAGATGAGCGCATTCTGCGCGCAGTGACAGACATGGGCTTCGAGGCTGCCTCCCCGATCCAGGCCCAGTCTATTCCCGTCCAGGCAGAGGGACTCGACATGATCGGCCAGGCCCAGACCGGTACGGGAAAGACGGCGGCCTTCGGCATCCCGCTGCTGGAGAAGATGGATCCGGAAAGCAGAAAGACCCAGGCCATGGTCTTATGCCCCACCAGGGAGCTGGCCATCCAGGTGGCTGAGGAGATCCGCCGCCTGGCGAAATACATGTCCGGGATCAAGGTCCTTCCGGTCTACGGAGGCCAGGAGATCGTAAAACAGATCCGTTCCTTAAAGGGCGGAGTCCAGATCATCGTGGGAACTCCGGGACGCGTCATGGATCACATGAGGAGAAAGACCATCCGCACCGATGAGATCCGGACCGTGGTGCTGGACGAGGCCGACGAGATGTTAAACATGGGCTTTCTGGAGGATATGGAGACCATCTTAAGCGCTCTTCCTGAGGAACGGCAGACGGTGATGTTCTCTGCCACCATGCCCCAGGCCATTGCAGACATTGCAAAGAAGTTCCAGAAGGATCCGGTGATGGTGCGGGTGGTAAAAAAGGAGCTGACCGTTCCCAAGGTGACCCAGTATTATTACGAGGTGAAGCCCAGGAATAAGGTGGAGGTCATGTGCCGTCTGCTGGACCTGTATTCCCCTAAGCTGTCTGTGGCCTTCTGTAATACGAAGAAGCAGGTGGATGAGCTGGTGCAGGCCCTCCAGGGCCGCGGCTATTTCGCCGAGGGCCTTCACGGGGATCTGAAGCAGGAGCAGAGGGACCGTGTCATGGACAGCTTCCGGAACGGAGCCACAGAGATCCTGGTGGCCACGGATGTGGCGGCCCGGGGCATCGATGTGGATGATGTGGAGGCAGTGTTCAACTATGACATCCCCCAGGACGACGAGTATTACGTCCACCGGATCGGCCGGACCGGCCGTGCAGGAAGGGAAGGCCGCGCCTTCAGTCTGGCTGTGGGCAGCGAGGTCTATAAGCTCAGGGATATCCAGCGGTTCTGCAAGACGAAGATCGTGCCCCAGTCCATCCCGTCCTTAAACGATGTGACGGCCATCAAGGCGGAAAAGATCCTGGATGAGGTCCAGGAGATCATGAATGACGGAGAGCTGGAGCGGATGACGGCCATCATCGAAAAGCGTCTTCTGGCTGAGGATTATTCCTCTCTGGAGTTGGCAGCCGCCTTCCTTAAAATGTCCATGGGCGACGATTATGAGGATATTGCCGAGGATGTGAGACCTCTGAGGGATCTGGAGGATCTGGGCAGGAGAGGCGGATCCCGGGGCCGCGACGGCCGGGGCCAGAGAGACGGCCGCGGAAATTACCGGGGAGGCCGGGGAGGACGCTTTGACGATCTGGACGAGTACGAAGGCCGCCGGTCGGGCAGGAGCGGCATGGCAAGCCTCTTTATCAACCTGGGAAAAAACCAGAATGTGAAGCCGGGAGATATCCTGGGAGCCATTGCGGGAGAGACCGGGATCCCGGGCCGTATGGTGGGGAGCATCGACATGTATGATAAATACACCTTTGTGGAGGTTCCCAAAAACCAGGCGGAAATGGTCATGGAGGCCATGAAGCAGGTGAAGATCCGCGGAAAGAATGTCCGGGTGGAGATCGCCAACCGGAAATAGGGTATTTTCTATATTTTGTATAAATTTTCGTTCACAAATATCCTGGAATATGGTAAAATATACATAACTGTCCGGCGGCTTTACAGTTTTGTGCAAAAAAACCGAACAGGGATTTCGTCCCATGCGGGGGAAATATCTAAAGCAAGATCCGGGAGGAACGATCTATGACTGGAAAATACATGGCTTATGTTGGTTCTTATTCTTATACGGGAAAGGCCAAGGGGATCACGGTCTACGATGTGGACGTGGAAAAGGGGAAATTCATCTACCGCTGCGAGGTGGAGGTGGATAATTCCTCTTACCTGACCGTATCCAGGGATAAAAAAATGCTGTACTCCATTGCCGACGAGGGCGTGGTCTCGTTCCGCATCCTGCAGAACGGCAGCCTGTCCAGGGTGAACAGCGCAAATATCAAGGGAATGCGGGGGTGCCAGATCTCCACAAGCCCCGAAAACGACTATATTTTCGTGTCCGGCTACCACGATGGAAAGGTGACGGTGCTCCGGCTGAACCCGGACGGTTCTGTGGGCCATATCACCGACGGCGTATTCCATAAGGGGCTGGGGAGCGTGGCAGAACGGAATTTCCGTCCTCATGTGAGCTGCAGCCGTATGACGCCGGACGAGAAGTTTTTAATGGTGGCGGATCTGGGGATCGACCAGGTCAAGGTGTACCGGTTTGACAGAGGAGAGGGCCGCATTGCCCAGGTGGACACCATAAGGAGTGAGCTGGAGTCAGCGCCCCGTCATTTTGTCTTCAGCAGCGATGGAAAATTTTTCTATCTGCTGCATGAATTAAAAAACGTGATCGACGTATATTCATACCAGACCGGAGACAGGACGCCCCAGGTGGAGAAGGTCCAGACCATTGCCACCACCGGCGACGATCCCAACCAGCTTACGGCAGCCTGCGCCATCCGTCTTTCTCCGGATGAGAATTATCTGTTCTGCTCCAACGCCGGGGACAATTCGGTATCCATGTATGAGAGGGACACAGAAACGGGAATGCTCACGCTGAAGTTCTGTCTGCCCATCAGCGGGGAATATCCCAAGGACATCGCCATTTTCCCGGACGGCCAGCATTTGGCAGCCATCAACCACGGGGGAAATATTTCCTTCTTCCATATCGACTATGAGAAGGGGCTTCTGGTCATGAGCGACCGGAGCATTGCGGTCAATGAGCCCAACTGCTGTGAAATTGTAAAAATAGGTTAGGAGATGTAGATATGGCGGCTGGATCGACCATTGGAACATTATTTAAAGTGACCACCTGGGGAGAATCCCATGGAAAGGCCATCGGCGTGGTGGCCGACGGCTGTCCTGCGGGACTGGCCCTATGTGAGGCAGATATACAGGCTCTCCTGGACCGGAGAAAACCGGGCCAGAGCAGATTTACCACCCAGCGGTCCGAGGGCGACCAGGTGGAGATCTTATCCGGCGTATTTGAAGGAAAGACCACGGGAACGCCCATTTCCATGATCGTGTGGAACCGGGACCAGCGCTCCAGGGACTATTCGGAGATCGCCGGCTGCTATCGGCCTGGTCACGCGGATTATACCTTTGATGAGAAGTTTGGCTTCCGGGATTACCGGGGCGGCGGCCGGTCCTCCGCCCGGGAAACCATCGGCCGGGTGGCGGCCGGAGCCATTGCAGAAAAATTTTTAAAAGCCCTGAATATTTCTGTCTGCGCCTACACCCGTTCCATCGGTCCTGTGGAGATATCCTCCGGGCCGCTGGCGCCGGGGGCGGAGGCGCTTAAGACGGCGGAGGAAAATCCCTTATATATGCCGGATCCGGAGGCCGCAGAGCGGGCTGCCCGGTATCTGGAGGAGCGGATGGCAGACCAGGATTCTGCCGGAGGCGTGGTGGAGTGCGTGGTGTCGGGGCTCCCGGCGGGGTTGGGAGAGCCGGTGTTTGAAAAGCTGGACGCGAACCTGGCCAGGGCCATCCTTTCCATCGGAGCTGTAAAGGGGGTTGAAATAGGAGACGGGTTCGCGGCCGCCAGATCCAGGGGATCGGAAAATAACGACGGCTACCGCATGGCGGCAGACGGCTCGGTGGTAAAGACGGCCAACCATTCCGGCGGCGTTCTGGGAGGGATCAGCGACGGCAGCGATCTGGTATTCCGGGCGGCCTTTAAGCCCACGCCGTCCATTTCCAGGAGCCAGGAGACCGTAAGCCGCGCTGGGGAAAACATAGAGCTTTCCATTAAAGGCCGCCACGATCCTGTGGTGGTGCCGCGGGCAGTGGTGGTGGTGGAGGCCATGGCCGCTCTGACCGTGATGGACATGCTCCTGGTGTCCATGAGCTCCCGGCTGGATATGATCCAGCTGTTCTTCCAGGTGGAGAACGTGGAGGGAACGGACATAGAGGAGAATTGATTTTGGAGAATTGACGGAAACCCGGAAGACGGGGCTGTCCTGAAAACGGCAGAGGCCGGTGAATAATAAATGGAGGAAATGAGCATGAAGATCGTCATTGGAAACGACCACTCCGCAGTGGAGTTGAAAAACATCATCAAAGCGCATCTGGAGGAAAAGGGCTATGAGGTCATGAACGTAGGGACCGATACCTCTGATAGCTGCGATTACCCGGTATATGGAGAAAAAGTGGGCCGGGCCGTGGCTTCCGGCGAAGCAGACCTGGGCATTGCCATCTGCGGCACCGGCGTGGGGATCTCCCTGGCTGCCAACAAGGTAAAGGGGATCCGGGCCTGCGTGTGCAGCGAGCCCTATACGGCAAAGCTTTCCAGAATGCACAATAATTCCAACGTTCTGGCCTTTGGGGCGCGGGTAGTCGGAAGCGAGCTGGCAAAAATGATCGTGGATGAGTGGCTGGCCGCTGAGTTTGAGGGCGGACGCCATCAGAGACGGGTCGATATGATCATGGATATAGAAAACCGCTAGAAGGTTGAAAAAGGACTGGAGCCGGGAGGGCGCCAGTCCTTTTTGAGTGAGTATAAAAGGGAGTTATATAAAGGGGAATTATGGGATTTAGAAATCTACCTCTGTTCCATAGTAGGTGCAGACGAAGAGCTTTTCCATCTGCTCCGGTGTGATGGATCTGGGGTTGGAGCCTGTGCAGGCGTCGCCCACAGCGTTTGCTGCGATCTCAGCCACTTTTGACTTGAACTCTGCTTCGTCGATGCCGAATTCTTTTAAAGTGGACGGGATATTTAAAGTCCGGTTGAATTCTTTGATCTTCTCGCAGAGAGCGTTTACCTGGGATTCCTCAGAGGTCCCGCCAAGGCCCACTCTTCTGGCAATGTCTGCATAGCGGCGTTTTGCTTCCGGCTCATGGGCATTGTATTTGATCACATAGGGCAGGTAGATGGCGTTGGCACATCCGTGGGGGATATGGCCTGTGGAGAAGGCTGCGCCTGTCTTGTGGGCCATGGAATGTACGATTCCTAAGAGGGCGTTGGAGAACGCCTGGCCTGCAAGACACTGGGCATAGTGCATCTGCTCTCTGGCATCCTGGTTGCCGTTATAGGAGGCCGGAAGGAAATCCAGTACCATTTCGATGGCCTTGATGGCTAACGGATCCGTAAACGGGGAGTTTAAGGTGGAAACGTAGGCCTCGATGGCATGGGTCAGAGCGTCCATACCGGTGTAAGCCACCTGCTTTGCCGGAAGGGAGGCAACCAGCACGGGATCCAGGATGGCAACGTCCGGTGTGATCTCAAAGTCTGCCAGAGGATACTTGATTCCCTTGGAGTAATCTGTGATAACGGAGAAAGCAGTTACCTCTGTGGCAGTTCCGGATGTGGTGGGAATGGCGCAGAAATGCGCTTTCGTGCGCAGCTTCGGGAAGTTAAAGGGAACGATCAGATCCTCGAAGGTGGTATCCGGATGCTCGTAAAAGGCCCACATTGCCTTGGCAGCATCAATGGGGGAGCCGCCGCCGATGGCTACGATCCAGTCGGGCTCGAATTCCTGCATGGCCTTTGCGCCGCGCATTACGGTCTCTACGGAAGGATCCGGCTCAACGCCTTCAAAGAATCTCACTTCCATGCCGGCTTCTTTTAAGTAGCCCTCGATCTGATCCAGGAAGCCGCCCTTTCTCATGGAGCTGCCGCCGGAAACTACGATGGCTTTTTTTCCGGAAAGGTTCTTTAAGTCCTCTAAAGCGCCTTTTCCGTAGTACATGTCTCTCGGTAATGTAAATCTCATCATAACTGCATACCCTCCTAAAAGATTCGGAAATTCATATGTTTACCTTATAGTTAATATTTTAACGATATTTTTGCCAAATGTCAAGTACCTGGAGAGAAAATGTGAAAAAAATAACATTTGCAAACCACGGACCGCCATGCTATACTGGATAAAACGCAATGGACGTTAAAAACTGAATAAAACAGCGGGTGTCAGACCGGATGTGATCCGGGTCTGGTGAAAAGGGAAACAGGTGTGAATCCTGTACGAACTCGTCACTGTATTTAGGGAGCGGAGGCCATGTTCTGCCACTGGGAAACCGGGAAGGCGGCCAATGCGATGATCTATGAGCCAGGAGACCTGCCCGGCTGTTGTACGGGAACTTGCAGTTCCGGACCACGAGTAACTGGTAGTACGGTGATTTTTGTGCAGGGGCCCCTTTACTTATTTTTAATAAGCAGAGGGCTTTCTTTATGTGCGCGCCTGACCCTGGACCATATGGGCAGCAGGCCTGGGATCCCTGTATTTTCCGGCTCCATTTCCTCCGTCCGGAATACGCCCGGCGCGCGGAAAATAAAAACGGAGGAATGAAGAATGAGGAAAAACAAAATGGCAGGATTGATGGCAGGTGTGCTGGCGGCGGCCCTGTGGATGACCGGGTGTTCCGGAAACGGAGGTACAGAAACGAAGCCGGCGGCGGCAGGCGCGGAGACGGGGACAGAAACGGCAGGAACGTCTGCGGAGAAAGAGGGATCCCAGGCTTCCGGAGAAGAGAACAAGGAAAAGGAGGGGGCTGCATTGACAGAAAATAAGGAAACAGGAAAAAGAGCGATCCTGGTGGTGAGCTTCGGCACCAGCTACAACGAAAGCCGGGAGGCTACCATCGGCGCCATTGAGAAGGCCATCGCAGAGGCATTTCCGGAGACAGAGACACGGCGGGCCTTTACCAGCCAGATCATCATTGATAAATTAAAGGAACGGGACGGCCTGGAGATAGACAATGTAAAGGAAGCCCTGGACCGAGCGGCGGCAGACGGGATCACGGAGCTGGTGGTCCAGCCCACCCATCTGATGGACGGCTTTGAATACATGGATCTGGCAGAGGAGCTGGAGGAGTATGAAGGGAGCTTTGAACAGGTGGTCCTGGCGGATTCGCTGCTGACCAGCGATGCGGATTTTGACGCTGTGGCAAAGGCTATTACAGAGGCCATGGCGGAGTACGACGACGGGGAAACGGCGTTCTGCTATATGGGACACGGAACCGAGGCCGATTCCAACCAGGTATATCCCAGGCTCCAGGAAACCCTTAAGGAGGCAGGATATACAGATTACTTCATCGGCACAGTGGAGGCAGAGCCGTCTCTGGAGGATGTGACCGCTTCTTTAAAGGAAGCCGGCGGTTATAAACGGGTGGTGCTCAGGCCGCTGATGGTGGTGGCAGGCGATCACGCCAATAACGATATGGCCGGTGACGAGGAGGACTCCTGGAAATCGGTCCTGAATAAAGAAGGATACGAGACGGAGTGCGTCCTGGAGGGGCTTGGACAGATCCCGGCCATCCGGGAGCTCTATGTACAGCATACGAAGGCTGCCATGGACAGCCTTGCCAGATAGGAAGCGGGGAGAGGCGGATGAAATATGTAAGGAACAGCCTGGCGGCTCTCCTTGCGGCAGCAGCCGGCATGGTCTTCATGCCGGCTGCTGCTTATGGGGCGTCAGAAGGCCGGGAGGCCGCAGAGGCCATTGGACAGGAAAGTGCCGTCCCTGTACCCGGATATGCGCTGAAGGACGGGACGTATCCCATTGAGGCAGAGTCCAGCTCCTCCATGTTCCGGATCGTCCGGGCAGAGCTTACGGTGAAGGATGGGAGTATGAAAGCAGCGGTGACCCTGGGCGGAAAGGGATATCTGAAGCTGTTCATGGGAACGGGAGAGGAGGCTCTGGACGCTGATCCGTCCCAGTACATAGGATTTTCGGAGGACGCAGACGGAACCTATACGTATGAGCTTCCGGTGGAGGCCCTGGACCAGGGGCTGGAATGCGCGGCCTTCAGTAAAAGAAAGCAGAAATGGTACGACCGGCAGATCGTTTTTAAAGGAGATACCCTTCCAAAGGAAGCCTGGGTCCTTCCGGCAGAGGCCGGACTGGAGGACGGGAGGTACTGGATCGACGCAGCCCTTTCCGGAGGAAGCGGCCGGGCGTCAGTGGAGTCTCCGGCGGAGCTTACAGTAAAGGACGGCCAGGCATCGGTGCGGATCACATGGAGCAGCTCCGCCTATGACTATATGGCGGTATATGGGAAAAAGTACCTTCCGGTCAGCGAGGAGGGCAATTCAGCCTTCCAGATCCCGGTCTATGTGTTCGACGGCCCCATGCATGTGGCCGCGGATACCACAGCCATGGGGGATCCCCATGAGATCCAGTATACCCTGACCTTTGACCGGAGCACAGTGAGAGCCATGAAAAAAACGGCGGGGACCGGTTTCTGGATGGCGGCGGGAGCAGCTTTTCTGGCGGCGGGAGCCAGCGGCTGGTTCTGGATAAGAAAAAAGAGGAGGGCGGCATGAAGAGGAGCTGGAAGGCAGGGATAAAAAAACAGACGGTCATCCTGGGGATCTGGGCGGCGGCGGGAGCGCTTTTAACGGGCTGTAAAGCGGCCGGAGGATCCGGAACCGGGAACAGGCTCCGTCCCCTGGAGCTTTCTTCCCTGGAATATACAGGGCGGCTGGAGCTGGAGTATGCAGAGCAGTTTGCCGTGGATCTTTACCAGGACGGCTTCCAGGTGCTGACTGTGGCCGACGGGAGCCGTATGCTCCTGGTGCCGGAAGGGAAGGAGGCCCCGGAGGATGTGCCGGAGGAGACGGCTGTGGTATACCAGCCGGTGAAAAATATCTATCTGGCGGCTTCGGCGGCCATGGACATGTTCCGGGCTCTGGACGCTTTGGATACGATCCGGCTTTCCGGGACGGATGCAGACGGCTGGTACATCAAAGAGGCCAGGGAGGCCATGAAAAGCGGGAAGATCCTTTATGCCGGAAAATACAGCGCCCCGGATTATGAGCGGATCCTGGCGGAGGGCTGCGGCCTGGCTGTGGAGAATACCATGATCAGCCATGCGCCGGAAGTAAGGGAAAAGCTGGAGAGCTTTGGGATCCCGGTGGCAGTGGACTATTCCAGCTACGAGACTGAGCCTCTGGGCCGCATGGAATGGATCAAGTTTTACGGAGCCCTCACAGGAAAAGAGGAGCAGGCGTCCGCTGCATTTGACGAACAGAAGGCAGCTATGGAGGCGGCGGCAGGAGGCAGCGAAGAGGCGGCTTCCGGAGACGGCGCAGATGTGGATCCGGCCCGCAGAGCAGAGGGGGGACGTGTTCCGGAGGAGGGCAGAAAAAAGACCGTTGCGTATTTTTATATTACGGCTGCCGGTATGGTCAATGTGAGAAAGTCCTCGGATTATGTGCCGAAGCTCATCGAGCAGGCGGGCGGAGAATATATTTTTAAGGATCTGGGGACTGGAGAAAGCCGCAGCTCGTCTGTGAACATGCAGCTGGAGGAATTTTATTCCTCAGTAAAGGACGCGGACTTCCTTATTTATAACAGTGCCGTGGACGGCGGGCTGGAAACGGTGGAGGAGCTTTTGGGAAAGAGCGGGCTGCTGGCGGACTTTAAGGCGGTTAAGGAAGGAAATGTGTGGTGTACGGCCAGGGACCTTTATCAGAGCTCCATGGCTCTGGGGACCTTTGCAGAGGACATCCGGGCCATGCTGACGGGCCGGGGGGAAACGGTCTACCTTTACCGGCTCCCGGCCGGAAGAGAGGAGGAGCAGTGAACAGAAAGCGGAACGGGCATTTAAAATATGGACTGGCTTTTGCGGCGCTCCTGGCGCTGCTTCTTCTTTTCCTGGGCTGGAGCCTGTGCGCCGGAAGTGTGGAGATCCCATTGGAGGAGGTGGCGGAAGTATTTGCCTGGAAGCTGGGATGCGCTCCGGCTCCCGGCGCTTCGTCTGCGGCTGGGATCGTCTGGGAGATCCGGTTCCCTCGGGCTCTGGCAGCCATCCTCTTAGGCGGAGCCCTGGGGCTTTCCGGCTATCTTCTCCAGACCTTTTTCCGGAATCCCATTGCAGGTCCCTTTGTTCTGGGGATCTCCTCCGGGGCAAAGCTTCTGGTGGCATGTCTGATGGTGTTCTCTCTGGGCCATGCTGTCCGGGTGACATCTGCGGCCATGATCCTGGCGGCCTTTGCTGGAGCCCTGGCCTCCATGGGATTGGTGCTCCTTATGGCCGGAAGAGTGGAGCAGACGGCGGGGCTGATCCTTGGAGGCACCATGATCGGTTATATCTGCTCGGCAGCTACGGACATCCTGGTGACCTTTGCTGACGATACAGATATCGTAAATCTGCACAACTGGTCCCAGGGCAGCTTTTCAGGCATTTCCTGGGAGAATACAGCAGTCATGTGCCTGGTGGTGCTTCCCGCCTCGGCAGCCGTATTCCTTCTCTCTAAGCCGGTGGCTGCGTACCAGATGGGAGAGGTCTATGCAAAAAGCATGGGGATCCATGTGGGCCGTCTCAGGGCCTGGATGGTGCTCTTATCCAGTCTTTTATCAGCCTGTATCGTGGCCTTTGCCGGTCCGGTGTCCTTTGTGGGGATCGCCGTGCCCCATCTGGTGAGGAGCCTGTTTGGGACCTCCCGGCCTCTGGTTCTGATCCCGGCGTGCTTTCTGGGAGGGGGCGTGTTCTGCCTGTTCAGCGATCTTCTGGCCAGGACTCTTCTGGCTCCGGCAGAGTTCAGCATCAGCACAGTGACCGCGGTGCTGGGAGCTCCGGTGGTGATCGCCGTTATGATGAAGAAATACCAGAGGAGGGGATAAAGGTGGGAAACGGCTGTTTTTATGCGGACCGGCTGGCGGCCGGATATGGGAAAAGGCCAGTGGCGGAGGGACTTTCCTTTCATGCTGGCCGGGGAGAGATCGTGACCCTCATAGGCCCCAACGGAGCCGGAAAGTCCACGATTCTTAAGACGATCTCCGGCGGACTTGCGCCGATGGGAGGGGAGCTGGTGCTGGATGGCGTTCCCATGGAACGGATCCCCAGGAAGGAACGGGCCAGGAAGCTGGCGGTGGTGTTTACGGAAAAACTCCAGGGGGAGCTTATGACCTGCCGGGATGTGACGGCAGCGGGGCGGTATCCCTACACCGGGCGGCTGGGACTTTTATCAGAGAAAGACCAGAGAGCCGTGGATCAGGCCCTGGAGCTGGTCCATGGAACCGACCTGGGGGACCGTCCCTTTGACCGGATCAGCGACGGGCAGCGCCAGCGGATCATGCTGGCCAGGGCGCTCTGCCAGGAGCCGGAGATGATCCTTCTGGACGAGCCCACCTCTCATCTGGATGTGAAGTATAAGCTGGAATTCCTTTCCCTGCTCCGGGAAATGGCCAGGAAAAAGGATCTTTCGGTGCTCATGTCCCTCCACGAGCTGGATCTGGCAGAAAGGATCTCGGACCGGGTGGTGTGCATAAAGGACGGACGCATGGACCGGTGCGGAACGCCGGAGCAGGTCTTTACACCGGGATATGTGGAGGGGCTGTTCGGGATGACTGCCGGGAAATTTGACGCGGCTGGGGGATCTGTGGAGTTTTCTGTTCCTGGAGGCGCTGTAAAGCCGGAGGACCTCCCGGAAAATGCGGTATTTGTGATCGCGGGGAACGGCTCGGGGCGGCAGGTATTCCGGAAGCTCCAAAGGGAGAACGTGCCCTTTGTCACAGGGATCCTGTTTGAAAATGATCTGGATCTCCCGGCGGCGGAGGCCCTGGCTGCCCATGTGGTGAAGGTTCCCCTGGGGCCAGTGCCGGAGGAGGCTGTGAGGGAGGCCCGGGCGTGGATCCGGCGGTGCCAAAGGGTGATCTGCTGCCGGACGGGCTTTGGAGTATGGGAGAAGGAAAACGAAGATCTTTTTAAGTATGCAGAGCGGTCAGGAAAGACCGCAGGAGAATCGTAACAGACAGCCGTGTGGGAAGATGCCCGGCTGGACTGTTACGAATAATAAAAGCGGCTTCCGAATAGAATGGTAACGACCAATTCATAGGGAGCCTTTTTTATGGCAGTGAGAATGAAACGGCCGGGAAAACGCGTCCTGGCGCTTTTGGGGATCCTGGCGGTATTTGCCGCCGGCTGCATTGGCTTTACGGGCTGCCGGGGCGGCAGCGGGGATACGGAAAAGATCCGGGATCTGGAATTTACAGTGACGGGAGAGGGGGAGGTCCCCCAGGCCCTGGCAGAGCTCATCGGAAAAAAGAGGGAGAAGCCCTTTAAGCTTACATATGCGGACGGGCAGGATATGTATATCGTCATCGGGGAGGGCCCCCAGACCGGAGGCGGATACAGCATTACCGTTAAGGAGCTGTACCTGACGGAAAATTCAGTGGTGATACGGACCGAGCTTCTGGGGCCGGAAAAGGGGGAGGCCACGGGAACGGATCCGTCCTATCCGGTGCTGATCGTGAAAACAGAGTTTTTAGAGGAGCCGGTGGTATTCCAGTAGGCGGATGCAGGAAGGTGCCCTTTGCTGTCCCGGCAGCCGGGAAGCTGGGATGCCGGGATGCCTGTCCTCCGGGCCGTATGGAAGCCTTTGGCCGGAAACTGCTTTACCGCGGCCGGATTTTCTGGTAGAATGGGGAAACATACGGATAAAAGAAAACAGGAGAGGTACAGGATGGAGACACGGTACGAGGAGGAGGGCCTTAAGGAAAGGACCAGAGAGATCGAAAAAAGCATTATCAAACGGTTCCGGAAGGAGATCTGGAGGCCCTTTGTGAAGGCACTCAACGAGTATGAGATGATACAGGAGGGCGATCAGATCGCAGTCTGTATTTCCGGCGGAAAGGATTCCATGCTCCTTGCCAAGTGCATGCAGGAGATCTTAAGGCACGGAAAGATGGAATTCGGGTTAAAGTTTCTGGTGATGGATCCGGGCTACCGGGAGGAAAACCGGAAGCTGATCCATGAGAACGCCAGGATCCTGGGGATCCCGATCCACGTGTTCGAGACGGAGATCTTTGACACGGTGGTGGATGTGGAGGACTCCCCCTGCTACCTCTGCGCCAGGATGCGGCGGGGAAACCTGTACGCCAACGCCAGGGAGCTGGGCTGCAATAAGATCGCCCTGGGCCACCATTTTGACGATGTGATCGAGACGATCCTCATGAGCATGCTCTATGGGGCCCAGATCAATACCATGATGCCCAAGCTCCACAGCACCAATTTCCAGGGCATGGAGCTGATCCGCCCCCTGTACCTGGTGAAGGAGGCGGATATCCTGGCATGGAAGGAATATAATCAGCTTCAGTTCTTACAGTGCGCCTGCCGGTTTACGGAGGAGAGCAGCCGGAGACAGAACGAGGAGCTGTCCAAGAGGAAGGAAATGAAGAAGCTGATCGGGGAGTTCCGGAAGACCAGCCCGTATATTGACATGAATATTTTCCGCAGCGTGGAAAATGTCAATACAGACGCCTGCATCGGATATATACGCCGGGGAGAGCGCCATCATTTCCTGGAGGAATATTAAGAAGGACGCCATCATACATTTTTGTAAAGCAAAGGCTTTGGAAAGGTGTGGTGGCGTTTTTATGATGGAGCTGGTGAAAAAGCATATCCATATGAACCGGAGAAGCGGCAGCGTTGCGTCCCAGATGACCCTGGACGATGATTTTAACGTGCCGGATACCATGGAGGACGTGGAGCAGCTGATCTTAGAAAGAGGAGAGATCCAGATCGAGTCGGCGAAGAACCAGGGGGAAAAGGTGGAGGTCCGGGGACGGCTGGATTTCCGGGTGCTGTACCGGACGCCCGGCGGACAGGTCATGACCCTGGCCGGAAACCTTCCCTTTGAGGAGCGGGTGAATATGCCGGGTCTCCTGGAGAACGATCATATCCAGGCCGGCTGGGAGTTAGACGATCTGAAGCTGGGGATCATCAATTCCCGGAAGCTGAACGTAAAGGCCCTGGTGACCTTAAAGCTCCAGGCGGAGACCCTTTTCGACGCCGAGGCGGCGGAGGACGCGAGATTTGACGGGGACGTGGAGACCTTAAAGAAAACCATAGCTGTGGCGGCCTTAAGCGCCCGGCGGAAGGATACGTTCCGGGTCCGGGAGGTACTGTCCCTTTCGGGAAATAAGCCGGATATCGACACCCTTCTGTGGCAGGACATACGCCTGCGGGGCGTGAATACGAGGCCCCTGGATGGGAGGATACGCCTGGACGGGGAGCTGATGGTGTTCGCCATTTATTCCGGGGAGGCCGGTCAGGTGCCGGTCCAGTGCCTGGAGGAAACGGTGCCGTTTTCCGGCGAGGTGGAGCTGGAGCCCTCGGTGGAGGAAATGATCCCCTTTATCACGGTGCGTCTGGTACATAAGGAGCTGGAGGTGAATCCGGATTCGGACGGAGAGATGCGGGAGCTGTCCGTGGATGCGGTCATGGAGCTGGATATGCGGCTTTATGAGGAGAAGGAGCTGGAGATCTTAAACGATCTGTACGCCCTGGACCGGGAACTGGATCTGGATACAGGAGAGGCGTGCTTTGACCAGATCGCCGCCAGGAACCAGCTGAAGACCAGGCTCCAGGAAAAGGTGGATCTGCCGGTGGGGCAGCGGATCCTGCAGATCTGCCACAGCGACGGAGACGTGAAGCTGGATGAGGTACAGATCCGGGACGGAGAGCTGTCCATGGACGGCGTTCTGGAGGTGCAGCTTCTGTATCTGACTGCCGACGACTCCTCTCCGGTGGGAGCGTCCACAGAGGTGCTGCCGTTCCATATGACGGCCCAGGTACCGGGGATCACAGAGGACAGTGTTTACCAGATGGAGCCGGGACTGGAGCAGATCTCTGCCGTGATGCTGGGCGGCGACAGCGTGGAGATCAAGGCGTCGGTGACCATGGATGTGCTGGTGCTGAACCAGGTCTGCGGCCAGGTGATCCTGAATGTGCGGGAGGAGCCCCTGGATACGGAACGGCTGAAGCAGATCCCGGGGATCGTGGGCTATGTGGTACAGCCGGGGGATTCTTTGTGGAAGATCGCCAGAAAATTCCATACCAGTGTGGATGCGGTCATGGCAGACAACGGGCTTACGGATCCGTCCATCCAGCCTGGAGATAAGCTGATCATCGTGAAGGCGGTGGGGGAACGGGCCTAGGCGGTGCCGGTCTGGCGGGCAGTATCCCCGTCAGGCCGCATATAAGGCGGCAGGGATCTGAAAAATGAAAGAATGTCTGGTTGCATTTCGGGCAAAATACCATATAATAGAGTATAAGCCGGAAGACAAAAGCGGACTCACACAGGAAAACGCATCCGGCCGGTGCTTGATATAGATCCGGAACCAGCGCCCGAAGGGCTGTCCTGGCCGGGGCGGCGATGGCAGTCTTAAGATGCCGTTGCCGTTTACATAACATGAGGACGGATGGATATGAACTACACATATCTGCTGGAATGTGCGGATAAAACCTTTTACTGCGGCTGGACCAACGATCTGGAAAAGCGTGTGAATACCCATAATATGGGACGCGGGGCCAAGTATACGAGGCCCAGAAGGCCGGTGGTCCTGGTCTATTATGAGGCCTTTGAGACCAAAAGGGAGGCCATGAGCCGGGAAGCCGCCATTAAACGGATGACGAGAAAAGAAAAAGAAGCTCTTGTGAGAACACAGGATAAGACAGCAGGAGGAACCAGGTGAAACATAAAACAAAGAAATTACTATGCAGCGTGCTGGCATTCTGCCAGCTTTTTGCCATGACGGCCTTTGCACGGCCCGACTGGCCGTCGGATACGGGGATCCAGGCCGAGGCCGGGGCCCTGATGGACGTGGATTCGGGGACCATGATCTTTGGCCAGAACAGCCATGTGGAATATCCGCCTGCCAGCATCACAAAGCTTCTGACTGCCTTGATCGTCCTGGAGCATGCGGAGCTTTCCGATACAGTGACGTATTCAGAGACCGCCATGAACAGCGTGGAGGCGGACAGCGGCAATAAATACAGCCTGGCCATCGGCGATACAATGACGGTGGAGGACTGCCTGTACGCCCTTCTTCTTTCGTCGGTGAATCAGTCGGCCAACGCCCTGGCAGAGCATGTGGCGGGAAGTATCCCGGCGTTTGTGGATATGATGAACCAGAAGCTGGCGGAGCTGGGCTGCAGCGAGAGCCATTTTGAGAATCCGTCGGGTCTCAACGGAGATACCCAGAATGTGTCGGCCTATGATATGGCAAAGATCGCCTGCGCGGCGTTCCAGAACGAAAAGCTCCTGGAGATCAGCTCCTCTGTGTCCCATGAGATCGGCCCCACCACCAACAATCCCAACGGCTTCACTGTGCACCAGGAGCACCGTCTGGTGATCACCGAGGATACGGCCAGTGAGTTTTACTGTCCTGAGGCGGTGGCTGGAAAGACCGGGTATCTTTTAAAGGCAGGAAATACGCTGGTGACCTATGGGGAAAAGGATGGAAGACGGCTGGTATCTGTGATCTTAAAGGGGAGTCCCCGCCAGTATTTCCTGGACGGCAAGGCCCTTTTACAGTTCGGCTTCGACCGCTTTCAGAATGTGGGGATCGCAGAAAACGAGACCCGGTATGTGACCGGGGAGGAGGCCGTGGACATCGGCGGCACGTCCTATAACCCGGCAGATCTGATGGTGGAGGAAGGAAAAGTGGTGACTCTGCCGGAGGAGGCCTCCTTCGGTGATGCAGAGCTTTCCCTGGAAGCCCTTCCGGAAGGAGCGCCTGCCAATGCGGTGGCCCTCCTCCAGTACGTTTATAATGAAAGAAAGGTGGGACAGGCCTACCTCCTGGATAAGACGATCCAGGTACCGGCTGAAACGGAGCCTTCCGGCGGAGACGCCGCAGAGCCTGGAACAGAGGATGGAAGCGGGGAGACCGGAAGCGCCGCCCAGGAACCGGAGGATACAGAGGAGCCCACAGAGACGGCCTCTGTGGATCCAGAGAAAACAGACGGAAGGTTTTCCATGAAGCTTCCGAAGGCTGTGATCCCTGGTGTGATCCTGGCGGTCCTGGCAGCCCTTGGGGCCGGTCTCTGGATGGTCTGGATCCGGAAGAGAAGGAAAGAAGAGGCGGAGGCAGCCGCCCGGAGACGGGAACGCCGCCGGCAAAGACTGATGGAAGAGGGGCCGGAGGCAGCGGCAGAGTTTAACCGCCTGCTGGAAGAAAAGAAAAACAGGAGCCAGGGTCGGGGACACCGGCGCTAGCTCCCTGGATCAGGCTGCGGCCAGATAGCCATACATCATCATATAGTGACAGAAGCTCCCGCCCATGACGAACAGGTGAAAGATCTCGTGAGACCCGAAATTTTTATGCCTGGAGTTGAAAAGCGGGAGCTTTAATGCATAAATGACGCCTCCGGCGGTGTAGATGATCCCTCCGGCCAGGAGCCAGCCGAAGGCGCCTGGAGTCAGGGAGGACAGGATCTGTCCAAAGGCTGTCACACAGATCCATCCCATGGCGATATAAATACAGGAGGAAAACCACTTGGGACAGCTGATCCACAGGGCGTTGATCAGGATGCCCACGGCTGCAATGGCCCACACCAGGGCCAGGAGCCGGTATCCGGCAGAATTTCCCAGAACGATGAGGCATACCGGCGTATACGTTCCTGCGATCAGGACAAAGATCATCATATGGTCGATCTTCCGGAGGAGCCGGTTGACGCCTTCAGAAATATCGAAGGTGTGGTAGACGGTGCTGGCAGCGTATAAGAGGATCATACTGACGATAAATACAGCCAGGGCCGCCACGTGGAGCCGGTCGGTGAAAAACGCGGCCTTCAAAAGCAGGGGAGCCGCAGCCAGGACCGCCAGGATCATTGCGATAAAATGGGTAAGGGCGCTGCCGGGATCCTTAACACTGAGTTTCATACACATACCTCCAATCAGAAAATGGAATATAATTTTTAATAATACATAATGTAGTTTTAAAAACTACATCTAACTTTTTTATATACTATATCACTTTGCCTTAAAATATGCAAGGGGTTCGGAAAATATTTTTATCATCAAAGTAAATGGACAGAAGGAAAGGAAGGACCATGGTACAGGTATTATATGCAGATAAGGATATTCTGGTGGCGGTGAAGCCTGCGGGAGTGGAATCCCAGGCGGCGAAGCGGTTTGCGCCGGATATGGTCAGCGAGATCCGGAAATATCTGGTTATCCACAAGTTATGCACGCCGGGAAAGGAGCCCTATGTGGGAGTTATCCACAGACTGGATAAGCCTGTGTCAGGGGTAATGGTGTATGCATTGTCTAAAAATGCTGCCGCAGCCTTGAGCAGACAGGTCCAGGACCGGAAGCTGGAGAAGATCTATGGGGCTGTTGTATGTGGAAAGCCGGAAAAAGATGTGGATAAGTTTGTGGATTATCTGGAAAAATCCGTGGATGGAAATGAATCCTATGTTGTGGATCATGGTGGAAAATGTGGAAAACGGGCTGAACTGTCGTATGAGGCTCTGGAAAGTCTGGAGGACGGGGGAAAAGGGATCCTGACGCTTTTACGGATCCGTCTGGAGACCGGACGCCACCACCAGATCCGGGTCCAGTTTGCATCCAGGGGCCTGCCGCTCTCTGGGGACCGGAAATACGGAACAGGAGCGGCCGCAGCAGCAGGGCCCCTGGCTCTCTGCGCCATGTCCCTTTCCTTTGTCCATCCGTCCACAGGAAAGCCCATGACCTTTTCCGTGCCTCCGTCCGGCGGCGCATTTTCAAAATTTAAATTTTTCCAGGACGCATAAGGAAAGGAATCCGGCCCATACTAAGTGGTGTACAAAGGAAGTACAAAACAGAAACGGGTGATTCCATGGGTAAGCCGGGCAAAAAACTGAAGAAGATCTTTCTGATACTGGGAATTACCGGGGCAGTCTACGGAGGCTTCAAATACCTCCTGCCCCTGGTGGTTCCCTTTTTGTGCGCCTACCTGGCGGCCATGTGGCTGGGACCGTCGGTCCGGTATTTTGAGCGGAGGCTCACGATCCGGCTGGGCGGGAAGGAGCGCAGGATCCCTGCGGCGGTCATCGGCGGCGTGGAGCTTCTTTTTATGGGAGCAGTCCTGGGCTGGCTTTTTTATCTTGGCAGCAGCCGGCTTCTGGCCCAGGCCAGGCTTTTCATGGTCCGTCTTCCGGAATGGCTTTCTGAGGCCGACCGGATCCTTACAGGCCTGTTTTTAAGCCTGGAGGAGAAGATGGGGCTGATGCCGGAAAGCCTTGTGGGCCTGGCCAGGGAGCTGGTCCGCGACGCGTCAGAGGCTGTGCGTCAGGCATCCCTTCCTCTTCTTATGACCAATTCTGTCAGCGTCCTGGCCTGGGCGGTCCGGGCTGTGGTATTTCTGGTGCTCTTTTTTGTGGCCGCAGTCATGACCCTGGAGGAAATGGATGAGATCCGGGAGAAAAAGAGCGGATCCATCTTCCACCGGGAATTTTCTGTCCTGGGAAGACGGATCGCGTCGGCGGGCAGCGCATGGTTTAAGACCCAGCTTGTGATCATGGCGGTGACGGCCATGATCTGTACCCTGGGACTGACCCTTCTGGGGAATCCGTATTCGGTGCTGCTAGGCCTGGGGATCGGGCTCCTGGACGCCCTTCCGGTGTTCGGGACCGGAGCGGTGCTGGTCCCCTGGGGAGCCTTCCTTCTCCTGGAGCGCCAGTGGTGGAAGGGAGCGGTGCTCCTTTTTATCTATGGCCTCTGCTATTTTATCCGGCAGTTCCTGGAGGCAAAGCTCATGGGAAGCCGCATGGGCCTTTCGGCGCTGGAGACCCTGTTTTCCATGTATGTGGGCCTGGAACTGTTTGGCGTGTCCGGCTTTTTTTTAGGGCCTGTGGGCCTGCTCATCATTGAGGATCTGGTGAAGCTCTACGGAGAGGATGGGGAAAGCCGTTGACTTTACTCATCTGACGTATTATCATAGACGTATTCCGGGTCCTCTGGCAGCCGGAGCTTCCGGAGCCGGGGACCATCGATCTGTTTACGCGGGGGAGAAAGAAAATGAATGAGAGATCTGGATCGAATCTGAAGGCCAAGCTGATCCTCTTAGCCGGAGTGTTCAGCTGTTCCATGTCGTCGGCGTTTTTCCGGTATATGACAGCGCCCAGTACCATTGCAGCCACCTACCGGCTGGGCTGGACGGTGCTTTTGCTGACGCCGCTTATTTTTTCCAAAAGGGAGACCAGGAAAGAGCTGCTTTCCTTAAAAGGGAAGGATCTGGCCTTCTGCGGCCTTTCGGGCCTGTTCCTGGCCATGCACTTTGTGGTATGGTTTGAGTCCCTGAGCAACACGTCCATTGCCAGCTCCACGGTGTTAGTCAATACGGAGGTGGCCTTTGCGGCCTTCGGATACCTGATCTTTTTCGGAAAGAAGATCCGGAAAAAGGAGATCCTGGCCATCGGGATCGCCTTTCTTGGAAGCGTGGTCATCGCCATGGCCGATACGGGAGGCGGAGCCGGAAAGAACGCAGTCTTAGGCGATATCCTGGCGCTTTTAGCGGCCTTTTTTTCGGCCTGCTATACGCTGATCGGGACCAGGGAACGGAGCCATATGAGCACCATGGTGTATACATACGTCCTTTACTGGGGCTGCTTTTTATCCCTGCTGGTCTTCGACGCCGTTTCCGGCGTGCCCATGACCGGCTATGAGCCCATTAACTGGATCATGAGCCTGTGCCTGGCTGTGTTCTGTACCCTTTTGGGCCACAGCGTATTCAGCTGGAGCCTTAAGTTCTTAACGCCCACCTATGTGAGCACAGTGAAGCTGGCGGGGCCGGTATTTGCCTCCGTATCCGCGATCCTTCTGTTCGGGGAGATCCCGGGACTGATCCAGGTGGCGGGAGCTGCGGTGGTGCTGGCGGGCGTCTATCTGTACGCGAAAAATTCGTAGGAGGAGGACCATGGATCAGTTGGAAAAAGTGGGAAAAAAGCTCCTGGGCTCCCAGATCGAGGATTCCCTGATGGAGTACATATTAAATGAGCCGGTGGCCATCGGTGAAAAGCTCCCCAATGAATTCGAGCTGGCGGAGAAGTTCGGCGTGGGACGGAGCACCATAAGGGAGGCAGTGAAAAGCCTGGTATCAAAGGGCGTCCTGGAGGTGCGGAGGGGCTCGGGAACGTATGTGGTGAGTACCAGCTCCCTGGAGGAGGATCCTCTGGGGCTTGGCCGGTTTGAGGACAAATACCACCTGGCCCTGGAGCTTTTTGAGGTGAGGCTCATGCTGGAGCCGGAGATCGCCGCCCTGGCCAGCGAGTACGCGTCAGAGGAGGAGAAGGCGCAGCTTGAGTCTCTCTGCGACCAGGTGGAGCGCCAGTATACTGCCGGGATCAACCATATTAAAAAAGACATTGAATTCCATACCTGCATTGCAAAGTGCAGCCGGAACCGGGTGGTGGAGATCCTGATCCCCCTTATCAACTCCAGCGTGTCCACCTTTGCGACCCTGACCCGTCGGCAGCTGATGAAGGAGACCATTGAGACCCACCGGGCAGTGACCAATGCCATCCTGAAGGGAGATTCGGTGGGGGCCAGGTGCGCCATGATCATGCATCTGACCTATAACCGGCAGAAGCTCCTGGAGCTTCTGGAGGCCCAGGAAAAGGACTTGGAAGGCCGGAAAGAAGGGGAATAGGGCCAGGGGGCAGACGTCTGATGAATGACGGCAGATGTCCGGCCGGACGTATTGTGCAGAATGAATGAAAACAGCGGGTCCCAGACGGGAGAAACCGCTGTTTTTTTGTGCGAAAAAGAGAAAACCAAGGAAGAACATCTGATGTATTGACAATAATAGTCAAAATAAGTACAATGAAACCAGGATGTCATAAGACATCTGATGTATTTAAGAGTGAATCCAAAGAGGTATGTAAAAACGGGAGGTATGTTCACTATGGAAGCTGTAGCTTTAAACCCCGGCAGGCTGGTAGCCGCCGCTGTGATCGGACTGGTACTGCTGCTGGTCCTGATCATCAAATTTAAGGTGCAGGCAATGGTAGCGATCCTGATCGGCGCCATCGCCATCGGTCTTCTGGCCGGAATGCCCTATGAGCAGATCGTAACAGCCGTCAATGACGGTATCGGAAACACATTAAAGGGAATCGCCCTGTTAGTGGGCCTGGGATCCATGTTCGGCGCGATCCTGGAGGTCTCGGGAGGCGCCCAGACCCTGGCTGTGACCATGGTAAAGCGGTTCGGTGACCAGAAGGCCGCATGGGCCCTGGGTATCACAGGCCTTGTGATCGCCATGCCGGTATTCTTTGACGCCGGCCTGATCATCCTGATCCCCCTGGCCTTCTCTCTGGCCAAGAGGACGAAGCGTTCCTCTCTGTTTTATGCGATCCCGCTTTTAGCGGGTCTTGCGGTGGGCCATGCGTTCATTCCTCCCACACCGGGTCCGATCCTGGTGGCCAACATGTTAAATGTGGACCTGGGCTGGGTCATCGGCGTCGGGATCTTCTGCGGTATCTTTGCCATGATCGTGGCAGGACCGGTATGGGGCTCCATCTGCGGAAAGAAATATATGGTTCCGGTCCCGGAGCATGTGGCAAACCAGGCAGATATGGATGAATCCAAGCTCCCTGGCTTCTGGACCATCGTTGGGATCATTTTGATCCCCCTGGTACTGATCATCCTGGACTCTGTGGCTGGAGTGGTCCCGGCCATGGAAAGCCTCCGTCCGATCGTAGGCTTCCTGGGTGAGCCCTTTGTGGCCCTTCTGATCGCCACCGTTGTGGCAATGGTGATCCTGGGCGTAAAACATGGATATACCATGCCGGAGCTGGAAAAGATCATGACAAAATCCCTGGAGCCCACAGGACTGATTCTTCTGGTAACAGCCTGCGGCGGCGTGCTCCGCTATATGCTCCAGTATTCCGGCCTTGGCGATATCATCGGCCAGGCAGTATCCTCTGCAAACCTTCCCATCGTTGTGGTGGCCTTTGTGGTGGCAGCCCTGGTAAGGATCTGCGTGGGCTCCGCAACTGTGGCTATGACCATGGCGGCCGGGATCATCGCGGCCATGCCGGAGATCGCAGGCCTGTCCCCCTTATATCTGGCCTGCACCACGGCGGCTGTTGCCGGAGGGGCCACTGTCTGCTCCCACTTTAACGATTCCGGCTTCTGGCTGGTAAAATCCCTGGTGGGAATGGACGAAAAGACAACGCTTAAAACATGGACCATCATGGAGACCCTGGTGGGAGGAACCGGCTTCCTTGTGGCCCTGATCATTTCATTCTTTGCATAAATAGTTCAGTTTTTCTCAGATTAGAAAAGGAGCGGCAGTTATGAAGTTAAAAAGTCAGGAAATGCGGGAGCTGGCTCCAGAGCTGGATCCCTTACGTATCGGTACGGGCTGGAAGCCGGAGGATCTTTCCAAGCCCCAGGTCATGATCGAGAGCACCTTTGGAGACAGCCATCCGGGCAGCGGCCATCTGGATATCCTGGTGGAAGAGGTAAGAAAGGGCGTGGAAGAGGCCGGAGGCCACGGAGCCCGGTATTTCTGCACGGATATCTGTGACGGCGAGAGCCAGGGGACCGACGGCATCAATTACAGCCTTGTGAGCCGTGAGATGATCGCCAGTATGATCGAGATCCATGCCAATGCCACGCCCTTTGACGCCGGCGTATATCTGGCAAGCTGCGATAAGGGGCTTCCGGGAAATCTCATGGGCCTGGCCCGGGCTGACGTTCCGGCCATCGTGGTCCCCGGCGGCACCATGAACGCCGGTCCCGATATGCTGACCTTAGAGCAGTTAGGCATGTACAGCGCCAGATACCAGCGGGGCGAGATCGATGAGGAAAAATTAAACTGGGCCAAATGCAACGCCTGTCCCAGCTGCGGAGCCTGCTCCTTTATCGGAACAGCCTCCACCATGCAGATCATGGCCGAGGCCCTGGGCCTGGCTCTTCCGGGAAGCGCGCTGATGCCGGCCACCAGCCCGGATCTTCTGGATTTTGCCAGGGAAGCCGGCCGTCAGGCCGTGAAGCTGGCGCTGACTCCGGGAATGAAGCCCAGCGAGATCGTGACTCTGGAGAGCTTTGAAAACGCCATTCTGGTCCATGCGGCTATTTCTGGAAGCACCAACTGTCTTCTTCATATCCCGGCCATTGCCCATGAGTTTGGGATCGAGATCACAGGAGATACCTTCGACCGTCTCCACAGGGGCGCCCATTATCTTCTGGATGTACGTCCGGCGGGAAGATGGCCGGCTGAGGTATTCTATTATGCAGGCGGCGTTCCGGCCATCATGGAGGAGATCAAGGCGCATCTCCACCTGGATGTGATGACCGTTACAGGAAAGACCCTGGGCGAGAATCTGGAGGAGCTGAAGCGGAACGGCTTTTATGAGAGATGCGGAAAATGGCTTTCCGAGTTCAACGGCCGCTATGGCGTGTCTCTGACAAAGGAGGATATCATCCGTCCCTATGATAAGGCCATCGGCACCGACGGAAGCATTGCCATTCTCCGGGGCAATTTAGCGCCGGAGGGAGCGGTGATCAAGCACACCGCCTGTCCCAAGGAAATGTTCAAGGCTGTTTTAAACGCAAGGCCCTTTGACAGCGAGGAGGAGTGCCTGGATGCAGTGTTAAAGCACAAGGTCCAGAAGGGCGACGCGGTGTTCATCCGCTACGAGGGCCCCAAGGGCAGCGGAATGCCGGAGATGTTCTATACCTCCGAGGCCATCAGCAGCGATAAGGAGCTGGGCCGCAGCATTGCCCTCATCACCGACGGCCGGTTTTCCGGCGCGTCCACTGGTCCGGTCATCGGCCACTGCAGCCCCGAGGCTGTGGACGGCGGTCCCATCGCACTGGTGGAGGAAGGGGATCTGATCGAGATCGACGTGATGGAGAGAAAGCTCAATATCATCGGGATCCATGGAGAGAGAAAGACCATGGAGGAGATCGACGAGATCCTAAAGGAACGGAGAAAGAACTGGAAGCCCAGGGAGAAGAAGTACCAGAAGGGAGTGCTGCGGCTGTTTAGCGAACACGCGGCAAGTCCCATGAAGGGCGCATACCTGGAGTTTTAAAGAAATAAAAATGAGAGGGGCAGGTCTGCCATGGACCTGCCCCTTTGGCTGTTATTTACGCGGGAAGCGTTTTTTATGGTTCCAGCAGCTCCAGATTGATGGATTTTTCTGTAAAACCGTATTTTCTATACATTTCATACGCCGCCGTATTTTTTGCATTGACCTGCAGCTCAATGGCGTCCATATTTTTTTCCGCCTTTAATCCTTTCAGAAAATCAAACATTTTATGTCCAACACCGGCTCCCCGATATGCTTCGTCCACAGCCATCCGGTCCACAAAAATAAGATCACGGGTGGTATGCGACGGACCTTCCACATGCTTAAACATGATCTGGAGGATCCCGATCACCTGGTTCTTTTCGTTTTCCGCAACGAAGAACGTATGGTCCTCTGCGGCCTGCTGAAACTCTTCCATTGCCATAAGATGACTGGTATGTCTGTAAATATCCGGTCTCCATTCCACATGCATATCCTGTACCTGTGAAAGTATTTTTACAGCTGCATCGTAGTCCCGGGCCATGGCTGCCCTGATCTGAATCTGCATGATCCTCCGCTCCTTTTATAAAGTTTTTACGGATCCGTGAACCCTGTACGCGCCCAGGTCTTGCCGCCATGCCGGCCGCCGGTCCAGGGAAAGCTCCTGCGCTGCAGGGCAGGTACCCGTTGGGATCATTTTAGCATAGGGAAAGGGGATTGTCCATGGAGATGAGCCGGAGGAAGGTGGATGGCGGAACTGTTATAATTGACAAGGGTAAAAAAAGGAATATAATAAAAGAAAGTTCTGGAAAATCCAGGGAATCGAGGCGTATCAGTATGTGGCTGTTTTTTGCGGTGCTTTCTTCGGTATTCGCGGCTCTGACATCCATCTTGGCCAAGGTAGGGATCGAGGGGGTCAATTCCAATCTGGCGACGGCGGTGCGGACGGTCGTTGTGCTCATCATGGCCTGGGGAATGGTATTTCTCACAGGGGGACAGTCCGGGCTTTCCAGTATCGGGAAAAAGAGCTGGATCTTCCTGATCCTGTCGGGCCTTGCCACCGGGGCTTCCTGGCTGTGCTATTATAAAGCCCTCCAGATGGGAGACGCGTCCAAGGTGGTGCCCATTGATAAAATGAGCGTTGTGATCACACTGATCCTGGCGTTTGTGTTTCTTCATGAAAGCGTTACGCCGAAGACCGTTCTGGGCTGTGTCCTGATCGGTGCGGGAACGCTTTTGATGGTGGTGTAGAAATCGGGCATACAAAGGAAGGGAGGAATCTGGATCATGATCTATGAGGGACAGATCTGCCGGGGACCCATGGAACGGTCCTCATTTATGCTGCCAGTGGCTGTGGGGTGCTCCTATAACTGCTGCCGGTTCTGCAACCTGTTTAAGCATCTGAAATACCGGCAGCTTCCCATGGAGCAGGTGGAGGAGGAGATCCTCCGGGTACAGGCCCTGGGAGGCGACCCGGAAACCGTATTTTTAGGGGATGGAAACGCCTTTGGCCTGGAGACAGGCCATCTGCTGGAAATTGCCGGGAAGATCCGGCGCTCCTTTCCTTCCTGCCGTTCCATCAACATGGACGCGACAGTGACCAATATCCGGCTGAAAAGCGATGAAGAGCTGAGGGCTCTGGCTGCGGCGGGAGTGGGTCATCTGTATCTGGGCATTGAAAGCGGCCTGGACGACGTTCTGGGGATCATGGAAAAGGACCACACCCTGGAACAGGCCTATGAGCAGATCCAGCGGCTGCGTGCTGCGGGGCTTATTTATGATGCCCATATCATGACCGGCATCGCCGGAAGAGGGAGAGGACTGGAAAATGCAGAGGCCACGGCGGAGTTCTTTAACCGGACCAGACCGGAGCGGATCATTAACTTTTCTCTGTTTCTGATGGCCGGAACACCGCTATATGAGGATGCGAAGGCCGGACGGTTTTTTCCGGCCAGCGAGCTGGAGAATCTGGAGGAGGAGCGGAGGCTTTTGCAGCTTATGGAGTGGGAGGGCCAGCGCGTGGCCTACGATGGATTCCACGACTGTATCACCTTCCGGGTCCGGGGAAGGCTTCCCGGGGAAAAGGAGAAGATGCTCGGAAAGCTGGACGGAGCCATAAAAGTGTGGAAAGAGAAGGAACCAGTCTTTGCGTGGGCGGAGAGGATACCGGACGCAGTGATCCTGAAAGAGTGACTGGGCGGTATGAGAAATTATCAGAAGGTTTGACATAACCGGTTCTGTTCATTATAATAAGTACAGATGCAGCCATCGCCTGCCGCCCGTTCTGGGGACAGGCGATGTGCCATATTACAGGAATAAGGAGCAAAAACTATGACATTTACTTACCCGGCGGTATTTACCCCCCATAAAAACGGAAAGGGCTACCATGTATTTTTCCCGGACCTGGAGTGCTGCGAGGCAGACGGGCCGGATCTGGAGGACGCCATCGAGAACGCCAGGGATGCGGCCTGCAACTGGATCACCGTGGAGATGGAGGAATTTGACAGCGATCTTCCATTTTCTACCCATGTGGAGGATATAAAACTGGAAGAGGGACAGCTGGTGAAAATGATCTCTGTACGGATCAAGCTTCTTCCGGATAACGATTAAGCTTCCGGACGCCGTATATGGGGCGGCCGAAGAAATAATGACACGCTGCAGTCCCTGCCTGGACCGGGAGGAGTATATACTGGTCTGTGGGACAAAAGCCAGAAGAAAGAGAGGTATGGTTTTGAAGAAAAAGATCAATGTGTTCGACTATGCGGGAGACATCATGAAGGCTCTGGATAAGGGAGTCCTTATCACCACAAAGGCAGACGGGAAGGTGGATTCCATGACCCTGGGCTGGGGGACCCTGGGGATTGACTGGTCCCTCCCTGTGTTTACGGCTTATATCAGAAAGAGCCGCTTCACAAAAGAGCAGCTGGAGAAGAATCCGGAGTTTACCGTGAATGTTCCTTATGGGGCGTTTGATCCGAAGATCCTTGGGGTATGCGGCTCCAAATCCGGTCGGGATATGGATAAGGCAAAGGAGCTGGGACTTACGCTGGTGGATCCGGAGGTGATCTCTGTTCCGGCGGTCAAAGAGCTGCCGCTGACACTGGAGTGCCGGGTGGTCTGCGTGGAAAAACAGGATACAGATACCATGCCGGAGGAGATCTTAAAGGAGCATTATCCCAGTGAGAAGCCGACTCCCTTTGGCGGTTCCCTGGAGAATTACCATTACGCCTTTTATGGCCAGATCGTAAGCGCATATATGATTGAAGACTAAAATGATATAGGGGCAAAAGGCCGATCGATCCAACGCAGGCCTGCCTGCGGGAGGATGTCTGAACTTAAAATGGAACAGGATAAAAACAGGAGAAAAAACGATGAATGTAAAAGTCTATAAAGAAGCAGTCCCGTCCTTTGATGCAGCTGTGATCCCGTTTTCTGATGAGCAGCTTCTAAGTACAGAGCTTCCGGAGGTGATCTCCGGTCCGGTGAAGGCTGCCCTTTCTGCTGGCAAGCTGGCAGCCGCCTGTGGCTCGGTTTATGATCTGAATCTGTATCTGGATGGTTCCTTTAAAAAGGTAGTCCTGGTTTCACTGGGAGATGGAAGCTCCACCAACCGGGAGGTGTTCCTGGCCTTTGCAAAGGCATTAAAGCGCTGTAAGGACGCGTCTGCGGCCGTGACGGAGATATTCCTGGACAATGCGGCGGAAATCACCCATGATCCGGAAATGGCCAAGAAGATCATGGAGCTCCCGCATCTGGTTTCCTATCAGTTTAACCATTACCGGTCGGTTCCGGTGGTAAACGGGATGGAGGAAACGGCGGTAGTGACTTCCGCCGCTGGTATGGAAAGGCTTGCCAGGGAGGCTGCCCATGTGGCGGAAAGCACCCTGCTTGCCAGGGATCTTGTGAACCATCCGTCCATGTTCATGGATCCGGAGCAGCTTGCAAAGGAGTGTGAGGCCCTGGCAGAAGAGCTGGGCATCGAGGTCCAGATCTATGATAAAAAACAGGCAGAAGAGATGAATATGGGGGCGTTCCTGGCCGTTGGAAGAGGATCCGCGGCAGAGCCCAGGCTCATTGTCCTCCGCTATAAAGGCGGAAAGGAGGAGGAGCCTCCGGTGGCCCTGGTGGGCAAGGGGATCATGTTCGATTCCGGCGGATACAGCCTGAAATCCAGGATGGAGACCATGCATGGAGATATGGGAGGCGCAGCAGCAGTGATCGGAGCGATCCGTGCCATCGCGCTGGAGAAGCTTCCGGTCAATGTGACCGCAGTGATTGCGGCCTGCAAGAATATGATCTCCGGTGATGCATACGTTCCTGGTGATATTTTATTTTCCATGAACGGAAAGAAGATCGAAATGCTCAATTCGGATGCAGAGGGCCGTCTGACCCTGGCGGACGCACTGACCTATGCGATCCGGAAGGAGAACGCCGGTTCCATCATCGACATCGCCACTCTGACAGGGGCTGCCCAGGGAGCAGTGGGCGTCAGGAGCTCAGCTGTATTTTCCAATGATGAGGAGCTTTACGCAGAGGTGGAAGAGGCTTCAGAGCGGGCCTGCGAAAAGATCTGGCGGCTTCCGCTGGACAAGGAGCTTTTCCCTGTGATCGAATCTGAGGTGGCAGACATCCAGAACAGCGCCCAGGGAAGCACCATGGGCGGCGGCGCCATTGTAGCGGGACTCTTCCTCCAGGAATTTGTGGAGGATCATTCCTGGGTCCATGTGGATATTGCGCCAGTCAGCTGGGAGTCAAAGGATATAGACTATTCCATCAAGGGCGCCACCGGCTACGGCGTGAGCCTTTTGTATGAGACAGTGAAGGTAATGGCAGAATAAAGGCAGATCCCAGAGGGGGTGCTGCAGAAAGAGGAAGACAAAAAGTGAGTCCCTCCGATGCAGCACTCCCTTGATTTTTAGATTCGCAATAGATGGGCGCATATAGATTCCACATTATGGAAAAAATCCCGTATTGTAGAAAAATACAAGAAGAAACAAAGAAATAAAAATATAGTTATGCAAAATGCTCATAAAATTTCAGATTAGACTTGACAAATCTGGGCAAAGAGTTCTATACTATTGACAAACAATTATCGAGTTATGGTAAAAGTGAAAACACGGACTGGAGCCGTGTTTCCATTTAGCCCTGGAGGTTATACGAATAACCAAAACAATCTGGAAAATATGGATGAAACGAAGAAAGCATCCTGGGAAAAGGGACAGAAAAAGCCACCGGCATGGAATGGCGGAGGGCAGTGAGAGAGCCGGATCAGAACCGGGTGGAGTCCCCATGAAGGAGGAGACATTCAAAATCCTTTTCTGGAACGGGCGCATCCTGAACCAGAGATACCATCAGCTCTGCGGCATAATACCCCATCTCAAATAAGGGGATATGGATGGACGAGATCTGCGGATACACGTTCAGCAGAAAGGGGGACGATGCCAGACAGATATGCTTAATGGTCTGGGGGACCCGGAAATCCTTCTGGAGCAGACATTTCTGGGCCAGAAGCCCCATTCTCTGATTGGGAGTAAGGGCGATGTCAAAGGTATGATCCCTCAGATAGCTGCTGATGGGGACTGTGATCTCTTCATCGGGGCCGTTGACTGTGGTGGCACAGACAATGCGTTTAAAGCTGCATTCCGGATAGATCTGCCGGATCGCTTTAACGATCAGATCATATTTATTATGGGGATGCAGATGGTTGATGGAACGGGTGAAGTAGCAGATCTTTTCGAGATTGTGATCCCGGCAGAACTGGATACAGTCAAAGATGACCCGCTCAAAGGCCTTTTTCTCGGCCATACCGGGACAGGTCACTCCGTTTTCGCTGATGATCACGTAGGGGATGCCATTTTTCTCCAGGGCTTCGGTCTCGATGGTCTGGTTATCAAAGGCCAGAAAGATCACGCCGCAGATGATATGGGAGTAATAGTAGCGGAGGATTTCTGTACTTTCCGGATCCCGGCTGTCACTTAAGAGAGTCAGGGTATAGCCGATGGAATCCAGGTGGGTTTTGATCCCCTTCAGAGTTGGGCCAAATCCGGCATTGTTATAGTTGTTGCCTGGAACGAGCCCTACGGAAGTACAGTCCTGCTGACGGATATTCCGGGCGGATGCATTGGGAAAATAGTTGAGGCGTCTGGCAGTCTCTAAGATCTCCTGGCGTTTGGCCTCGCTTACCCGCTTCCCTGCGGTATTGTTGACGACATAAGAGACAGTGGCCTGGGATACGTTGCACTCCCTGGCGACGTCTTTGGCTGTGATTCTTTTATGGACATTTTTTTTCATGGCGGATACCTCGATTCTGGTGCCGGAAAGGGAAAACAAAGTGGGAATTTAGAAGCTATTGTATCAGATAAGAAGGAAAATAGCAATGGTTAAACGTATAATCAATAAAATGGGACGCAGATAGAGAAAAAATCCCGATGAAATACGCGGACCGGAGCTTAAAAAAGATAAAAGGAGAGGATGTATATGAAAAAAAGGATGCTTGCGGCAGCCATGGCAGCAGTTATGGCTGTATCTCTGGCCGGATGCTCTGGCGGGGATAAGACCACAGAAACGCCTGCGGGAAACGCAGGAACAGAAGCGGGAAAGGAAAACAGCGGGTCAGAGATCGAGAGAAAGGAGTACACCCTGGTCTATGCGGCTGAGCTGGCCCATATCAACTATTTAAAGTCCTCCCTGAGCACCTGTACCAGGTTTACGGAAAACTACATCGACGGTCTGGTGGGCTTTGATAAGTACGGCGTTGTAAAGCCGGCTCTGGCCACCAGCTGGGAGGTTTCCGATGACGGTCTCACCTACACCTTCCATTTAAGAGAGGGCGTCAACTGGTACACCTGCGACGGAGACGAATATGCGCCTGTGACCGCCAACGATTTTGTAGCTGCGGCCCAGTGGCTTTTGAACAAGGACAATGCCTCCACTACCTCCAATATTTTCTATAACGTGGTGAAAAACGCAGAAGCCTATTTTAACGGCGAGATCACGGATTTCAGCCAGGTGGGGATCAAGGCTGTGGATGACTACACACTGGAATATACCTTAGAGCAGCCGACTCCGTACTTCCTTAAGATGACCGCTTATGTCTGTTTCCTGCCGGCCAACGGCCAGTTCCTGGAGGAATGCGGAGAGGCCTTCGGCACCAGCGCGGACACTATGCTGAGCAACGGCGCTTATATTCTGACCACCTTTGAGCCGGAGAGCCGCCGGGTACTGGAGATGAATGAAAATTACTGGGACAAGGACAACATTTTTATTTCCCGGATCAACTACAACTATAATAAAGAAGCAAAGACCCTGGCTCCGGAGCTGTTCCTCAGAGGAGAGGTTTCCGAGGCGGATATTCCGGCTGAGATCTTAGACGAGTGGATGGCAGACGAGGAGCGGAAGAACATGATGATCAACACGCCGCCCAGCACCTCCAGCAACTTCCTGGGATTCAACTTCGAGCCCATGTATGAGGAAGAGTATGGACCGGACAACTGGTTAAAGGCAGTCAACAGCGAAAACTTCCGTAAGTCCATCTATTATGCCCTGGACCGGGAGGCCGCTGTCATGACCAGCTATCCTTACAATTATGAGGGACAGATGCTGAACACCATCACCACAAAGAATTTCGTGGATGTGAACGGCGTGGACTATACCCAGCTGGAGCCCTTAAAGGAGCTGACCAATACAGACCAGCACCAGGAGGACAAGGCTCTGGAATATAAGGCTGCAGCCCTGGAGGAGCTTTCTGGAACCGTGGATTTCCCGGTAACGGTGGTAATGCCGTACAGCACCGGAAACCTGGGGCTTACCAACCGGGTCCAGGTGGAAGAGCAGCAGCTGGAGGGCGTTCTGGGAACCGATTATATCGACGTGGTCTTAGTACCCTATCCGCCCACCAACTATCTGAAGGAATCCAGAAGCTCCGGCATGTTCTCCTTAATGGAAATGGGCTGGGGACCGGACTATACGGATCCGGCCGGTTATGTGGAGGTCATGACCTCCGATACTTCCATCGGCACCAAGTACAGCCGTCCCTATCTTGCAGAGGGATTAAAGGATGAAAACGGAAACAGCATTTATGAGACCATGGTCAACGCTGCAAGAGCAGAGACAAAGGATATTAACCGCCGGTATGAGCTGTTTGCCGAGGCGGAGCAGTATCTGATCGACCATGCTCTGGTGATCCCGCTTTACGCATCCGGCGGCGGCTACCGGGCTACTTACCTGGATCCATTCTCCGGAGACTGTACCCAGTTTGGACGCAGCATGGATAAGTTTAAAGGAAAAGTCGTTTTAGACAAGCCCATGACCCAGGAAGAGTACAAGGCCGCTGAGGCAAAATATATGGAAGAGAGGGAGGCAGCCTTAAAGGCAGCAGCCCAGGCAGAGTAGCAGGAAGGACCGGAAAAGGCTGCATGTTCTGCAAACGGTATTTTTTGCAGCAGCAGTCCTTTCCGGTTTTTATGAAAAGGAGGATCATATGAGGAAAAAAGTCGCAGCATTATTGACCGTATCTTTACTGGCCGTATCCCTGGCTGGATGCTCCGGCGGCTCAGATAAGCCCGCATCGGGCGGGGAAGCCCAGGCAGAAGAAAAGAAAATGACTGAGTATTCCACCGTGTATACGGCAGAGATCGATACCTTAAACTACTTAAAGACCACCAACAGCGACAGCATTGCCCTGTTTTACAACATCCTGGATGGACTGGTGGAATTTGACCGGTTCGGAGAAATGATCCCGTGTATCGCAGAGAAGTGGGAGGTTTCTGACGATGAGCTGACCTATACCTTCCATTTAAGAGACGATGCCAAATGGTACGACTGGAAGGGAAATGAGGTAAGGAACGTAAAGGCCCAGGACTTTGTGGACGGGATCCAGTGGATCTTAAATAAAGACAATGCGGCCAGCACCAGTAAGACGGTCTATGATGTGTTAAAGAACGCCAAAGCCTATTATGACGGCGAGGTCACGGACTTTTTCCAGGTGGGCGTAAGGGCTGTGGATGACCAGACCGTGGAATATACTTTGGAAAAGCCCACTCCGTACTTCTTAAAGCAGCTGTCCTTCCCCTGCTTTTTCCCGGTAAACGGAGAATTTATGGCAGAGCAGGGCGAGATGTTCGGTCTGGACAAGGAAACGACCCTGTACTGCGGCGCGTACCTGCTGACCAGCTTCGAGCCCCAGAGCGAGCGCGTGATGGAAGCCAATCCGGATTACTGGAACAAGGACATCATCTCCATCGGCCGTTTAAATTATAAGTACAATGCCGAGGCAAACTCCATCGGAGCCGAGCTGTTCTTACGGGGCGAGATCAATGATTTCGCACTTCCTGGAAGTATTCTGGACGAGTGGATGAACGATGAAGAGAAAAAGGAAATGATGCGCCCCAACAACCTGACCAATATGTCCTATTTTATCGGATTTAATTTTGACCCTGACTACGACGAGCAGTACGCCCCCGGAGACTGGAAGATCGCAGTGAACAACGAAAATTTCCGGAAATCCCTGTTCCATGCCCTGGACCGGGAGGCTGCGATCCTGACCGTGGAGCCCTATGATCCCCAGAGTAAGCTGTTAAACACCTTCACCAGAAAGAATCTGGTCCAGGCAGACGGCGTGGACTACACCATGATGGGCGGTCTTAAGGCCTATACCGAGGGTGATTCCTTCGACGAGGCCAAGGCAGTGGAATATAAGGAAAAGGCCATGGAGGAGCTTTCCGGCCAGGTAGCCTTTCCGATCCAGGTGCTCCTTCCCTTCAGCACGGCCAAGGTGGACACCGGAAACCGGATGCAGGTCATCGAGCAGCAGATGGAGGGCGTCCTGGGAACGGATTACATTGACATTATCCTGGAATCCCATCCATCCACGGGCTTTTCCAAGCAGGTAAGGACGCCCGGTGCCTACTCCATCATGGAAATGGGCTGGGGCTCCGACTTTGCAGACCCACTGGGAATGATGAATCCAGTCCATACAGCCGCTCTGGATGAGAACTATATGACCGTCAGCCAGTGCCAGGATCTTCTGGACGCAGACGGCAACAATGTCTTTGAAAAGGCCCTGGATGAGGCGGATGCGGAGACAAAGGACTTAAAGAAGCGCTATGAGATGTTTGCAGAAGCGGAGACCATGCTCTTAGACCATGCAGTCCTGATCCCCTTCTACACCTCCGGCGGCGGCTATAAGGCATCCTATCTGGATCCCTTCTCCGGCTACACCAGCCAGATGGGAAGGAACGGAGCCATCAAATTAAAAGGCGCAGTGATCTTAGACGAGCCCATGGGCATGTCCGATTACCCCGCCGCACTGGAACAGTATGAGAAAGACCGGGAAGAAAGGATGAAGCAGTAAATGTTTAAATACGTCTGCAAACGGCTTCTGCAGTCCATGGTCACTCTGGTCATCGTCGCAACAACAGTTTTCCTGCTGCTGCGGCTGATGCCGGAGGAGGGATATTTTGCAGAGGGATATGACAAAATGGATGAAGCGCAGATCGAGGCAGCCCTGACCGACATGGGCTTACGGGATCCGCTTCCGATCCAGCTTAAGAACTTCTTTGTGGGCCTGCTCCACGGCGATCTGGGAAAATCCATCGTTTTCCGTCCCAAGGTGCCCATTACAAAGATCATTGGACCGAAGATCCCGTATTCTCTCTACTTCGGTCTGGCCTCCATTGTGATCTCCCTGGGTCTGGGTATCCCACTGGGTATGTTAATGGCCCGGTTTAAGGGAAAAGCTGTGGATAATCTGGGCTCTGCCTATGTGGTCGCCATAAAAGCGGTGCCGGCGGCCGTATACTTCCTGTTCTTACAGCTTTATGTGTCCAGCGCCCTGGGCGTGCCCATGCTGTTTGACGAGAGGAAGCCCGTCAGCTGGATCCTTCCGGCGATCTGTATGTCCTTAGGAGGCATTGCCAACTATGCCATGTGGATCCGCCGGTATATGGTGGATGAGTTAAATAAAGATTATATCAAGCTGGCCCGTGCCAAGGGGCTGAAAAATTCCCTGGTAATGTCCAGGCACGTGATCCGCAACGCCTTCGTTCCCATGGCCCAGCAGCTTCCCACCAATATTTTAATGACGATCTCCGGTTCGATCTACGTGGAATCCCTGTTCTCCATTCCCGGAATGGGAGGCCTTCTGGTATCGGCCATCCAGCGCCAGGATAATACTCTGGTCCAGGCCCTGGTGCTTATCTACTCCTGTATCGGAATCCTGGGACTGTTCTTGGGCGACCTTCTGATGGCCCTCTGCGATCCCCGGATCAAACTTGGAAAGAAAGGCGGTGGAAGATAATGGGAGCAATGAAGAAGATTGAAAACATGGAGAAAAATCTGGAAAATTTAAGTCCGGACATGTTTACCTTTGCGGAGTATGACGCAAACGCCGCAGAGCGTACTGGATATTCCAACTACTCCTACTGGGCTTCCACCTGGAGAGTATTCACAAAAAACAAAGTGGCAATGTTCTTCCTGACCCTGCTGATCGCTCTGATGGTGTTTACATTTATCCAGCCCTATCTTCCGGGCCAGAAGAACCCCATAGAGGTCTACTTAAGCGAGGAGACTGGAAAGCAGGACAGAAACCAGCCGCCCAGCGCCGATTACTGGTTTGGAACCAACTCCATTGGTCAGGACTTATGGGCCAGGATCTGGAGCGGTACACGTACCTCTCTGTTCATCGGCCTGGCCGTGGGCCTCTGGGATGCCTTTATGGGTATCATCATCGGCTCTCTCTGGGGCTATGTGAGAAAGCTGGATGCGGCGATCACGGAGGTTTACAATGTGATCCACAACATACCGAGCTCCATTATCCTGATCCTGGTATCCTATTTGTTAAAGCCCAGTGTGGGCACCATTATTTTTGCCATGTGCTTAACGGGATGGCTTCCCACGGCCCGGTTCATCCGCAACCAGATCGTGATCATCCGTGACCGGGAGTTCAACCTGGCTTCCCGGTGCCTGGGAACGCCCACTGGCCGGGTGATCACCAAGAACCTGCTGCCCCAGGTGATCTCCGTTATCATGATGCGTGTGGCCTTATCCATCCCCCTTGCCATCGGCCAGGAGGTGTTCCTGACCTACATCGGGCTGGGACTGCCCATCAGCATCCCATCCCTGGGCAACCTGATCAATGAAGGACGTATCGTTATGATGAGCCCGTCCCTCAGATACCAGCTGATCTTCCCGTCCATCATCCTGTCCCTGATCACGATCTCCTTCTACGTGATGGGCAACTCCTTTGCGGACGCGGCGGATCCCAGAAACCATGTATAGGAGGTGACGGACCATGTTTGACTATAAAAACGCAGAAAAGATCCTGGAAGCAGAGGATGTGGTGGTGAAGTTCAACCTGCGGGGAAAGACCCTGACCGCCATCCGCGGCATTTCCATGGAGCTTTATAAGGGAGAAAGCCTGGCCATCGTAGGCGAGTCTGGCTCTGGAAAATCCGTGTTCACCAAGACCTTCATGGGGCTTCTGGACCAGAACGGCTGGGTGGACTCGGGCTCCATCATTTACAGCGGAGGAAAATACGCTGGAAAGGGAGTGGACCTGGTTCCCATGAAAACAGAAAAGGAATGGCTGAACATCCGGGGAAAAGAGATCGCCATGGTGTTCCAGGATCCCATGACCAGCTTAAACCCCTTAAAGACCATTGGAAAGCAGATCCAGGAGACCGTGGAGCTGCACCAGAACTTAAAGGGCGAGGAAGCAAAGAAAAAGACCATCGAGATCCTGGAGGACGTGGGCATTGCAGAGCCGGAGCGGAGATATAAACAGTATCCCCATGAGTTTTCCGGCGGCATGCGCCAGCGGGTGGTCATCGCCATTGCCGTGGCCTGCAATCCGGAAATCCTGATCTGCGACGAGCCCACCACGGCCCTGGACGTGACCATCCAGGCCCAGATCTTAAAGCTTTTGCATAATCTCCAGGAAAAGTACCAGCTGACCATCATCTACATCACCCATGATCTGGGCGTGGTGGCCAATGTGGCAGACCGGATCGCGGTCATGTACGCCGGAGATATCGTGGAGGTGGGGCTCTGCGAGGAGATCTTCTACAACGCCAAGCATCCGTACAGCTGGGCGCTTCTCTCCTCCCTTCCCCAGCTGGGTGTCAAGGGCGAGCCCCTGTATTCCATCAAGGGGACCCCGCCCAACCTGTTCAATGAGATCAAGGGCGACGCTTTCGCTCCGAGAAATCCCCAGGCCTTAAAGATCGACTTTGAGATCCGGCCGCCGTATTTTGAGGTGAGCCCCACCCACCGGGCGCGTACCTGGCTTCTGGACCCGCGGGCCCCGAAGGTGGAGCCGCCGGCCCTGATCGCCCGGATGTTTGAAAAATGGAAGGAGGCTGCTCCGGATGTCCAGTAACGAGACGAGAAAAAAGATCCTGGAGGTCAAAAACCTGGATGTGGTGTTTGGCTCGGGAAAAAAGACGTTTAAAGCCATCGACGGCGTAAGCTTTGATATTTATGAGGGCGAGACCTTCGGTCTGGTGGGGGAATCCGGCTCCGGAAAGACCACCATCGGCCGGGCCATCATCCGGATCAACGAGGCGGCCGGCGGTGAGATCCTTTATAAGGGCGAGCGCATCAGCGGAAAGATCTCTCCGGAAATGGACCGGAAGGTCATTGAAAATATCCAGATGATCTTCCAGGATCCCATGGCCTCTTTAAATGAGAGAGCCAAGGTGGACTACATCATTTCCGAGGGCCTTTATAATCACCATAAGTTTAAAAATGAGGAAGAGCGAAAGCAGATCGTATCCCAGGCGCTTTTAGACGTGGGACTTTTACCGGAATTTGCCAGCCGGTTCCCCCACGAGTTCTCCGGCGGCCAGAGACAGAGGATCGGAATCGCCAGGGCTCTGGTCATGGAGCCCCAGCTGGTGATCGCGGATGAACCTATATCGGCCCTGGACGTGTCCATCCGGGCCCAGGTGTTAAACCTTCTTTCTGAACTTCAGAAAAAGAAAGGATTCACCTACCTGTTTATTGCCCATGACTTATCCATTGTCCGGTTTATTTCTGACCGGGTGGCAGTTATCCATAAAGGGCATATTGTGGAGCTGGCGGAGACGGAGAAGCTTTACAGCCATCCGCTCCACCCCTACACCCGCGCATTACTGTCGGCGATCCCTCAGCCGGATCCCTTAGTGGAGCGGAAAAAGGTGGTGGAGGTCTACGACCCGTCCTGCCATCACTATGAGACCGACAAGCCGGAGTGGGTGGAGATCGAGCCTGGACATTTTGTTCTTGCAAATAAGGAAGAACAGGAAAAATATAAGGAGGTGCTGAACGCATAATGGAAATTCAAGTTAAGAACGCTCCAGTCATGGAGTACGACGCCATTGTGATCCCGTTTTCCAATGAAAAGACGCTGACAGCCCCTGTTCCTTCTGAGGTGAAGGAGTCGGTGGAGGCGGCGCTGGCAGCCGGAAAGCTGGGATGTACCTGTGGATTGACTTATGCGCTGAATCTATATATGGAAGGCCGGTTTGTAAAGGCCGTTCTGGTACAGCTGGGTGACGGCTCTGCCACCAACCGGGAGGTATTCCTGGCCATGGCTAAGGCATTCAAGAGCTGCAAGGAGGCAAAGGCAGCTGTTACCATGATCCTCCTGGACAATGCAAAGGAGATCACCGGGAATGCGGAGATCGCAAAGAAGATCTGTGAGCTGCCGTTCCTGGTTTCCTATCAGTTCAATGCATATAAGTCTGTGCCGGTGGTAAACGGGATGAAAACGGCTGTGATCGTTTCAGAGATGGAGGAGCTGGAAAAGATCGCCGCAGAGGCCAAAAACGTGGCGGAGAGCACCATGCTGGCACGGGATCTGATCAATCATCCGTCCATGTATATGACGCCGGAGAAGCTGGGCGGAGAGGCCAAAACGCTGGCCGCAGAGCTTGGCATCGACGTGACTGTATACGACAAGAACCAGATCGAAGAGATGAAGATGGGGGCGTTCCTCTCCGTTGCAAAGGGTGCGGTGGACGAGCCGAGAGTGATCGTGCTCCGGTATAACGGCGGCCAGCCGGGTGAAGCACCGGTGGCGCTGGTAGGCAAGGGCGTAATGTTCGATTCCGGCGGATACAGTTTAAAGTCCAAGATGGCCACCATGCACGACGACATGGGCGGCGCGGCTGCCGTGATCGGAGCCATCCGTGCCATTGCATTACAGAAGCTGCCGGTGAACGTGATCGCAGTGGTGGCAGCCTGTGAGAACCGGGTGTCCGGGGACGCTTACGTTCCGGGAGATATCTTATTCTCCATGAACGGAAAGACCATCGAGATGCTGAATGCCGACGCCGAGGGCCGGCTGACCCTGGCCGACGCCATCACCTACGCCATCCGCAAAGAAGGAGCCGGAGCCATCATTGACATCGCAACCCTGACCGGAGCGGCCAAGGGAGCCGTGGGCGGCCGCAGCGCCGCTGTATTGGCCAATGATGACGAGCTTTATGAGGAGGTCCTGGAGGCCTCCCGGATCTCATGTGAGAAGATCTGGCGGCTTCCGGCAGATAAGGAGCTGTTTACGGTGCTCCAGTCTGAGGTGGCAGATATTAAAAACAGCTGTCCGGGCAATACCATGGGAGGAGGAACTATCGTAGCCGGTCTCTTCCTTCAGGAATTTGTGGAGAGTCATCCCTGGGTCCATGTGGACATGGCCCCGGTGAACTGGGCGGCAGACGGCAACGCTTACTGCATCCACGGAGCCACCGGATACGGCGTGAGCCTTTTGTATGAGACAGTGAAGGTAATATCCAGATAAAAATCTTTTTTTGTGTTCTCACCTGGGGACAGGGACGCTGCAAAATTGCGGCGCTCCTGTCCCCGGTTTATTTCTGTCCCATACGATATTTTCCCGAAAAAGACAGACGGATCCATTCTCTGCTTTGCTCCAGGACAGGCAGCCGCTGGCAGAGGAGAGGTTCTGTCCGGCTACGGCAAAGGGCGGGAGAACTGGGGAGGAGGTACTTGCTGAGACGTCCGGAAACTGGTAAAATGGGGACATGGACAGGAGGTAGAAATGTGAGAAAAGAAAAGCTTGTTTATCATGGAAGCAATGCGGTTGTACAGGAACCCAGAATTCTGGTCAATGGTTACAGCCTTAAAAACTCTGCATTTTGAGGGGAGTGAAGTTCTGTGACAAATATTTATTTCCCAGATGAGGAAATCAGCAGAAATGATATATTTTTTGTCTGTTACATGATTGAACGGGTTGCAAGAAGACTTCATCAGCGCAACCGCTATGTGGTGAATCAGATTGGCAGAAAGAGTCTGGAACATCTGGTCAGCGTGGCAAACGTCCTCCATGCAGAAAATCCCCTGGCAGTCGAAAAAGACTGGATAGAAACATACCAACTGTCGGAGGGGACATTTCATGTGGATCGGGTAGACCCGGAACTGGTAACAAAAATTCCTGGGCCTCTCCAAATGGGGAAAGTTTATGAGAGACTGATCCACGATACAAAGCAGCCGGGAGAATCCGAGGTAGACGGAATAATCCGGGTTTATAATCATGAGATTTGTGATGTGATCGATAATTATAACTGCAGTGCATATTATGAGCCGTCCTATGTAATTGCCAGGGCGTATTATGAGGGCGGTTTTTAACGGAGAAAACATTCCAGGGAGGAATAGATCATGGACATAAATCACGACACAAAAAAGCTTTTTATGTACGCCATACTCTGCCTGTCGCTGGCCGTGGGCTTAAGCAGCGGGGTATTTTCCAATTACTTTAAGGAGGTATTTGCCGTCGATTCGGTCCAGCGCGGGCTTTTAGAGATACCCAGGGAGACGCCGGGGATCCTGTGCGTGGTGATCCTGACGGCCCTTTCGGGGCTCGGAAACCTGTCCCTGATGGTCATGGCCTACGGCTTCTGTACCCTGGGACTGGCAGTTCTGGGCCTTTTATCGCCGTCATATTTTATCATGCAGATCTTTCTTTTTTCCTTTTCCCTGGGAGAGCATATGATGATGCCCCTGCGGGACAGCATTGCCATGGATCTGTCGGGAGAGGGGAAAACGGGGACTTTTTTAGGACAGCTTAAGGGAAAGATGACTCTGGCGTCCATGACTGCGTCGGCAGCTGTCTTCATTGGATACCGTACCGGGATCTTCTGGTTTGGGGACGGCGTGATCCCGTCCTTTGTGGCGGGGCTTCTCTTTACTGCCGCCGGTCTCTTTTTTGCAGTCCGGCTCAGAAAAACAGCTCCGGAGCTCAATGTGCCCCGGGCCAGGAACACCGGCCGCCGGGATACCTTGCATATCCGGAAGCGCTACATTCCCTATTATCTGATCACCGCCGTTTACGGCTGTCAGAAGCGGATGCGGATCGTATTTGCGCCCTGGCTCATTGTGGAGCTTTTAGCCATGGGAGCGGATACCCTGGCGCTTTTAGGCATGGCTGCCCATCTGATCGGGAGCCGCTTTTCCCCGGTCATCGGCCGGATGCTGGACCGCCTGGGAGTTTCCAGATCCCTGGCCATAGAAGGCGGATACTTTGCCGGAGCGTTTCTCTTTGCGGCCTTTGCAGCCTGGGGAGCGGCTTCCGGCCGGTTCGGGGACGGACCACTGGGAGCGGTCCTGGTTTTCCTGGCCTATATCCTGGTGATGCTGACGGATCATTTTAATACTGTCCATACGGTGATGATGAAGCAGCTGAGCCTGCGCCCGGAGGATGTGATGGGAAATCTGTCTCTGGGCTTAAGTGTGGATCATGTGCTGGCAGTGACGGTATCCGGCGGCTTCGGGGTGATCTGGAAGGTATGGGGCCCCCAGTATGTGTTCTTACTGGCAGCCGCCTGCAGCGCGGTGCATCTGGCTGTGGCCGGATACCTGGAGAAGTCGGGGATCTTAAAGAAGAGATAAAAAATACGGCCCGCCTTATGGGCGGGCCATGGCCAGGGGCCGCAGCGTATTTCCTACGCCGCGGCCTCCGTTTCGTTCTGGGAAACACGGCGGCTGCGGAGCCGGTATGCCAGATGGCTCATCAGAGCCGCAGCAGCGGCTGCACCGGCCCAGCCCAGTCCCAGGGAATAAAGCGGGAACGTATGGCAGAGGCCGGAGAGGAAGCCCAGAGGCATGTGCATGTTGTAATCCAGGCAGTAAACGCAGCTTACGATACCGGTGACAGTGATGACAGCCGGGTACATATACGGATTTTTTCCCAGCTTTTCATCCAGGAGTCCCAGGATGATGAGGACGATGGATACCGGATAGATGGCGTTTAACACCGGTACGGAGATCCCAAGGATCGTATTTAAGCCCTGGTTGCAGACCACAAAGGAGAAGCCGGCGATCAGGTACACCCACTGCCTGTATTTCAGACGGTCAGTGAGGGAAGAGAAAAACTGGGAGATGGAGGTGATGAGCCCCACACAGGTGGTCAGGCAGGCCAGGGTGAAGATGGCGGCCAGAAGCACGGCTCCCACGTCTCCGAACAGCTGTTTTACAATGAGGCGGAGCACCACAGCCCCATTTTCCGGGATGGCATAAACGGCAGAGCTTTTCATTCCCATATAGGATAGCATCAGGTAGACTGCGGAAAGGATGGTTCCGGCAGCCAGACCGGCGCGGGTGGTGTAACGGATCAGGTCGTTCTTTTTCTCAACGCCCAGGGACCGCAGGGTGGTGGCGATCACAAGGCCGAAGTTTAAGGCTGCGATGGTGTCCATGGTCTGGTAGCCTTCCAGGAAGCCCTTGACCATGGGGTTCGCCTGGTAGTCCGCCTGGGCGGCGGCAACTCCGGCGTCTCCGCGGAGAACAAACTGGACAAACAGGAAAAGCAGAAGGAGCAGAAGGCTGGGAGTCAGGAATCTGCCGATCCTTTCCATCAGCTTGCTGGGGGTCAGGGCCAGCCATCCGGCGGTCAGGAAAAAGACCAGGGAGTACAGCAGCATAAATACAGGGAGGGGGGCTCCAGAGGGAAGATACGGAGCCACGGCCATCTCAAAGGGGACTGAGGCGGCACGGGGGATCCCAAGGCCTGGTCCGATGGAGAGGTAGATCAGGATCGTGAACACCACAGCAAAGCGGGCGTCTACCTTACGGGCCAGCTTATCCAGACCGTCAAATTTTGCCACAACGATGACGCCGAGGACTGGAAGGATCACGGCGGTGATCAGAAAGGCCGCGATGGCAAAGGGCATTTTTTCCCCGGCGTTCTGTCCCAGGAACGGCGGGAAGATCAGATTTCCGGCTCCGAAAAACAGGGAAAACAGCATAAAGCTCATCAGGACCATTTTTTTCTTACTCAGTTTCATAACATTTCCTCCTGGATACTCATTTCTGCCCATGGCGCGCTTTTCCATGAAACAAGAAAGAATTCTGCTCTTGCAGGATTCTCCGCCTGCGGCGGGTCGCATTTGCGACGAAATTCCATACCGCCGCAGTGCGATTCTGCACGAAGTGCTTTTTTATTTGATAGGAATTTCCTATCAAACAAAAAAAGCCGTCCTCATAAAGGACGACTTTAAAATCGTGGTACCACCTTAATTCTCAAGCACAGCTTGACTCTTATACCGCATCAGACAATGCGTATCACCGATAACGTGGCTTAACCCCGGCGCACCTACTTCGTTCAGATTGCTTCTCAGAGATGATTTCACCGTTCCGCTTCAATGACAGTTTCCACCAGCCACTGCCTCTCTGGAAGATCCACGGACGACTACTTGTTCTCGTCAGATGAATTTATCATGTTGACACCGAGTATAGCACAGCCAGATGGCTTTTTCAAGGGCTTTTCCAAAAATATTTCCGTTATTTTGCACAAAAAGCAACTGGATTACAAAGCGGTTTTCACAAAAACATCATAGATGGCCCGGATGGCGTTTTCAAAATCCTCATCCCGGATCCCGATGATCACGTTCATTTCACGGGAGCCCTGGTCGATCATCTTCACATTGATGCGGGCATGGGAGAGGGCTGCGAAGATCCTGGCGGCGACGCCCAGATTGGAGCGCATGCCCCGTCCTACTATGGCGATCAGCGCCAGATCGGATTCCAGATCGATGGAATCCGGATGGACTGCCCGGTGGATGCCGGAGATGATGGCCTGCTCCCGTTCCTGGAATTCGCTCTGATGGACGTATACGGTCATGGTATCGATCCCAGAGGGCAGATGCTCAAAGGAGATATTGTTTTTTTCAAGGACCTCCAGGACCTTTCTACCGAATCCGATCTCTGAGTTCATCATGGCCTTATCGATGACGATGGAGCAGAAGCCCTTCTTTCCGGCCACGCCGGTGATGGTGTAGGAGGGCTTTTTGCTGGTGCTCTCCACGATCATGGTCCCAGGATCCGAGGGGCGGTTGGTGTTTTTGATATTGATGGGGATCCCTTCCTTGCGCACCGGGAAGATGGCGTCCTCGTGGAGCACGTTGGCGCCCATGTAGGACAGCTCTCTGAGCTCCCGGTAGGTGATGGTCTCAATGGGGGCGGGATCCTCCACGATCCTGGGGTCGGCCACCAGGAAGCCGGAAACGTCGGTCCAGTTTTCATAAAGGTCGGCGTGGAGGGCGCGGGCCACCAGAGAGCCGGTCACATCGGAGCCGCCTCTGGAAAAGGTGGCGATGGAGCCGTCGGGCTTTGAGCCGTAAAAGCCGGGGATCACCGCCTGCTTCATGGAAGCAAGCCGGGCCTCCAGCTCGTCGTTGGTCTTTTCCGGTAAAAATACGCCGTTTTCATCAAAAAAGACCACGTCTGCGGCGTCCACAAAGGGGAAGCCCAGGTAATGGGACATGATGATGCCGTTTAAATATTCGCCCCGGGATGCAGCGTAGGCCCTTCCGGCTTTATTTTTAAAATTTTCTTCGATGGTGTCAAATTCAAAGTCCAGGTTAAGGTCCAGATCCAGGCCGTTTATGATATCGTCGAACCGCTTTTTGATCTGGTCCAGGATCCGCTTATAGCTCTGTCCCGCAGCGCAGGCCTCATAGCACTGATATAGGAGGTCTGTGACCTTTGTATCCTTTCCGTCCCGTTTCCCAGGGGCAGAGGGGACCACATAGCTTCTGGCCTTATCTGCATCGATGATGGCTTTTACTTTTTTGAACTGTCTGGCGCTGGCTAAAGAGCTGCCGCCGAATTTAACTACTTTTTTCATAATCGATTCTGTCTCCTGTATATGTCGGCTTAATGTATGATCTTGGGGGTGGGGAAGTATTCAAATAAAACCTTGGCCACCAGCTTGTCTTTGGAAATGTAGGGGTTTTTCCAGTATCTGGCATCTGCGGAAAAATTCCGGTTGTCTCCCATCATGAAATAGCAGTCCTCGGGGACCTCAAAGTGCATGGTCTCTCCCTGGTTCATCTCTTCCGCCAGATAAGGCTCCTCCAGAGGCGTTTCAGACCCGTTTAAATACACCTTATCATCGATGATGTCGATGACGTCTCCGGGAAGGCCGATGACCCGCTTCACATAATAAACGGTCTTGGCCCGTTTTCCCAGCTCATAGCCGCAGGCCGGGCAGACCGCCGGGTCCTCGCCCTCACCAATGGCCGTACATCTGGGGCACTGCCAGCCGAATACGAAAATGGCCACGTCCCCGCGTTCCGGATCGGCGAACTTATAGTGGAGCCTGGAGCCGATGACGCGGCTGTGGGCCATAATGGTGTTTTCCATGGAACCGGTGGGGACCTCGCTGTTGGCAATGACGAAGGTGGTCAGCACGAAGGCGATGACAGCTGCGGATACTAACACCTGGATCCAGCTTATGAGCTCCGCCTTCCAGCCGGTTTTTGGCTCCTTCTTTTTCCGGCTTTTGTTCTGGTCTAATTCTTTGTTTTCATTTTCCATATTGATCAACCTCGTGAATTCCTGATAATGCAGTGCACAAAAATGCAATATATTGAGTTTAGAATACTTTTTCAAGTTTCGCAAGGACTTTTAGAAAAACATAAGAAAAAAATATGCGGAGGAGGGTTATGGCTTGTATCAGGAACGGGAAAATGGTAGAATGAGGGTATCGGATTCACAGATATCTGGAAAGGGATTATGAAATATTCTGGAAACAGGGGGGCGTTTTATGGAAAAAATATTATATGATCAGATGGACTGGGCGGGGATCGAGGAGATCGTATATTCAGAGAGCAGCGATCCGGGAAGACTCCTGGGGGCCCATGTGGTAAAGGAAGGGCTTCTGATCCAGGCGTTTCTTCCGGGGCAAGGACCGCGGCTGTGAAGCTTGGAAAAGAGAAATTTCCTATGGAGATGGCTGACGAAGCCGGCTGGTTTGCCGTGCTTTTTGAGGATAAAAGGGAGCTGGAGCCATACAGGCTCATAGCCGGATATGAGGACGGGACAGTGACCGAGACCGAGGACCCGTACAGCTTCCGGTTCCGCTCCAGGTTTAAGGACGAGGAGCTTAAAAAGCTGGAGGCTGGGATCTATTACGATTCCTATGAAAAGCTGGGAGCCCATCCGGTGTCTGAAAACGGGGTCAGGGGCGTTCATTTTGCAGTCTGGGCGCCCGGGGCCATGCGGGTCAGCGTGGTGGGAGACTTTAATATGTGGGACGGAAGACGCCACCAGATGATCCGTCTGGGCGGCTCCGGCGTCTATGAGCTTTTTATTCCTGGAGTAAAGCCGGGAGACCTTTATAAATATGAAGTCAAGACCAGGGCCGGAGAGCCCATGCTGAAGGCCGACCCTTACGCAAATTATGCGGAGCTGCGGCCCGATACGGCGTCAGTGGTCTGGGACCTGGGCCGTTATAAGTGGAGCGATAAGGAGTGGATGGACCGAAGAGCAAAGACCGATACGAAGACAGCGCCCATGTCGGTCTATGAGGTACATCTGGGCTCCTGGATGCGGAAGCCGGCGGAGCTGGATGAAAATGGAGAGGAAAAGAACGGCAGCCAGTTTTATAATTACCGGGAGACCGCAGAAAAGCTGGCTTCCTATGTGAAGGAAATGGGCTATACCCATGTGGAGCTTTTGCCGGTGATGGAGCACCCCCTGGATGCCTCCTGGGGCTACCAGGTAACCGGCTATTATGCCCCCACCAGCCGCTATGGGACCCCCGACGATTTTAAGGCCTTCATGGACCATATGCACAAAGAGGGGATCGGCGTGATCTTAGACTGGGTCCCGGCCCATTTCCCCAGGGACGCCCATGGCCTGGCCTCCTTTGACGGCACCTGCCTGTATGAGCACCTGGATCCGCGTCAGGGCTCCCATCCCCACTGGGGGACGCTGATCTACAATTACGGGAGACCCCAGGTGTCCAACTTCCTGATCTCCAACGCCCTGTTCTGGGCAAAGGAGTACCATGCCGACGGGATTCGTATGGATGCGGTGGCCTCCATGCTGTATCTGGATTACGGAAAGAACGCCGGAGAATGGGTGGCCAACATGTACGGCGGCCATGAAAACCTGGAGGCTGTGGAGTTCTTAAAGCATCTGAATTCTGTATTCCATAAAGAGGCAAAGGGAGCGGTCCTCATTGCAGAGGAATCCACGGCCTGGCCCCAGATCACGGGAAATGTGAAGGAAGGCGGCCTGGGCTTTGATTATAAGTGGAATATGGGCTGGATGAACGATTTCCTGGGATATATGCAGTGCGATCCCTATTTCCGGAACCAGCACTACGGAGAGCTGACCTTCAGTATGCTCTACGCATACAGCGAGAACTTCGTCCTGGTGTTCTCCCATGACGAGGTGGTCCACGGAAAAGGCTCCATGGCGGGAAAGATGCCGGGAGATACCCAGGAAAAGAAATTTGCAAACCTGCGGGCCGCTTACGGCTTTATGACAGGCCATCCGGGGAAAAAGCTTTTGTTCATGGGCCAGGAATTTGGACAGATGGACGAGTGGAATGAAAACCGGAGCCTGGAATGGGAGCTTTTGCAGTATCCGGTCCATAAGGAGATGCAGGAATATGTGAAGGCGTTGAACCATTTATATACGACCCAGCCGGCTCTTTACGAAATGGATTATGAGCCCGAGGGCTTCGAGTGGATCAACTGTACCTACAATGACGAAAACATCGCCATCTTCATCCGGAAGACGAAGCGGCCCGAGGACACCCTGCTCTTTGTCTGCAACTTTGTTCCCGTGGCTCATGAGAAATTCCGGGTGGGCGTGCCCTTTGCCGGAAAATATAAAGAGATCTTAAACAGTGATTCTGTAAAATTTGGCGGAACGGGTGCAACAAATCCCCGGGTCAAGGCGTCTAAAAAAGAGGAGTGGGATGCCAGGGAGCATTCGATCTCCATTACCCTGCCGCCTTTAGGCATCTGCGTGTTCCAGTGTACGCCGGTGAAGGAGGAGCCGAAGAAGGAGACGGGTAAAAAAGCTGCCGGGAAAAAGGAGACCGCCGGAGCAGCCAGGAAAAAGACTGCCGGGGAAAAGCCTGCGGCAGCGAAAAAGCCGTCCCGGACTCCCGGACCGGTGGAGGCCGCCGGAAAGAAGGCAGCAGATGCTCTGGACAGGATCTCCCAGAAGGTGGGCGGCCTGATCAAAAAGACGGCCCAGTCCGGAGGGCAGCAGGAGAACAAAGAATCTGTGCATAAGGAGGAACGCTGATGCTGAAGATCCAGATCATGGACATGCTGCTTCCCTGGCTTCTTAAGACCGGCGGGAAGCTCCTGATCACCGTTTTGATCGCCGTCATTGGCTATAAGGTCATCCGCGCCATAAGAAAGGGCGTCGGAAGGTCCATGGAGAAGGCTGGTCTGGAGGTCACACTGAGGAAGTTTCTGGACGCGCTTTTATATGCCGTGCTCATCGGGCTCCTGGTGTTCATGGTGGCCGAGGAGCTGGGGATCAAATCCTCCTCCCTGGTGACCATTGCCGGAGCCGTGACCCTGGCCATGAGCCTTTCCCTTCAGAATACCATGGCAAACTTTGCCGGAGGCGTTCTGGTGCTCTTTTTAAAGCCCTTCAAGGCAGGAGACTATATCGTCACTAAGGATGGGGAGGGGACCGTGGAGTCCATCGGACTGGTCTATACGACCCTTCTGACCATTGAAAACAAAAGGATCGTGATCCCCAACAGCAGTATCTCCAATTCTCCCATCACCAACAGCACGGGAGAGGAAAAAAAGAAGCTGGTCTTAAACATCGGCATCGGCTATTCTGCCGATCTGAAAAAGGCAAAAGAGATCCTCAGACGGCTGTTTGAGGAGCATTCGGCCATCCTTAAGGAGGACGGGATCCTGGTGGTGGTGGACAGCCTGGGTGAGAGCAGCGTAAACTTAAGCGTCCGGGGCTGGACCCTGACGGAGGAGTACTGGACCGCCAGATGGGAGCTGACGGAAGCGGTGAAGCTGGCCTTTGACGAGGAGGGGATCGAGATCCCGTACAATTACCTGAATGTTCATTTAACTGAGAAACAAAAACAGTCCGGCCAGGCCTGACAGCCGGGCGGAGATTCCAGGGGAGGGAACAGCTATGGTAAAAAAGGCGGCAGAATTTGCCAGGAAGGTACATGAAGGGAAGCTTCGGAAGGGCAGTATGGTCCCGTATATCGTCCATCCCTTTGAGGCGGCTGTGATCGTTTCCGGGATGACCGACGATCCGGAGGTCATCAGCGCCGCCCTTCTCCATGATGTGATCGAGGACGCCGGGATCTCCTATGAGGAGCTGAAAATGCAGTTCGGGTCCCGGGTAGCCGACCTGGTGCTGGCAGAAAGCGAGGACAAATCCAGGACCTGGAAGGAGCGGAAAAGCGCCACCATTGAAAAGCTCAGATCGGCAGGACGGGCGGAAAAGCTCATCTGCCTGGGAGACAAGCTGAGCAATCTAAGGAGCACTGCCGCGGACATGCTGCTCCGGGGCGACGGCGTCTGGCAGAAATTCCGGGTCACAGATAAAAATGAGCACGCATGGTATTACCGCGGCGTATTTGAACAGCTTGGGGAACTGAAGGAAGAACTGGCATATCAGGAATCTGTCTCCCTGCTCCACAGAATATTTGACCAGGAGGAAGAAAAAGACCAATGAGAAAACTGAAGAAATTTTTACTGGGAGCCGCCGCCCTGTTCCTGGGCGTGACCGGAACGGCGGCCGCCTCCTTTCCAGCCTATGCGGACGGAGCCATGGGGGCCGTTTACAGGGCCCATATCCATGGCCGCGGCTGGACAGATATGGCAAAGGATAATACATATGTAAACGGCCCGAAGGATACGTACGTGACGGCAGTCGCCGCCTCCCTGGAGAACCAGCCCGAGGGCATGACCGGCACCATTGCCTACCAGGTGAACTTAAGCGGCTCCGGCTGGATGGACTGGCAGGAGAACCTTGGAGAGGCCGGGGCCACAGACACCGACAAGCCCCTGGAGGTAGTGCGGATGCAGCTCACAGGCCAGCTTTCCGAAAATTATGACCTTTATTATTCCGTCCTTCAGAACGGCTCCTGGACAGCCCTTGTAAGAAACGGAGAGACCGCCGGCGTGGAGGGCCAGGGACTCCGGGTGGACGGTATCCGCATTGCAGTGACCGGAAAGGACGCAGGACTGCCGCCGGAGGGGACCCATATGGGCCGGTATATCGACCCATCGAAGCCCATGGTGGCCCTGACCTTTGACGACGGGCCCTCGGCCCATACGGCCAGGATCTTAGACTGCCTGGAGGCCAACGATGCCAGAGCTACCTTTTATATGGTGGGAAACCGTATGGGAACCTACCAGTCCACAGTAAAGCGCATGGTGGATATGGGCTGCGAGCCGGGCAGCCACACCTGGGACCACACCTATATCACGAAGCTGTCCCAGGAGGGGCTGTTTGCCAATCTGAACCGGCTGGACGACACGCTCCAGTCCATTGCCGGAGTGCGTACCGTGACCATGCGCCCGCCGGGAGGCTTTGTAAGCGACAATGCAAAGCAGAATTTGGCAAAGAAGGGCGTTCCCGCCATTCTCTGGTCCATCGACACCCTGGACTGGAAGACGAAAAATGCCCAGAATACCATCAATGTGGTGTTAAGCAGCGTAAAGGATGGTGACATCATCCTGATGCACGATCTCTACGGTACATCCGCTGACGCAGCGGTGGTCTTGATCCCTGAGCTTAAAAAGCGGGGCTACCAGTTGGTGACGGTCAGTGAAATGGCATCGTTACGCGGCGGCATGACGCCGGGACAGGTATATCACAGCTTCCGTCCATAGGAAAAAGAATGGGAGCATGAGAGACCGCAGACGGTCCGCTTATGACGGGAGCTGCCAGGATCCGTTCCGGCAGCTCTGCCTTAAGGGCGGCCTGGTCTGCGGCCTTTTTATATAGGGAACCGGCAGAGCCCAGTCCCAGGAGCAGCAATAGAAGCCAGAAGACGGCGTGCTCGGGCAGTCGTTTCAAAAAAATCCCCCCATATCCAGGTCTGATAGTACAGGATATGCGGGGGATCTTTCTTTTATGCGGACAGCGGGCCTGCCGCTACCACACGGCCACAGTGCCGTCGGTCCTGGGCTCGGTGGCTCCGCAGAGGGTGCCGTCGTCGTCTCTTAAGATGATCTGGCCGCGGCCGAATTCCAGGCTGTTGACCGGGATGGTTATGTCATGGCCGGTACGGGTCAGCTTGTCAGCCATCTCGCTGTTATAAAGGCGCTCCAGGGAGATCTTCTTTTCTCCGGTCCACATCCATCTGGGGGCGTCCAGGGCCTCCTGGGGATTCATATGGAAGTCGATCATATTGGTCAGCACCTGCACATGGCCCTGAGGCTGCATAAAGCCGCCCATGACGCCGAAGGGGCCCACGGCCTTTCCGTCCTTGGAGAGGAAGCCGGGGATGATGGTGTGGTACGGCTTTTTGCCGGGAGCCACACAGTTTTCCATGGTCTCGTCCATGGTGAAGTTATTGCCCCGGTTGTGGAAGACGATGCCTGTGCCCGGAAGGACGGTTCCGGAGCCAAAGCCGCAGTAGATGGACTGTATGTAGCTGATCATGTTGCCGTCGCCGTCGGCTGCATTTAAGTAGACCGTATCGCCGCAGTAGGGAGTTCCGGGCTTGGGCTCCAGGGCGGTGCTCCCGATGAGGGCCCGGCGTTTTGCCGCATAGTCCCTGGATAAGAGCTGCTCCACCGTGGGCTTCATGGCTCTGGGATCGGCCACATACCGTTTTCCGTCAGTGAAGGCAAGCTTTAAGGCCTCCATGATCTTATGGGCCGTTTCCGGATCGTCGTGGCCTGCGGAAAGGTCCATGCCCTCCAGGATATTTAAGGCCATGAGGACAACGATGCCGTGGCCGTTGGGCGGGATCTCCCAGACGTCATAGCCTCTGTAATTGGTGGTGATGGGCTCCACCCACTGGGCCTTGTAGGCGGCCAGGTCCTCTTTTCTCAGATAGCCGCCGGTCTTTCTGGAATAGCTGTCGATGGCGTCGGCAATGGCTCCCCGGTAGAAGGATTCGCAGTTGGTCCTTCCAAGCTCCTCCAGAGTTTCGGCCATGCCCTTATACTTAAAGATCTCACCGGCTCTGGGAGCGCGGCCGTCGATGGTGAAATCCGCTGCCCAGGCCTCGTAAAATTCTGGGGATAGCTCCTTTTTAAAGGACTTGGCCAGACGGTTCCAGAGTGCGGATACCACGGGAGATACAGGGAAGCCGTCCCGGGCATAGGAGGCGGCAGGCTCCAGGATCTGGGAGAGGGACAGCTTTCCAAAGCGTTTGTTGATCTCCGCCCAGCCGGAGGTGACGCCGGGGACTGTAACGGCTCCCCAGCCGTATTTGGGCATTTCTGTGTATCCGGCCTGTTTTAAGGTATCCACGCTTAAAAGAGCGGGAGCCGGGCCGCTGGCGTTTAAGCCGTAAAGCTTTCCTTCGTGCCAGATCAGGGCAAAGCCGTCGCCGCCCATATTGCAGGACATGGGTTCCACCACAGCCAGACAGGCGGCTGCGGCCAGGGCTGCGTCAAAGGCGTTTCCGCCTTTTTTGATCATATCCAGGCCTGCCTGGGCAGCCAGGGGCTGGGAGGCGCAGACCATTCCCCGGCGGCCGTAGACAAGACGGCGGCGGGACGGATAGCGGTACTGGAGCGGGTCAAAATGAAGATCCATGAAATTTCCTCGCTTTCTTAATTTAAATAATCTCTTACAAACTGTACCAGCACGGCGGTTCCGGCGGCGATACAGTCTTCGTCAAATGTATTTTTGGAATTGTGGATCCCGTGTCTGGTATTGGGATCACTGTTTCCCGAGCCTAAGCGGAACTGGGCGCCGGGAGCATATTCCGGGAACAGGCAGGAGAAGTCCTCGGAGCCCAGGGAGGGGCTGTCGAAGGTGAAGATCCGGTCTGCGCCGATGGTCTTTTCTGCGGCCGCTGCCACCAGATCGACGACAGTATCGTCGTTGACCAGAGGCGGCATACCGTCGCCCCAGGTGATCTCGCCCTTTCCGCGGAGGGTCTCCGCTCCCAGGGTCACGATCCGTTCCACGGACTGCTTCATGGACTCCCGAAGTTCCGGCGTCAGGGTCCGGAGGGTTCCCTGCATTTCCACAAAATCCGGTACGATATTGGCCGCCTTGCCGCCCTGGATGTTTCCGATGGTGAGGACGGCGGAGGAGATGGGATGGTTTTCCCTGGAAACGATGGTCTGGAGCTGGGTCAGCACATAGGCGCTGATCATTACCGGATCCACGAAATTTTCCGGGTGAGCCCCGTGGCCGCCTTTTCCGCTGATCTTAATATGGAAGAAATCGTTGGAGGCGCATCCAGGCCCTTTCTTTAAGGCAATGGTCCCGGCGTCGTATTCCGGAGACACGTGGAGGCCGATGAACACATCGGGCTTTGCGGCCCTTGTAAAGTCACAGTCGATGAACTGCTTTGCACCGCAGCCCTTTTCCTCGGCCGGCTGGAAAAGGAACATGACGGTTCCAGAAAGCTCGTCCCGGATCTGGGAAAGGACCCGCGCACAGTATAAAAGCACAGTGGTGTGGATATCATGACCACAGGAATGGCAGACATTGGGAATTTCGGATGCAAATGGGAGCTCTGTCAGCTCCGGCATGGGCAGGGCGTCGATATCCTCCCGGATGGCCACGGTCTTTCCGGGGTTTTTGCCGCGGAGGATGCCGAGCACTCCGGTCTTTAAGCCGATCTCGGCGATCTCAATGCCGTATTCCGTCAGCTTTTCCCGGATCAGCTTCGTGGTTTCAAATTCTTCATTGCTGAGCTCCGGATGCTGGTGGATATGACGGCGGATAGCGGTCATTTCTTCATTCAATGGCAGGACCAGTTTCATGGTTTCCATAGGAGTTCCTCCTGTTTCGTTTGAATTTTCCAACATGTTTTTATTTTAAAACAGAATGCGGGAAAATACAATCCAAATTGCATGAAACATGGGGGAGCCGTCCCGGGGCCAGAAACCTGTTGCAATTTGCGACAAAAAATTTTATAATAAAATTTAATATTATCATGGGCATGATGTGGATACGGGGAATTGGGAGATCCTGGAGGCCCGGGTGAGGGAAGGTGTGAGCGTATGGAAGAAAAACTGAAAAGCATAGAAGTGGAACTGGAGGCCCCGGCAGATTTTACCAGCCCCGACGTGCTGTATGAGGATCTGGTAAAGAGCATACGGAAATATCATCCGTCTGACGATCTGGGCATGGTGGAAAAGGCGTATCAGATCGCCCGGGATGCCCACAAGGACCAGAAGAGAAAATCCGGGGAGCCATATATCATCCATCCCCTCTGCGTGGCGATCATCCTGGCGGACCTGGAGCTGGATAAGGAATCCATCATCGCCGGGATCCTCCATGATGTGGTGGAGGATACGGTGCTGACCGAGGAGGAGCTGGCGGCGATCTTTGGAAAAGAGGTGGCCCTGCTGGTGGACGGCGTCACAAAGCTGACCCAGCTGTCCTGGTCTGCCGATAAGGTGGAGATGCAGGCGGAGAACTTAAGAAAGATGTTCCTGGCCATGGCCAAGGATATCCGGGTCATCCTCATCAAGCTGGCGGACCGCCTCCACAACATGCGGACACTTCAGTACATGAAGCCGGAGAAACAGAAGGAAAAGGCCAGAGAGACCATCGAGATCTACGCGCCTCTGGCGGACCGTCTTGGTATTTCCAAAATAAAGATCGAGCTGGACGATCTGGCGCTGAAATACCTGGAGCCGGACGTTTATAATGATCTCCAGGAAAAGATATCCCTGACCAGCGAGGCCAGACAGAATTTCATCGACGAGATCATCCAGGAGATCAGCACCCACATGAAGCATGCGGAGATCGAATGTGAGGTCAGCGGCCGGGTGAAGCACTTCTTTAGTATTTATAAGAAGATGGTGAACCAGAACAAGACCCTGGACCAGATCTATGATATTTTTGCAGTGCGGATCATTGTGGATACGGTGAAGGACTGCTATGCAGCCCTGGGTGTGATCCATGAAATGTATAAGCCCATCCCGGGCCGGTTCAAGGACTATATCGCCATGCCAAAGCCCAATATGTACCAGTCCCTGCATACGACCCTGATCGGGAACAACGGCCAGCCCTTTGAGATCCAGATCCGGACCTTCGAGATGCACCGGACGGCAGAGTATGGAATCGCGGCCCACTGGAAGTATAAGGAAAGCGGCAGTGGTCACATTGCAGCCGGAGACGAGGCCAAGAAGTTAAGCTGGCTGAGACAGATCCTGGAGTGGCAGCAGGATATGTCGGACAACAAAGAATTCCTGAGCATGCTAAAGAGCGATCTGGACATGTTCTCCGACAACGTTTACTGCTTTACGCCCAACGGCGATGTGAAGGCCCTGCCCAGCGGCTCCACGGCCATTGATTTTGCCTACGCCATCCACACGGCTGTGGGAAATAAGATGGTGGGCGCCCGGGTCAACGGGAAGCTGGTGAACATCAACTATGTGATCCAGAACGGAGACCGGATCGAGATCATGACCTCCCAGAACTCCAAAGGCCCCAGCAGGGACTGGTTAAACCAGGTCAAGAGCAGCCAGGCGAAGAATAAGATCAATTCCTGGTTCAAGCAGGAGCGGAAGGCCGATAACATCGTCAAGGGCCGGGAGCTGATCGACCGGTACTGTAAGGCCAAGGGGATCAACTTTGCCGATATCAGCAAGCCCGAATATATGGATAAGGTCTTAAAGCGCTATGCCTTCCAGGACTGGGATTCGGTACTGGCCTCTGTGGGCCACGGCGGCTTAAAAGAGGGCCAGGTCATCAATAAGATGGTGGAGGAACGGGAGAAAAAGCTGAAGCGGGAAGTGACAGACGCGACGATCCTGGACACCATTGGAGACAACAACCGGGCGGCTGTGGTGCCCATGCGCGGAAAGAGCAAAAGCGGCATCGTGGTCAAGGGGATCCATGATCTGGCAGTGCGCTTCTCCAAGTGCTGCAACCCGGTGCCGGGAGACGAGATCGTGGGCTTTGTCACCAGGGGCCGCGGCGTTACCATCCACCGGACCGACTGCATCAATGTGCTGAACCTGCCGGAAATGGAGCGGAACCGGCTGATCGACGCCGAATGGCAGGCGGAGGAGGACGAGAAGGGAACTGCCACCTATGCCACCGAGATCTCCATTTATGCCAATAACCGGATCGGTATGTATGTGGATATTGCCAGGATCTTCACAGAGCGGGAGATCGATGTGACAAATATGAACGCCCGGACCAATAAGCAGGGCAAGGCCACCATCACCATGTCCTTTGATATCCACGGAACAGAAGAATTAAATACTCTCATGGCCAAGATCCGCCAGATCGACGGGGTCTTAGACATCGAGAGGACCACAGGCTGATAAAAATACGGGGAGTCTGCCACGCCAAACGGCCGGCGGACTCCATCATCTTTGAAAGGGAAAGAAAACAATGAGCGGAATTTGCGTAAAGAATCTGACAGTGGGAATGGTAGAGACCAACTGCTGCCTGGTCTATAATGAGGAGACAAAACAGGCGGTGATCGTGGATCCGGGCGATGCAGCAGATGTGATCCGGGAGGAATGCCGGAAGCTGGAGCTTTCGCCGGAGCTGATCCTTCTGACCCACGGCCATTTTGACCACATGATGGCGGCAGAGGAGCTTAAGAAGGAATGGGGAATTAAGATCTGTGCCTGTGAAAAGGAGCTGGAGGTCTTAAGAGACAGCAAAAAGAACCTGATGATGGATTATTACAGAAAGGATTACACGCTGGAGCCGGATCTGACGGTCTGTGACGGAGAGACCTTTGAGGCCGCGGGCGTGACCTGGAAGGTGATCGAGACCCCTGGCCATACCATCGGCTCCTGCTGCTACTATATCGAGTCTGAGGATCTTCTGTTTGCGGGCGACACCCTGTTCCGCACCTCCTACGGCCGGGTGGATCTTCCCACCGGAGATGCCATGTCCATGCTGGCCTCGGTGAAGAAGCTTTTAACGCTTCCGGAGACGGTGAAGGTATATCCGGGCCATATGGGCGTTACCTCCATTGAATATGAAAAGAAGCACAATCCCCTGGCGAGGTACTAGAAATGATCGGAATTTTACTGAATGATGCTTCCTATGAGCAGGACATCCGGGAGCTTTTAATGGCGTTCTATCCAGGAGAGGGCTTTGCCCATGAAAGGACCGGGGGCGTGGACTTTTATGTGGAAGGAACGTATGAGCCGGAGTCCGGCACATTTTCCCTGGATATCCTGGAAAATGAAGAGAAAAAGGCGGGAGCGGCATTTCCCGTCTCTTATGAGAACCGTCTGGAAGCCAAGACTGCCATCAAGCGGGAGCTTTACGGCCTTCTTTCTGCCCGTACCGGAAAGACCCTTCCATGGGGGACCCTTACCGGGATCCGTCCCACAAAGATCGCCTTAAGCCGGCTGGACCAGGGCGTTCCGGAGGAAGAGATCCGGGAATTCATGGAAAAGACCTATCTGACCAGCAGAGAGAAGATCGATCTGAGCCTGGAGATCGCGGAGCGGGAAAAGGAGCTCCTGAGCCATATCGACTACGAAAACGGATACAGCCTGTATGTGGGGATCCCCTTCTGTCCCACCACCTGCCTGTACTGCTCCTTTACCTCCTACCCCATCGGGGCCTGGGAAAAGAAAATGGACCAGTACCTGGCCGCTCTTTTTAAGGAGCTGGATTATGTGGCGGAGACCATGAAGGGACGCACCCTGGATACAGTCTACTTCGGAGGAGGAACGCCAACGGCCTTAAAGGCAGAGGAGCTGGATGCCATCCTCACCCGGATCGGGGAGCGGTTCGATCTTTCTTCTGTGAAGGAGTTTACAGTGGAGGCCGGACGGCCCGATAGCATCACTGAGGATAAGCTGAAGACCCTGCGGGCCCACGGGATCTCCAGGATCTCCATCAATCCCCAGACCATGAAGCAGTCCACCCTGGATCTCATCGGCCGCCGCCATACGGTGGAGATGGTGAAGGAAAAATACCGTCTGGCGAGAAAACTGGGCTTTGATAACATCAACATGGATCTGATCATCGGCCTGCCGGAGGAGGATATAAGCGACGTGCGGGCCACTATGGAAGAAATAAAGGAGCTGGCCCCCGACAGCGTTACGGTCCATTCCCTGGCCATCAAGCGGGCTGCCAGACTCAATATCTTTAAGGAACGGTATGCGGACTTAAAGATCGAGAACACCCAGGAAATGATCGATCTGACGGCAGAGTACGCCAGATCCATGGGCCTGGTGCCCTATTATCTGTACCGCCAGAAAAACATGGCCGGCAATTTTGAAAATGTGGGCTACGCGGCCCCGGATAAGGCGTGTATCTACAACATCCTCATCATGGAGGAAAAACAGACCATAGTCGCCTGCGGGGCCGGGACCACGACGAAGGTGGTATTCCCTGCGGAAAACCGTCTGGAGCGGGTGGAGAACGTCAAAGATGTGGATCAGTATATCGCCCGCATCGACGAGATGATCGGAAGAAAAGAAAAGATGCTTGAAAAACTGGATGGGCTGTCGTAAACTTACCATCAGACATAAAATATGGAGGAACGAGTATGGCGTTAAAGAAAAAGCCGGTGACCGGCATGAAGGATATCCTGCCCCAGGAAATGCAGATCCGCGATTATGTTCTGAACCAGATCAAGGAAACGTACCGCGGCTTCGGATTCTCTTCCATTGAGACTCCCTGTGTGGAGCACATCGAAAACCTGTTAAGCAAGCAGGGGGGAGACAATGAAAAGCTGATCTTTAAGGTATTAAAGAGGGGCGAGAAATTAAACTTAGAGGCAGCAGAAACAGAAAATGACCTGGCAGACAGCGGCCTGCGCTACGATCTGACGCTCCCGCTGTCCAGATACTATTCCAACAACGCGGCCAATCTGCCGTCTCCCTTTAAGGCGCTCCAGATCGGAAGCGTATGGAGGGCAGACCGCCCCCAGAAGGGCCGTTACCGCCAGTTTGTCCAGTGTGACATCGACATCTTCGGCGACGCCACCAGCCAGGCGGAGATCGAGCTGGTGCTGGCGACCACCACAGCCTTAAAAAAGATCTGTCCCAACAACCAGTTTGAGGTCCGCATCAACGACAGGAAGATCCTGCGGGCCATGGCCGTTTACAGCGGCTTCCCGGAGGAGGACATTGAAAAGGTGTTCATCACCGTTGACAAGATGGACAAGATCGGCGTGGACGGCGTGAGAGCGGAGCTGGTGGAAAACGGATATTCCGAAGAAACGGCGGATAAATACCTGGAGCTCATGGGACAGGTGACGGGTGACGCCGACGGAGTCCGCCGTATGGGAGAGATCCTTTCAGGCGTACTGGAGGACGGCGCAGCCGAAAATCTGGCGGAGATCATGGATACGGTCATGAGTGTGTCCGGCGGAGGCTTCGGACTGAAATTCGATCCCACTCTGGTACGCGGCATGGGCTATTACACCGGCACGATCTTTGAGGTGGCCATGGAAGGCTTTGGCGGCTCTGTGGCCGGCGGCGGAAGATACGATAAGATGGTGGGAAGATTCACAGGCATGGATACTCCGGCCTGCGGCTTTTCCATCGGCTTTGAGCGGATCGTGGGGATCCTCATGGACGCCGGCTTTGTGGTTCCGGAAAAGAACGCCAGAGAGGCCTGGATGTATGAAAAGGGCATGGGAATGGGGCGTCTTTCTGAGATCCTTAAGGAGGCCATGGCTGCCCGGGCAGAGGGAAAAACGGTCCTGGTGACCCAGATGAATAAAAATAAGAAGTTCCAGAAGGAGCAGCTGGGAAAAGAGGGCTATACGGAGTTCAGGGAGTTCTATAAAGAGGAATTAAAGCGTTAAGCAGGAGGAGAATATCATGGCAGAATCAATGGCAGGCTTAAAGCGTTCCTGCCGCTGTACGGAGGTTACAGAGGCAAACGTGGGCCAGGAGCTGACCCTTATGGGCTGGGTCCAGAAGAGCAGAAATAAAGGCGGCATCATCTTTACAGATCTGAGGGACCGCACCGGGATCATCCAGATCATTTTTGAGGAAAGCGACTGCGGAGCCGAGAGCTTTGCAAAGGCAGAGCGTTTAAGGAGTGAGTTTACCATCGCGGTGACCGGCGTGGTGGAAAAGCGTTCCGGCGCGGCCAACGAAAACTTAAAGACCGGTTCCATTGAGGTACGGGCAAGATCCCTGCGGATCCTTTCCGAATCCGAGGTTCCGCCGTTCCCCATTGAGGAAAACAGTAAGACAAGGGAAGAGGTGCGCTTAAAATACCGGTATCTGGACCTGCGCCGTCCGGATCTCCAGAGAAACATCCTGGTCAGAAGCCGTGTGGCCACCATGGTGCGCCAGTTTTTAGCAGATGAGGGATTTTTAGAGATCGAGACCCCCACCTTAATTAAGAGCACGCCGGAGGGAGCCAGGGACTATCTGGTGCCCAGCCGTGTGCATCCGGGGAACTTTTATGCCCTTCCCCAGTCTCCGCAGCTCTTAAAGCAGCTTTTAATGTGCTCTGGATTTGACCGTTATTTCCAGCTGGCCCGCTGCTACCGGGACGAGGATCTCAGGGCTGACCGCCAGCCGGAGTTTACCCAGATCGACATGGAGCTGTCCTTTGTGGATGTGGAGGACGTGCTGGATGTAAACGAGAGGCTTTTAAAGAAGATCTTCAAGGAGATCTGTGATTTTGATGTGCAGCTTCCCATCCAGAGAATGACCTGGAGAGAGGCCATGGACCGCTTCGGCTCAGATAAGCCGGATCTGCGGTTTGGAATGGAGCTTAAAAATGTGTCCGACGTGGTAAAGGACTGTGAATTTGTGGTGTTTAAGAGCGCCCTGGAAAACGGCGGTTCTGTCCGCGGCATCAACGCAGACGGCCAGGCCGGCATGCCCAGAAAGAAGATCGACGCTCTGGTGGAATACGCCAAGGGCTTTGGGGCCAAGGGACTGGCCTACCTGGCCATCCATGAGGACGGCTCCTATAAGTGCTCCTTCGGAAAGTTCATGAAGGAGGAAGAGCTGGACACCCTGGTAAAGGCCATGGACGGAAAGCCGGGAGACCTGTTATTCTTTGCCGCCGACAAGGATAAGGTGGTATTCGACGTTCTCGGAAACCTCCGTCTGGAGCTGGCAAGACAGCTGGATCTTCTTAAGAAGGATGACTTTAAGTTCCTGTGGGTGACGGAATTCCCGCTTTTAGAGTACTCAGAGGAAGAGGACCGGTATGTGGCCATGCACCATCCGTTCACCATGCCCATGGAGGAGGATATCCCCCTTCTGGACAGCGATCCGGGCGCAGTGCGTGCAAAAGCATACGATATCGTGTTAAACGGAACAGAGCTGGGCGGCGGTTCTGTGCGTATCCATCAGGGAGATATCCAGGAGAAGATGTTTGAGGTCCTGGGCTTTACGCCGGAGCGGGCCAACGAGCAGTTCGGCTTCCTTCTGGATGCCTTTAAATATGGCGTTCCGCCCCATGCCGGCCTGGCCTACGGCCTGGACCGTGTGATCATGCTGATGGTGGGAGCCGACAGCATCCGCGACGTGATCGCCTTCCCGAAGGTAAAGGATGCCTCCTGTCTGATGATGGAGGCTCCGTCAGAGGTGGATGTGAAGCAGCTGGAGGAGCTTCATATCGCTGTGGTTCCGGAGGAGAAGGAACAGGAATAAAGAAGAATAAAGAGGGCATCGGCAGCCGCCGGTGCCCTCTTATTTGGTTAGTGGGAAGAAATCGCTGTCCTGTTACACTTCCGGATGGAAGGTCAGAAGGAGCGGAAAAGAAAATACAGGATCATCAAAACGAATACGATATTTACACTGTTATATATAAGCGTACTATGTTTAGAATTGCGGACCTTTTCCAGTACATATATCTGGATGGATATCATGAGGAAATAGCGTATCACATCCAGAACGGTCGGAAGGATGGAGAGGGGGAAAACAGGATACCGGGGTCTTGTGTGAATAGAGGAAATAATCCCCAGGGCCAGGGCCGCTATAAAAGCTTTTTTATATTTTGGCTGCATTGAAAACTCCTATTACTGCAATTCGCTGTTTACAAGGTTATCTGGTAAAAAGGACCATTCTCCCGTCCATCCAGCCCAGTATTGAGATCCGCTATATCCACTTACGGCCACAATTTATCACTTTGATGTATTCGTACCTTTATAGTTTTTTATAAGAATCAATAAAAACGGTTTATATGAATGCAACAGGAGAAAAAGATTATCTAATATATATAATACATTGAAATATAAAGAAAATCAATGGATTGAAGCGATAAATTCAAAAAACTTTCTGAGAGAACCCCACTTATTCTAAAACGGCCCCTGGCTTTGTGAAACTTTAGTGAACTGATGGTATTTTACCGGTCATTCTGCTAGAATACAGGTAGAAAAGGAAACGAACAAGGAAGGTGGAAAAATGGATGCTGTTAAGGTTCTGATGGTGGACGACGAGGCCAGGATGCGGAAGCTGGTAAAGGATTTTCTGGCCATCAAGGGATATAAGGTGATCGAAGCAGAGGACGGGGAGCAGGCGGTGGATATCTTTTTTAAAGAAAAGGATATCGGTCTGGTGATCCTGGATGTGATGATGCCGAAAATGGACGGCTGGGAGGTATGCCGGACTCTCCGCCGCTATTCCCAGGTGCCGATCATCATGCTGACGGCCCGGTCCGAGGAACGGGACGAGCTTCTGGGGTTTGAACTGGGAGTGGACGAGTATATTTCCAAGCCCTTCAGTCCAAAGATCCTGGTGGCCCGTATAGAGGCCATTTTAAGGCGGGGAAACGCCGGAACGGGAGAGATCCTGGAGGCAGCCGGGATCCGGGTGGATAAAGACGCCCACGAGGCCAGTGTGGACGGCCAGCCGGTGGATCTGAGCAATAAGGAATTTGAGCTTCTGACATATTTTATGGAAAACCAGGGGATGGCCCTGTCCAGGGAAAAGATCCTGAACAACGTGTGGAATTACGATTATTTCGGCGACGCCAGGACCATCGACACCCATGTAAAGAAGCTTCGCAGTAAGTTAGGAGAAAAGGGCGAGCTCATAAAGACCATCTGGGGCATGGGCTATAAGTTTGAGGTGAACGCATAATGAAATCCATACGGACGCGGATGACGGTGATCTTTGTGGGCCTTATGATGGCCATGATCGCCGTGATCTGGGGGATCAACAAATGGTATCTGGAAAAATACTATATAACGGAGAAGGTGGAGTCCATTGAAGCGGCCTACGATGCGTTCAACTGGCAGCTGGAGTCCAACGCAGAGCGGGGCATCTCCATCCAGGAGGCCATGAAGCGGGAGCAGGATGCAGACGGAAACATAAAGGAAGGAAATCTCCAGAAGCTGTTCCGGGATTTCAGCGACAAGGCTAATGTTTCCATGCTGATGATCGACAACAGCGCCGATTCGTCGGCAGTCTATTCCACAGCCAGGGACGCGAAATTTTTAAGGGACCGGATGGAGCGGTATATTTTTGGAAAAAACCATATGGACGTAAAGGTGCTGGAGGAGAATGAAGCCTATACGCTCCAGGTCACCTTCGACCCGTGGAGAGACGGCAGCTATCTGGAAAGCTGGGGCTTTTTTTCGGACAACAGCACAGCTTTCATTATGAGCACCCCTCTTTCCAGCATCAGCGAGAGTACCATGCTCTCCAACCGGTTTCTGGCTTATGTGGGCATCTTTGCCGTACTGATCGGCGGGATCGTGGTCTATTTTGTGGCAGGACGGCTTACAGTTCCCATTAATCAGCTTTCCAGGCTTTCGGAAAAAATGTCCCAGCTGGATTTTGACGCCAGATATGAACCGGAGAAGGGGGAGTATACAGAGATCGGGGTCCTGGGAAAGAATATGAATACGCTGTCCAGGCGCCTTAGGGATACCATCGGTGAGCTGAAATCTGTCAATAACCAGCTTCAGAAGGATATTGAGGAGAAGACACGGATCGACGAGATGCGAAAGGAATTCATTGCCAACGTATCCCATGAGCTGAAAACGCCCATTGCTTTGATCCAGGGCTACGCAGAGGGCCTCCAGGAAGGCATGGGCGAGGATAAGGAGAGCCGGGATTATTACTGTGACGTGATCGTGGATGAGGCCGGAAAGATGAATAAGATGGTAAAACAGCTTTTGACCCTGTCATCTCTGGAAAGCGGCAGCGACCGGACGGTCATGGAACGGTTCGACCTGACTGAGCTGATCCAGGGAGTCATCAATTCAGCGAGGATCATGGTCCAGCAGGCGGAAGCAGAGGTGAAGTTTGAATGCAGCGGCCCGGTGTGGGTCTGGGCAGATGAATTTAAGATTGAAGAAGTGGTGACCAACTATCTGAGCAATGCCATCCATCACGCCGGAGGGGAGAAAAAAATCGTGATCCGCATTACGAGAGATGGAGATAAGGTCCGGGTATCTGTATTTAACACGGGAACGCCGATCCCCGAGGAGGCGCTTCCCAACCTGTGGATGAAGTTCTATAAGGTGGATAAAGCGAGGACCAGAGAATACGGCGGGACCGGCATCGGTCTTTCCATTGTGAAGGCCATCATGGATGCCCATCATGAATCCTGCGGCGTGGAAAACTGGGAAAACGGAGTGGAATTCTGGTTTACATTGGACGGCAGCAGCCAGTAAAAAGTCCAGGCGGCATATCTTGTGTTCTGCACAGGATGTGCCGCCTTATCTTGTATATATAAAAGGAACAGAAAAAAGAAACGTGAAAAACGCAAAAAAAATGAAAAAAGGTGTTGACATTTGGCAGAACATCTGGTATTCTAATACCCGTCCCAAGCGACCGGGACAGACTTCTGAAAGAAACCCAAGGGTTTCGGAAAGAAATCAAAAAGAAATTTAAAAAAGTTCTTGACAAACAGAACACAGCATGATATACTATCGAAGCTGTCGCTGAGAAAGACAAGAACAGCACAGAA